>Ga0196970_1000829_pt1 | contig 28625 bp, 28 predicted proteins | sample S1v_513CmetaG_FD_148672 | JGI IMG/M metagenome (GOLD analysis project Ga0196970, IMG submission 148672) | Soil microbial communities from Anza Borrego desert, Southern California, United States - S1+v_5-13C | ecosystem: Environmental > Terrestrial > Soil > Desert | place: USA: California... | reverse complement strand
AGTAGTTCTCGTTCGGAGCCAACTCAACGTGCTGGTCGGTGACGTACTGGACGAGCTTGTACGGGCCGCCGAAGACGGTGGGCTTCATGGTGATCTCGGACTTGTCGAGGCCCTTCAGGTCAGCCTTGACGAACGGCTCCAGCATATGCTTCGGCATGATGTAGATGCCGGAAGCGACCTTCTCCATGAAGGCGTCGACGTCGACGGGCTTCTTGGTGGTGAACTTGATGGTCTGCGCATCGACCACCTGAATGCCGGAGACGTTGAAGTCCTTCGTCTCGGAGACACCGGCGGCGTCGAGGCCCTTGATGGTGTCGATCAGGGAACGGCGGGAAGTCGGGGTGTCGGGGTGGGCGATCACCTGGAACGTGTAGGCCACGTCCTCGGCGGTGATCGGCTTGCCGTCAGTCCACTTGGCGTTCGGGTTCAGCTTGAAGGTGAACTCGGTCTGCTCGGGGTTCATGGTGTAGCTGGAAGCCAGCCGGGGCTCATACTCCAGCTTCGGGGTGAGGGCGTACAGCGAGGGGTAGACGACGCTGATGACCAGGGTGCCGTAGGACGTCTTATTGGTGATGGAGTTAAAGGAGTCCGGGGCCGACCACATGCCGATGGTCAGGATTTTGGGACCAGAAGGAGCGGGGTTGTTTGTGGTCGGGGGGGTGTTGGTTTCGGGGGGCTTCGTCTCGCCACCGGTGGACGACCTGGAGCACGCGCTCACAATCAACATCAGCACAAGGAGCAGGGACAGCCAGGCAGACTTCTTGCGCAACATGGTGCGACCCTCCTATATCTTTCGGTGATCCGGAGCCGGGTCTATCGCTTCAGCCGGGGGTCAAGCGCATCGCGCAGACCATCGCCGACGAAGTTGATTGCCAGCACGGAGATGAAGATCAGCATGCCCGGCGGCACCCAGAGCCATGGCTGCTTCTCGATCACCGTGGTCGACTGGGCCTGGATTAGCAAGTTCCCCCATGAGGCGGCAGGCGGTTGAACGCCAAGGCCCAGATAGCTGAGGGCCGCCTCGGTCAGAATCGCTGTGGCTGTGCCGAACGTTGCCGCAACCAGAATGGGGCCCATCGAGTTGGGCAGGATGTGCCGGAAAATCAGCCGGCTGTCCTTGGCGCCCATGCCCCGGCCCGCTTGCACAAAGTCCAGCTCTCGCAGAGTCAGGAACTGGCCCCGCACAATGCGGAAGATCGGCGGCCAGCCCAGCAGGCCGAGCACCACCATGATGTTCCAGATCGACGGGCCGATCATGGAGACGATGACCAGAATCAGCATGATTTGCGGGAACGAGAGGAACATGTCGGCGAAGCGGGTCAGAACGATATCGACCCAGCCGCCGTAGTAACCGGCAAGCGAGCCCAGCACTGTCCCGATGATCACGTAAATGCCAACGGCCACCACGCCCACCGAGAGCGAAATGCGCGACGCGTAGATCACACGAGAGAGGACATCACGTCCGACCTGGTCCAGACCGAGGAGATGCTCCCGGGTCGGCGTGTCGACCATCGACACCGCATCGAACTTGTTCGGATCGTACGGGGCGATTTGCGGAGCAAAGACGGCCGTAAGCACAAGCACGGTCAGGATGACCAGGCCCACCACGGCAAGCTTATGACGCAGGAACCGCCGGAGCACGTAGTTCTTGTCGGACTTGGGCTCCTTGGGGGTCGCCGCCTGAGGGGACAGCTTCTTGGCAATACTCATCTGTCAGTCCTCCTTGGCGGAATTAGCTGTACCGAATGCGGGGGTCGGCGGCGGAGTACAACATGTCGGACAGGAGGCCGCCCACCACCACGAGCACAGCGGTCAGCAGGTTCAGTCCCATCAGCACCGGATAGTCACGGGAGTTGATCGCTTCAATGGCCAGCCGGCCCATGCCCGGCCACATGAAGACCGACTCGATGATGATGGCGCCGCCCAGCAGGTTGGGTAGTTGGAGGCCCAGCAACGTAATGACGGGAATCAGGGCATTGCGCAGAGCGTGCTTATAGACGACCAGCCGTTCCGTGACGCCCTTGGCCCGGGCCGTCCGAATGAAGTCCTGACGGACGACATCCAGCATGCTGGAGCGGGTGTACCGCGTAACGGCGCCCATGGTGCCGGCGCTCAGCACAATGGCCGGCAGAATCATGTGCTGCAGCAGGTCGCCAAAGCTCTTCTCAACCCCCAGCGTTCGCATGCCCGAAACCGGCAACCAATCCAGGCGCAATGAGAAGAAGAAGATCAGTCCGATACCAAAGAAGAAGCCGGGAATGCTGACGAACATGAGGGCAAACATCGAACTGCCGTAGTCCAGCCAGGAGTATTGCCTTGTCGCCGAAATGACGCCCACCGGAATGGCCACAAAATAGGCGAGGGCCAGGGCGGCCAGGCTCAGACCAAGGGTGGCACCCATGCGTTCCCCAATGCGCACTGCCACTGGCTGGCGGTTGACCAGGGAGTTCCCGAGGTCGCCCTGCATTACGCCCTTCAGCCAGATGCCGTATTGGACGACGGGGTGCTTATCAAGGCCCAGATTCGCCCGAATGGCCTGCTTATCAGCCACGGAAAGTGTGGGGTCCACATACAGGTCCACAATGTCGCCCGGGGCCGCTTGAATGATGATAAAAGTAAGAATGGTCACCCCCAGGATGACAGGGAGAGCAATCAGAATCCGCCTGATGAGGTACTTAAGCACGTTTAGCCCCCTTCTCTCTCGTGTTACCGGCGCAGCAACTTCCGCCAAGGTAACAATTGGACTGTATTATTCACCGAGACGTTCGATTTACCTTTCTGGAACTATGCAATATACCGCGAAATTTTGTCGGATTTTCGGTGATGCTCACGTCGGTTCGACATCTTGCGACAGCAATCAAGAAAGTGCGCGGTGTGCCAAACAAAAAACAGGCCAGGGACGACGCCCTGGCCTGTTCTTATGCGAAGTGTTTAGTTGTCGAGCAGCTTCTCCCGGACGGCGTACAGAGCAGCCTGTGTACGGTCTGTCAGGTGTAGCTTGCTTAGAATGCTGCTGATATGCGTTTTGACCGTCGTCTCGCTGATGACCAGCTTTTCGGCGATCTCCCGGTTCGTCATGCCGTGCGCGAGGCAGCGCAGCACATCCAGCTCCCGGGGGGTCAGTTGCTCCTTGCCCACACTGGGCTGGGCAGGCTGCAGGGCCCGGGTCATCAGCCGCTTCGTTACTTCCGGGTGGAGGCGGGGCTCGCCCCGATAGACGGCCCGAATCGCATCCACCAGGTCGGCGGGCTGAATGTCCTTGGTCAAAAAGCCCGTGGCGCCGGCTTCAATGCAAGCCAGGGCCTTTTCGGCGTCCAGGAAGCTGGTCAGGAAGATCACGCGCACGCCTGTCGTTTTCAGTTGCTCCATTGCACCCAGGCCGTCGAGGTTTGGCATCATCAGATCCATCAACACCACGTCGGGCCGCTTGGCCTTCACCATGGCCACGGCCTCGCGGCCATCGCTGGCCTCACCGACCACTTCCAGGTCGTCCTGAATGCTGAAGTACGTGCTCAGCCCCTGCCGCACCATAAAATGATCATCACAAATAAGTACGCGAATGGGGTTCATCGACCAACACCTCCTGCGGTGGATTGCTGCAACGGAATGCGGGCTTCAATCATGGTGCCGCGCCCGGGCTCGCTTACGACTCGCAGCGTCCCGCCCACTGCGCTGATGCGCTCCTTCATGCCGATCATACCGAACGATTGGCTCGGTTTGGTCTGGTTCGACCGGGGGTCGAAGCCCACGCCGTCATCTTCAACGACCAGCGTGGCCAGTTCTGGCTGCACCCGGTACGAGACGCTCACCTGCCTGGCCTGCGCATGTTTCGAGGCGTTGGTCAGCGCTTCCTGCGCGACCCGGTACAAACAAAACTCCTGATCAGGCGTCAGCCGCTCTTCGCCTTCCAGTGAAAGCGATACCTCAATGCCTGTGCGGCGTCGGAATAAGTTGACGTGGTTCGTCAGGGCCATGGCCAATCCCTTCTCCTGCAAGGCGGCGGGTCGCAATTCGAAGATGAGTGACCGCATTTCGGCCAACGCTTCGGCGGCCATTTCGCCGGATCGGGTAATGAGGGTAGAGGCCTTTTCGGGCTTCTTCTCAATCAGTCCGCCTGCCGCTTCCAGGTTGAGCGTCAGACTGAACAGCACCTGCGTCACCGAGTCATGCAGCTCGCGTGCCAGTCGGTTGCGCTCCTCCAGTACAGCCACGTCCCGCTCTTTTTCGTGCAGCCGGGCGTTTTCGAGGAAGAGCCCGGCCTGGTTGCCAAACAGCGAGAGCATGCGGATGTGCTGCTCGTCGAAGCCATCCTCCTTGGACGTGGCGGCCACCAGGACGCCGAGCGGACGGTCCTTCGCCCGGAGCGGCGCTTCAATTACGTTGCGCCAGGAGCCGGCCTTCACCAGGGTCTGGTTGAGCCTGGGATCGGCCGGTGGGTTCTCGGCGACCAGAACCGACCCGCTCCGGAGGACTTCACCGGCCATGCTGGTCGATATGGGCAGCCCCATGCCGATGTGGGGCACCATGGTATCGCCGTAGGCGGCCCGAATGTATTGGTAATCGCCGTCTTCCGAGAGGAGCAGCACGAGGGCCGAGTCGCCGCCCGTCACCCGGCAGGTTTGCCGTGCGATGACCGAGAGCACTTCGTCCGGGTGAATCGCTTCGACCATGGCCCGGTTGACGGCCTCCATGGCTTCTGACTCGCTCAGCCGCCGCTCCAGCGCCTTTACCGTTTGCGCCAGGCGGGCTGTCCGGTCGATTACTTTCTGTTCCAGTGTGCCCAATAACTCGTTCAGGCGTTGAAACTCCTGGGTTGCAGACCAGGTGGAGGCCAGCGGACCGGCCACCAGAATAACGGCCCAGGGCTGCGTTTGCCAGACCAGCACGGCCAGCGTGCCAAGTGTGGTCGTCAGCAGGAAAGGGACCAGCGGCAGCCGTTCCCATTCGTGCCGCAGTTGTTCGCTGACCGGCTCGGGCCTGATGGCCGCCATGCTCAGCGGGTAGAAAACGACCCGCAGGGCCAGCCGCACAGCAATGCCCGCCGCTACTGCCATGCCATCAGACGGGAAGTGCAGAGGCCCGGGCGCCGGCCGCAGCAGGTGGAAGAGCCAACTGCCCAGGGCGACCGCGGCAAAGGTCACAACGCTGCGCACGACCGCGCGTTCCACCCGGTGTTCCTTTTTGACCGTGAAGAAGTGGTACAGAGCGGTGCCCAGGGCCGAACCGGCTGCAGCGAGGTACGGGTGGAGCACCAGCATGGTCGCAACGTCGACCGCCATGGAGATCGAGACATCGCCCCGGGCGCCCCGGATGGCGACACGCCAGCGCTGCGCCGCCCAGACGATAATGCCGAGAATCAGGATGGTTAACGTGGCGACCATCGGTGCCACAGGCGCTGTTTGCGGTTCGGGGAAGAGAAGTGGCAGCACGAGCGCCGCGCCACCGGTCAGGGCCATTGAGATGAATGAGAGTCCAAGCGCATAACGGCTGCGCATGATGACCACCCCTTGAAGTTGGCGGTGAATGGGGGAAGAGCGGGCAGCCTGCCTCAGGCTTCCCGCTCCCAGTTCCGAGCTTGTTCGAGGTCTTCCGGGGTATTGCAGTTGAAAAAGAGCCGTTCCGGGGCGCCGAACGCCGTGATTTCCGGGGTCTCCACGGTGCGCACCCGCACGGTGTCAAATATGCGGAGGAGCTTGAGCCGCCGCTCGTTCAGGTTGGCCGTAATCACCGGCAGGCAGGAGCGGGCGTAAATCGCATGCATGGGCTCGTACTCATCGCCGATGCGCGGGACGACAATATCGTAACCGGGCGCCTGCGTGACCAGATACCGGATGAGCCCTTCGTTCAGAAACGGCATGTCGCAAGCTGCGAAGAATGCGTGCTCGAACCGGCTGGCCGTCAGCCCAGCCTCCAGCCCGCCGAGGGGGCCCAACCCGGGAATACGGTCACTGGTCATGGGCAGGTTCAGGAAGGTGTACGGATCGGGCGTATTGGTCACAACGACCACCTGCTCGAACCAGGTGGTAAACTGCCGGGCCACCCGCCCGATGAGCGGTTCACCGCCGAACTCGAGCAGCGCCTTGTTGGCGCCCATGCGGCTTGACTGGCCGCCGGCAAGGATTACACCGCAGGCCTTTATTTTGTGCTCCATGTACGGGTCACCTCGTTCCACTTGGCCTGGTCTAACAGCCAGTCGCCCGTAGCGTCGTCAGGCGTACCTGGCAGCGTCTGCATCGTAATGCTGTTGCGAGCGGCAAAAAGCCCCCGGGCCAGCTTGGTCTGGTCGTCTTCGGGAATGTTCGTGGTGATGTGCTTTTGTACTGTCCTGATCATACTCGTAATTCGGGTCAGATTGGAAGGGATTCGTTCCTTGAAAGCCTGTAAAAACTTCTGCTGCCGCTCAATGCGGGCGATATCACTGTTGGTCACGCCGTCATAGCGAATCCGCACGTAATGCAGGGCCTGCTCGCCCAGCAAGAGTTGGCGCCCGGCGGGAATGTCAATGTGAAGGTCCTGAAACGGGTCGTCATACACGTAGTGTTTCTCCACGTCGATATAAACCCCGCCGACCAGGTTAACCAGTTCCTCGAAAGCCTGAAAGTTGAGCGTTACGTAATAGGGACGCTCGATGCCGAGCAGTTTTGCCAGCACGTCGGTCGTCTTCTCGGCCCCGCCCAGGGCGTAGGCTGCGTTAATCTTGGAATCCTGGCCGTTGATCGTTGCCAGGGTGTCGCGCGGGATGTTAATCACGCTGACTTGCTCGGTCTTGGGGTCGAGGCGCATCAGCATGAGCGTGTCCGACCGGCCCACGTCATGCTCCCGCTGGTCAACGCCCATAATGGCCACAAACACCGGCTTGCCCGCCACAACGCGTGGTGCGGGCGCCTCCGGCGTGATCTTGAGGCTATCGTAGAAATCCCAGCCATACCAGACTCCAACGGGCAGTAGGATAAGCAAAAGCACCATGAAACGCCTGAGCCAATACCGGGGCCGCTTCTTCTTTGCTCGTGGTCCAGGCACTCGATCGGCCAAGGGATAGCTCACACCCTTTGCTCTTGGTCTTTTCATATACGAAACAAGGGGACGCGGGCGGTCATTCGGTGGTCCGGGGGGTACCTGGCAGCGCCAGCCCGAAGGGCTTATCGCATCTTGGCGAGGTGTCAGGGGGCGAACCTTGCCTCCGAACCGACACCATCCCCCGAAGGCCAGAAACCCATCAGGAGCCGGAAACTAAGACCCGCTGCAACACCAACGCCGACGCATTCCCCGGATCCGCCGCCAACGCCCGCGTCACCGCATCTTCTGCGCCGGCCCGGTCACCCTGGGCCAGCAACGCCCGGCCCAGCACCGCCAGCGTATCCGCCTGCCAGCGGTACGAATAGAGCCCGGGCACATACGGCGCCGCCTTCTCGAGCGCGCCGGCGGCCAGCGCCGCCGCATCGCGGGGCTGGTTCAGCGACAGCTTAAACCGGGCAAACGCATCCTCCACGACGGGCGTCTCATAAGGCGCAGCCAACTCCCTGGCCCGCAGAATCTCCGCTTCGGCCTCACGCACCCGCTTCAGCCCCCGATATGCGAAGTGCCGCTCAAGCGCTGCCTGGAAGGCGTACGGGTTAATCTGGCCTATCGCCCGAGCCAACTCCAACTCCTCGGTGAACTGGCTGTTGTCGTATGCCTGCCGTGCCTTGGCAGCCAGTGGCTCGGTCCAGGCGACCCGCCAGCGATTCTCCTCGTACACCAGCGTCAGCCGTGCTTCGGGCCAGCGCGTCTCCTGCCCGGCCGCCATGACGCGGTAATCCGACACCGGGACCTGTACCCAGTTCTCCGCCATCGTCATCGGGGCGCCCAGGGCGCCGAACGTAAAGGTCTCATGGCGGATGAAGCGGCTGATGTCGGAAACGGTCATCGACTCCCGTGCCTTTGCGGTCAGCAACCCATGCATCGCACTGGCATGCCCGGCAGTACGGCTCTGCAAAAACGCCTCGGCCGCAGCGGCCGCGGCATCTGGTGTCGCCGGAGCCGAGGTGCATCCAGCCAGAACCCACGCCAGCAGAGCAGTGAAAAGCATTAGCAAGCTTCGAGTTTTCATGGCTCACCCGTTGCCCAAATTGTGAGAGGGGTTGTTTGTGCCGTAACGCTGCCACCGACAGAAACATCTAAATTGAAACGAATTCGTTTAACCAGAGTGAAACGATTGAAAAGGGGGCGATGCAATGCCACTCAGCGCCAAGGTTCTGGTTCATATGGCCCGGCTCCGGCGCCGCATCGCCGACCAGTTGAAGGCGGGCGCATCGCTCTCCTCGCCCAAGGTGGTCGAGCTGAGCCGGCGGCTTGACCAACTGGTCTTGCAGAGCTACAGGGCCAACTAGGCGCCGACCCGTTCCAGCGCCCGCTCTACCCAGGCCCGGACCTCTTCGGTCAGGTCGATTCGGCCCAGGTCGCCCCGGGCGTACCAGCCGACCCGGTCGACCTCATCATTGGCCACCGGCCGCACCGCAGCCGGGTCCGCCGGGCGGGCAAAGTAAATCAGGTCAATATGCTGATGGCCCGGGGAGATATCCTCCAGTTGGATACCCTCGGGCCTTGCCAATTGCAGCGGACCGGGCATGGGCGGCATGGACGGCTGCGAAAGCAGCACCACGTCGAGCCCCGTCTCTTCCTTGACCTCCCGTACGGCAGCCTCATCGGGCAGTTCGTTCGGGTCGATGTGTCCGCCCGGCGGCAGCCACATGGATAGCTTTCGATGCCAAAGCAGCAGAACCTTACCGTCGTGGAGCACAAAGGTAGCAACTGTGAAATCGCGCGTTACTTCACTCATGATTGATACAACTCCGCATGTAAGAATCGCACCAGCGCGGCTGCCACCATATGAGCGTACAGGTCCTCCCGGCCAACCAGACCTCTGGTGAGGAACCCAATGGCGCCGCCCTTTTTCTTGATATCCGTCTCACCGGTCAGCGCATCGAACAGGGGGCCGATTTCGCCGCCTGCCCGCACTCCGTCGGCAATCGCCGGCGGGAGCAGGAACCGCCCGCCGTTGCCGATGCCCGTGCGCCCATCGCGATGGACGATGGCGCAGAACTGGTTCATCCAGCAGGAGCCGTCGGCGGCAAAGAGCACACCGCCTTCCAGGCCCACGCCCCAGTCTGCACCGGTGGCAGCCAGGGCAGCCTGCGCCCGATTGATGGCTCCTTGCACCGTCTCCTCGTCGCCCAGGGGCTGGTTCGAAACGCCGCTCGGCACATCGATTCCGACCACGGAGCAGCCCGGGTAAAGCTGGGTGAAAACCCGACGGGTGCTGCCCACCTTGACCGGGTTGGTTGAACCTACTGCCACACGATCCAAGTGCAGTCCCTCCGAAGCTGGAAATTCCGCCTGCACAGCATTATTCTGCCCAAAGGGAGGCCATCCTCCCCGCCGCACATAAGATGGCGACAGGGGTGACAAGTCAGCATGAGCGGTATGCAGCGCAAGATCCCCACGAGTTATGTCTTCCAATTCGGCACCCGGCGGGCGACTTCGGTCCGCGTGGCCCGACAAACCAGCACACAGGGCCGGCCACCCAAAAAGAAGGGCGGCTGATGCAAGGGCCGGTGACCCGGTGGGTCACCCGTCATGAAGGGGGCGAGACGCCCCCTTTTTCTTATGGGACGGTGCCCTGCGGCACCGAGTCGCGCCAAAACGAAGGGAGAGAGCGATTTGCTCTCTCCTGGTTTTCACGCGTGCAACTTGCCCCAGGCTTCATAGACGGCCGCGGAAACCCGGGCCAGCGCTACTGCGGCTTCGTTGTCGTGGTAGAACCGGCGGTCCTTGCAGCCCTTGGAGAACATGCTCAGCACATAGGTCGCCCGGGGCGCCCAGATCAGGGCCACGTCGTTACGGGTGCCTCGAATCCAGCCGCTCTTGGACGCAATCCGTACCGGCGGCGTGTCATCTTCGTCGTCGGTTTCGGGGATGTACCGGTTCGTCAGCTCCTTGTGCTTCTGCCGCTTCAGAATGTCCACCACAGCCAGGCAATCCTCCTGGGTCAGGACCTCGTGCCGGGCGATCAACTCCATCAGGCGGGCCATGCCGGCGGGGGTCGCTTCGCCGAGCGGCTTCTCCATATTCATGCCGATCTTCCGGTTGATGCGGACGCCTTCGATGCCCAGGTCCTGCAGCATCTGATTGGTGCCCTCGGTGGTAACCAGGTCGATGATCATGTTGGTCGCCGTGTTGTCGCTCACCACGATCATCAGGGTGGCCACGTCGCGGACCGACATCTGGAGGCCGGGCGTCAGATCCAGCAGCACCCCGGACCCTTCCACGATGTTGTCGCTGGTCATGGTCAGCATCTGATCCAGGCTCCACCGGCCCTCCCGGGCGCCCCGGAACAGCTCCACCAGTACCGGGAGCTTTACAGTGCTGGCCGGCGGAAAGCTGGTGGTGGCGTTATAGTCAACTCGTTCGCCGGAGGTCAGGTTGATCGCCGTCACGCCGAGGGTGCCGCTAAACGCCTGATCGACCGCGGCGATCTGGTCAAGCAATGTCATGAAGCGTTTCCTCCTCTGTCCAGGTGCCCGCAAATCTCTTCACTTGTGGTTTTTCGGCATCCGAAAGATAGAGTCCTTCACCGTTCGGTCAGCAGTCGTGTCAGCGATTCCATGCGCCAGCCCATGTGGCGGATGTTGGTCAGGACGCTGTGCAGGGCAAGCCCCCGTTCTCGGGTCTCACGGCGGTCGATCAGGTCGGCCGCCAACTGTTCCAGGTTGCTTTGCGCCTGGGCAAACGCCGTGGCCGGACCGGGGGCTGGGCGCCGGGCTTCCAGGGCAGCCGCCACCACTTCCGCCTTCAGGGCCAGCACGGCCTTCAGGGCCCCGGCCACGGCGCCTAACTCCGGCCCGGGCTGGAGACCGCCGGCCTGCAAGACGATCTTGTCAATATCCATAATGCGCTCCATATGAACGAAAAGCGATGCATGCGCCTTGTCGAGCGGCAGCAGCCGCCACTTGTCGCCGCCCGCCTCCACGGCCAGTTCCAGGAAGGTACCGGCCGATTCGAGCCGCGCCCGTATTTCGTGGGCTTCGGCCTTGATCTGCTCTTTCCGGTAGTGTTCGGGCGCCGCCAGACTGGCGAGCAGATGGTCGGCGAACGAGTTCACCCGTTCCGATGCCGTGCGGATCTCCTCGCAGACCCGCTGTGTGTAGTTGGGCGGCTTGACGAACCGATTGACCAGCGCCCCAATCAGCATACCGCCCATAATCGCTCCCAGGCGGGCTGCCGTGTAGTAGACAAAGTCATGTTCGGGCCGGTCCATGATAAACACGACGGCCGTCACGGCAAGGGAGGCTGTTTCGTTCAGCTTGAGCCGGGCGCACATACCCAGCACCACGATTACGCCCAGGGCCATCGCACCGCTGCTCGGGCCCAGGTACCGGCCCAGCAACGCCCCAATAACGCCGCCAATCAGGTTGCTGACGATCTGGTTCAGAAAGACCTGTTTGGCCCGGCTGACCGAAGGCTGAACCGCCAAAATCGCAGCGACCGCGGCAAACGCACCGTACTGGGAGCCGACGGCGTGGGCCGCAAAGAGCGCCAGGAAGACCGCCAGTCCCGTTTTGATGATGCGGGGTCCCATAAAGGGCCGCAGCAGGCGAAATGGCAATTCCATAGTTAAAACACCTCATCCAGATATTGACAAGAAATGGAGGGGCAAGTATAGTAATAATTACCAGTTTTGGGACCGAGTTTGATCCAGAGGGGGAGTTCCCTTGTCGTACGACCTGGCGAGCCCGGATACCTCGTCCACTCTCCTGGCCGACATCCACTATCAGGATAGCGCTGCCGCTCAGGCGCTGGCCGCTGCGTTGCGGGAGCAGTTCCTCCTCGATCAGAAAAACGACAAGTATCTTCCCATGTATTTCATGGTCGGTGCTACCAGTTCCACGGGCGATGCCCTCGGCCCTCTTATCGGCTGGTTTCTCAAGCGCAAGGGCTTTACGGGCGAGTACCTGGGCGACACCAAGGCCCCGGTACACGCCACCAACCTCAAGGAAAAAGTGAACGACGCCTGGATGCGTGCCATGAAACGCAACAAGTTTCCTTACATCATCGCGGTGGATGCAGCGGTCGGCCGCCCAGGCCGCATTACGGTCAACCGGGGGCCCCTTAAGCCCGGTGCCGGCATGGGCAAAACGCTGCCGCAGGTGGGCTCCGTCCATATCATGGGCGGCACGGCGCACTTCCCGTTCATGATCTGGTTCACCGACCTGGACCAGAGCCTCGAAATGGCCGAAACAATCGCCGACGGGCTGATTCTGTTCCATCGTGAATGGGAAACAGGCGTCCTGACCGCCAAGTAAGTTCACGCATTGATATTGCTAGGCTCCGCCATTAAGGCGGGGCCTTTTGTTATACTGGGCATTGGAGGTGGCTGCCACCATGCAGATCAACGCAGCACGTGTGAATGAGCATCTGGCCTACCTGTCCCGGTTCGGAACCACGCCGGATGGCGGCGTGACCCGCTATGCCTTTACGCCTGCCGAACAGGCAGCGACTGATACCGTGGCCCACTGGATGGCGGAGGCCGGCCTGGAAGTCCGGCGCGACGCCGTGGGCAACCTGTTCGGCCGCCTGGCCGGGCGCCGTCCCGGGCCGGCCGTGCTGACCGGTTCCCACCTGGACAGCGTGCCCAACGGCGGCCACTACGATGGGCCGGCGGGCGTTCTGGCGGCGCTGGAGGCCGTCCAGTCCATGAAAGAGCAAGGGCTCGTGCCCGAGTTCCCAATTGAAGTGGGCAGTTTCATCGGAGAAGAAGGAAGCCGCTTCCCTCATGGTCTGCTGGGCACCAGCTTTCTGACCGGCACTTTCCCCTGCGACGAAATCGGCCACATCGCTGACCGTGACGGTGTTTCGATTGCCGATGCCCTGCGCGAGCACGGTTACGACCCGGACAGGGCCGTCGAGGCCGCCGTGGCGCCTGGCACCTACAAGGCGTACGTCGAACTGCACATCGAACAGTCGGGCATGCTGGAGGTAAAGGGCCTGCCGGCGGGCATTGTCAGCGGCATTGCCGGCATGCGCCAGGCCCGGGGCGTCATTCGGGGCCGGGCGGAGCATGCCGGGGCCTGCCCCATGGACCTGCGGCGCGACCCCATGCCCGCTGTGGCCGAGGTCATTCTGGAAGTAGAGCGGGCCGCCCGGGAATCGAGCCCCGCAACCCGGGCGACCGTAGGCTTCGTACAGGCCAGCCCGGGCGCTGCCAACGTCATTCCCGCTGCGGTCGAGCTGAGCTTCGACATTCGCGACCTGGACGGTGACCGCCGTGACGCCTGCGTTGAGCGGGTCCGCCAGTTCTTCATGGATGTGTGCGCCCGCCGGGGCCTGACCGGCGAGTTCGAAATCCAGCACACGTCGATTCCCATCCGCTGCGACGCCCACATCGTTCAGACGATGCATGAAGCAGCGCGGGTGCTCAATCTTGAGCCCTTCGAGCTTCCCAGCGGCGCCGTGCACGACGGGGCCAACGTTTCCCTCATCTGCCCGGTCGGCATGATCTTCGTGCGCAGCCGCGACGGCCTGAGCCACTGCCCGCAAGAGTATACCAGCCCTGAGGATATCGCCGCAGGCACCGCCCTGCTGGCCGAAACCCTATGGCGCCTTGCCGCGAAATAAGACCCCACAATCAGTCGGAAGTTGGCTTGACGCTCCTTCTGCAGGCGAGTAGACTCTTGGATAAACCAACCGGCTTTTCAATGACGGAGAGGAGACAGAGTCGTGCTTCAGGACATCGAACGGGTCTTGATCTCTGAAGAGGAGATCAAGAAGCGGACGCGGGAACTGGGCGCTCAGATTTCCAAAGACTACGAGGGCAAGGAACTCGTGGTGATTGGCATCCTCAAGGGAGCCTCACTGTTTACTTCTGACCTGTTCCGCTCTATCACCATTCCGGCGGAACTGGATTTCATGCGCATCTCGTCGTACGGTGCTTCCACCAAGTCGACCGGCGTCCACCGGGTCCTGCTGGACCTCGACTACACGCTCGACGGCCGCCACGTCCTCATCGTGGAAGATATCGTCGACACCGGCCTGACCATCAAGTTCCTGCTCGAGTACCTTGGCCAGCGCGGCCCGTCGTCCCTGAAGGTCGCCACCATGCTGGACAAGCCCACCCGCCGCAAGGTGGATGTGCCCATCCACTACCGTGGCTTCGAAGTGCCCGACGAATTCGTCTGCGGCTGCGGCCTCGACTATGCCGAGAAGTACCGCAACCTGCGCGACATCGTCATTCTCAAGCCCGAAGTGTATAGCGGTAAGTAGTGTGAGAAGGCGGGAGTGTCTCCCCGCCTTCTTGACATAATATCGGGGAACTCCGGTCCGTGTGAGGCCGGCGCCCGAATACTCAGGAGGAAGCATGGCTCGCCATACGGATTTGGTCGTGGTTGTTGATTTCGGAGCCCAGTACGGTCAGTTGATTGCCCGCCGTGTTCGCGAACTGAAGGTCTACTGCGAAATCTGGCCCCACAACACACCTGCCTCCCGGTACCAGCAGGAAAACGTCAAGGCCATCATTTTCTCCGGCGGTCCGGCCAGCGTGTACGGCGACGGGGCGCCCAAGTGCGACCCGGAGATCTTCCGGCTGGGCGTGCCCATTTTCGGCATTTGCTACGGTATGCAGCTCATGAGCCTCGAGCTGGGCGGCGACGTCCGGCGGGCGCATAAGCGGGAGTATGGCAAGGCGATGCTCGACATCAAGGGTGAGCATCCGCTGTTCGCGGGGCTCGGCTCCAGCACTCAGGTCTGGATGAGCCACGGCGACTCGGTGCTCGCCGCACCGCCGGGCTTCCACATCATCGGTTCCACCGAGAACACGCCTACGGCTGTCATCGGCCATGATGAGCGGAAGCTGTACGGTGTCCAGTTCCACCCGGAGGTCGTCCACAGCCTTCAGGGCAAGGAGATCATGGAGAACTTCCTGTACCGCATCGCCGGGTGCAAGGGCGACTGGACGACCGCCTCGTTCATCGAGGAGCAGATCGCCAAGATTCGTGAGCAGTCAGCCGGTGGCAAGGTGCTCTGCGGCCTGTCCGGCGGCGTTGACTCCAGCGTTGCTGCCGTACTGGTGCATCAGGCGATTGGCGACAACCTGACCTGCATGTTCATCGACCACGGCCTGCTGCGCAAGGGCGAGGCCGAGCAGGTCGTCCGGACGTTCCGGGACCATTTCCACATCAACCTGGTCCATGTGGACGCTTCCGAGCGCTTCCTCTCCAAGCTGGCCGGCGTGACCGACCCGGAGCAAAAGCGCAAGATCATCGGCCGGGAGTTCATTTACGTCTTCCAGGATGAAGCCCGCAAGCTCGGGCAGATGGACTACCTGGTGCAGGGCACCCTTTACCCGGACGTCATCGAGTCCGGCACCGCCACGGCGGCGGTAATCAAGAGCCACCACAATGTGGGCGGCCTGCCCGAGGACATGAAGTTCAAGCTAATCGAGCCGTTCCGTGAGCTCTTCAAGGACGAAGTGCGGGCCGTGGGCCGGGCGCTGGGCGTGCCTGAGGAGATTGTCGGGCGCCACCCGTTCCCGGGGCCGGGCCTGGCTATTCGGGTGCTGGGCGAGATTACGCCGGACAAGCTCCATATTTTGCGTGAGGCCGATGCCATCTACCTCGAAGAGATCCGAAAGGCCGGTCTGTATGATCAGATCTGGCAGGCCTTCGCCGTGCTGCCCTCCATTCGCAGCGTGGGCGTCATGGGCGACGAGCGGACTTACGCCTACCCCATCATTCTGCGGGCGGTCACGTCGGACGACGGCATGACGTCGGACTTCTTCCGCTTCCCGTGGGATGTGCTGGAGCGGATTACGACCCGGATTATCAATGAAGTGCCCCACGTGAACCGGGTGGCGTACGACATGACCTCCAAGCCGCCCGGGACCATCGAGTGGGAGTAAGGGGGTAGCGGAGGGTGCTGCGGACAGAGCCGAGGGTGGAAGCGGTGAAAGCACAGGCCGGGGAGATGGGGATCTACCTGGCCAGGCCGTCGGGGCGCACGGGGGAGAAGCGTCCGGGCCTGTTGCTCATGCAGGAGATTTTCGGGGTGAACGATCACATTCAGGATGTGGTGCGACGGTTCGCTGCGGCCGGGTACGTGGTGGCGGCGCCGGATGTGTTCCACCGCACCGGGACCTGGCTGAGCTTTGGCTACGACCAGTTTGCCGAGACCCGGCCCCATACGTCGGCGCTGAATGAGGATCTGGTGGTGGACGACATGCAGGCCGCCCTGGATTTTCTGGCGGCTCAGCCGGATGTGGATCCGACCCGCATTGGTGTGGTGGGGTACTGCTTTGGCGGACGGGCTTCGCTGGTAGCGGCGATTCGCATGCCAAAGATGATCAAGGCGGCGGCCATTTACTACGGCGGCGGGATCGTGGCGGATGCGCCTCAGGCTCCCATTCACCGGGTAGGCGAGGTTCGGTGCCCTGTCATTGGCTTCTTCGGGGCGCAGGACGGACACATTCCGCCGGAGGCTGTGGCGAAGCTGGAAGCGGCGCTGACGGAAGCCGGCGTCAGCAACGAGATCTTCTGTTACCCCTACGCGGGGCACGGTTTCTGCTGCGATGCCCGCCCGTCGTACCACCCTCGGGCGGCCCAGGATGCGTGGCACAGAACGCTGGGGTTTTTCGGCGCCCACCTGGGGCCGGTGCCGGCCGTGGAATGGGCATAAAGCAAGAAGGCAGGGTGCTTAGCACCCCGCCTTTTGTTTTTGGATAATAGGAAACCAGGCCATGCAGCCTTTCGCCTCATAATCATATTATAGCAATTCGGAAACAAACAGTCTAGTAGTGCTCCAGTCATACTGCTAGCGTAATGGGCAGAGCCGGATGCAAACCAAGCGAAAGCAAGGGAGGCTGGCCCGTTGTCCGACATCAACTGGAATGAAAAGGCCGATTACCTGATGCAGACTCGTGGACTCTACTTGAATGACGACTATCTGGCGTTTCTCGTGCGTCACGTTTGGGGGTTGGATTCCCCAACGGAAGTGATCGACTTTGGCTGCGGGTTCGGCTATATGGGCCTGAAACTGCTTCCCCTGCTTCCGGCGGGCTCCGCCTATACGGGCGTGGACCTGGCAGACGGCCTTCTGGCGAAAGCACGCGAGATCTTCAACAGTGCGCCATACCGAACCGAGTTTGTCCAGGCCGATGTGACGGAGGCCGAGTTGCCCGCACGCCACTATGACCTGGCTGTTTGCCATGCGCTCTTGCTGCATACGCCAAACCCCGTCGCCGTACTGAAGCAGATGAAGCGTTGTGTGAAGCCGGGAGGGCTCGTCATCTGCATCGAGCCACACTGGATTGGCAGTATGGCGAAGACCTACTATCACGGCGGTCCACAGTCAGCCTACGTAAAGCTTGGGATTCTGCAGCGCCTGTATGAGAAGGATGCCGAGCGGTCGGGCAAGGACGGCAACATCGGCATCAAGGTGCCTCTGTTTATGGACGAGGTCGGCCTGACCGACATTGCGTGCAGAATGAGCGACAGGGTGAATCTCCTTCTGCCTCACCAGGACCCTGCCCGGCAGAAGCAGGTCATGGAGTCGTTGCAGGCTGAAGGGTTCGGGTCCGCTCCGCAGGATCGAGCCATCTTCCAAGAGAGGCTGATGGCCCGTGGTCTGTCGGCGGAGGAGGCGGAGAAACAGTACGAATCGGAGTGTGCGTTCGCCGCTCGCTATGTAGCATGCGGTGCCACGCCGCAGGCCGTCTTTGCGCCAGGCATGATGATATGCTATGGCAGGGTTCCTGCGGCTAACGCATGAGCTACAGCAGGAAGGCCGCCGACCCACGCACGGGTTCGGCGGCCTCGCTCATTGCTTATTTTGCCTTCTGATTGCGCCTCAGGTACATGTACACAGGCAGCCCCGTCAGCGTCAGCCCCAGTCCGATGAACGCCGTTCTCGGGTCGGTCACCACGGTGTTGACCAGCAGCCAGATGCCTGAACCGATGCCGATTAGCGGTACCACGGGGTAACCCCACGCCTTGTAGGGCCGATCCATCTCCGGCCGCGTGCGGCGCAGAATGAAGACGCCCACCATCACGAAGATGTAGAAGAGCCAGCCGACAAAAACGACGAGATTGAGTAATTGCCCAAACTGGCCGGACAGCAGCAGGACGATGGACCAGGCACAGCTGATCATGAGTGCCGCAACCGGCGTCTGGTACTTCGGGTGCAGCTGGGCCATCTGCTTGGCGCCCGGGAAGAGGCCGTCACGGGCCATGGCATAGGTGTAGCGGGGCGCCGTCATGACAATCGCATTCAGCGTGCCGAACATGCTGACCAACATGCCCACGGTAATCAGCTTGGCGCCGCCCTCACCAAACAGCAGCGTTGCCAGGGGGATGACCGGCTTTTCGCTGGCGGTCAACGTCTCCATCGGAATGGCGCCCGCCAGGACCACGTTGAAGATGGTGTAAATGACGGTCACGAAGGCGATGCCGCCGATGAGCGCCAGGGGAATGGTACGCTGCGGGTTGCGGACCTCTTCGGAGAGCTGGCCGGTGATGATCCAGCCGTCGTAGGCCCAGAGCACGGGCAGGAGCGCTCCGCCCAGGGCGGCGAAGAGACCGCCGTCGGTCGGCAGGAACGGCCCCAGGTTGGCGGTGTCGATGCGGCTGAACCCGAAGAGAATCAGCAGCGCGATGGGGAGCAGCTTGCCAAGGGTCGATACGACCTGGATCAGGCCGCCAAACCGGACACCCACGGCGTTGATCGCCGTCAGCGCCAGAATCAGTGCGATGCCGATGACGGTCTGGCTGGTCTGGGAAATGGGAATGAGCGCCGAAAGGTAGGACGTAAAGATCATAGCGAGTGCGGCCTGCATGGCCGAGTTATAGGCCAGGAACATGGACCAGCCCTGCAGGAAGCCCATCCAGGGGCCGTAGGCAGCGCGCAGGAACTGGAAGGTGCCGCCCGCGGTAGGCATGGCGGCGGAGAGTTCGGCGACCGTGAGGGCTGCTGCCAGGGAGATCAGACCGCCGATGAGCCAGGCGGCGATGCCGAGACCGGGAGCTGCGGCCCGGGCGAAGACCACAGCGGGCAATGCGAAGATGCCGGAACCGATGACGGTGCCGATGACGGTGAGCATGGCGTGCGAGAGGCCGAGGTCGCGGCGGAGTTGCGGTGGTTGCTGCATAGAGTCATCTCCCGCTTCGTGTATTCTATCGATCATACGGGAAGGCCGACGGCGTGACAACCACCGGTAGTTGGATAAAGGGCTCCTCTCTGCGGAGGGGACAGAAAACCCCGGTCCTGGAAAGACCGGGGGCGGGCTTATGCTAGGTCCAGCGGCTGAGGGCCTGTTCGATGGCCGCATGCACGGTGCGCGGTAAGTCTGTCTGCCGGTGCAGATGCTTGAGCAGCCGCCCCGCCCAGGGGTCGCGCTGGTCGCGCACCGCCTTGACGGCCTGGACCGCATCTTTCGTCGGATTATGGAAGATGGCGCCGACCAGGTGCGCCCGGGTGAGGGCGTTCAGCTTGTATACCATGCCAAAGTTGACCAGGGGGTCCAGCTTCTCCTGGAAGTCCAGCTTGAACACCGGAATACGCTTGGCCTCCATCAACTGAAGTGCCGTGAGAAACGGCTCTATCAGGTTGAGGGGCTCGCCTTTCTGACGGGCCAGTTCAAGCCACGCACTGGCATCGCTCCGCCGGTCTGCCCGAGAGGCCGCAATGGCCGCCCGGCGCAGGATGGGACCTTCCAGCTCCGCAGGCCGTTCCCCGGCGATCAGGCCGAGAATCGACGCATGGTCGTTCAGGTCGGCTAGCAGTTCGACAAGCCGCAGCAGTCCTTCCCGGGGACTGGCGGGTTGCGCCTTTCGGTTGAGGTACATATCGCAGGCCTTGTCGGCATAGCTGCGTGCTTCTTTCTTCTTGCTGGACGCCAGCGCTGACTGGCCCAGCAAGGCCAGCACCGTCACATCTTCGGGCTGCAGGGCCAGCAGCCGCTGTGCCGCCACTTCGTGGGCCAGGGCGGACGGCTCCGCCTCGGCGGCGGCGGCCACGGCCCGCACGCCCAACGGCTCCAACGGTGCACGGAACCGGACCCGGGGGTCCAGGGGGTCGGCGTACCGGTCGTCAAGCGGCAGCAGGCGAAGGGCCTCCACAATGGCCTTGGCCCGGGTAGCTACGGCCGACGCGGAGACGCCAAACGCTTCTGCCACTTCGGCCTGGGTCACCCCATCGACCAAAATGTCACGGAGGTGCACATACACGGCCCCGGCAGCCCAGGCCTCGGCCTTGCCCGAAGCCGGCTTGAGGAGTGCAGCGGCGTCCCACCAAAGCTGAAGGGCACGGGTGCGGTCGAGAAAACTGATGTCGTCCTCCGTTTCAAACGCCCAGATGATCGCCGCGATCTCTTTCTCCAGTTCGCTCACGGTCATCGGCGCACGGCAGGGCGACGGGGGTGATGTCCATTGAGGCAGAGCCTGCGCGCTGCCAGCCGAGAGCGCCGCCGTAATGGCGTCGTGCACGACCGGCCAGCGATGCTTGAACAGGTCGTCCCAGGTGGCGTCCGGCGATTGCCGGTGCATGCGGGCCAACTCGCGCTCGACCGCCTCGCGCACGTGGGGAAGGGGGTGGGCCAAGGTGGTGCGCACATCCCAGGAGAGGTACGAGGTATCGCCCACGGGCAGGACCCGGCAGATGACCAGGTCGCCGGCGGCGAAGGGCTCGACTTCGGGGTCGGCCTCTACCGCAAACGTCGCCCCGGTAAAGCAGTCACGAAGCAACGTCTTGCCGCCCGAGGGCTTGGCGGCTTCGTACAGGCCCATGCGCGTGGACTGCCACGCTTTCAGCATCTCGCGGGCGGTGTCGTCCAGCGAGGCCGTTTCGGCGAAACGCTCAAGGACGGAGCGCCCGTCTTCCCAGGCGCGGTAATCAAAGGCCAGCCAGTCGAGGTAGGCCAGCCCCAGCACCTCAAGCTCTTCTTCGGACGGCGTGCCGCCAAAGAACTGCTCCAGCGACCAGGGCTCATGTTCCGGCATGGAATCGCAGTAGACCTCCAGTTGGTCCAGCAGCGAGTGATAGGCACGGCTGGAGCGGACCTCGCCCAGCGAGATCACGGAAGGCAGCCGATGTCTGCGGTCTTTCGTCAAGCGGCTCACCTCGTTTTCATCCCACCCCAATTCGACACCGTGTTGGTTCTGCACCTTTCGCGCTCAAAAATCGCGCGCACCCGCGAACAACGGCGCCGCCTATCCGTAATCATTACTAGAAACATCAATCATACAGACAAGATGGTCCATTCGGTTGGCGTAGACAAAGGAGCGTGGAGTGAGCATGGGGAAGGCGCTGCTCTCGGAGGCCGAGTTCAGCCGTGTGATTGTGAACCGGGCCCGGCGGGAGCGTCCGGACATCCGTGTGGAGCCGATGGGTGACTACCTGCTGTTGATTCAGCCCCTGCAGGGGCAGCAGCGGGTGGTGTCGATGGCCGACCTGTACGAGTCTTACCGCCAGGCGCCCCGGGAACGCGATGAGGCGATCGCGGCGTTCCTGGAGACCCGGGTGTATGAGGAGGTGCCGGCCATTAGCGGGACCTTTGCAGAGAACCGGAGTTTCATTATGCCCCAGGTCGTGCCGGTGACCTTGCTGGAGTACTGCAAGCAGGATAACCGGGAGTTGGCCGCCTTGCCGTACCTGGGCGGGCTCGCGATCGCATTTGTGGTCGATGAGCCGGAGCGCTACACCTACATCCATCGTCGGGTGATGGAGGATTGGGGCGTAACAGAGACGGATTTGCTCCATGCGGCAATGGCCAACCTCCAGGAGTTGGGCGAAGGCGAAAACCACTACCAGATTGGTACGGAGCAGCGCATCGCCCTCGTGTGGGAGACGTTCGACGGGTACGACGCCAGCCGGATTCTGCTGTCGAAGGTCATTAACGCCGCGGCGGCCCTGGTGCCGGGAAATCCGTTGATTGGCATTCCCAACCGGGACTACATGGTCCTGTTCAGCGACGTGGACCCGGAGTTCGTGGCGGAGATGCGGGAGCGCATCCGGCAGGATTGCGAGGGCCACGATTACCCGGTGACCACCAGGCTCTTTACGCTGGAAGGCGGGGTGCTGGTGGCGCTGGATGAGCACAGGAAGCAGGAACGGGTGGTCAATTAATCCATGAGGCCCCGCGCTATGGTGAGCGCGGGGCCCCGTTTTGTTCTTGGTTACTCCCAGCGGAAGAACCGGACCGCCAGAGCGCCCAGTACGACCAGCGCCCCACCCATGACAGCGAAGTCAGCCCAGAGGGGGAAGAGGCCGGTGGTGCCCAGCATCAGCTGCTTGAGGGCGTCGGACAGGTAGGTGAGCGGCATCGCCTTGGCGATGGGTGACACGAAGGCCGGCAGCATGTCCAACGGGAAGAGGGTGCCTGAGAGGAACATCATCGGGAATTGGACGAGCTGTCCGAGAGCGATGACCGACTCATTCGTTTTGCCCAGTCCGGCCAGGAGGAAGCCGATGGTGATCATGACCATACCGCCCAGAACGACCGCTGCGGTCAGCAGGGGCCAGTTGCCCTTCGGAATCTGCATGCCGTAGACGAGGATGCCGAAGACGACCAGCACCACGGCCTGGAGCAGACCGGTGGTCAGGCGCCAGCCGATTTGGGCGCCCAGCAGGGTCGTGCGGGGCAGTGGCGTGGCGCCCAGCCGGCGCAGCACCTGCTGCTCACGCATTTGCACAAGGGGCGGGGCGACGCCGAAGACGCCGAGCCAGAGGAAGCCGAGGCCCAACATGCCCGGCACGTAGGCGGCGCGCTGGTCGCCTTTGAAGATCAAACCGAAAAACCCGGCCATCAGCAGGGGAAGCAGCATCGTGAGGAGAAGTGCGGTGCGATCGCGCAAGTATTCGCGGGCGGTCGCCGTGTACATAGAGAGCAGTGCGTTCATGGTGCTTCAGCCTCCTTATTCCCGAATCCGGCGGCCGGTCAGCCGCAGGAAGAGATCTTCCAGCGTGGCGTTGCGAACGGTGAAGCGGTCCAGCCGGAACTGCTGCGCTTTGGCGAAGGCCAGGAGCGCCGCCACCGTTTCGGGCACTTCGGTGCTCAGGAGCGTGGTGGAGCCGTTCTCCTCCATGACCCGGTTGACGCCGGCCAGTTCCATCAGCCGGTCCAGGGCGACGCCCCTGGGTGTGCTGAACTCGATGGCGGTTTCGGCGAAGTGGTCCCGGACCAGGTCGTCCGGCCGGCCCTCGGCGATGATGCGGCCCCGGTCGACCACGGCGACCCGGTCGCAGAGGTGTGCCGCTTCTTCCATGTAGTGCGTGGTCAGCACCACGGTCTTGCCCCGGGCCTTCAGGTCGAGCACCAGGTCCCAGACCGAGCGGCGGGCAGCCGGGTCCATGGCAGTGGTGGGCTCGTCCAGGAAGACCAGGTCGGGGTCGTTGACCAGGGCCAGGGCGATGGCGAGCCGCTGCTTCTGCCCACCGGAGAGCTGGGCCGAGTAGGCGTTCACTTTCTCCTTGAGGCCGACAAGCTCGATCAAGTCACTGGTCGGCAGCGACCGGGGGAAGAAGGTGGCGTACAGGTTGATGATCTCGCGCACCGTCAGCTTCGGGAAGAGGCCGGTGGTCTGGAGCCCAACGCCCATGCGGGCTTTGATTGCGGCGGTCTGGCGGCCGTGGGTCATGCCCAGCACCTGCACGTCGCCGGAATCGGGCTGGCGCAGCCCTTCGATGCACTCGACCGTGGTGGTTTTGCCGGCGCCGTTGGGGCCGAGCATGCCGTAAATCTCGCCCGCCGCCACGGTGAAGCTGATGCCGTCGACCGCGGTGTGCGTGCCGTAAGTTTTGCGGAGGTTTCGTACTTCGATGGCGTTCATGCCTGCCACATCCTTTCGTTCTCCCATGGCTTGATTCTGCCATGGGCCGGCGCCCCGCCGCATCGTACGACAGGCACCGCACCCCCTGTACAATCGGACACTGTACTTCCGGACAAGGACGGGATCAGCGCATGCGCAAACGTGACCAGACCCGCATCTTCTTCATCCTGACGGCGGCGTTTCTTGCCGTGGTCTGGTTTCTTGTCGTCAGGGAACCCGCCTTCCGGGAGAGTGGTCTCCTGATTCCGTTTACGGTCACGATGGCCGTGCACGCCTATCTGCACCTGACCATCGGCCACTGGACGGGGCGGATCAAGGGGCCGGTCTACCTGGCTGCTCAGGCGGTGCTGGGCGTCGCCCTGGTGGTCATGAGCGATGGCATGGTCATCACCGCAGCTCTCTTCTTCCCCTTGGCCGGCGAGGTGTTCGGGCTCCTCACCGAGGCGCTGCCCCGCGTGCTCGGGCTGGGCGCCCTGGTGGTCGCCTGGGTGACGTCGCAGTACGCCACCACCGGGTGGGGCGTGGTGCAGACGCAGTTGCCGGGCGCCGTGCTGGCCCTGGCCTTCGTGGGTATTTACGTGACGATTTTTACCCGCCAGCTGCGGGAGCGGGAGCGGGCCGAAAAGCTCCTGGCCGAGCTGGAGGAGGTAAACGGCAAGCTTCGGGCCTACGCCCTGAAGGTAGAAGAGCTGACGATTACCCAGGAGCGCCAGCGCATGGCGCGGGAGCTGCACGACACGCTGGCCCAGGGCCTTGCGGGGCTGATCATGCAGTTGGAGGCGGTGGACGACCTGCTTGCCAGGGGCGAAGTGGAGCGGGCCCGGGCGATTACGGCCCGGGCCATGGGGCGGGCACGCACCACGCTGCAGGAGTCGCGCACGGCCATTCAGGCGCTCCGCTCGCCCCTGGAGCGCGGCGACGTAATGGAGGCGATTCGCCGCCTGGTCGATGCGCTGGCGGCGGATACGGGGATTACCTGCACGCTGGAGGCGGGGCATCTGGACCTGCCTGAGGAGACGACCGACACGGTCTACCGGGTGGTCCAGGAGGGACTCGTCAACATTGCCCGGCACTCCAAGGCCCACCGGGCGTGGGTGCGCATCGCCGCCGAACCTGGCGGTGAACTGCGGCTTGAAGTGGGCGATGACGGCGTCGGCTTCGACCCGGGCGCCCGGAAGGCGGGCCATTTCGGCCTGACCGGCCTGCGGGAGCGAATCGCACTGGTGGGCGGTCGCATCGACGTGGAATCGGCTCCTGGCCAAGGAACCCGCATTCTTGTCACGCTCACGCTGCCGGCTGCGGCGACCCCCAGCAAGGAGGAGGTATAGCGCATGATTCGCATTCTGATCGCCGATGATCACCTGGTTGTGCGTGAAGGGCTGCGGACTATGCTGGAGATTCAGCCCGACATGGACGTGGTGGGGGAAGCGACCAATGGCAACGAGGCTGTGCGCCTTGCCGGGGAGCTTCAGCCTGACGTGATTCTCATGGACCTGCGGATGCCCGGGCTGGACGGGCTGGGCGCCATTCGTGCCATTCGGGCGCAGTGGCCCGCCCTGGCTGTGGTGATTCTGACCACGTACGATGATGACAGGCACATCGTTGAAGGGCTCCAGGCCGGCGCCCGGGGCTACCTGCTCAAGGATGCCGGCCGGGATGCGATTTTCGCGGCCATTCGCTCGGCCGCCCGGGGTGAAACGCTGCTTCAGCCGGAGGTGGCGGCCCGGGTGGTGGCCAACCTGGGCGCTGCCCCGGTGGGCGGCGGCGCCACGGCATCCCCGGCGCCCGGCTCGGATCATACCCTTAGCGACCGTGAGTACGAAGTGCTAGCAGCCGTCGCCGATGGCCTGCGCAACAAGGAGATCGCCGACGAACTGGGCATTACTGAGCGCACGGTCAAGGCACACCTGGCATCGATTTTCAATAAATTGGGCGCCACCTCGCGCGCCGAAGCGATTGCCAAAGCGATGTCGGCGGGCATCCTACAGGAAGGGGTGCGGCGATGATTCCGCCAATCGAACCGTTGCGGCAGGTCGTGGACCGACTGGCCAGCGCTGGCATTTCTGTTGCCCTTGGCGGCAGCGGCCTGCTCTACAGCCTGGGCTTGGTGGATGCCGTGCGCGACTGGGACCTGACCACCGACGCGGACGTCCCGACGGTGATCGCCGCTTTGGGCGATCTCCCGTGGAGCCAATCTCCGACCGGCGACCAGTCATACGCCACAGCCAGCAGAATCAACGTCACGCCACATGGGGCCGATATCGATCTGATGGTGAGATTCGCGGTACGCTGCGAAGCCGGTGTCGTGAGACTCCCGACCATCGTCACCGGGCAGTTCGAGTCCATCCCCGTAGGCAGCCCGGAGGTCTGGGCCGTTGCCTACCAGCTCATCGGGCGCCCGGCCAAGGCCGATATGCTGAACGATTACCTCGGGCAGCAGGGAGCTCGTTCGGAGATCCGGGTGCAGTTGCTGGCTGAACCCTTGCCTGAGGCCATACGCAGGCGAGTTATGACATGGAAGACGGCGTGAATCCGAACATTTTCTCCATCTCGCCCATAAAAGTTCGGATACCGTGTTGACTTTCGGGGCAGGAAAGCTTACATTGGGAACGTGACCGGCGAGTCACGGAGGAAAGTGTGCCTAGGGTTCCGCGGTGCTCAACCACGAGCGCCGGCTGTGACCGAGCGGCACAGGTCAGGCTGAGGGCCTGGCTACACCGAAGGGAGAAAAGCCCGGGCGGGTAGGTTTCACTCAGTTCATCTGGAGTGAGGTCTACCCGCCTGTTTGTTTTTCCCCCTGACGCTTCCGGACCCGGAGTCTAGCCCCGACCCGGCCTTCATACGTTATCCTACTTTTACCAAGGGGGCTTCACCCACGTGGCTGCTACCGGCAAGGCGCAGAACATGGCTCCGAAGGGCTTCCTCGACCGCTTCTTCAAGCTGACTGAGCGCGGGACCAACGTGAAGACCGAGATTCTGGCTGGCCTGACCACGTTTGTGACCATGGCCTACATCCTCATCGTCAACCCGAACACCCTGACCCTGAAGGACTCCGGCGTTCCGGCCGATGTGCTCGCCAAGCTCTCGCTGCCCGACTGGGGCTCCGTCTTCATGGCCACCGTCCTTGCTGCCGCCATTTCGACCCTGATCATGGGTCTGGTTGCGAACTGGCCGTTCGCCCTGGCGCCTGGCATGGGTCTAAACGCTTTCTTCGCCTTTACGCTCGTCCTGGGTATGGGCATGTCCTGGCAGACCGCCCTGGGCGCAGTCTTTATCTCCGGTATCCTCGCCCTCATCGTGACAGCCACCGGCCTGCGTGAAATTATGATCAAGGCGATTCCCGCCTCGCTCAAGCACGCTGTTTCGGCCGGCATCGGCTTCTTCATCCTCCTGATCGGCCTGAAGAACGCAGGCGTCCTCGTTTCCAACCCCGCCACCATCATCGCCCTCGGCGAGTTCGCCCCGAAGCTGGCGGACGGCACCACGAACTTCGCCCCGATCCTGGCCATCATCGGCCTGATCATCACCGCTGTGCTCGTGGCCCGCAAGGTGCCCGGCGGCATCCTGATCGGCATGATCGCCACCGCCCTGATCGGCATTCCCCTGGGTGTCACCCATCTGCCTTCCGAGTGGGTCTCCGCTCCGCCTTCCATGGCCCCGACCTTCCTGAAGCTGGACCTGGCCGGCGCGCTGAAGGCTTCCATGATCGCCGTGATCTTCTCGATGTTCTTCGCCGACCTGTTTGACACCATCGGCACGTTCGTGGGAACCGCCGGCAAGGCCAACCTGATCGAGAAGGACGGCTCCCTCAAGGGCGGCAACAAGGCGCTCTTCGCCGACTCCCTCGGCACCCTGATCGGCGCCCTGCTCGGCACCTCCAACACGACGACTTACGTTGAGAGCGCTGCGGGCATCTCCGCTGGTGGCCGCACGGGTCTGACCGCTGTCACCACCGCCGTCCTCTTCCTGGCCGCTGCATTCCTGTGGCCCGTCTTCATCGCCATTCCGGGTGCTGCCACCGCCCCGGCCCTGGTGATCGTCGGTGTGCTGATGGCCTCGCCCCTCCTGGAGATCGACCTGCATGACTTCACCGAGGCCTTCCCGGCGGTGCTGACCGCCGTGATGATGCCCTTCACCTTCTCCATCGCCACCGGCCTGGCTCTGGGCTTCGTCGCCTACGTGGCCCTGAACGTGGCCGTCGGCAAGGCCGCCAAGGTGCACTGGATGATGTACGTACTGTCGGCGTTCTTCATCTACTACTTCTACGCTCACTAAAGGAACGCACCTCGCAGCAGACTAACAAGCGGGGCTCGGGTGATCCCCGGGCCCCGCTTGTATCACTTCCTGGGTCTTTGAGACATTTATTTCACCACTGATGACACAGATGGCACGGATGACCTAGAGTGTCATTCGTGGTCAGTAAATAAATGAAATATGACCAAGATCGTTTACCTGGTATCAGTGTCATCTGTGATATCTGTGGTAAAAAATAGAGAAACCCGCAAAGGCATCGCTAAGCATAAGGAGGAGCACGGGTATGTCAAAGGTAGGCATCATCTGTGGGAGCGAGTCGGACCTGCCGAAAATGAAAGAGGCCGCGGAAGTGCTGGAGCAGTTCGGCGCCACCGCCGAGGTCGTGGTGGCCAGCGCCCACCGGGCGCCGACCCTGGTCCATGAATGGGCCTCCACCGCCGCGGACCGGGGCATCGAGGTGATCATCGCCGGGGCCGGCATGGCCGCCGCCCTGCCCGGGGTTGTCGCCGCCGCCACGCCCCT
>Ga0196970_1000828_pt1 | contig 28646 bp, 26 predicted proteins | sample S1v_513CmetaG_FD_148672 | JGI IMG/M metagenome (GOLD analysis project Ga0196970, IMG submission 148672) | Soil microbial communities from Anza Borrego desert, Southern California, United States - S1+v_5-13C | ecosystem: Environmental > Terrestrial > Soil > Desert | place: USA: California... | reverse complement strand
ATGATCTCCATCCGCTCCATCCGCCCGCCCTTCGCATTCGCACCGGTGCAAGCATCAGTGCTTGCTCCGGTGCGAACTACGGCACATCACGCGGTGATCCGGTAGGCGGTCCAGCCCGGAGGGATACTATACTGAAGCCGGACCGTCGCGCTAGCAGCCTGCGCTCATTGGCTGCCATCCGTTGCTGCCATGTGGCAATGCCGAGGCTGGCTGGTCTCTATCCTATTCTCTAAATGTAGACCCTTTAATTTTTCGGCGCGCGAGAGGTATGCGCCAGTATCTGTAAAGCAGCCTGTCCAGCAATGGTGGGATAATGCACAATATCAATACAACAACTGCCGCATATGGTAAATCGAACGCATGATACAATAGTGCGGATACGGCGAGTAGAGCGCAAGTTGTCATCGCAACAATGACATTGCCAAATGGATATAGTAACCGTGACATTTTGTAGTCACTGAGAACGCGGATTTTATACTTCTCCATGAACCTCATCCTCCGCGATGTGAGGCCCAATATGCGCTGCCGCAAACCAAGAGTGGTGCTCTGTACGGGCACCAAAGGCGGAGAAGGGACTATTTTCCTATGATTGGGAGAGCTCAGTAAATTTGCAGAGTCGCTGAGTGCGTCGTTGCAACGGATGTTGCGCGGTAGGCATAGGCAGTTTATTGTTATAGATGGTACTTACCTGGTTCTATAGAAAATATGGGGTACTGCAGGGGCGGATTAGCTTTGGAATTATCGTTCCATTGTCTCAATTATCATATCCTTATATTCAGAGTGATCTATCTTTGTGTTTAGAGTAATCTTTGTTGTGCTGTCGCTATGGGTGTAATCTCTTTCCCGTGTTCTTATTTCCGGCCATCTTGCGTCCCTACCCCGAGGGCTGGGCGCCCCAGACCTGTTCCAGGCGTTTGTCGCGGCCGCAGGCGTAGCGGTAGTAGTGATACCGCAACGGGTTCTTCTTGTAATAATCCTGGTGGTAGTCCTCCGCCGGGTAGAAGGTTGCGGCGGGCAGGATCGGTGTGACGAGCGGCTTCTTGAGCCGCTGCGCCACCTCGTCCTTGGACTGCTCGGCCAGGCGCTTCTCCTCGTCGGTGGCGGCGAAGATGGCGGTGCCGTACTGGCTGCCGCGGTCGCAGAACTGGCCGCCGGCATCCAGCGGGTCGACGTTGTGCCAGAACACGTCGAGCAGATTGGCGTAGCTCACCTTCTTCGGGTCGTAGCGGACCTGCACGACCTCCTTGTGGCCGGTGCGGCCGGCGGAGACCTGCTGGTAGGTCGGGTTGACGACCGTCCCACCGGCGTAGCCGGACATGGTCGCCACGACGCCATCCAGCTTGTCGAACGGCGGCTCCATGCACCAGAAGCAGCCGCCGGCGAACACGGCGGTCGCCAGCCCGTCCTGCGGCTCCTCGGCGCGGCTGACCGACGGTGCGCCGAGTGTCAGCGCGGTGGCGGTCAGGATGCCCATCCATGTGTATCGCGACATGCTCTCCTCACTCGATGCCGGTGATTATAACCGATCCAGGGCAAGAGCGGGCTTCACAGCGGTTCACGACCTCGTGAGTGGGCCTGAACGATGGGGTTACCTCTTTTGCGCCTTGTCCGCGGAAGGGCTGTCGGGCTTAGCGTTTCCGGTGCGGCAGCGTGCCGGCCCCGTGGCCATCCGTTCGCATGACTTGACGAGCAGCGGCACCGGGGAGAGAGTTCATCATATTGTATGACGAATGATCCGTGACACGGAGCGTTCGCGCCGAACCCGGAACAACCGGGTCGGCGTCCAGGGAGGACGGGACTATGTTCATGATCCACGTTGCGGTGGGATTCCCTCCGCGCGATGGAGCGCGCAGCCCGTGCGAGGCGGCATGCGCGTTCTGATCCCCGATGCCAAGTTCGCCGATTCAGCGCGGCTCGAGGCCGACGCGGCCGGTTCGGGGATCCGCTTCGTTTCCCATTTCGATCTTCCGCAGGCCGACATCCCGCCCGAGGATTGGGAGAGCTGCGACGCCGTCATCGCGTACGACGAGGTGCGCCTCGACCGTGCGTGGCTGGAGCGGATGGCGCACGTGCGCGTGATCGTCCGGGCCGGCGTCGGCTTCGACAACGTCGATCTGGAGACGGCCGGGCGCCTGGGTATCGCGGTGTGCAACGTGCCGGACTACGGCACCACCGACGTGGCCGACCACGCCATCGCCATGCTGCTGACGCTGACGCGCGGCACCGCGACCTTCGACGAGGCGATACGCCGGGATCCGCGGGGCGGCTGGCGGTTCGACGGGCCGCCGGTGATCCGCCGGCTGCGCGGTCAGGTGTTCGGCGTGGTCGGGCTGGGCCGCATCGGCCTCGCCACCGCGCTGCGCGCCAGGGCCTTCGGCATGGAGGTGGTGTTCTACGACCCCTACCGGCCGTCGGGGACGGAACTGGCGTTGGGTTTCGAACGGGCGAACCGGCTGAACGAACTGATGGCCTGGGCGGATGTGGTCAGTCTCCACACCCCGCTGACGCCGGAGACCGAACGCATGGTGGGTGCCGAGGCGTTCGCCGCGTCCAAGCCGGGGCAGATCCTCGTCAATACGGCGCGCGGGCCGGTGGTGGATCTGGACGCGCTGCACGAGGCGCTCGCAACGGGACGGCTGGCCGGGGCGGCGCTGGACGTGCTTCCGATCGAACCGCTGGAGCGCGACATCGAGCACCCGCTGCTCACCGCGTGGCGCAACGCCGAGTCCTGGATCGCCGGCCGGCTGCTGCTGAGCCCGCACGCCGCCTTCTACTCGCCCGACAGCATTCGCGACCTCAGGGGCAAGTCGGCCGAAGTCGTGGCGGCGGCGCTGCGCGAAGGGCGGCTCGTCAATTGCGTCAACCGCGCGTGGCTCACGCCGCAGCGCGGCTGGCCCCCAGGGCAGTAAAGAGGGAACAGGGCATGGCGTCCGTCGACATCCGCAAGGTGCGCAAGCTCTTTGGGTCGCTGGAGGTGATCCACGGCATCGACATCGACATCGGCGACGAGGAGTTCGTGGTGCTGGTCGGCCCGTCCGGCTGCGGCAAGTCCACGCTGCTGCGCATGATCGCCGGGCTGGAACAGATCAGCGACGGCGAGATCGTGATCGGCGGCCGGGTGGTGAACCGGATGCCGCCCAAGGAACGGGACATCGCCATGGTGTTCCAGAACTACGCGCTCTACCCGCACATGAACGTGTTCGACAATATGGCGTTCAGCATGAAGCTGCGCCGCGCCGCGCCGGCGGAGATCAAGCGGCGGGTGGAGCAGGCGGCCGATATCCTCGACCTCGGCCCCTACCTTGGCCGCTATCCGCGCCAACTCTCCGGCGGGCAGCGGCAGCGGGTCGCCATGGGGCGCGCCATCGTGCGCGACCCGCAGGTGTTCCTGTTCGACGAGCCGCTGTCCAACCTGGACGCCAAGCTGCGCGTGCAGATGCGCACGGAGATCAAGGCGCTGCACCAGCGGCTGCGCACCACGTCGGTCTACGTCACCCACGACCAGATCGAGGCGATGACCATGGCCGACCGCATCGTCGTCATGCACGACGGCCACGTGGAGCAGATCGGCACGCCGTTGGAGCTGTACGACCGGCCGGCCAACCTGTTCGTCGCCGGCTTCATCGGCTCGCCGGCCATGAACCTGTTCCGCGGCACGCTGCGGCGCGAGGACGGCAAGGCCTGGGTGGTCACGCCCGACACCCTGGTGCTGCCGGCGGAGCAGGGTGTGACCGGCGCCGACGGGCAGGAGGTGATCTACGGTGTTCGGCCGGGGCACCTGCGCATCGCGTTGGATGCCGATCAGGGGCTGCCGGCCGAGGTCGAGGTGGTGGAACCGACGGGGGACAACACGCTGGTCTTCTGCAAGGTCGGCGACACGGTGGTCTGCGCCGCCACCACCGACCGCCATCCGCTGTATCCGGGCGAGCGCCTGCGCCTCGTGCCGAAGGCGGGTGCCGGGCATGTGTTCGACGCTGCCTCCGGGCAGCGTTTGTAAGGGGAGAACCAACGGCCGACCGGCGCCACAGCCGGCGACCCAACCAGGGAGGGACGGTCATGGAGTTCACCAGACGCGACGTACTGAAGGCCGGTGCCGGTGTGGCGGCATTGGGTGTCGGGTTGGGGTCGGGGGCGTTCGCCTCGGCCGCGGATCTCAAGCTGGAGCCGGAGAAGGGGGCCGAGCTGCGCGTCCTGCGTTGGAAGAAGTTCGTCCAGGGCGACGAGGACGGCTGGATGGCCAACACCCAGAAGTTCACGGAGAAGACCGGCATCAAGGTTCGCATCGATAACGAGTCCTGGGAGGACATCCGGCCGAAGGCGGCGGTGGCGGCCAACGTCGGCAGCGGGCCGGACATCATCTTCGGCTGGTTCGACGATCCGCACCAGTACCCGGACAAGCTGGTCGACATGACCGATGTCGCCGAGTATCTGGGCGCCAAGTACGGCGGCTGGTACGACGCGCCGAAGCGCTACGGCATGCGCGACGGCAAGTGGATCGCCCTGCCGGTGGGTGCCGCCGGCAACTGCATCGTCTACCGCAAGTCCTGGCTCCAGGAGGCCGGGTTCGAGACGTTGCCGCGCGACACCGACGGCTTCCTCAAGGCCTGCCAGGCGATGCACAAGAAGGGGCATCCCGCGGGCTTCGCGCTGGGCAACGCGGTGGGCGACGGCAACACCTGGACGCACAGCTTCCTGTGGGCGTTCGGCGGGCGCATGGTGGACGACAATAACAACGTCGTCATCAACAGCCCCGAGACGGTGCGGGCGCTGGAATACGTGGCCGAGTTGTACAAGACCTTCGTGCCCGGCACGCTGTCCTGGCTCGACCCCAACAACAACAAGGCGTTCCTGGCGGGCGAGATCAGCTGCACGGCCAACGGCATCTCGGTCTACTACTCGGCCAAGAACTCGCAGGACCCGGCGATGCAGGCGTTGGCCAAGGACATCGAGCACGCCAACATGCCGATCGGCCCGGTCGGCAGGCCGACCGAGCTGCACCTGTTCACCCAGGGCATGGTGTTCAAGTACTCCAAGTATCCCAATGCGGCGAAGGAGTACCTGCGCTTCATGATGGAGAAGGAGCAGTACGAGCCCTGGCAGCAGGCCGCCATCGGCTACGTCACCCAGCCGCTCGCCGCGTACGAGAACAACCCGATCTGGACCGCCGATCCCAAGCACACGCCGTACCGCGATACGGTGAAGAACATGCTGTGGAACGGTTACAGCGGGAAGCTCGGCCCGTCCTCGGCGGCGGCCATGGCGGACTACGTCGTGGTCAACATGTTCGCCGAAGCCGCATCCGGCCAGCAGACGCCGAAGGAGGCCGCCGCCCGCGCCGAGAAGCGGGTCGCGCGGTACTACAGGGCGTAAAGGCGTTAGGGCGCAAACCCTCTCCCCTCCGGGGAGAGGGTGGCCCGAAGGGCCGGGTGAGGGGGATGCCGGGGGACCGGAAACGGTCGCAATGCGGGACCCCCTCACCCTAACCCTCTCCCCAGAGGGGAGAGGGGACTAGGAGGCTCACGATGTACGTCGACACCAAGGCCCAACGTCCCGCCCGCACGCGGCCGGCACCGCCCCGCTTCCGGCTGGGGGAGAGCCGCGGCTTCATGGGGCTGCTGTTCATGCTGCCGGCGGCCACCGTGCTGCTGCTGTTCCTGGCGTACCCGCTGGGGCTCGGCGTGTGGCTCGGCATGACCGATACCCGCGTGGGACGGGCCGGGTACTTCATCGGCATCGAGAACTACGAGATGCTGTGGTCCGACGGCGTGTTCTGGCTGTCGGTCTACAACACGCTGCTCTACACGGTGGTCGCCAGCGTGTTCAAGTTCGCGCTCGGCCTCTGGCTGGCGCTGATCCTGAACCGGCACCTGCCGTTCAAGGCGTTCCTGCGGGCCATCGTGCTGCTGCCGTGGATCGTGCCGACGGCGCTGTCGGCCATCGCCTTCTGGTGGATCTACGACAGCCAGTTCTCCATCGTCTCGTGGACCCTGATCCGGCTGGGGCTGATCGACCATTACATCAACTTCCTGGGCGATCCGGCCTGGGCGCGCGCCAGCGTCATCATCGCCAACATCTGGCGAGGGATTCCCTTCGTGGCGATCACGCTGCTGGCCGGGCTGCAGACCATCCCGCCGTCGCTCTACGAGGCGGCGACCATCGACGGCGCTACGGCGTGGCAACGGTTCCGCTTCGTCACCTTCCCGATGCTGACGCCGATCATCGCGGTGGTGATGACCTTCTCGGTGCTGTTCACCTTCACAGACTTCCAGCTCATCTATGTGCTGACGCGCGGCGGGCCGCTCAACGCCACGCACCTGATGGCGACCCTGTCGTTCCAGCGCGCCATCCCCGGCGGCAACCTTGGGGAGGGAGCGGCCATCGCCGTCGCGATGATCCCGTTCCTGCTGGCGGCGATCCTGTTCAGCTACTTCGGCCTGCAACGCCGCCGCTGGCAACAGGGCGGCGGCGATTGAGGAGGACACCCATGGCCCCCTTCAAAAAGAGCAAGACCGACGAGGCGTCGGCCGACGGCATGGACTACCTGACGTCCATCCCGCGCCGCGTGGTGACGGTGTATATCCCGCTGCTGCTGTTCCTGTTCGTGCTGCTGTTCCCGTTCTACTGGATGGGGATTACCGCCTTCAAAGCGAACGAGGAGCTGTACGACTTCCAGCATTTCAGCCCGTTCTGGGTGACGAACCCGACGCTGGCCAACATCGAGAAGCTGCTGTTCCACACCGCCTATCCGGAGTGGCTGCTGAACACGCTGCTGGTGTCGGTGGTGTCCACCTTCATCTCGCTGTTCTGCGCGGTGTGCGCCGCCTACGCCATCGAGCGGCTGCGCTTCAAGGGCTCGCGCTTCATCGGGCTGGCGATCTTCCTGGCCTACCTCGTGCCGCCGTCGATCCTGTTCATCCCGCTGGCGTCCATGGTGTTCGCCTACGGGCTGTTCGACAGCAAGTGGGCGCTGATCCTCACCTACCCGACGTTCCTCATCCCGTTCTGCACGTGGCTCTTGATGGGCTACTTCCGCTCGATCCCCTACGAGCTGGAGGAATGCGCGCTGATGGACGGGGCGTCGCGCCTTCAGATCCTCGTGAAGATCCTGCTGCCGCTGGCGGTGCCAGGGCTGATCTCGGCCGGCATCTTCGCTTTCACGCTGTCGTGGAACGAGTTCATCTACGCGCTGACCTTCATCCAGTCGTCCGAGCAGAAGACCGTTCCCGTCGGCGTCGTCACCGAGCTGGTGGAGGGCGACGTCTACCACTGGGGCTCGCTGATGGCGGGGGCCCTCTTGGGGTCGCTGCCGGTGGCGATCCTCTATTCCTTCTTCGTCGAGCACTACGTCGCCAGCATGACCGGCGCGGTCAAGGAGTGACGTCCATGCATCTTACCCAGGCCGAACTGGACGCCCTGGCGGCGCTCGACACCCCCACCGTCTGCAACGCGCTGGAACTGCTGGTGCCGGAACGGCGGGGTTACGGCTACAGCACGAAGCCCTTCGTCTGTCCGCGGCCGGAGCTGAAGCCCATGGTGGGCTATGCGGTGACGGCGACCATCCGTGCCATGCTCCCGCCCCGCGAGGGCCAGAGCGAACTGATGGAGCGGCGGCTCGCCTGGTACCGGGCGGTGGAGGCGTCGCCGCGGCCGAGCGTCATGGTCATCCAGGACCTCGACCAGCCGCCGGGCTTCGGCGCCTTCTGGGGCGAGGTGCACACCGCCGTGCACCAGGGGCTGGGGGCGCTCGGTGTCGTCACCGACGGCAGCATTCGCGACCTGGACATGTGCGCGCCGGGCTTCCAGATGCTGGCCGGCTCCGTCGGCCCTTCGCACGCCTGGGTGCGGGTGGAGCAGATCGGCGTCGCGGTGACCGTGCACGGCATGACCGTGCATCCCGGCGACCTCGTGCACGCCGACCGGCACGGCGCCGTCGTCATCCCGCACGACGTGGCGCGGCAGGTGACCGACGCGGCGGCTCGCGTCGCCCGGCGCGAGGCGGTGATCCTCGACGCGGTCCGCCGCCCCGGCTTCAACGCCGAGGCTCTCGCCCGCGCCCTCGGCTCGGCCGACGAGATCCACTAGGCGGGCCCGCGCATGCTGGACATCGCCGGCACCTACTCGCGACGCAGCCTGCACGGCCGGGTGGCCCATGACCTGGGTGCCCGCATCGCCGGGGGCGACTACGCACCCGGGTCGGTGCTGCCGAGCGAGGCGGTGCTGGGGGCGTCCTTCGGGGTCAGCCGGACGGTGCTGCGCGAGGCGGTGAAGGTGCTGGCGGCCAAGGGGCTGGTCGAGGCGCGGCCCAAGGTGGGAACGCGGGTGCGCCCGCGCTCGGACTGGAACATGCTGGACCCCGACGTGCTGGCGTGGCAGTGCGCCGTCGGCGACCTGGCTGGCCTAGCCGAGGATCTGTTGGAGATCCGCCGCGTGGTCGAGCCGCAGGCCGCGGCCATGGCCGCCAGCCGCGCCACCGACGCGGAGATCCGGGGCATCGCCGAGGCCTTCGCCGCGATGGCGGGGGCGCCGGACGCCGAGACCTCCGTGGAACCCGACGTGCGCTTCCACGTCGCCATCATGGAGGCGACGCACAACGCCTTCCTGCGGCCGCTGGGGGCGCTGATCCGGGTGGCGCTGCGCGCCAGCTTCCGCCTGTCCAAGTCCAGTCCCGGCGCGCACGAGCGCTCGCTGCCCGACCACGAGGCCGTGCTCGACGCCATCCGTGCCCGGGATGACGAGGCGGCGCGCAACGCCATGCGCGTCCTGCTCGACCGCACAGCCGAGGACATCCGCAGCGCCAAGGAGACCATCCGATGACTGAAGACAAGAAGCGGCTGCGTTCGCAGGCGTGGTTCGGCGGGGCCGACAAGGACGGCTTCATCCACCGGAGCTGGATGCGCAATCAGGGTCTGCCCAGCCATCTCTTCGACGGCCGGCCGGTGATCGGCATCTGCAACACCTGGTCGGAGCTGACGCCCTGCAACGCGCACTTCCGGATCCTGGCGGAGCGGGTGAAGCGCGGCGTCTACGAGGCCGGCGGCTTCCCGCTGGAGTTCCCGGTGATGTCGCTGGGCGAGACCAACCTGCGCCCCACCGCGATGCTGTTCCGCAACCTCGCCAGCATGGACGTGGAGGAGTCGATCCGCGGCAACCCCATCGACGGTGTGGTGCTGCTGTGCGGCTGCGACAAGACCACGCCGTCGCTGGTCATGGGGGCGGCGAGCTGCAACCTGCCCACGCTCGTGGTGTCCGGCGGGCCGATGCTGAACGGCCACTACCGCAACAAGCTGATCGGTTCCGGCACCGCGGTCTGGCAGTTCAGCGAGGACGTCAAGGCCGGCAAGATGTCGCTCGAGGACTTCATGGACGCCGAGGCCTGCATGTCCCGCTCGGTCGGGCACTGCATGACCATGGGCACGGCGTCCACCATGGCCTCCATGATCGAGGCGCTGGGGCTGGGCCTGCCGCAGAACGCCGCCACGCCGGCCGCGGACTCGCGCCGCAACGTGCTGGCGCACATGGCCGGCCGCCGCATCGTCGAGATGGTCCACGAGGACCTGACCATGGACAAGATCCTCACCAAGAGGAACTTCGAGAACGCCATCCGCGTCAACGGCGCCATCGGCGGCTCGACCAACGCCGTCATCCACCTGATCGCCATGGCCGGGCGGATCGGCGTCGAACTGACGCTCGACGACTGGGACCGCCTGGGGCGCGAGGTGCCCACGCTGGTGGACCTGATGCCGTCCGGCCGCTTCCTCATGGAGGACTTCTACTACGCCGGCGGCGTGCCGGCCGTGGTGCGGGCGCTGGGCGAGCGGGAGCTGCTGCATAAGGACGCGCTGACCGTCAACGGCAAGACCATCTGGGAGAACTGCGCTGCTGCCCCGAACTGGAACGAGGAGGTCATCCGCCCCTTCGATCGGCCGCTGGTGGAGCATGGCGGCGTCGCCGTGCTGCGCGGCAACCTGGCGCCGGACGGGGCGGTGCTGAAGCCCTCCGCCGCGTCGGCGCACCTGATGAAGCACCGCGGGCGCGCGGTCGTGTTCGACAGCATCGAGGACTATCACGCCCGCATCGAGGACCCGGACCTGGACATCGACGAGACCTGCGTGATGGTGCTGCAGAACTGCGGACCCAAGGGCTATCCGGGCATGGCGGAGGTCGGCAACATGGGCCTGCCGCCCAAGGTGCTGCAGAAGGGCATCACCGACATGGTGCGCATCTCCGACGCCCGCATGAGCGGCACCGCCTACGGCACGGTGGTGCTGCACGTCTGCCCGGAGGCCGCGGCCGGCGGTCCGCTGGCGCTGGTGCGCGACGGCGACATGATCGAACTGGACGTCGAGGCGCGGCGCGTGCACCTGGACGTGCCGGATGAGGAGCTGGCCCGCCGCCGCGCGGCATGGCGGGCGCCGGAACCGGCGATGAAGGGCGGCTACCAGTCGCTGTACGTCGAACACGTGATGCAGGCCGACAAGGGGGCGGATCTCGACTTCCTGGTCGGCTGTCGGGGCGCGGCGGTGCCGCGCGAATCCCATTAGGAGCGTTCCCTCATGAACCGCATCGATCTTTCCGGCCGCCGCGCGGTGGTCACCGGCGGCGCCCAGGGCATCGGTCGGGCCATCGCCGAGCGGCTGATCGCCTCGGGCGCCGCCGTCAGCCTGTGGGACCAGGACAGCGGCCTCGCCGAGGCGACGCGCGCGCAGCTTGGCAACAGCGCCCACGCCGTCACCGTGGACGTCACCGACGCCGCCAGCGTCGAAGCGGCCGCGGCGGCCACCATCGCGGATTTCGGCGGCATCGACATCCTGGTGGCGAACGCCGGCATCTCCGGCCCCAACCTGAAAGTTTGGGAGTACCCGCCCGAGGAGTGGCGGCGCGTGCTGGAGATCGACCTGACCGGCGTCTTCCTGTGCTGCCGCGCCGTGGTGCCGGGGATGATCGACCGGAACTACGGTCGCATCGTCGCCACGGCCTCCATCGCCGGCAAGGAGGGCAACCCCAACGCCTCGGCCTACAGCGCCGCCAAGGCCGGCGTGATCGCGCTGGTGAAGTCGCTGGGCAAGGAACTGGCCGGCTACGACATCGCGGTCAACGCCATCACCCCGGCCGCCGCGCGCACGCGCATCTTCGAGCAGATGACGGAAGAGCATATCGACTACATGCTCTCCAAGATCCCGCGCGGGCGCTTCGTGCAGGTGGAGGAGATCGCGTCCATGGTGGCGTGGCTGGTGTCGGCCGAGAACTCCTTCACCACCGGCGCCGTCTTCGACCTGAGCGGCGGGCGGGCGACGTATTGAGAACGGGAGGGGAACCATGGCTGGACGGCTGAACGGCAAGACTGCGCTGATCACCGCGGCGGGGCAGGGGATCGGGCGGGCCACGGCGCTCGCCTTCGCGGCCGAGGGGGCGGAGGTGCTGGCGACCGACATCAACGAGGCGACGCTCGCCACCCTGGCCGCGGAGAACCCGGCCATCCGCACCCGACGTCTGGACGTGCGCGACAGCGAGGCCGTCGGGCGCCTGGCGGCTGAGGTCGGGGCGGTGGGCGTGCTGTTCAACTGCGCGGGCTTCGTGCACCACGGCACGATCCTCGACAGCACGGAAGCGGATTGGGACTTCGCCTTCGACCTCAACGTCAAGTCCATGTACCGCATGTGCAAGGCGTTCCTGCCGGCCATGCTGGAGGCCGGCGGCGGCAGCATCATCACCATGTCCTCGGGCGCCTCCAGCATCAAGGGGGCGCCGAACCGTTTCCTCTACGGTTCCACCAAGGCCGCCGTGATCGGCCTGACCAAGGCCATCGCCGCCGACTTCATCACCCGCGGCATCCGTTGCAACGCCATCTGCCCCGGCACCGTGCAGACCCCGTCGCTGGACGAGCGCATCGCTGCGCAGGGCGACGTGGAGACGGCGCGCGCCGCCTTCATCGCCCGCCAGCCCATGGGCCGGCTGGGCCGGCCGGAGGAGATCGCGGCGCTGGCGGTATATCTGGCATCCGACGAGTCCGCTTTCACTACGGGCGCCATTCACGTTATCGACGGTGGCTGGACACTATAAGGAGAGGAAACGACATGAAGCTGCTGCGCTACGGCCCCAAGGGAAGCGAGAAGCCGGGCCTGCTCGACCGTGAGGGGCGCATCCGCGACCTCTCCGCCCTGGTCGACGACATCGCGGGCGAGACGCTGGCGCCGGAGGGGCTCGCCCGCCTGCGCGGAGTGGATCCGGCCACGCTGCCGTTGGTCGGGGGCAACCCGCGGATCGGCCCCTGCGTCGGGCGGGTCGGCAAGTTGGTCTGCATCGGCCTCAACTACGCCGACCACGCGGCGGAGTCCGGCATGCCGGTTCCCAAGGAGCCGGTGGTCTTCATGAAGGCCACAAGCTGCATCTGCGGCCCCGACGACGACGTGGAGATCCCCCGCGGCTCGGAGAAGACCGACTGGGAGGTCGAGCTGGGCGTCGTCATCGGCAGGGAGGCCAAGTACGTGAGCGAGGCCGACGCGCTGACGCACGTGGCGGGCTATTGCGTGGTCAACGACGTTTCCGAACGCACCTTCCAGCTGGAGGGCACCGGGCAATGGGTGAAGGGCAAGAGCCATGACACCTTCGGGCCCATCGGCCCCTGGCTGGTCACCGCCGACGAGGTGGAGGACCCGCAGAATCTCGACCTTTGGCTGGAGGTGGACGGCCACCGCTACCAGAACGGCACCACCCGCACCATGGTGTTCGGCGTCGTGCAGCTGGTGAGCTATCTCAGCCGCTTCATGACCCTGCAACCGGGCGACATCATCTCCACCGGCACCCCGCCGGGCGTCGGCTTGGGCCTGAAGCCCCCGGTCTACCTGCGCGCCGGCCAGACCATGCGCCTGGGGGTGCAAGGGCTGGGCGCGCAGACGCAGAAGGTGGTGCAGGGATAAGCACGTCATCCCTCCCCCGGCGGAGCCGGGGGAGGGCCTCAGATCACCGATACACCAGCGTCGGCAGCCACAGCGAGAAGGCGGGCCAGAAGGTGACCACCGCCAGCACGGCCAGCAGCGGCACCAGGAAGGGCAGGCAGGCCTTGGCGCACTCCTCGAAGGGGATCTTTGCCACCCGCGCCAGGATGTAGAGCACCATCCCGACCGGCGGGGTCAGCAGGCCGATCATCAGGTTCAGCACCATGATGATGCCGAACTGGACCGGGTCGACGCCGATCTCGGTCATGATCGGCAGCAGCACCGGCACCAGGATGGTGATCGCCGCGATGGTTTCCAGGAAGCAGCCGACGATCAGCAGCAGCACGTTGACCAGGATCAGGATGGTCACCGGGTCCTTCGAGAAGCCCAGCACCCACGCCGTCAACTGCTCGGTCACCCGCGCCGAGGTCAGCAGCCAGCCGAAGATCGATGCCGCTGCGACGATCAGCAGGATCACCGCCGTCGTCTCAATGGTCTCCAGGCTGACCTTGACCAGCGCCGGCCAGTCCAGCGTGCGGTAGACCACCATGCCCAGGAACAGCGCGTAGACCACCGCGGCGATGGCCGCCTCGGTCGGCGTGAACATGCCGGACACCATGCCGCCGATGAGAATCACCGGCGTGAGCAGCGCCAGACCCGCCTCCTTAAAATTCACCGCCAGAACGTGCATGGAAAAGGTGGCATCGCGCTGGTAGTTCCGGCGCCGCGCCGTCCACGCCACCCACGCCATCAGCGCGCCGGCCATGCCCAGACCCGGAATGAAGCTGGCGGCGAAGAGCTGGCCCACCGACGTGTTGGCCATGACGCCGTAGATCACCAGCGGCAGCGACGGCGGAATGATCGGCCCGATGGTGGAGGAGGCCGCCGTGATGCCGACGGCGAAGCGGTCGTCGTAGCCGTGGTCGCGCATCGCCTTGATCTCGATGGTGCCCAGGCCCCCGGCGTCGGCCACCGCGGTGCCGGACATGCCGGCGAAGATCACCGATCCCACCACGTTGACGTGCCCGAGCCCGCCGCGCATCCAGCCGAACATGGCCACCGCGAAGGCGTAGATGCGCTCGGTGATGAGCGCGGAGTTCATCAGGTTGCCGGCGAGGATGAAGAACGGAATGGCGAGCAGCGGGAAGCTGTCGATGCCGCCGATCATCCGGTGCAGCACCACCACGTCCGGCATGCCCGCCACCCACACGTAGAGCAGCGAGGCGCCGGCCAGCGACACGGCGATCGGCACGCCGATGGCCATCATTACGAACAGCGACCCGAGCAGGAGCGTCAGCATGGCGCGGCCCTCAGCGGTTGCGGAAGTGGGCGCGCAGCCACGCGGACTGCACGGAGCGCAGCGACATGACGACCAGCCCCGCGAGCACGGTCATGTAGAGCACGCTCATCGGCAGGTCGATCACCGCCATCTGCTGCGTGCCCATCAGCCCGACCATCTGCCAGGCGAGCCACGCGCAGTACGCGTAGAAGCCGATGGAGATCAGGTCGCTGACCAGCAGCAGGAGGTTGGACAGCCACAGCGGCAGGTAGTTGTGGAAGAACTCCACCGCGATGTGGGCGCGCCGCCGCACCGCCAGCCCGCCGCCGAGGAACGTCACCGCGATCAGCAGGTAGCGCGCCCCCTCCTCGGTCCACGGCAGGCTGTTGTTCAGCACATAGCGGGTAAAGAACTGCAGGAAGACGGTGAAGGCCAGCAGCCAGAAGACGGCGAACGCCACCACGTCTTCCGGCGCGCGCGGCGCGAAGTGCAGGTCGGCCTCCTTGGCCGGCGGGGCCATGGCCGGCGCGACGGTCGCGCCGGCCATCAGGCCGGGGTCGGGGATCTCCGTCACGGACGGCCTACTTGATCTGCTGGAGCCGTTCGTACTGGTCCTTGCTCCACGGCACCCCCTCCAGGTGCGCCTTGGTGACCATGGTGCGGAAGGGGGCGCGGTCCACCTTGTTGACCTTGGCGCCCAACTTGGTGAAGCCGTCCACCAGCTCCTTCTCCTGGTTGATGATGTCCTGGTCAGAGCCGGCTGCGGCCTCGGCGAAGACGGCCGAGAAGATCTTCTTGTCCTCGTCCGACAGCTTCTTCCACAGCGGCGCGCCGACGATGGTCAACAGGCTCTCGGTGACGTGGCCGGTCAGGTTGATGACGGGGGTGGGCTCGTAGAACTTCTTGGCGAGGATGGTCGGCAGCGGGTTCTCCTGCGCGTCCACCGTGCCCTGGGCCAGCGCAAGGTACACCTCGGCAAAGGCGATGGGCGTGGGGTTGGCGCCGACCGCTTTGGGGAACATGACGTACATGGGCGCGTCCGGCACCCGGATCTTCATGCCCTTCATGTCCTCGGGCTTGTTGATCGGCGCCTTCGAGGTGACGTGCCGCTCGCCGTAGTAGAGCATGGCGAGGACCTTGTTGCCGGTCGCCTTCTCGTAGCCGCCGGCCAGCTCCTTGAACAGGTCGCTCTTGGTGTAGGCGCGCCAGTGGTCGAAGTCGCGGAACATGTAGGGTGCGGCGGCGATGGCGATCGGCCCATAGGAGCGCCCGGCGAAGTTGGTGCCGGTGTAGATGATGTCCACCGTCCCCAGGGTCAGGCCCTGGTTGATGTCCGTCTCCTTGCCCAGCGACGAGGCGGGGAAGACCTCCATGCTGTAGCGCCCGTTGGTGCGCTTCTTGATCTCGTCCGCCGCCCACAGCGCCCACTTGTGGTAGGCCTCCGACGTTTCGTAGACGTGCGCGAACTTGAGCTGCTGCTGTGCCGCGGCCGGAGCGGCCAAGGTGCCGAGCGCCAGCGCGCCGGCGGCAATCCCCATGAACAGACGCCGATTCATGCAAGTCCCTCCCTTATGGTTCGGTGATGCGCGCGCGGGGAGGGCGGCGCGGCGATGCGGCATGGGCAGGCGAAGGCTGAAGCGCGCCGACGTCGCACGTCCGGTATCCCTCCCTGAACCGCCGGCATCCCTGGAGCGGCGGTCGTTCCGGCGCTTACGGCCAGTTGTTTTGTAGACCAACAGTCTATGGGAAAAAAGCTCGCTCCGCAAAGCGGCGGAAACGCCGAGGCCGCGCCTCATAATATTCAGCCCGTATAAGCCGAAATAATTACCTCGGAAGAGATAGGTTTTTCTTCTCCAATCCTCCCACCCTCGCGCAGCGGCGCTAACTTCGGGGGTGTGGATGCAGTTCAGAACACCGAAGTCAGCAGAGGAGGAGAGAGCGTGTCCATGTCCAATCCGGGGACCGATCTGGCGGCCCGTCATCCCGGCGCCTTCATCCTGCCGTTCCGCGGTGTCTGGCCGAGGATCGCCGAGGACGCCTTTATCGCGCCTGGCGCCTCGATCATCGGCGACGTGGAGATCGGCTCTGAAGCCAGCGTGTGGTTCGGCTGCGTATTGCGCGGCGACGACCACGCGATCACGGTGGGGCCGCGCTCCAACATCCAGGACGGGACGGTGATTCACGTCTCGCTGGAGTCGCATCCCACCACCATCGGCGCCGGCGTCACCATCGGCCACGGCGTGCGCCTGCACGGCTGCGTGCTGGAGGACGGCTGCCTCGTCGGCATCGGCGCCATCGTGCTGGACGGTGTGGTGGTGGAGAGCGAGTCGATGGTCGCCGGCGGCGCCGTGGTCACGCCGCGCAAGCGCGTGCCCAGGCACCAGCTCTGGGGCGGCAGCCCGGCGAGGTTCATGCGCGACCTAAGCCCGGAGGAGATCACCTTCCTGGCCTGGGACGCCGGGCATTACGCCAAGCTGGCCCGCACCTACATCGACACGGGCATCGACGCGGGCATCGACGCGGGTCGCGCGGCTGGTGCGCCACCGGGTTAAGAGCAGCGCGCAGCAATAGAATACGAACATTGGGATGCGCGAGTTCACTTGGTGGAGAGGCCGAGAAGCAAGCGCAGGCGACATCGATACTACCGGCGCGTTCGTTGATCGATGCTACTGTATAGTTTTCATGAGAAACTGCTTCCGCGAAGCCTCAGCTTATTAGTCGGTGATGGGCTATTTTTTCAGTTGATAGAAACTTTTATGCTGGAAAGGTGAGGGTCAGAGGATATAAAATTAAGTTCATGTTAGCCGGCTTGCTGCGTGCGAGTATCCCCGGTTAGCAGAACAGCATGCTGCCAGAGCGCATGCTGCCAAGTAGCTTGGACGGCGTTGTCCAAGCCATGCCTGCCGCAAAAACTCACAGCCAGAAGCAGACACGCCGACCTCTTTCCCCAACGAAGGACGCTCCAGCGACGCGACGGCTCGATGTCATGCCAGTAGCACAGGAAGTGGACGCTATAGAGATCGTTGCACGATCTCGGGATCCTCCAATGGAGTGGAGGTGAACTATGAAGCATCAATCGCCTCACGGGAATGTTTCTTTCTTCTGGAAAATCGCCGATGCCTTGTCGAGGTGTTTTACCAGCGTGAGGAATAATGGAATTAAGAAAACTATGGAGAATATTGCTGTTGTATTGGAGGATTTGTGGTTTGATAAATCGTTTGGGCTTGAGACGTCCAGATGGGTGGAGTTGGATGCGTTGAATATACAAAGTGAAAACAAGGATTTTGGCGTTCTTTACGAGCCGACACGAGTGCGTGCATTTCGAAAGATGATGGATCGGATTGTTTTACCGAAAGGTCGCGTATTTGTTGATTTTGGATGTGGCAAAGGGCGGATTCTTTGTGCGGCTGCAGCTTACTCATTTCGACGGATTGTTGGAGTCGAGTTTGCGCCGGAGCTGTGCGACATATGTAGACGAAACATTATGTCTTTCAAGGCGAAAACTCGATCCGATATCAATATTATGGTCGTGGAGGCGGATGCGGCTGAATACAAGATTAAGCGGGATGAGAACGTTTTCTTTTTTTCGAACCCGTTCCAGAAGAGCGTCATGGAAGCCGTTATGGCAAATATTTATTCTTCCATGAATGTAAATCCCCGAAACGCTTTGTTGATTATTGGCAATCCGGAGGGGTTGGCTCCTGTTGTTGATGCGTTTCCTGCTTTCAAAAAAATAATGACATACACTTATGGAAGTTCGTCATTTTACATATATTCAAATTGGTAAGCATAACGTTATGTCCTGTAATTAATCGACCGTCGCCTACGGTGCGGAGGGCGACGAGCAACTCGATCAAGCCCGCGCGCAAGGTGCCCGGCGGTCGGGCTGCCTCCCGGCCGCCGGCGGCCCCTTTCCCCAAGGCTTAGACGCGGTTTCCAAAACGCTGGGCCGCCCAAGGCTGAGCAACGTAAAGGATTTGGCAACCTTGGATCGGCCCCCACCAAAAGCCTTCGTCACCTCCGGGAAGTTGATCGGCTGGGCAAAGAATTAGAGGCTGGTTCCGTAATTCCGCTTGGATGCAACCAACACCCGAAACCGGAAACGGAAGATTTCTCGGCGGCAACCTGATGCAGCAGAGTGTAGGCCGGATAAAATGGGCACAGCGCATCATTGACTTAAAATGCAACATCATTTTAATTACCTTAGCAATAGCCAAACGCCCATTTGACATCATGCCATTATGGTAGGATGCTCTTCTTCTGTAACCTTTGCCTCCCCTGTGGGGCAGGTAACATGGGGCAACATGGGAGGAAGCCATGGTAGACATGGACAGGCGATCAACTCTCGCATTTGGTCTTGGAACAGCTTCTCTTCTGGCTTTGCCGGGATCAGCCGTTGCTGAAACCTATCGTCCCGATGAAGGCAAAGAGTTGGCCCCCGGCGTGCGGCAGGTGGATTTGGGCAAGCGGGCGTCCCATGTGCCCGGCTACAAGACCGTATCCATGCGCGATTTCGTCTACCAACCCGGCGCCAGCACCAAGAACCCCTCGATGCCCAACGACATGGTGTGCCACTGCCTGGAGGGTGAGCTTATGATCGACCAGCCCGGGCATGGCGAGTTCAGGGCTAAGAAGGGCGATGTATGGTCCTGTGCCAAGGGCATGCCGGAGAACGGTAGGAACACCGGGAACACGGCCGCTATCATGCGCGTGATCGACCTGCTTCCCGCGTAGCGGAGCGTAATGCCTGGAAGCCCCCCGACCTACCTTTCCCAAGCCTATACAGACCCGTGTCACCAGAGCGGGAAACCACCGCCGCACGTTCACAGCCGCACCGGAGTTTTGAGAACGACCTATAATTCACCGCTTTGCTGGGGGCGGCAGAGATGATGCATAGGTCGTCTCAGGAGCATCCGTTGCGACCTTCGCCTCGGCTTCGGGTAAGGGCGTCACGTTCAGCACGTCGCCGATGCGGGACAGGAGGACACGGCTGGAGGGGGCGCCAACTTCGCCCGAAGCTTCGAGGGTAGCGGACTGGCCTGCGAGGAGATGGTTGGTGAACCGCACGGCCGGTCCGCTCCCGGCCGCCATGGTGGTCACGATCAGGAAGCCATCCGGCGAGTCCATGTAGTACACAACAGCCGTGTAATGGTCCTTGAGGAGGACCGTATAAGCCGCACCCGGCTGCACCTCTTCAGCGAGAGCCGAAGACGGTACCAAGGTGGCAGCGAGTGCCGCAAGAAGGGGAGAGCGAAGCATGATAAACCTCCCTTGGCTTTTCCCGAGCATCGTGGCCCCGGAGTGAGTGGAGATTACGGCACGGCCTGCGCCAACGTTTCGTATACGTAGCGGCCGACCTCTTTCCCAAGGGTCCGGCCGGCGGTTTGGTCTTCGCGGATGTGAATGCCGCCGTATACGCGGGCGTCGTCGATCTGGTCGGCGATAGCCTTGAAGCTGACGTACTCGAACACCACGCCGGGGGCGGCGGCGCTGGTCAGGGTGATGGCATGGCGGTCGGGTCCGAAGCGGTGCTCCAGCACTTCCTGGGCCGCGCCGGCAGCGCAGGCATGGCCGGACGGATAGGCGGGAAACGGGGGCGTGACGATGAGCGGCAGCCAGTCGGCGACCGGCTTGATGTCGCCGACGCCTGTCCGGATCGCCGTAACCGGACGCCAGGAGTTGTACGTGTATTTCGCGTCGAAGCAGGCGATCAAGGCATCGGCCATGGCGACATTCAGCAGCGCCAGGGTGTGCGCGTTGTCGGCCAGGTTCCGCTTGTTCGCGAGGCTCACCTGGCGTGCCGCGGGATTCCACCCCTGCACGGCGGAGATGGTCCAGAACTTTGCCGCTTCGGTCATCTCGGGCGGGCGCTTGCTGCTGGTGGCCGCCCCCATCTCCAGCACCTCACGGAGATCATCGAGATAGCGTGCGCTGTCGAGGCTTGACGGAGCGCCCGGCCGGAACTGGTCGCTGGTCTTGAGCGCGAATGGCGTCACCTTGCCCCAGTGCGGCACCAGGGCTGGTGCGGAATTGGGCGGCGTGGGAACCCAGATGCCGGGGCTGCCGGCAAGCTTGTATTCGACCTTGGCGTCCCAGCCATCCGTCTTTCGCCGCGCGAGAATATCGCCGGCAGCCGCTTTCCCCACCGCAATGCCGTTGGTCTTGGGCTCGCCATCTTCGAGCTTCGCCAGCTCGGCGTCGAGTGCTGCGTCGAGCGCGGCAGCGCTGTCGGGGCGGAGTGCGAGCAGCGCCGCGTGGGCAGCCGCCATCACGGCGGCATCCGGGGAAGCCGTATCGGCCTTCGCGACCGCCTTGCTACCCACGGAGCGGGTGACGGCCTCGAGGACCGCCAGTTGCGTAATCGCCATGCTGCGCGATTGGATATAGGCGTTCACGGGCGCTACCGTCTGCTGCGCGATTTCATTCCAACGGAGAGCGGTATCCGCGGGCTCCGCCGACGCCGCGGTGCAGGAGAGCGCAACCACAGAGAGCGCAACCAGCAGCGTTGCGCCGGAGCTACGTGATACTGATGTCATGGTAACCCTCCCTTCGAGCGGCACATCGCCGGGCCATCAACCCCGCGCCGGTCGATGCGCTCGCGGGCCAGTCTGAACCCTGCCGCCGCATCATCAAGTCCAGGATCTGTACTTGATTGGAGCGATGGGCGGCCTACACTGCCGGGGTCAGGGGAGGATTGTGGCCATGGCTGGGTATGGCTCGTTCTGTCCCATCGCCAAAGCGACCGAGGTCCTCGCGGAGCGGTGGACGTTGCTCGTAATGCGCGAGCTGTTGCTGGGCGCGCGGCACTTCAACGACATCCGACGCGGCGTGCCGCGCATGTCCCCGACGCTGTTGTCGAAGCGCCTGCACGCGCTGCGAGACCAGGGGATCGTGGCGATCGAACGCGCTTCCGATGGACACTGCTGGGAATATCGTCCAACCGCAGCCGGCGAAGACTTGCGGCCGGTCATCGAGTTGGTCGGACATTGGGGGCAGCGCTGGGTGCGCAGCAGGCTGCCGCGCGATGAGCTCGATCCGGGAGAGCTCATGTGGTACATCCACCGCCACTTCGTGAAGGACCGCCTGCCTCCCGGCCGGGTGGTGATCGAGATCGACTTCACCGATGTCAAGCGCATGAAGCGCTGGTGGGTGGTGATCGAGAACGGCACGGTCGATCTGTGCCTCGATGATCCGGGATACGATGTTGACGTGGTGATGACCACGGACCTGCGCAGCTTGACGCAGGTCTATATCGGCGACCTCCCGCTCGAGCGCGCCTGTGCGGCTGAGCGGATCGACATCCAGGGGGCGCGCGAACTCGTGCGCGGCATGCCCCGTTGGTTCGCCCGCAGCAAGTTCGCCGACGACAATCCCATCAGCCCGGATTGAGGCGTTGCCGCAGCCCCAAATCCCACACTCATTTGGCGGACGCACCAATTAGGGGACCGTTCGGCGCGGCGGGTGTTTGCAAGCGTATTGCTGCAATCATCTCGCGCGAGAACCATGACCCTGCCCGTTCCGCTCTGGTTTATCCAACTCGTTGCGCCGCTGGTGGCACTCGTCGTTGTGCTGGGCCTGCACAGAGCCCTCCAACGGTTGCTGACGCGGCTGTTCCCTCGGGACCGGGGCGCACCGGTGCTTGGCCGCGTCATACGGGCCGGGCAGAGGCCGGTGCGTTTCGCCCTGGCGATGGCAACGCTGCTCGCCATCCTGCCGGAATACGAATTCTCCAGGAACGTCAACGAACTGCTGAGCCGCAGCCTGGGGCTGGCTTTTATCGGCGGCCTGGGCTGGGCGCTGGCGGCCAAGCTGCAGGCGGTGTTCGACACCTACCTGGAGCAGGCCGGGGCCAACGAGGCGGCCGTCGACCGGCGCCGGCGGCGCACCAAGCTGACCGTCTTCCGCCGCCTGACCACGGTGAGCGTCCTGGCGGTCACCGCCGGCTTCATGCTGATGACCATCCCGGTGGTGCGGACGGTGGGCCTCAGTCTCTTCGCCTCGGCCGGCGTGGCGGGCATCATCGTCGGCTTGGCGGCGCGGCCGACCATCGCCAACCTGATCGCCGGCATCCAGATCGCCGTGACCCAGCCGATCCGCATCGGCGACGAGGTCATCGTCGAGGGCGAGTTCGGCTGCATTGAGGAGATCACCGCCACCTACATCGTCATCCGGGTTTGGGACGAGCGGCGGATGGTGGTGCCGCTGGGCTATTTCCTGGAGAAGCCATTCCAGAACTGGACGCGCGAGTCGACGCGGATGCTGGGCACCGTCCTGCTGTACGTCGACTACGGCGTGCCGGTGGCCGAACTGCGCACCGCGTTGAAGGATATCCTCAAGCGCACTCCGCTGTGGGACGGATGCGTCTGGAACCTCCAGGTCACGGACCTGAAGGAACGCTGCATGGAGGTGCGCATCCTGGTGAGCGCCCGCGACTCGGGAGCTGCCTTCGACCTGCGCTGCCACATCCGCGAGGAGATGATCCGCTTCATCGCCGAGCGTCATCCCGGCGCCTTCCCGAGGCTGCGGGCGGAGGTGCCGCCACTTTCGAGCGCCTCTTCCGTGTGATGGCAATGCTTGAAGATTTACCCCAGGAGCGCATGTAATAAGGGTGTGCGGCTTCCGCTGTGAGAAGAATCCGGCCCACTGAAGACGGCCGGGACGAGGGAGGGGACATGAGGTCCAGGAAGGCCCGCCGCGTCTGCGCGGCGGTTGACGGACCGCCACCACCGTCCGGCCTGCGCCGGGGAGGTGCGGTATGAAACCGACCGATGTCGGTACCCCCGACTATTTGCACAAAGTCGTCGATTGCCAGTGGGCGTGTCCGGCCCACACGCCGGTCCCGGAGTACATCCGGCTGATCGCCGCGGGACGCTACGACGACGCCTACCTCATCAACTGGAAGTCCAACGTCTTCCCCGGCATCCTGGGGCGCACCTGCGACCGCCCCTGCGAACCGGCCTGCCGCCGCGGCCGGGTGGAGGCCGAGCCGGTGGCGATCTGCCGCCTGAAGCGCGTCGCTGCCGACTACAGGCAGGGCGACGTGCGCGCCCGCTTCCCCAAGGTGCCCACCGTCAAGAACGGCAAGCGCGTGGCGCTGATCGGCGCCGGTCCGGCCTCGCTGACGGTGGCGCGCGACCTGCTGCCGCTGGGCTACCAGGTCGTCGTCTACGACGGCGAGGCGAAGGGCGGCGGCATGATGCGCAGCCAGATTCCACGCTTCCGCCTGCCCGACGCGGTGCTGGACGAGGAGGTCGGCTACATCCTCGACATGGGCGTGGAGACGCGCTTCGGCACCTGGGTCGGCAGCCTGAAGGCGGTGCTGGAGGAAGGCTACGACGCCGTGTTCGTCGGCACCGGCGCGCCGCGCGGCCGCGACGTGGACGTGCCCGGCCGCAGAGAGGCCGCGGCCAACATCCATATCGGCATCGACTGGCTGGCCAGCGTGTCCTTCGGCCACACCAGCCGCATCGGCAAGCGGGTCATCGTGCTGGGCGGCGGCAACACCGCCATGGACTGCTGCCGCACGGCGCGGCGCCTGGGCGGTGAGGACGTGGCCGTGGTGGTGCGCAGCGGCTTCGAGGAGATGAAGGCGTCCCCCTGGGAGAAGGAGGACGCCATGCACGAGGGAATCCCCATCCACAACTACCTCATGCCCAAGGCCTTCACCCACGCCGACGGCACGCTCACCGGCGTCGTCTTCGAGAAGGTGGAAGCCAAGTACGACGACAGGGGCCGCCGCAGCCTGGTCCCGACCGGCGAGCCGGACGTGACCATGGAATGCGACGACGTGCTGGTCGCCATCGGCCAGGACAACGCCTTCCCGTGGATCGAGCGCGACATCGGCATCGACTTCGATCGCTGGGGCCTGCCGGTGGTGGACAAGGTGACGTTCCAGTCGACGCTGCCCAAGGTGTTCTTCGGCGGCGACGCGGCGTTCGGGCCGAAGAACATCATCACCGCGGTAGCGCACGGTCACGAGGCGGCGATCTCCATCGACGCGTTCTGCCAGGGTGCCGATTTGCGCGACCGGCCGCCGCCGGCCGTCACGCTGATCAGCCAGAAGATGGGCCTGCACGAGTGGAGCTATGACAACGATATCTCCAACGATGCGCGCCACAAGGTGCCGCTGCGCGACACCGCGGCGGCGCTGAAGGACGTGCGGGCCGAGGTCGAACTGGGCTTCGACGTGAAGCGCGCCTGGGACGAGGCGCAGCGCTGCCTGAACTGCGACGTTCAGACGGCGTTCACCACCAACCTCTGCATCGAGTGCGACGCCTGCCTCGACATCTGCCCGATGGACTGCCTGACCATCACGCAGAACGGCGAGGAGGCGGAACTGCGCACGCGGCTGAAGGCGCCGGCCGCCAACCTCGACCAGGCCATCTACGTCTCCGATGCCCTCAAGACCGGGCGGGTGATGGTCAAGGACGAGGACGTCTGCCTGCACTGCGGCCTGTGCGCCGAGCGATGTCCGACCGGGGCCTGGGACATGCAGAAGTTCTTCCTGGACATGAGCTATGCGGGGGCCGCATGCCACAGCCGCTAGAACGGACCAACGATTTCGTCGTCAAGTTCGCCAACGTCAACGGGTCCGGCTCGGCCAGCGCCAACCAGCTGTTCGCCAAGGCGATCCTGCGCATGGGCGTGCCGGTCGCGTCGCGCAACATCTTCCCCTCCAACATCCAGGGGCTGCCCACCTGGTACGAGGTGCGGGTGTCCGGGGCCGGCTACCGCGGCCGTCGGGGCGGCGTCGACCTCATGGTCGCCATGAACCCGCAGACCTGGGAGCGCGACGTGGCCGAGGTGGAGCCGGGGGGCTACCTGCTCTACGACAGCACCAAGCCGCTGCCGCCCGCCCGCTTCCGCGACGACCTTACGCTCATCGGCGTTCCGCTGACGGCGATCTGCAACCGCGAATACACCGACCCGCGCCAACGTCAGCTTTTCAAGAACATCCTGTACGTGGGCGTGCTGTCGGCGCTGCTGGGCATCGACCCAGCGGAGATCGAGCGGCTGCTGGGCGAGCAGTTCAAGGGCAAGGAGAAGCTGATAGAGGCCAACGTCCGCGCCCTGCACCTGGGCCGCGACCATGCGCTGGGACACCTGCAATGCCCTATCGGGCTGCGGGTGGCACGCTCGGATGCGGTGGGCCACCGCATCTTCGTGGACGGCAACAACGCCGCGGCGCTGGGCTGCGTCTACGGCGGTGCGACGGTGGCGGCGTGGTACCCGATCACCCCCTCGACCTCCTTGGCCGAGGCGTTCGCCCGGCACTGCAAGATGTTCCGCACCGATCCCGAGACCGGAAAGGCACGCTACGCCATCGTCCAGGCGGAGGACGAGCTGGCCGCCATCGGCATGGTCATCGGGGCGGCGTGGAACGGGGCGCGGGCCTTCACCGCCACCTCCGGTCCCGGCGTCTCGCTGATGCAGGAGTTCCTGGGCCTGGCGTACTTCGCGGAGGTCCCGGCGGTGGTCATCGACGTGCAGCGCGGCGGCCCGTCCACCGGCATGCCCACCCGCACGCAGCAGGCCGACCTGCTGGCCGCCGCCTACGCCTCGCACGGCGACACCAAGCACGTGCTGCTGTTCCCCGAGGACCCGCGGGAGTGCTTCGAGTTCGCCGCCGCCGCGCTCGACCTTGCCGACCGGCTGCAGACGCCGGTCTTCGTCATGTCCGACCTGGACATCGGCATGAACGAGTGGCTGTGCGAGCCGCTGGCCTGGGACGAGGGCCGCCGCATGGACCGCGGCAAGGTGATGACCGCTGAGGAGTTGGAGGCGGGCAAGGACTTCGGCCGCTACAAGGACGTGGACGGCGACGGCATCCCCTACCGCACCTATCCGGGCACGCACCCCGTGCGCGGCGCCTATTTCACCCGCGGCACCAGCAAGGACCCCTACGCCCGTTACACCGAGGAGGGCGCGGTCTACGTCGACAACATGCAGCGCCTGCTGCGCAAGTTCGCCACGGCCCGCACCCTGGTGCCCGCCCCGGTGCCGCGCCCGGCCCGGCAGCCGACGCGTTTCGGCGTGATCCACTACGGCTCCACCGCGCCCGCCATGCAGGAGGCGCTGGACGTGCTGGAGGCGCAGGGGCTGCACGTGGATGCTCTGCGCATCCGCGCCTTCCCCTTCGACGACAGCGTCATCGCGTTCATCGAACGGCACGACGCCGTCTTCGTGGTCGAGCAGAACCGCGACGCGCAGCTCCGCATGCTGCTGATCAACGAGGGCGGCATCGACCCGGCGCGGCTGATGCCGGTGCTGCATTACGACGGCACGCCGATCACCGCGCGCTTCATCGTCGGTGCCATCGCCGACAAGCTGAAGGTGCTGAGTCCCGTTCCGCTGCGCAAGGCGGTGTCATGACCTATCTCAAGCCCAAGCTCCACCACCCGTCGCTGCAGGCCAACGCGCTGGGCTTCACCCGGCGCGACTACGAAGGGCCGGTGTCCACGCTGTGCGCCGGCTGCGGCCACGATTCCATCAGCGCCGCCATCGTTCAGGCGTGCTTCGAGCTGGATTTGCCGCCGCACCGGCTGGCCAAGCTGTCGGGCATCGGCTGCTCGTCGAAGACGCCCTCCTATTTCCTGGGCGCCTCGCACGGGTTCAACTCGGTGCACGGGCGCATGCCCTCGGTGCTGACGGGCGCCAACCTCGCCAACCGGGACCTGATCTACCTGGGCGTGTCGGGGGACGGCGACAGCGCGTCGATCGGGCTGGGGCAGCTTGTCCACTCCATCCGGCGCGGCGTGAACATGGTGTACATCGTCGAGAACAACGGCGTGTACGGCCTCACCAAGGGGCAGTTCTCGGCCACCGCCGACAAGGGCTCCAAGAGCAAGAAGGGAACCCTCAACCCCGACGATCCCATAGACCTGGTGAGCCTCGCCCTGCAGATGGGCGCCACCTTCGTGGCGCGCGGCTTCTCCGGCGACAAGGGGCAGCTCGTGCCGTTGATCATGGCGGCGATCCGCCACCGGGGCGCCGCCTTCATCGACGTGGTGAGCCCCTGCGTGACGTTCAACAATCACGCCGGTTCGACCAAGAGCTACGATTACGTGCGCGAGCACAACGAGTCGGTCAACCGCCCGGACTTCGTGCCGCACCGCGCCGAGATCACCGCCGAGGTGGCGCCCGGCACGGTCGAGCAGGTGATGCTGCACGACGGCTCGCTGGTGCGGCTGCGCGCGGTGTCGCCGCGCTACGACGTGCACGACCGCGTCGGCGCCATGAACTACCTTGCCGAGCGCCAGGAGGAGGGGGAGATTGTCACCGGCCTGATCTTCGTGGAGCCGGACGCGGCGGACCTGCACGAGCGGCTGCGCACGGTGGACACACCGCTCAACCGGCTTACCGACGATGAGCTGTGTCCGGGAGCAGGCGCGCTTGCCAAGGTGAACGCCGCACTGCGCTGATCAGGGGCAACCGTGGGGAGGGGGAAAGGATGAGCATGAGGCACCTTCTCGTTCATGTGGACGCGAGCGAGCGCTCGGTAGCGCGGCTCGAGTTCGCGGTGGCGCTGGCGAAGCGCTTCCAGGCCAAGCTGACCGGGCTGTTCGCCCAGAAAGAGTCGTTCGGGCCCAGCCTGGTGGCCCGCCGCGCCAGCGAACACCTGCTGAGGGCCATGGAGGACACGCGGGCCATCTTCGAGGAGGCGACGCGGGCCGCCGGCGTGCAGGGCGAGTGGTGGCAGGTCGAGCATGGCGAACACACCAACGTCGTCACGCAGACCGTGATCTGCGCCCGCTACGCCGACCTCGCCATCCTTGGCCAGCACGACCCGGAAGCCTCGGTGGTGCCGGAGGACATGGTGGAGCAGGTGCTGCTGAACTCTGGCCGGCCGGTGCTGGTGTTCCCGAACATCGGCCGCTTTGGTCCGCCTGGCCGCAAGGTGTTGATCGCCTGGAACGGCAGCCGCGAGGCAGCGCGCGCGGTGAACGACGCCGTCCCGCTCATGCAAGGGGCGGAATCGGTGACCGTCCTGGCCGTGCACGCCGGCGAGGCACCGCCGGACGCCGGTAAGGTTCCGCAGGTGGACATCGTCGCACACCTGCGCACACACGGCGTCGAGGCGACGTACGAGCGCCTGCCGCTGTCCGAGATCGCCTTCGCCGACGCGGTGCTGAATCGCTGCTACGAGACGGAAGCGGACCTGCTGGTCATGGGCGGCTACGGCCAGTACGGCTTCCCCTTGTTCTACCGCGGCAGCAACACTCGGCACATCCTGCGCACCATGACCCTGCCGACGCTGCTGTCGCATTGAGGGGCATGTCGACGTTGGGCTTCGCCTTCGGCTCAACCCAACCTTGTCTTTTGCGGAACAGCTAAGATGGCGCTGTCCGGAGGGGAACCGGCCCCGCCCCCATGGGGGCGGGGCCGGTTCGCGGGGTCGGTGACACCGTACCCAACCCAGAGCGCAGCTCGTG
>Ga0196970_1000827_pt1 | contig 28658 bp, 24 predicted proteins | sample S1v_513CmetaG_FD_148672 | JGI IMG/M metagenome (GOLD analysis project Ga0196970, IMG submission 148672) | Soil microbial communities from Anza Borrego desert, Southern California, United States - S1+v_5-13C | ecosystem: Environmental > Terrestrial > Soil > Desert | place: USA: California... | reverse complement strand
CCGAGGTGGCAGGCGTATTGTCGTCGTAGTAATTGTACCTGAGGGCGGCGCCGAGGAGGAAATTGTGGGAAGGGGTTAGCTGCTTATCCCAATAGACCTGCCCAAAGGCCACCTGCTGACTGGCCATATAGGGCGTGGTGCCATAGTAGGAATTCTGATCATGGAAATTGTATGAGAACTGTGAGATGATGCGCTCCCGGAAGGGGAGCTGGTACATGCCAATGACTTCGTAGCGCTGGGTATAGATACTCTCCCCATAGATACTGTCGCTGCCACGCCACTGCCGGTCCCAATCCATTTGACCACCCCAGCGATCTTCATAGACAAAGCGCCCGGCGAGGCTGGCGATTCGATCGTGAGGGCGGGAGAAGCTCCATTTATTGAATGCTGAAAGCCTGTTCTGGAGCGTGACGTCTGTGAAGCCATCTTGGTTTTTGTCAAGGGGCTTACTGTAATTAAAGTAGTTGATTCCTAACAAATTAGTGGCTTTACCTACAGAAGACTTTAAAGCTACATTGGCTGTGTATTCCTGCCAGGAAGTGCCCATGAGGTCGATGCTAAGGAGGGGAGCCCTGGAGGGATTCTTAGTGATGACGTTGATGATACCGCCCATGGCTTCTGAACCATAAAGGGAGGAGGCGGGGCCTTTAACTATCTCTATGCGCTCAACTATACTGTTAGGGATGCCACTGAGGCCATAGACTGTAGAGAGGCTGCTGACGATGGGCATGCCGTCGATGAGGATCATGGTGTAGGGGCCTTCCATACCGTTGATATGGATATCGCCGGTATTGCACACATTGCAGTTGAGCTGAGGTTTTACCCCATTGACCAGACCCACTGCTTCGAACAGACTGGGGGTGGGATTCTTCTGAAAGAACTTTGGAGTGATGATCTCGACCGGGATTGGACTGTCCATACGGCTGATCTCCTTCATGGTGCCGGTGACAACAACCTCGTCGATGAAGTGAGCGTTTTCGGTGAGATTAAAGTCTAAAGTTGTGGGTCCGGTGGTGACTGTAACAGTTTGATTAACAGCTTTGTAATCTGAGATAAATGTTGTAACTTTATGAACTCCCGCAGGTACATCCGGAATTATATACTGACCCAGTGAATCACTGACCGTTCCCACAGACAGCGCCGGTATGGCAATCTGTACGAAAGGAACTGGCTGACCCTGGGAGGTGACTATGCCGCTTAGGGACCCCTGGGAGAAAGTTGAAATCGTGATCAGAAGAAAACAAAAAATAAGGAGTAACCTGACCATGAGCGAAAACATATTTGAATGCAAGATACTAAAGTTTAGATTAACCTAAAACATTTGTGCCAGTATATCAAGTAATATGTTTACCACAATGAAACACTTCAGTATTGACCTTGAGGAACGGTTGAAGAGTGCTTACTCATTCACCTCTCTGCTGTGGCTCACCCGTAGCAATCCCTTTGCAAAGCCAGTCTAACTCCAACTATACTCCAACTATACTCCAAGGGTACTCCAACCATACTCCAACCTAGACCCACTACAGAGGTACTGTATAGCCATGTTCGGTGGTAGGTACATACAAACCAGGCGGTGTGGTTGCTGGTGAGACATAGCTTAAAGACATAATGCACAGAAGTGGAAAACTAGTGGGAGAAGGATACTGCCTTTTAGCAAACTAGTAGGATATTACTTAGTAAATTTATACAAACCCTTTACTTGATGAAGAGAAAGAACTTTAGAGACCTAGTGTACTTTGGGGCAGGGCTGCTGATAGGCGCTGCTGTATTAACCGGTGTAGCCTTTAAGGAAGTGAATGAGGCAGAAGAGACCGTGGAAGTGAAACCTGATGGAAGACTACAATACAAGTGGTATGCACCGGAGCTGCCTAAGTCGATGAGCTTTGCGGGAGAGCGGGTGCCGCTGGAAAAACCCGAAGTGAAGGAGCAACTAGACCGTGAACTGCTGTATAACTATTATAACCAATATAGCACTATTTACATACTAAAGCTGGCGGACAGGTATTTTCCCCTCATTGAACCGATGCTGAAGGCTAATGGCATACCTGATGATTTTAAATACCTCTGTATTGCAGAAAGCGCGCTACAGAACCAGACGAGCCGTGCGGGAGCCGTGGGATTCTGGCAGTTTATGCCTGCGACAGCGCCGCAGTTTGGACTGGAAGTGAGTGACGATGTGGATGAAAGGTATCATGTAGCTAAATCGACGGAGGCGGCTAGTAAGTACTTCAGGCAGGCGTATGAGAAATTTGGCTCATGGACGGCTGCTGCGGCATCGTACAACATGGGTATGGGCGGATACAACGGACAGAAGACATTTCAACAGACGGGAGACTATTATAGTCTGCTGCTGCCGGAGGAGACCATGAGGTATGTATTCAGGATACTTGCCTTTAAGCTACTGGTGGGTGAGGCACAGAAATACGGCTATGTGGTAGGCAAGAGTGATTCTTACAAACCTATAAAGACAAGGACCGTGAGCGTGAGCAACAACATACCTAACCTGGCGCAATTTGCTATAGACAACGGTACTACCTACAGGACACTGAAGCAACTGAACCCATGGCTAAGAGAGCGGAAGCTGACGGTGAGGAGCGGGAAGACCTACGAAATAGCACTACCAGCGACAGCGAGCAAATAGGGATTGCAGTAATGAGGCGGATTGATTAGCTTTAGCTAAAAGATACGCTGATGCGCATTGTACGTGCATTGTTACTGCCCGTTATTACCATTATACTTATTGTAATTCTTAGCAGACCCATGGGGGCGCTGCCTGCATTGGGAACCCTACTGGACCCCGTGAACGGGTGGGCAGCCAATGCTGAGCCGGTGAATACCGACTTTACCCTGGAGTTTTCTTTACCAGGCCTTCACAACCCTGTGACTGTAGCAATAGAAGACAGGCTGGTGCCCCATATAAAAGCTGCGGACGATCATGACCTGTATATGATGCAGGGGTACATACACGCCTACTTCAGGCTATGGCAAATGGACCTGCAGACAAGAGCTGCTGCTGGTCGCGTGAGTGAGGTGACTGGTGAAAAATGGGTGACAGACCAGAGGACAGGCAAGAAAAAGAACGCGACACTGGACTTTGACAGAGCCCAACGCAGAAAAGGAATGTTGTATGCTGCAGAGAAGAGTCTGGAAGCAATGGAGGCGGACCCACGCACCAAGACCATGCTGGACGCCTATACCGCAGGCGTGAACCAGTATATAGAGACACTGAACTACCGGGAATTGCCCCTGGAATATAAACTCATGTGCTTTGAGCCAGAGCCATGGACCAACCTCAAGAGCGCCTTGCTGCTGAAATACATGGCAGACGACCTGACTGGCTATACGGAAGACGTGCCCCTGACGCTACTGAGAGAACAACTTCCAAAGGAAGAATTTGAACTACTGTTTCCCCAAAGAATAAAAGGCAGCATACCTGTGATACCTGAGGGTACCCAATACGCGCCAGCATCTTTACCAACACCAGAAGTGCCAGAGGAAGACCTGTGGTCGCACCTGGGAGCGGGTAACAAACAAGCTGTAAGTAAGTCGGGACAAATGCATACCGACCCAAATTATACCGCGATAGGAGGAGCATGGGAAGGAGCAACGGCTATGGGCAGTAACAGCTGGGCGGTGAGCGGCACGTATACTACCAGCGGATCACCAATACTATGCAATGACCCACACCTGGGCCTTAACTTACCATCGCTATGGTATGAAATGCAACTGCAGGCACCGGGCATTAACACCTATGGAGTATCACTGCCCGGAGCGCCGGGGGTGATCATAGGATTTAATGACAGTCTGGCGTGGGGCTTTACAAACAACTACCGAGACGTAAAGGATTGGTATGAGATAGAAGCCATAGACAAAGACTTTTACCGGATGGACAGCGTGCCGCAACCCTTTGAAAAGAGAGTGGAGGCGATAAGCATAAAAGGAGTGGCTGACTACATAGACACAGTGAGCTATACGGTACATGGTCCGATGATGTATGACGAGAGCTTTCAGGAGCCGACGGTGCCGGGGAAGAACCTGGCAGTATGCTGGATGGCGCACCGGGGGACAAACGAGTTGCTATCGGTGTACATGCTGAACAGAGCCAGGAACTATATAGAATTTACGGAAGCTATAATGCACTTTGAATGTCCGGCACAGAACATGGTGTACGCAGACAGGGCAGGTAACATAGCGATGTGGGGGCAGGGACAATTTATAAACAAATGGAAAGACCAGGGGCGCTATGTCATGAAAGGCAACACCAGTGCGACACTGTGGGGAGAGAACATACCAATGACAGAGAACCCTAATGTATTGAACCCACCACAAGGATACCTTGCATCGGCCAACCAGATAACTACGGACACGACCTACCCCTACTGGTACAATGGCTACTTCTATGACTTTAGAGCGTGGAGGGTGAATGCGGCAGTGAAGGCGACGGGTATTGCCAACGTAGAGAAGATGTTTGCAGTGCAGAATGAAACCTACAGTGTGCTGGCAGCGCAGGCACTGCCGGTGATGCTGCTGACACTGGACAAGACAGACGAACACACGGCAGCATTGGGAGCATGGAACTACTACCTACATGCGGAAGATAAGAGTGCGAGCTTCTTCCAGATATGGTGGGAGCTATTTTATAACAAGGTGTGGGCACCAATAGGTGCGATGACCAAAGGAGTGATGAAACCATCGGTAGAGCGGACCATGCAACTGCTGCAGGCCGACAGTATGAGATTTAGAGAAGACCTGCTGAGCAGCTACCGGATGACGATAGATAGCATGGCTAAAATAGAAGGAGCTGGTGGTGGTGACAGTGCCGCACAGTGGTATAAAGTAAAGAACACCTCGCTGACACACCTGACGAAAATAGGTGCCTTTAGCTATAAAGAACTGAAGATAGGCGGGTGGGGGAACACTATTAACGCAGCTAAATCTACCCACGGACCTTCATGGAGGATGGTGGTAGAGATGGGTAGGGAGGCTATAAGAGCCTACGGAGTGTACCCCGGGGGGCAGTCGGGAAACCCGGGTAGTAAATACTACGGGACGTTTGTGAACAAATGGGTGGCGGGAGAATATTACCCGATACTGTTTATGAACGATGTGGAGAAGGACAAGAACGAGAAAGTGAAATACACATGGACTGTGAAGCCATTGAACAAAGGATAGAAGGAGCGGCAATAAGAACCTAACGTAAAGAACAGGAAAAGAAAATGAAGCGACTACTAATAAGTATTATAGTAATAGCCATACTTGCCGGGATAGCGGAGTACTTCTTCGCATGGTGGGCACTGGCGGTGGTGGCATTTGTAGTGGTGATGGCGAGTGGGCTGAGGGGAGGGCGGGCCTTTCTGGCTGGATTTGGGGGTGTGGCGCTGTTGTGGCTGGTAGTATCGCTGGTGAAAGATATAAGGAATGAGCATATACTCTCGAGTAGAATGGCGGAACTGTTTAGTCTGCCGCACCCGGTGCTGTTTCTGCTGGTAGCTGCGATAGTTGGAGGATTAGTAGGTGGGTTGGCAGCATGGAGTGGGGCGGTGGTGAGGAAGAGTTTGTTCTAATGCTGCCTGAAGTACCTTTGAAACTCGCCTGATGCCAATACGTGTACAAAGATTAATAGCATTACTATCAGTAGTATTATTTGCTGCGAAGCTGATTGCGTGGTACCTGACCAACTCAGTATCTATACTTACGGATGCGCTGGAAAGTACTGTGAATGTGATTACGGGCTTTGTGGGTCTGTATAGTGTGACGCTGGCGGCGAAGCCAAGAGATGTGAACCACCCTTATGGACACGGGAAAGTAGAATTCATATCTGCCGCTATAGAAGGCTCGCTAATACTGATAGCCGGGCTGATGATCATATATGAAGCCATAGATCAACTGATAGAGCCGCGGCAACTACAAGGACTGAACTATGGCATAATGATAACCGCTGCTGCGGGTGTGGTGAACTTTATAGCAGGCACCTACGCTATAAGAGAAGGCAGGAAGCACAAGTCGCTAACGATAGAGGCAGCGGGAAGACATATTAGGGTTGACGCTTACTCAACCTTTGCTATAATACTGGGGCTGGGGCTGCTAATGATAACAGGGTGGCAGTGGCTGGACAGTGCTGTGGCACTAGTGTTTGCTGTGGTGATCATAGTAACGGGGTATAGAGTGGTAAGGAAGTCGCTGGCGGGAATAATGGATGAAGCTGATGTGACATTGCTGGCGCAGGTGATTACGTTTATACAGAATAACCGTCGGCCACAGTGGATAGATATGCACAACATGAGAGTGATACAATACGGAGATGTGATGCACGTGGATGCGCACATGACGCTGCCGTGGTATTACAGAGTGGCTGATGGGGAGAAGGAGATACATGCACTGGAGGACATGATAGGAGAGCACTTTGGTAATAAGATAGAGATCTTTATACATATTGATGCGTGTGCGCCGTATTCGTGTAAGTTGTGTGCTTTAGATAGCTGTCCGGTGAGGCAGGAGACTTTCAGGGCGCAGATGGTGTGGAGTGAGGATAATGTGTGGGTGGATAGTAAGCATGGGAAGGCGGCTCCTGGCGTCATGGAGAAAGCCCCTCCCGGCCTCCCCGAAGGGGAGGAGGTGTAGAACCTTAGCAGAATCATTTCAGATTAATGTTCCTTCCTGGCCTTTTTCGTAACCTTCATCTATAAGCCAGTTGCGGCTGTCGGCGGCCTGGGTGGCAAGGACGTCGCAGCGGTTGTTCATGGGGTTGTCGGCATGACCTTTTACCCAGACAAGCCGGACGTTGTGTTTGCTAGCGAGACCCGCGAATTGCTTCCAGAGGTCTGCATTCTTTTTGCCTTTGAAGCCCGTTCTCAGCCAGCCTTTCAGCCAGCCTTTCTCTACAGCATTTACGACATAGGATGAGTCGCTATATACCACTACATCTACACCTTCTCTCTTCAACTGCTGGAGGGCTACAACTACGGCCATGAGCTCCATTCTGTTGTTGGTAGTAAGCCGAAAGCCCTGAGAGAGTTCTTTATACGCATCGCCCCATTGCAGAATGACACCATAACCGCCTGGTCCGGGATTACCACGAGATGCGCCGTCGGTGTAGACTATTAAGTGTTTAGACATCGATCTGCTCCTATCCTCCTATATTTGCGCCAAAAATAGACTGTTGGAAGGCAAAATAAAAGTTGGCGCTGTAAGTTATCTGAACACCAAGCCAATGCTGTATGGCTTAGTGCGGAGTGAAGTGATGAACCAGATAGAACTTACAGAAGACTATCCGGCCAATGTTGCCAGACAACTAAGAGAAGGTTCTATAGATGTAGCACTACTGCCGGTAGCTGTAATGCCGACCATACCTGGAGCAAGGATAGTGAGCGACTATGGCATAGCAGCAGATGGTGATGTAGCATCAGTGAGCATCTTTAGCCATGTGCCTATGCAGGAGATAGAGACCGTGTACCTGGATTATCAGTCGCGCACGTCTGTACGGCTGGCGCAGTTGCTGCTTGATAAGCACTGGAAGAAAGAAGTTGTCTTCAAACCGGCTACAGAACATTATATAGACTATATAAATGGGAGGGCTGCGGGAGTGATCATAGGAGACAGAGCGCTGAAGCAGATACCCAACTTTGAGTATATATATGACCTGGCAGCAGGTTGGAAGGCGTTTACAGGATTACCCTTTGTCTTTGCAGCGTGGATAGCCAATAAGGAACTGCCACAGTCATTTATTCAAGCATTTAATGAAGCTAATGCTGAAGGACTGAAATATATAGACCAAGTGGTAATTGAGAACCCATTTCCCTATTACGATCTAAAAAAGTACTATACGGAAAACATCCATTACCTACTGGACGAGGAGAAAAAGAAAGGACTGAACCTGTTCCTTCAGATGATCGGTGAATGATCCAGTCCTGAGGCAAATTAATCTATAACAACCGCCGTACCTGAGCAGCTCACCATCAGCATGCTTCCGGAGCCGCCTATTACTTCGTAGTCGACATCTATGCCGACGACTGCGTTAGCACCGAGCATAGCAGCTCTTTCTGACATCTCCCTCATGGATGTGTCCCTTGCCTCCTGCAGCACCTGCTCGTAGGAGCCCGCCCTGCCACCGACTATGTCCCTGATGGAACCAAGGATGTCTTTAAGGATGTTGGCACCAATAATGGTTTCCCCGAATACGACCCCTTTGTAGTCTCTGATTGATTTCCCTTCGATTGTAGGTGTGGTGGTATGAATCATTACTATCGTTTTGGCTTAAAGTTAATTGATAGAGGTATAACATCCCAGGATAATGTAAAGAGCCTGTTTTATCTGTTACCGTCTATCTTTGTTAGCAAGAATTGCCAATATGAGTGAACGAATAACACTAGTAGAATGTCCGAGAGATGCCATGCAGGGCTGGAGTACCTTCATACCTACCGCCCAGAAAGTTGAATACCTGAATAAACTGCTGGAGGTGGGTTTTGATGTGCTAGACTTCGGGTCGTTCGTATCACCCAAGGCAATTCCACAAATGGCAGATACTAAAGATGTGTTGCCACAGCTTAACCTTTCCGGAACTTCAACCAAACTACTGGCTATCATCGCGAATACCCGTGGAGCGGAAGATGCTGTGGCGTATGAACAGATAAGCTATTTAGGTTTCCCTTTTTCCATCTCTGAAACCTTTCAACTACGCAATACGAACAAGACCATTAAGGAGTCGCTGATGCAAGTAGAGGAAATACAGAACCTTTGCGTGCGGAGCGGAAAGGAACTAGTGGTGTACATCTCGATGGGTTTTGGAAATCCATATGGTGATGAGTACAGTGCAGCAGTAGCTATTGAGTGGGTGGGTAAACTTGCGAGTCTGGGTATAACGACGATAGCAATGTCTGACACTGTAGGGGTTGCGAAGCCCGATACAATTGACTACATATACCGGAGCCTCATTCCACAGTTTCCTGGTATATCAATTGGTGCCCATTTTCATAGCACGACCCAAACCTGGGAGGAAAAGATAAGTGCTGCCTGGGCCAGCGGCTGCACCCGGTTTGACAGTGCGCTTAAGGGCATTGGTGGCTGTCCAATGGCTGAGGACAAGCTGGTAGGTAACATTGCTACAGAGAATATAGTTGGTTGGTGCGACATGAACAATATACCTATGCAGTTGAATCGCAATGCATTCAGCGAAGCATTAGCAATGGCGGGGAGGATCTTTGTGAAGGGGAGTTGAGAAATTGTTGGTTGTGCGGACTATTCCTGGTGTGGCATGATATTTCTTTAGTCTACGGACATAGTCCTGCTTTTTAAGTACTACGACGAATCACTTCATCTCTATCTACCGGCCTAGTGAATCAATTCTTCGGCCTTGAAGCTGCGACAATAAAACTAAATGTATGAACAGGGAAGGGCCTATTGTGGTTATAGAAGATGATATTGATGATCAGGAAATCCTCCAAATGGTTTTCAAAGAACTCGACTTTTCAAATGAAATTGTTTATCTCTCAGACGGGCAGCTCGCGTTGGATTATCTGATGAAGGATGAAGTATATCCCTTTATGATCTTGTCGGATATTAACATGCCGCGGCTAAATGGATTTGAACTTAAGAAGATGCTGTACACCAATGAGAAGATCAGCGCCAAATGCATCCCCTACCTCTTCTTTACAACATCAGTAGAGCTCAAGACTGTGATCGATGCATATACTATCTCGGCACAGGGCTTCTTTTTGAAACCTGATATTTATTCCAAGCTTGTAGAAACAATGGGAACCATTGTAAAGTATTGGAAAGAATGCTATTCACCGAACAATTTCCAACGAGCGAATGTCCTGCTGTGTTAGCTGTATGGAAGTGAAAATAGAAAGACACGCCTGATCTTAGCAGCGCTTTAAGGGCTGTCCAAAAAATAATGCTTACCTTTGCAACCATTGAAACAGCAAAGAGCATATTTACTCCTTGTTTTCATCGTCTGTTTCATCTTTGCTGCACTACAACAGCTTGGTGTAAGTGATTTGCCACTTACCGTTTTCAATTCGGATAATGCTTCCCATGTTTGCCTAAGGAATGGTAGCATTTTGGATTGTGAAGCTGAATTGAAGATAGAGCAGCTCGGGACAGAAAGGGAAACACAGGAGATCAGGATAAAGACCAGGATTAAAGCCAGTGAAATAAGCTTTTATCCTGCAGCTATCTATGAGCCTGCCAGTACCCAAATGACGTCCGAGGAGTTTCATTTTTTCATACGTAAGATTGTATTACCGAATTCACTCCTTGTAGTTTCTCCCCTGCGTGGACCACCCTTCGCTGCTTAGCACCGCAAGACAGTAAAGGCACACCGCCATTTTTTTGAATCTTTAATCTCAATCGAAATGAGCTATGTTGATAGCAGCATTGCTCTATTCAATGAAAAAGCACGTAGTGTTTTTATTGAATATGCAGCATCCTATCAGGAGAAGGAGGAATTATACCTTAAAGGAACACATATATTACGGAACCGGGTCTTGAACGGTTTGGTGGAAATGATGATGCAGCAACTGAAGTCAGAAATGGAACCAATACTGAGGGAGTGCAAGGCGAATGCCCCTGATGAGTATGCAGTTGTCAAGGCCAAGATGACACTTGTTTACGACCATTATGTAGCAAGATTCAGAGGCCTGAATTTTGATCTTAGTAAGGCACAAGAGTAGTCACGGAGGTGGCTACATTATAACGGCAACTGTGAAGTGACTACTACACGATAACTAAGTTTAAGAACTATGAACGAAATACAGAACACGACTTTTTTAGGGAGTACAACGCTGGCGTGGATGACGGCTATATTGATATTTGTGGCGGGTTTAATAGCCATTTCGGTTTTTAAACGCTTTATCCTTAGAAAGCTTGTGCAGCTATCAGGCAGAACGGCCACTAACATCGACGACTTCATCCTGACACTGGTTGAAAAGTCAGTTCTTCCTGCTCTATATATTGCTGTGTTTTACTTTGCAACAGGCAGCCTAATAATTTCTCCTGCCGTAGAGAGGGTTCTGCATGTAGCCTATCTTTTTGTGATCACCTTTTTTGTTTTACGGATACTTACATCGCTGGTTAAGCAAATGATCCTATCCTTTGTAAGATCTCAGGAGAATAGTGAAACAAAGGAAAAGCAGGCTCGAGGACTATTGATTATAATTCACGTGGCTATCTGGATAGTGGGCGTCGTATTCCTTATTGATAATCTTGGATATGATGTTACAACTTTGATTACCGGACTTGGAATTGGAGGTATTGCGATAGCACTGGCTGCTCAAACTATTTTAGGTGATCTCTTCAGTTATTTTGTGATCTTTTTTGACCGACCGTTCGAGATCGGTGACTTCATCATTGTGGACACCAAGATGGGGACGGTGGAATACATTGGCGTAAAGACTACCCGGATACGAACGCTGAGCGGTGAGCAACTAATCTGTTCCAATACGTATCTGACCAATTCGCAGTTACACAACTACAAGCGTATGGAGCAACGCAGAGTTGTTTTCAAGCTTGGGGTTGTTTACCAGACAACACATGACCAGTTAAAGCGTATCCCAGAGATGGTACAAGTAATCATTGAGAATATGGATGATGTGAAGTTTGATCGTGGCCACTTTTCAGGTTTTGGGGATTCCAGCCTGGACTTCGAATTTGTATACTATGTGTTGAGTGCAGATTACAATGTTTATATGGACAAGCAGCAAGCGATCTTTTTCGATGTGGTAAAGGCGTTTGAAGCAGAGAAGATCGACTTTGCGTTCCCAACACGGACAGTAATAATTCAGTCAGAACCTGAGAACCCGAAGCGAGAGCAAGTTAGCTAAGTATTTCTGTGCTTTGTCTATAAAACGATTAAAACAAAAGAACACTATGCAAATTTCCGTATTCAACCCAGCACATCTTCCTGAGCAAGATCAGAAGCATGCGATTCTGGAGTTTCTTTATAAGCACCTTGAACAGTTTGGAGATCCCATTGATCAGATAGAGAGGGCGTTTGACTACGCGATGGGTAAAAATCAATCTCCCGGAGGATTCGTGATAATAGCAGAAACGGCTGATGGTATAAGGGGTGCTACCATTGTGAACAAGACAGGTATGGAGGGCTATATCCCAGAGAACATCCTGGTATACATAGCAACACATCAAAACCATCGAGGGGAGGGTATAGGCAAGTTGCTGATGAACGAGGTGGTACGCATTGCAGAAGGAAGCATTGCACTGCATGTGGAACACGACAACCCGGCAATGCACCTATACAGAAAGCTTGGATTCACTAATAAGTATCTTGAAATGAGACTAAACAGAGAGGAACAACATGGCACACTTAACGCTTAATACAAAATTACTAAGGAAGAATTACGATCATCTTGACAGGATATTCTGTAAGAATGGAATCAAATGGTCTGTAGTAACCAAACTGTTATGTGGCAATGAACCCTATTTAAAAGAGGTGCTTTCATATGGAGTGAAGCAAGTGTGTGATTCGCGCCTGGCAAATCTTCGCACGATCAAGAAACTTGCACCGCATGTGGAGACAATCTTTATTAAGCCACCAGCGATAAAGAATGCTGTACAGACCGTTACTTACGCAGATATAAGTCTGAACAGTTCGGTTGCTTCTTTACGTGCGTTGTCCCTTGCGGCCAGACAAATTGGTAAGATGCATAAGGTGATCATAATGATAGAGACAGGCGAACGGCGGGAGGGGGTTATGCCGCAACATATCGGCCGTTTTTACCAACAAGTGCATTCGCTGCCAAATATTGAAGTAATTGGCCTTGGAACCAACCTTGCCTGCATGTATGGAGTGTTACCCGACTACGACAACCTGCGGCAACTGGAACTATGTCGTGATATCATTGAGGCAAAGTTTCACAAGAGGCTGGATGTACTTTCCGGAGGGGCGAGTGTTACAATTCCATTGTTGGGCACAGATGAATTTCCTACATCTATTAATCATTTCAGGATTGGTGAAACCCTGTTCTTTGGCACTGACGTTTATCAAAACTCTGTTTTGTCAGATATGCATCAGGATCTATTCACCCTATCTGCAAACATCATAGAACTACGGACAAAGCCAAACCAGCCGGAAGGGGACCTTGGGTATAATGTTTTAGGTGTTAAAGGCGGTCTAGATCATTCGAGGTATAACACTGAAAGTGTCAGGGCGATCATTGATGTCGGATTGCTGGATATTTCACCTAACCATGTTACCCCTATGGACGATTCCATACGCATTGCCGGAGCGAGCTCTGATATGATGGTTCTGGACCTTGATTCAAACATTAATCAATACTCAGTAGGTGATGAAGTCACCTTTAGACTGGATTATATGGGAGTATTGCAGGCTATGCATTCAAAATATTTAGAGAAGAAGTTAGAGTCTGAGACTCACACAACTGCCAATAGTTTCGCCAGGTACAACGCAGTGGCTGGGTGACGGACAGAGTTGGCTCGCCTTAACACTGGTGCGAAGCGCATGTACTACTAATAAGGAGAGTTATCCTTTGTGCATAAGTGTCATCATATGCTCTTTGCCATCGATAAATATTTCTGTGTTATGGGTTCTCGAACGCGTGGTTGCAATATTTGCTTTGGAGACAACCCTTCGACTTGATATTCTCCTGTAGTTTATTGCGACCTTGATTAATAACAGAACAATGGACTTGAATATCTGCCTGTCGAAGTGCAATAGTGGCAGACTTTTTGCCTGATTGATTGCACTCTTGAGGTTGCCTTGATCGTGATACAGGGCATGTGAAGCATTCGCGAAATAGTATGCAAAGTTCATCCGTGCCTGCTTGGTTAGTGTTCTCCTTGATTCATTGGGAAGGTAGGTTTGTATAATTCTAATAACTGTATTTATATCCCTGATGTTTTGTCCTGTAAGGATCGAGGTGCTACTTATGTTATTTTCGTGAGTCCTATATGATGCAAGGCGTTCGGGTGAATGAGCAACCGGATAGTTTGCTGCTATTCGTGCCCACATTTCCCAGTCTTCGCCATAATGAACAGCGTAGAAACTACCGAGTTTTTCATACACACTGCGTTTTACAACCATAGCAGGGGGCTGTACACGCTGACGCTGGGCAATGTAAGTCAGCCAATCCGGCAAAATCCCGGGTTTTTGAAGGAGCTGATCTTCCGTTCTGTTAATTCGTTTTCCGTTCTCGTCCATATAGTAGAAGTCAGTAAAAGCTGCGCCTGCTTCAGGGAAGTTTTGGAACAACATCTCCATCTCCTTATAAAAGCCCGACTGGACTTTATCGTCGCCATGGAGAATATGGACCCTGTGACCAAAGGCCCGATTGATACAGGTTTCAAAATTTCTGAGACTTCCTAAGTTTTTAGGCTGGCGGAAGTACTTAACCCTGCCTTTCCCTATGCGCTGAACCAGTTCACTCACGTCTGCATCTGTGCTATGATCATCTATTACTTCAATTTGCATGTCCTCTTCCGGCAGACATTGCGAAAGCACGCTTTCCAGTGTATCTGCAAGATATCGGCTACAATTATAAGCAGGTATCATGACAGACCAGGTGGGTCTTTCTGCGTTGTGTGGTAATGGCTTTATAGTTGGAGGTGATTGTGGGATTCTTTCCATCTCTGGCTTAGTTAATGGTGTTAGAAAGTTGAATAGATTTATATACGTTGTTGGTGTAAATGCGGTCTGCCGAATTTAAAGCTGCCTTGTCTGCACGTTTACTTTCTTTATTTGTTTTCCTATAGAAGTTCCACCCTGAAATGCAGCCTTTTAATTCAGTGAGAAGTGTTGCATCGTTTTCCTGAGGTCCTCGTGTGAACGCCCGTATGAATCGTTTCAGATAGTACTTAGGCAATTGCCTGTATATGCGCCGGATGTTTGCGGTATGGCCATAGGTCTCATGCTGGACAAACAGAGATGCTACCTGGCCGCGCATATAATTGAATATTTGGTTCTTGAGCGCCTTTCTGGTTTCACGATGCTCATGGTAGACAAACAACTGAGGACAGTAGAAGCAACTCCATCCTTCGGCAAGGATTCTGTACCACATTTCCGAGTCACCACTACAGCCAGCAGCACCGACATCCAAACGCTCATCAAAAAATCCCGCAATCTCGAGAACTTCTTTGCGGAATGCCATATTTGCACCTGCGCCAATGTCCCATACTGGAACTCCGTGGTTCACGTGATCTCTGAAGTACTGCTCATCAAAAATCCTAGGCCGGTAACCCTTATTAAAACCCCAATACCTTTCAAACAAATATTGAGACTTGTACTGTAGGGATGTTGGGATTACCAATCCTGTTACAGCCATGGTGAGCGGATCACTGAAGCAGGCTCTTAGCTTACTTATCCATTCTTTTTCGACTATAACGTCATCGTCTGTGTAGGCAATGATTGCACTTGTTGCATTCCTTAGTCCGGCATTTCTGGCGAAGTCAAGACCCTTACTTGGCTCAAGCACATACTTCACATTGGGAAACCGTGCAACCACCTCTTTGGTCCTCTGATCGGAGGGTGCGTTATCGACCACTATCAGTTCAAAATGCTGGTCTGTGCACTCCATTATTGATCGAATACACCTTTCAAGAGGCTCTGGCCTATTCCTTGTGCAGATGACGACAGAGACCGGACCTTCATGACGACTGTTCTCGTCAAGCAATGACGGAGTGAGGAACATTTCCAACTGCTTGTCTAAAGCCAGTCCTGATAGCTTTTTGAGATACCAGGTCAGCGGCTTTGTCAAGGCTATTTCATTTTTGCTGATGTATTCCTTAAGGACAGGATAAATGCAATTAATCATCTGCTGACGAAACACCTCAGCAGATCTCTGGCCTGTCGCGAGCCAGATATGCCCAAGTGGAATTGTGCGCCACCAGAAATAACAAAGGCAATTTTCAGCAGGTAGTTGCTGATGTTGTATGTCTGCAATCTGAATATGCAGAATGCTATAGGGTCTATACTGTGACATAATATTGATCTTTAACTTGGGATTTAACGGTTACCGGAAACGAAGGGCGAACCTGACCATTCCAATGCGTATTCCATGGCGTTTTTACAATAGTATCCTGCACGTAGAAAGTCAGGCAAACATCAAATGAGAAAACTTTTTCGGCAGTACCTCTAATGAAGTCAATAGATATATAATAACAATCTGGCTTAAGGAAGTTGGCCGGAATCACACAATCTACTCTAACTGGTCCTGTGGACAGGTGCTGAATGCTAGAACTAAGATCGCAAACACACTGGCCTTCCATATTGAAGATATGAATGCCCGTAACAAAACCTTCCAGAAACTGCTCCTGCAACCAAATTTCCACGCTAAAATGCAAAGCGGTGGTTGCGTCTAAAACCCCATGACTGTTACTAAAGACAGGAGCGAGTTCCACTTTTTTTATTCTTAACTGACCATTTCCCGGAGCATGCGACGGGTCCGGAAACTCCTGTACGAGCAATTCGAACTTTTCTTTGCGCAGATACATCGATACGATGTCATCTGCGCTGCCTGTACCGATTATGCGACCATGCTCCAGGTAAATGGCACGGTTACATAGTTCTTTCACTGCGGCCATGTTGTGGCTGACAATGACCACGGTTTTTCCATGACTGGTGGCTATCTCTTTTATCTTTGCAACACACTTCTTCTGGAACTCATCGTCGCCGACGGCCAGCGCTTCATCGATGATGAGTATTTCAGGATTTAAGTGGGCTGCTACAGCAAAGGCAAGACGGACATACATGCCGCTGGAGTAACGCTTTACTGGTGTATCTATAAACCTTTCTATACCTGAAAAGGCAATGATCTCATCAAAGCATCGTCTGATCTCGGCTGTAGTCATACCGAGGATATGGCCGTTGAGGAAGATGTTTTCCCTGCCTGTGAGCTCTGGCTGAAAGCCAGTACCGACTTCCAGTAAACTAGCTATACGACCCTTTCCCTTAACAGAGCCGGTGGTAGGCATTGTGACCCGGGAGATTATCTTAAGCAAGGTGGACTTGCCAGCACCATTTTTGCCTACAAAGCCAACTACCTCGCCCTCAGACACCTCAAAGTTAATATCCTTAAGTGCCCAGATATGTGTGGAAGAGTCTTCGATCTCAATGGCACCCCTCCGGAACAACTGATCAAAACGTGACTGTAATTCCAGCTTAAGGGATCCTGCATTCACGACCCCAAGCTGATAATACTTTGAAATGTTTTCCGCCTTTATTACAGTCTGTGCCATGGTCGTTAAATTGTATCCATTGCGGTTATTTCGCGCCTTTTAAACATTAGTAAACCAATAGCAACTATCATCACCGTATTTGCTGCACCAATAAGGAGATAAACCGCCTCGACAGGGGCGTGGCTGAAGAGTATAGACCTGAACGTTTCGATTACAGGAGTCACGGGATTGAGCCAATAGAGCACCTCGTATTGCTGAGGGATAAGTGATGCCGGATAGACCACAGGAGTGAGGAACATAAACAAACGCAAGGTGAACTGCATGATCTGATCCATATCCCGATATTTCACCATAAGCGTACTAACTATTAACCCGATGCCTAAACCCAGTGCCGCGATTTGGATGATTAACAGAGGAAGCCAAAGGAGGCTGCTAAGATTTATACCCTTAGCGTCACCATAGTAAAGGAACAGGAGTACAAATAACAGGAACTGAATGCCGAAACGTATTGCGTGAGTTATCACCATGCTGAATGGTACCAGTAGCCTTGGGAAATAGACCTTGTTGAATATATGAGCATTCTTAATGAAAGAATACATTGCACCAGACAGGCAATCTGAAAAGAAACTCCAGATGATGATGCCGGACATATAGAACAATACAGGAGAAATGTTGTCGGTGCTGATCTTTACAATATTGCCAAAGACCAGGAGATAGAACATGGTGGTGAGGAGTGGCTGTAGCACGATCCAGAAAGCGCCCATGGCTGTCTGGTGGTAGCCGCTTTTCAACTCCCGCCTGACGAAACTGAAGAGTAAATCTTTATACCCTGCCAGCTCAGCCAGATCGAGTTTAAACCAACTTTGACGGGAGGATAGTTCCCAGCTCCAGTGCTCGTCTTTCATTCAGGTATAAGGTTGACGGGTGTAAATATCAAGCTAGGCAACACAAAGTCAAAGACAATGAGATGGGTTAACAACTCTTTAAAGAAAGCTATCTGAAAGTTTTGTCTACCCAACAGGGGTATTTTCTTTTCTAAACTTTCGTTTACATTGCAGACAAGGCGCCAACGTATGCCTGTACCTTTATATGAAAGATAGATTACTCCTGGTCCTGCTTGCAGCTTCTACCCTCTGTTTCAGTTGTGGGCCATCCAAGAATGCTACGCGTGCCAAGCAGGTTGTACTAGATACCATCACGGTGTCTGCAAAGAACAATCCGCTGGATATTTATCGTGCTTCTGAGCCTATGTACTGGGATATTATTCATACCAGACTAGCACTCTCATTCAATATGAAGGAACGTACTGCTGATGGACGTGCCTGGGTGAGCCTGCGTCCATACTTTTATCCTTCAGCGACCATATCGCTCAATGCTCAGAGCATGCGTATAGACAGTGTGCTGCTGGGTGGAAGTGGTGGAAGACCATTGAAGTACAGTTATATCAATGACTCACTGAATATCACGCTTGACAGAGTATATCATCGAACAGACTCATTGCAGCTTTACGTCAAGTATACAGCCATGCCTTATGCTACACTAACAGGTGGAAGCAAAGCGATAACTGATGACAGAGGCCTCTATTTCATAAATACAGATAATACCATCCCGAACAAGCCATCACAGATATGGACACAAGGAGAGACAGAGGCAAACTCTCACTGGATACCTACTATTGATCAACCGAATGAGCGTTTCACTACCCAGCTTGAACTAACTATTCCAGATAGTCTGACTACGCTAAGTAATGGTGCCCTGGTGAGTAGTATAAAGAATCCAGGTGGAATGCGTACCGATACATGGCGGATGGATATGCCCATACAGACATACGCTATAATGATGGCGATAGGCAAGTTCTCGGTAGTGCAGGATGAGCAATGGCAGGGAAAGGAGATCAGCTATTATGTGGAACCGGCATATGCACCTTATGCTAAGAAGATGTTCAATAATACACCAGAGATGGTAGATTTCTTTAGCAAGATAACCGGCGTTCCATTCCCATGGAACAAGTACAGCCAGGTAGTGGTACGAGACTATGTGAGTGGGGCTATGGAGAATACTACAGCTTCACTTTTCGGGGAGTTTATGAACCAGAACTTCCGCGAGATTGCCGATAAGAACTATGAGGACATAGTGAGTCACGAGCTTTTCCACCAATGGTTTGGTGATTATGTGACAGCCGAGAGCTGGAGCAATCTGACGGTGAATGAATCATTCGCAACCTATGGCGAGCACCTGTGGCGACTGTATAAGTATGGCAAAGCATCAACAGACGAACTAGCCTTCAGTGATCTGGGCAAGTATCTTAGCGCAGCAGAACATAATGATGATCCGCTAGTACGGTTCCATTATCACGGCAGAGAGGATATGTTTGACCGCATCTCTTACCAAAAAGGTGCTGCTATACTGAACTACCTGCATAAGCTGATTGGTGACTCTGCATTTTATAACGCAATGAATGTTTACCTCACAGATAATGCATTGCAAGCTGCTGAAGCACACCACTGGCGGCTGGCTGTGGAAGAGGTAACTGGTCTGGACTGGAACTGGTTCTTCAACCAATGGTACTATAGGGGAGGACATCCTACGCTGAAGATCAGTTATGACCACGATGACCAGAAGAAGGAGATGACTGTGAATGTACGACTGGTGCTTTCTGACAGTGGCAAAGCGTATAGGCTACCGCTAAAGGCTGCGCTTATTTATGACGATAGCAAAGAGGTAATTGACTGGGTGGTAGATGAGAAGCAACAAACTTTTACTTACCCATATAGGAATGGAGTACGGCCAGTGTTTGTTCCAGACCAGGAGCACTGGCTGGTGGGGGTGATTCAGGAGAAGAAGCCGCTGAGTGACTGGCTAGTGCAATTGGTAAATAGTGATGATTACATCAACAAGCGTCGTGCAGTATCCACTGCTTTTGTTGCACAGCAGGACACTATGTCGCAGGTTATTTACCGCACAGCGCTTCGTGATTCTTTGGACGGGATCAGGACACATGTGCTGAACCTAATGCAAGGCATACCTGACAAGTACAACTGGCAAGGCAGCTTTCGTGATGAGGTCAGTCAACTTGCTGTGGTGGATCCCTCTAACAGGGTTCGTGCTGCAGCATTTGAAGTGCTCGGTAGCTGGAAAGTGAAAACTGCCAAGCCCGACATGCTAAAGGCACTAAGCGACAGCTCGTACATGGTTGCCGGGGCAGCGCTTGAGGCACTTAGGAGAATAGACAAGGATACTGCATACGTTCTCACCAAACGCATTTTAACTGAAGATCCTAAAGCGGAACTGGAGAGCGCAGCATGGAGTGTAGTAGCGCTGAAAGGTAATCCGGAGGATATCAGGTTGTTTGCAGAAAAAGGTCCATACGTGTATGGTACCAGGAAGATTAGTCTGGCTAACTACCTGAACCTTTATAACATGAACACGAAAGATTTAGGTTCTTTTGAGCAGGGGATAGCGTTGCTTCTGAGGCTTACAAATACCGAAAGTATCAAGTCGTACAGGCTGGCAGTCGGATCGATATTGTTTAAGACCACACTTAACTACAAAGAAAAGCGAAGTGTAATAACAGATAAAGAACAACTAGAGGATATAGACAGGCGAATCGCTATAGCCGAAGAAGCAGAACAGCAGATCCTTTCCACGGAACCAGACCCTGAAAATGTAAAAGCATACAGGGCAATGAGGAAGGGTGCCTACTAGCTAAAAATGACCAATCCCCGAGATATACACAGAGGATAATTAAATATTCAACAGAAGTATAGACCGTCCTTAACTTAGGGCCTTTATGAAGTTCTATTTACTACTATCAACCCTTTATTTCGCTGCCTTTGCGTCTGATGCTCAAAGCTGGAAGGATTTTAGATTTGAGTCTGGCGACCTACTCTTTCAGGACCTCGATTGCGGTGAGGTTTGCAATGCAATTGAGACTGTTTCGCAGAAAGTGAACAACAGATCTATCTCACACGTTGGGATCGCCTATGTGGTGAAAGACTCGGTGTGGGTGATAGAAGCCTATAGGGAGCAGGTGCAGATTATTCAACTTCAGCACTTCATGGACCGGCAGACCAACAGTAATGGGTCGCCAAAGGTGATGGTGGGCAGAATAACTGCTGAATACCAGAACCTGGCTGGCAGGGCTGTTGGCTTTGCCCTTGAGCAGAGGGGTAAACCTATTGACCCGGAGTTTACTTACAACAACGGCAAATATTATAGCAGCGAGCTGGTATTTGATGCTTATAAAGCAGCCCGGCAAGGTAAGACCCTTATTGAAGAGCGGGAGCTTAGTTTCATCAACCCGTTTACCGGTAAATTACTGCCCGAGTGGGACAGATACTTCAAGAGGCTCAATATGAAGCCTCCGGAGGGCACGGACGGTATATTGCCAGCCTCCATCGCTAACGACGAGAATGTAGAGATCGTCATCTCCTTCTTCTAGTCTAAGCAGTTCAGTCTACATGTATGTGGGGTATTGTTACTTATGATTTGAGTTCCACTGTATTTCCCTAGATTGCACTACCAAAACACGTAGATTATGTCAATGAACAGAGCATTTATCGAAGAACTTAAGAACGAGGCCAAGAGCACACGTAAGCTGCTGGCAATAGTACCCTATGAGCATTTTGGCTGGAAACCGCATGAGAAGTCCATGTCACTGGGAATGCTTGCTACACACATTGCCAACCTAACCGGATGGCCGCAATATACAATAGATACAGATGGCCTGGACCTTGCTACCATGCCTAAAGGTGAGTTGCCGGGTTCTACCCAGGAGTTGTTGGACATCTTTGACAGCAACCTTGAGAAGTCACTATCGTCACTTGAGACTGCAACTGATGAACAGATGATGAAGAACTGGAAACTGTCGAAAGGAAGCCATGTAATTCTTGATTTACCTAAGGTACAGGTGTTGCGTGCTATGTGCTTTAACCATGTGATCCACCACCGTGGGCAGTTGACTGTGTTTCTACGTCTTCTCAACGTGCCGATACCTGGTGTGTATGGCCCGTCTGCGGATGACGTTGCGGCTATGGCTGCCGCGGCCAACTAAAGCTGGTTTTAGAAAGTCTTCAGAAGGCTACCTGTAAAAGGTGGCCTTTTTCTTTAGACGTTAAAGCTAGATGCTGTCAGACCTTCTTCAATACTGCTTCCAGGTTTATGCCTTTGCCTAATACGCCTTTAAACAAGTCTCCTGCTTCTTTTACTCTATCTAACATGTTGTGTATGTTGAACTGAGAAATACTTAGTCCCTTCTTTACCTCGCTCCAGTCGAGCGGTGCTGAGGCTGTGGCTCCAAACTTTGGCCGCAGGGAGTAGGGGGCAGCTATTGTTTGAGTAGATCTGTTTTGCAGAAAGTCGACATAAATCATGCCCCTCCTTTTGGCAGGACTTCTTTCTATGCTGGTAAACTTCGGGAGTTCCTGATGAACCATTGTAGCCACGAGCTCAGCAAACAACTTGGATTGGTCGTAGCTATATTTCGCACCAAAAGGAACGTAGATATGGAGTCCGGTGGAGCCTGAAGTCTTGCAGAAGCTTTCAACGCCAAAGCCATCTAGCACCTCCTTTACTACCCGGGCGGTTTCAACAACTTTGTCGAAGCTTATATCATCAGGATCAAGATCTATTATGCTCCAGTCGGGGTTGTCGGGCTTTTTTGTCCGGCTGTGCCAAGGGTTCATTTCTATGCATCCAAGGTTGGCAATATAGAGCAGGGTTGCTTCATCAGCACAGACCAGGTAATCTTTGTTCTCCTGGTTTGATTCACTGAAGTACTCGTAGGTCTTAATCCATTCGGCTACTTTGCCGCCAACGTCTTTCTGGTAGAAGCTTTTCCCCTTCACACCGTTTGGGTACCTGTTCAAAGACTGAGGACGGTCCTTCATGTACGGCAGCATGTATTCCGCTATTGCATAATAGTAGTTTAACATGTCGCGCTTTGTTATCTTTTCATCAGGCCAGTACAGCTTGTCAAGATTAGTGAACTTCAGTTCCTTCCTGGTGATTATTGTGACCACCTCCTTTTCGTCCTCAGGCAGTAGTGTTTTTGTTTTGGCAGTTGTCTTTTTCGCAACCTGCGATTTCTTTGCTGCTGGAGCGGCAGTCTTTCTGCTGGTGGTGGATTTCTTTGCTGGCATGTCAGAGTGTTTGTCATTTGTAAGATGTTCCAGATAGACCTGCTCTTCCCTGATAGAAGTGGCGGTTTTATCTTCTCTAAGCCCCTGGAAGATTGGTATTCTAAGAATCCCATCCTTTGTTAGCTCCTGGTACTTTACCTCACATACCAGCTCCGGCTTGACCCAGGTAGCTGGCATGTTGGTCTTAGGTGTAGTTGAGAACGGACACTCATCTGTTACCAGAGGCTCCAGTTTCTTATAGACAGACTTCACGGTTTTATCGTCAAAACCAGAACCAGTGTGGCCGATATAAACAAGCTCACCATCCTTGTAGGTACCAAGGATTAGTGAACCGAAGTACTTTCTGCTATTGCGCGGTGCAGTGAATCCGCCAACAACGACCTCCATTCGCTGCTCATTCTTCAACTTCAACCAGCTCTTAGTTCTCGCTCCCTGGGCGTAAGTGCTATCCTTCTTCTTTGCTATTATACCTTCAATACCCATGTCAACCGACAACTGGTAGAAATCGATACCTCGCTCCTCTACATGGTCGCAGTACCTTATGCGTTCATTGTCCGGAAGTATTGTCTTGAGTATATGCTTTCTGTCTGTGAGGGGAAGATCTGTAAGATCATAGCCTTCGTACCATAGAAGGTCAAAGACCATGTAGCACAACAATCCTTTTTCCTGCTTTTGCCAACCTTGCATCAGCTGAAAGCTGGCTCTTCCTTTCTCGCCCAGTACGACTATTTCACCGTCCAGAACCGCGTTCATTTTTAGCTCATTCAGGGCATCGACAACCGGGTAGTACTTTTTTAGACTCAGACCTCCTCTCGAAGTGAGCGTAAGATCCCCTTTGTTTAATATTGCTATAGCCCTGTACCCATCCCACTTTATTTCATAAAGCCAATCGGGACTGTCAAACGGCTTCTTATCGAGACTGGCGAGCATGGGGGAGGCACCTTTGGGAATGGGTGCTTTCCTGCCGGTTTTAAGAAGCTTCATAGACTCTGTAGCAGCGTTCGTTTTTGGGGATTTTGTTTGAGTAGTCTTTCTATTGCTTTGCCACTCACCTGACGGGCGGGCTGCCATTTCCTCTATGGTTTTTCCGGAGACCACTGACTTATCCTGTAGTGCTATGTCTGCCCTGGACGCAAAACTGTCTTTCCCCTTGTATAGGTACCAGATGTTGTCCTGATCCTTGTCCTTTGCCCTAACAAGTATGAACTCACCCTTCAGCTTTTCTCCGTGCATTACTATCTTGACCTCACCTGTGTGCAACTTGTGACTGAGATACTTCTCCTGATCGGCTCTCGTTTCACCTTCCATACCGGCAGGAGCATAGTGACCCTTGTCCCAGATTATTACTGTACCTGCACCATAGTTGCCTTCGGGTATTATGCCTTCAAAGTCTTTGTAGTCATAAGGATGATCTTCAACCATCATAGCCAGCCGCTTTGTGCCAGGATTCAATGATGGACCTTTGGGAACCGCCCAGCTCTTTAATGCCCCCTTAACTTCAAGTCTGAAATCGTAATGAAGGTGGGAAGCAGCGTGCTTCTGAATAACGAATTCAAGTGCTCCACTCTTACGTGTTGCTTTCTTACCCTTTGGTTCAGGTGTATTATTGAAGCTACGCTTCTTGTTATATTCCGGTAAGCTCATACTGAGCTAATTACATGAAAACATTTATGCCATGTTGGTCAGGCCTTAGCATTCAGACGTGACATAACCGGTAAGCTGGCATAAAGTTGTTAAACCTCCTCAATAGATATCTGGTAAACGGGCCGATCAATGAGATTTGTGAAGATTTTAATTATAGTAACCATAGCATTACTGGCGAATTATTCATTGGGGTGGACGTACGACGGTGGAAAAGAGAGCCGGGTAATAAAAAATGATACAGTGGTGGTGGCTGCAAGCCACAAATACAGCAGGCTGACGCCTATCAAGTGGTTTTTTCTAGGAAGAAACTACCGAAAGGAGTGGTCGGTGCCAGTGGCAATGCCTGTATTTCACCTTACCTCAACCAAAGGCGGGTTTACTATAGAAAAATTAGGCGGCGGACAGCAGACCCGCAGCCTGCACTTGGTAAACAAGAATGGATCTGAATGGGTACTTCGCTCAGTAGACAAGACAGTGTCGGATGAAGCACTGCCGCCTACTTTCAGAAACCAATTTATTAAAAGCATAGTACAAGACCAGATATCGGCAGCCTATCCTTATGCACAGCTAACAATATATGATCTGTCCTTTGCCCTAGGAATTCCTACCGCCACTACTGAGCTCTATTACATTCCTGATGATCCTGCCCTGGGGCAATACAGGCCGGTATTTGCTCATTCCGTGTGTTTTCTAAGTCCGAAAGGACTGGAGACAAAGGGGAGTGTTGCAGACTCGGCAGAAAAGATACCACTGATAGATACGGATACGGTGAAAGCGAAACTGGAAGCTGACAGCCGGAACAGAGTGCTACAGGAGAAGGTGCTGAAAGTACGGCTGCTGGACATGCTGATCGCAGACTGGGACAGACATAAGAAACAGTGGGAGTGGGCCGTGCAGGATTCTGCCGATATGTACTACTACTATCCCATACCGGAAGATCGGGATCAGGCCTACTTTCTATCCAAAGGTGTACTAACCGCCGTCATCAGAGTGTTGGGCATGCCGCACCTTATAGGATTTAAACAACACCCGAAGAAGTTGCGTAAGCTGAATAATAAAGCACACTTCTTTGACAGATACTATATGAACGAGCTGGACAGGAATGACTGGGTGAGGATCATCAAAGAATTTCAATCGCAATTGACTAACGACGTGATCCACACAGCTGTTTTAAAACTACCACCGGAGGTGTATGAGATCAGCGGATCTGAGATAGAGGAGAAGCTAATAACCAGGAGGGATGAGCTGATGGAGCATGCCATGGAGTACTACGAGTTTTTGAATAAAGAGGTAACTCTGACAAGTTCCGCGTCTCCCGAAAAGTTCACAATACTACAAACCAATGATAGCGTCATAGTGAAGGTGATGAGGGTAGAGGATAACACTGAGCTATACTACAGAATTCTGCATCCTGAGACGAAGGTGCTGAATGTAGTGAATATGGGCCCGAATGACCGCGTGGATACTACAGGCAATTCAGCACTGCGGGTACTATTCACTAAAAGAGAGCCGGGCGAAGAATAGCCCTTCCCCCTTAACTTATATTTCTTCACTGGCGAGTTGTGGTTGTGGCTGAATTTTTGCCCAGGCTACCGAAATAACCGAGGCTGCGAAGATGGACAGGAACACATTATACAGGTTGAAGGACTGTATGTCGCCCCAACCAATCGCGATGCCTGTGAGTCCAAGCAGGCCGCCAATGCTACCAATAATCAATACGGAATATACACCACCAATTCCTGCTCTCGTCTGAAGAGAACGCGTGATCCACGCTCCCAGTAATCCAAAAATCATACACGCTACAATGCCCATCGTCTGTTCGTTTTTTCCGGTTAAGGTTTAGGTAAAAGGCTGCCTTGTGGCAGCCTTTAAAATATTTGTTAGTCGATCATTTCTTCTATAAAGTCGTAATGCCTGCCTCACAATATCTGTTCGCCTACACCTACAAAGAAAGCAAAACCATGCCATGGCCTGAAACCCTAGCTGATCTTGCTCCACTGCGACTGGTGGGCTTCTTTTAGCAGGATGTTTCTGATAGGCTGGTGCTGTGGGGCAGTGAGGGTGGGGTCTATTTCTACCAGTTGCTGCGCAGCGGCGCGGGTTTGTTCGAGAATGGCAGCGTCGAGTACGATATCGGCTAGCCTGAACTTGAGGACGCCGCTTTGCCTGGTGCCATAGAGATCGCCGGGGCCGCGCATGGCAAGATCCTGCTCGGCTATTACAAAGCCATTGGTAGTGGATACCATGATATCCATACGCTGTTTACTTTCGTTGGAAACCTTATTCCCGGTTATCAGTATGCAATATGACTGTTCACTGCCTCTGCCGACCCTACCGCGTAACTGATGGAGCTGAGAGAGACCAAACCGTTCTGCACTTTCAATAGCCATGACAGAAGCGTTAGGGACGTTTACCCCTACCTCAATGACAGTGGTTGCTACAAGCACCTGGGCTTCGCCATCGGCAAAACGCTTCATATTCCTTTCCCTTTCCTCCCTCTGCTGCCTGCCGTGAACCATGGCTATCCTGTACCTGTGCTCGGGGAACCAGATTTTCACCTGCTCATAACCTGCCATAAGACTTTCGTAATCTATCTTTTCAGACTCCTCTATGAGTGGGTATACGATGTAGGCCTGCCTACCTTTATCTACCTCGCTGCGCATAAACTCCATAACCTTTGCATGGGACATCTCGTTGCGATGAACAGTTTTGATCTCCTGCCTGCCTGGGGGTAATTCATCAATGACTGACACGTCGAGGTCGCCGTAGAGCGTCATGGCCAGTGTACGGGGAATGGGGGTGGCGGTCATGACGAGGACGTGGGGTGCACGGTCGTTCTTCTGCCAGAGGCGTGCCCGCTGACCTACACCGAAGCGATGCTGCTCATCGATAACTGCCAGGCCGAGGTTCTGGAACTGTACACTCTCTTCGATGAGGGCATGCGTGCCGATGACAATGGGGATGTCGCCTTCTGCCAAGCCTTTGAGTATTTCTTTACGCTCCTTGCCTTTGATGTTTCCAGTCAATAAAGCAACAGGTATGCGCATGGGCTCCAGCAGATCTCTGATGCCCTGGTAGTGCTGCTGAGCGAGAATTTCAGTAGGTGCCATCATGCAAGCCTGGAAGCCATTGTCGAGGGCGAGGAGCATGGTCATGACGGCAACTATGGTTTTACCACTGCCGACGTCCCCCTGCACGAGGCGGTTCATTTGCTTGCCGGTGGCGGTATCCAGCCTTATCTCCTTCAGCACCCGCTTCTGCGCACCAGTGAGCTGAAAGGGCAGGTGGTGGTGGAAGAAGTCATTGAACTTATCGCCCACCTGCTGGAACTTATAGCCGGGCTGGATGGTATGCTGCAGTCTTATCTGAGCGATCTTGAGTTGAGAGGCAAAGAGCTCTTCCCACTTTAGCCGGTAACGGGCAGCCTGCTCGTGCTGATCAGAGTCGGGGAAATGAATCCAGCGGAGGGCGTGATAGCGGCCGCAGAGCTGATATTGAGTAATGATAGTGGCGGGAAGCACCTCCGGCAGATCGCCAGCGGTGACCTTCTCGAACAGACTTTGCGTGAGCTTAGCGAAAGAACGATTGGTGATGCCCCGCTGCCGCAGCTTTTCAGTAGTGGGGTATACAGGCTGGCGGCCTGCGACGGCTGTCTCGGCGGTGAGTAAGTCGGTCTCGGGGTGGGGGATATTGGCGATGCCGTTGAAGAAAGCCACCCTGCCAAAGACT
>Ga0196970_1000826_pt1 | contig 28667 bp, 28 predicted proteins | sample S1v_513CmetaG_FD_148672 | JGI IMG/M metagenome (GOLD analysis project Ga0196970, IMG submission 148672) | Soil microbial communities from Anza Borrego desert, Southern California, United States - S1+v_5-13C | ecosystem: Environmental > Terrestrial > Soil > Desert | place: USA: California... | reverse complement strand
GCGCGAGCCCTCCGGCCCGTGCCCGACTAGGATGGCGCCTCGTCGTCCCCCCGAGAGGACCCCGACAACAATGGGCGTTCACGAAGCCCCGCAGTGGTTGCTCCCCGCGTGGGTGCGTACGTGCATCGGCGCAGGTGCGACGGCGTCGCACGACGAGATCGAGCAGACGGGCGCCCGCCTCCTGGACCGCTGGACGCGCCCCGACCGGCACTTCCACAACGTCCGGCACCTCGCCGACGTGCTCGCGCACGTCGACGAGCTCGCGGAGGAGGCGCACGAGCCCGACCTGGTGCGCCTGGCGGTCTGGTACCACGGCGCGGTGTTCGACGCCGCGGAGCGGGCCTCGTACGCGCACCGCGGCGGCGAGGACGAGCGCGCCAGCGCCGTTCTCGCTCGGCTGGAGCTCGGCGAGCTCGGGCTGCCGGAGCGCGCCGTCAGCCGGGTGGCCGAGCTGGTCACGGCCCTCGAGCGACACTCGCCGGCGCCCGGTGACGACGACTGCGCCGTGCTGTGCGACGCGGACCTCGCGATGCTCGCCGGCGAGCCGCAGCGGTACAAGGCGTACCTGGCCGACGTCCGTGCGGAGTACGCGCACATCCCGGTCGAGGAGTTCGTCCGGGCGCGCATCGCCATCCTGCGCCGCCTGCTGGACCGGCCCCGGCTCTTCGGCAGCCCGTTGGGCCGTAGCTGGGAGGAGCCCGCACGACAGAACGTCGCCGCCGAGCTCCAGCGCCTGGAGCGGGAGCTCGCCACGATCGAGGCCGAGCAGGCTGCTGCGGCGTCGGCGTCGGCCGACGACGACGGCGCGGGGGCCTCGGCGGGCCGCTGACGCAGCGGTCGTCCACAGGTCTGGCGCACGCCGCGCCGTCCACACCGAGCCCGGCCCCGCCCGGCGTCGCTGCGGTGCGCCCTCGTACGGTCACGGCACCCGAGACGAGGAGGATGCATGAGCCGGTACGAGGTCGACAGCGCACAGGTGGCACAGGCGAGCGGCGCGGCGGGAGCGTCGGTGGCCGCCATCCGCACCGAGGTCGCCGCCCTCATGCGGCACCTCACAGACCTGCAGGCGGGCTGGCGCGGCGCTGCCGCGACGGCATTCGGCGCCGTGGTCGCGGACTGGGCGAGCACTCAGCAGCGCGTCGAGGCCAGCCTCGACCAGATCACCGCGGCGCTCGGCCAGGCCGCCCAGCACTACGCAGATGCGGAGCAGCAGGCGTCCCGCCTCTTCCTCCGCTGACCGTCACCGCGGGCGAGCCCGGGCCACGCGCCGGTGGTTGAATCACCGGATGCGCTGCGACCCGGGCCGCTCGTCGTGACCGTGCTCCTGGACCCGCCGCTGTGGCCGCGCCACGGCCGGCTGTGGGGGCACCTGGTGAGCGACACCTCCCTCACCGAGCTCCACGCGCTGGCCTCGGCCGCCGGGATCCCCCGCCGCGCCTTCGACCGCGACCACTACGACGTGCCCGCCGAGGCGTACGACGACCTCGTGGCTCTGGGCGCCCACCGCGTCGACTCACGCGAGCTCGTCCGGCGCCTACGCGCGTCGGGCCTCCGGGTCCCCGCCCGCGACCGCCACTGACGCGAAGACGGGAAGACGCGAACGGCGGGCACCTCCGGGAGGAGGTGCCCGCCGTGCTACGCGTGCGGACGGCTCAGAAGTCCATGCCGCCCATGCCGCCGTCGCCACCCGCGGCCGGAGCGTGCTTCTCCGGCTTGTCGGCCACGACGGCCTCGGTGGTGAGGAACAGCGCGGCGATGGAGGCCGCGTTCTGCAGCGCGGAGCGCGTGACCTTCACCGGGTCGTTGACGCCCGCGGCGAGCAGGTCCTCGTACACGCCGGTCGCGGCGTTGAGGCCCTGGCCCTTGGGCAGGTGACGCACCTTCTCGGCCACGACGCCGCCCTCGAGACCCGCGTTGATCGCGATCTGCTTGAGCGGGGCGTCGATCGCGAGCTGCACGATGCGCGCACCGGTCGCCTCGTCACCGGTGAGGTCGGTGAGCGCGGCGGTCTCGAACGCGTCCTTGCCGGCCTGGATGAGCGCGACGCCACCACCGGCGACGATGCCCTCCTCCACGGCGGCCTTGGCGTTGCGCACCGCGTCCTCGATGCGGTGCTTGCGCTCCTTGAGCTCCACCTCGGTGGCCGCGCCGGCCTTGATGACGGCGACGCCGCCGGCCAGCTTGGCGAGGCGCTCCTGCAGCTTCTCGCGGTCGTAGTCCGAGTCGGTGTTCTCGATCTCGGCCTTGATCTGCGCGACCCGACCCGCGATCTGGTCCGGGTCGCCCTGGCCCTCGACGATGGTGGTCTCGTCCTTGGTGACGACGACCTTGCGGGCCTGGCCGAGCAGCTCGAGCCCGGCGTTCTCCAGCTTGAGACCGACGGTCTCGGAGATGACCTGGCCACCGGTGAGGATCGCCATGTCCTGCAGCATCGCCTTGCGGCGGTCGCCGAAGCCCGGAGCCTTGACGGCGACGGACTTGAAGGTGCCGCGGATCTTGTTCACGACCAGGGTCGCGAGCGCCTCGCCCTCGACGTCCTCGGCGATGATCAGCAGCGGCTTGCCGGCCTGGATGACCTTCTCGAGCAGGGGCAGCAGGTCCTTGACGTTGCTGACCTTCGACTCGACGAGCAGCACGTAGGCGTCCTCGAGGACGGCCTCCTGGCGCTCGGGGTCGGTCACGAAGTACGCCGACAGGAACCCCTTGTCGAAGCGCATGCCCTCGGTGAGCTCGAGCTCCAGGCCCAGGGCGCTGGACTCCTCGACGGTGATGACACCCTCGTTGCCGACCTTGTCCATCGCCTCGGCGATGAGCTCGCCGATCGCGACGTCGCCGGCGGAGATGGCGGCGGTCGCCGCGATCTCCTCCTTGGTCTCGACGTCCTTCGCGTTGGCCAGCAGCGCGGCGGTCACGGCCTCGACGGCCTTCTCGATGCCCCGCTTGAGGGCGATCGGGTTGGCGCCGGCGGCCACGTTGCGGAGGCCCTCCTTGACCAGGGCCTGGGCCAGCACGGTCGCCGTGGTGGTGCCGTCACCCGCGACGTCGTCCGTCTTCTTGGCGACCTCCTTGACGAGCTCGGCACCGATCTTCTCGAACGGCTCCTCCAGCTCGATCTCCTTGGCGATGGAGACGCCGTCGTTGGTGATCGTGGGGGCGCCCCACTTCTTCTCCAGCACGACGTTGCGGCCCTTGGGGCCCAGGGTGACCCGGACGGCGTCGGCGAGGGCGTTCATGCCCCGCTCCATGCCGCGACGGGCCTCCTCGTCGAACGCGATGATCTTGGCCATTCGGATGGATCCTCCGGTTGTGGCGGGTGGGTGGTCGTGGCGCCCGCGACGGACGGCCGGCTCGCCGGGCGGTCACGTCCCGCCCGCGGACCCGGCCTCACCAGGACCAGTGCTGCTGTCACTCTCGGGTCGAGAGTGCTAAGGCGATTATTGGCACTCAGACCCTGAGAGTGCAAGGTGGCCACGCGCGGCCTGTGCACGCGCCGCCCGTGGGACGGCGGTCCGCTCGCCCCGTCCGCCGAGCGCTCGCGTCGGCGTCAGATGCGCTGGTAGTCGGAGGCGAGGACGACGACGATGCCGGACGGCGCCTGCTCGGCGGACTCCGTCGCAGCCGTCACGGGCAGCCCCAAGGTCGTCGCGACCTGCTGCGCCGTCGTGATGTCCGTCGCCGCGCCGTAGTAGACGACCGATGCCGCCGGGTCGTCGCCGTCCCAGTCGGCCACGTCGATCGTGGTGAACCCGGCCGCCGTCAGGCGGTCGGCGCCGTTGCGCGCCAGCCCCGAGGTGTTCGTCGAGTTGAACACCTGGATCGGCCGGGAGAGGTCCGCGGGCGGAGGCTCCGGCGTCTGCGTCTCGACGGGCGCGGACGTCTCCGTGGGCGTCGCCGTACCGGTCGCCGTCGGCTCGGGCTCGGTCGCCGGCTCCTCGTCGTCGCCCGGGTCCTCCGCGACGATGTCGTCGCCCAGGTCGCTCAGCCCGTCCCAGTCGGAGAGCCAGGTGACGATGCCGTAGGCGAGTGCGGGGAACACGACGAGCACCACGAGGAAGGGCCACCAACGGCTCCACCTCGACCGGGGCGCGCGGTGCACGCCGCGTGGGCCGCCGGCTCGTGCCGCCGCGTCGAACTCGTCCGCGGGGTGGGGGTAGGCGCCGGATCTCACGGCGGACAGGCTAGCGTGCCGCGACGTGGGTCAGGCGTCGATCCCGAGGCGGCGCGCGGTACGAGCCCGCTGGCGGGAGGTCCGCATGCGGCGCAGCCGCTTGATGAGCATGGGGTCGTGGGCCAGCGCGGCAGGCGAGTCGATCAGCGCGTTCAGGACCTGGTAGTAGCGAGTCGCGGACATGCCGAACAGCTCCTTGACGGCCTGCTCCTTCGCGCCCGCGTACTTCCACCACTGCCGCTCGAACGCCAGGATCTCCTGGTCACGTTCGGAGAGGTCACCGGGCTGGGCCGCGCGGCTCGGGCTGAGCGCCGCCGCACTGCTGTCCGTACCCACCATGCCAGCCATCGGTGCAGAACCTCCCGGGATCGCCTCGACGCCATCGTAGCCGCGGAATGACACGGGTGTCATTACGCCGGGGACGTCCGGCGGGGCCCGGCACACCCACCGGCGGGCGCGCTCGACTAGCCTCGGCGCGTGCCCCGGCTCCCCCTCGACCAGCTGGTCGCGCCCGACTGGGCGGCCGCGCTCGCTCCCGTCGAGCCGCGCCTGCGAGCGATCGGGGACGCGCTGCGTGCCGAGGTCGCCGCGGGCCACCGCTACCTGCCGGCACCGGGCGCGGTGCTGCGTGCCTTCGCGCGGCCGATGGCGCAGGTGCGCGTCCTCGTCGTCGGGCAGGACCCGTACCCGACGCCGGGGCACCCCGTCGGCCTCTCGTTCTCGGTCGCCCCGCACGTGCGACCCCTGCCCCGGTCGCTGCAGAACATCTACCGGGAGCTCCAGGCCGACGTCGGTGGCGCGCCCGGACCCTCCGGCGACCTCTCGGGCTGGGCGGACCAGGGGGTGCTGCTGCTGAACCGCGTACTCACGGTGCGCGAGGGAGAGCCGGGCTCGCACCGGGCGCTCGGCTGGCAGGAGATCACGGACCGCGCGGTCGCCGCGCTCGTCGAACGCGGTGGCCCGCTCGTGGCGGTCCTCTGGGGCCGGGACGCCCAGCAGGTCCGACCCATCCTCGGCGACGTGCCCGCCGTCATGAGCGTCCACCCCAGCCCGCTGTCCGCGGACCGCGGGTTCTTCGGGTCCCGGCCCTTCTCCACCGTCAACCGGCTTCTGGCCGACCAGGGCGCACCGCCCGTCGACTGGGCCAGGACCGCCGACGGGGCCGCCCCGTCCCCACAGGGCGGCCCCACGTCGGTCGCGTGAGGGCCTATGCCTCCACGCTGCTGAGCACCACTGACACCCCTGTCAGCTGCTCCGCGGCCACCGGCGTGCCCGCCGGCACCTCGACGCGCATCTCCGTGCCGCTCACTGCCACGGTCATCTCGGCGAGCGTGCCCCCCCCGGGCCCGCTGAGGGAGACGCTCACGTCGTACCCCTCGCACTGCTCGTCCAGCCCCGACAGCTGGGCGGCAGTGACACCGTAACCAAGCAGCTCGGCGTCGTAAGCGACGTCGTAGTCCACCTCGACCTGGGATGAGCTGCACTGCTCCCCAGCAGCACCGCCACCGACCAGGATCTCCTGCGGGGACATCCCCACCCCCGCAGCCGACGCAGTCCGAACCCCAAGAACTGCCAGTGCTACCAGGGCCACTGCTGCGGCCTTCCGGCTCTTCCGGCTGTTCATCTCCTCGACCCTTCCCTGGGTCCTTCACTCCCGATCCTTGGAAGCACCACCACCGCCCTGACCGGCTGCGCATGCAGCTCGTCCAGGGCGGTCGTTAGGTGGTGGTGTCGCGGAACGCACCCGGGCAGAGCGTGATGCTCGATGCCCTTCGGGTGATCCACGTCCAAGAGACGTTCATGATGGTCCCTGTCGTTCGGTAACCCGGCTGACTACGAGAGTCCCGTGGCTTTGCGTCCCCACCTCGCGGTGGGTTTGCCGTTATCGCTGACAGGTTCAGGATGGACCCCCGGGGGGCGTACGTCCAGCATCGGAACGCGCGGACGGCGCCCGAATTGGACGGTCTGGTGGCGGTAGAAGGGGAGTTCAGACGTGGTTTTCACCCGCTCGGAATCCTTCAAGGGGGGACCGGGGACGCCGCTCGCGTGGCGGCGGTACGTCGCGCTGGGCGACTCGTTCACGGAGGGGCTCTGGGACGTTCCCGACGGCGCCCCACCTGTGACGGCCGAGGCCGAGCCGCCGGGGCTCGTGCTGCGCGGCTGGGCCGACCTCCTGGCCGGTCACCTCGCCGACCGCCTCCGGGGGACGGAGCCGGCGGGGGAGCTCCACTACGCCAACCTGGCCGTCCGCGGTCGGCTGCTGGACCCCATCCTGGCCCACCAGGTGCCGGCGGCGCTCCGGCTCCGCCCCGACCTCGTCAGCCTCGTCGGTGGCGGCAACGACACCCTGCGCATGGGCGCCGACCCCGACCGGCTCGCCACGCGGCTCGAGCGCGCGGTGGTGGCCCTGCGGGAGGCCGGGGCGGACGTACTCCTGGCCACCGGCATGGACTCCGCCGACAGCCCGCTGATCCGCGCGAACCGCAGCCGGGTCGCGGTGCTGAACTCGCACGTGTGGTCCATCGCGCGCCGGCACGGCGCCCACGTGCTCGACGTCTGGGGAATGCGCTCCCTGCGGGACTGGCGCATGTGGCACGCCGACCGGATCCACCTGACCACCGAGGGGCACCGCCGCGTCGCGCAGGGCGCGTTGGTCGCACTGGGCCTGGCGCCCGACGACGACGCCTGGGACGACCCCCTGGTGCCCCTTCCGCCACTGCCCCGGTCCGCCCGCGCGCGTGCCGACGCCGAGTGGCTCCGCCAGCACGCCGTGCCGTGGGCCACCAGGCGCCTGCGCGGCCACTCCTCGGGCGACAGGCGGGTGCCGAAGCGTCCGGAGCTCAGCCCGGTGCCGTGAGCCCGCCAGGGCCACGCACGGGCCTCCCCCGCAGCCGGAGGACTGCGGGGGAGGGGTCCGCGAGAGGTCGTGCTGGTCTGTGGTGCGTGTCAGGGTACGCAGTCGAGCACCGCGCCCGTGCCGTCGTTCCGGGCCTGGATCCACACGGTCCGCACGCTGTCCCGGCGGAGCAGGTGGTGATCGCCCCACGTCGTGGTGCCCGTGAAGGTCATGACCGGGCGGGTGCCGCACGCGTTCGCGCCCGGCACGACGCCGCTGCCGTCCAGGGCGTTCGGGACGAAGGGGTACGCCGTGCTGCCGAAGTCGATCTCGATCGTCCACGGCACCGGGTTGTTGGCGTTGGTGCTCCGGGCGTCGGTGATCGTAATGTCGAGGTTGTACCCGGTGGCCCACTGGTCGCGGACGACGACGGTCGCCGAGCACGGTCGGAACACGTCGTTGGTCCAGCAGCGGATCGCCGGTCCGGCCGGCGGGGTGTACGACCACGCCGTGGCGAGCGCCCAGCCGCTGACGGTCGCGTCGACGGCGACGCCGGTGGACGGCGTGTAGGCGCCGTCCAGCGTCACCGTGACCGAACCGGAGACGGGGGCCGTCGCCGTGCCCTGGCGGACGTTGACGCCGTCGTTCACCGCGACCTGCAGCTGCCGTCCCGCGCAGGTCGCCGGCGCCGTGACCGTCACGGTCAGCGCCTGCATGGTCGTGGTGGGAGTCGTGGCCTGGAGGGTGCCCGGGCACGGGTGGCCGGCGGCGAAGGTGCCGAGCTGCGCGCCGGTGACGCCGAGGCTCGCGGCGCTGGCGAAACCGGCCGTCGCGAGCACGCCGAGGACGAGAAGGGCGGCGATCAGGGGGCGCCTGCGGGTGCGGGCCACTCCGATCACTCCTCTCGTCAGTCCGTGTCGTTCGTGGTGGTGCTGGTAGCGGTGCTGGCGGCGAGCGCCTCGTCCTGGGACTCGTCGGAGTCCTCGGAGACCTCGGCCGCCTCGGGTTCTCCGGACGCGTCGCCCTCGGCCGGACCGTCGGCCTCCTCGGCCTCCTCGGCCTCCTCGTCGCCCTTGCCCCTGCCGGGCCAGACGACCACCGCGAGCGCCACGGTGAGGAGCGAGATCCAGGTCAGGGGGCTGAGCAGGATGGCCGCCACCTTGCCGACGTGCGGGAGATGCAGGACCGACGAGCCGAGGATGTTCTCGTTCATCGGCCGCCACGGGTCGAGGAAGTCGTTGTTGTCGCCCTGGATGATCCAGCCCTCGTCGGCGTCACCGCCGACGATCCGGTGGATGATCCTCGCCCCTCCGATGTCAGGAGGGTTGTAGACGACGACGTCGCCGACCTCCGGCGCCCCGCACCTGCTGACGACCAGGTCCCCCGTGTAGTACGTCGGCTCCATGGACTGACCGGAGACGATCGTCAGGGTGGTGCACCCACCGAGCGACGTCGGCCAGAGGAACCATCCGACCACGAGCGCCCCGGCCGCCCAGGCGAGGCTGGAGACGATCCCGAGCAGCCGGCGCGGCGTCTCCACCGCGCCGGCGAGCTCGGAACTCTCCCGTGCGACCATCCGGTCGAAGGTACAGCGGCTCAGCCGTGGATGACGATGGAGACGCCGGTGATGGCCTCGGCGTCGTAGTCGGCGATGTCGGCCGTGAAGCTGGCGCCCGCCACCGTGCCGGTGACCTCCTCGACGACGCCGCTCGCGTCGGTGAGCGTGATCGCGATGTCCTGGTTGAGGCAGGTCGCGGCGATGTCGGTGACGTTGACGTCCGTGGCGTTGTAGCCGGTGGCGCCGTACGCGGTCTCGAAGCCGACGTCCACGCCGTTGGTGTCGCAGGACGCGACGAACTCGGTGCCGGCACCGAGCGACTGGGAGCGGATGGTCAGCTGAGCAGCGGAAGCGAGCGTGAGGCCGGCGATGCCGACGACGGCGAGCGCGACAGCAGCGGACTTGCGGCGGATCGATGCCATGGGGGGTGTCCTTCGGGGTCGGGCGCGGGTTGGGGACCCGCAGTGGGGGGAGAGCGCCGGTGGGGGCCGGCGGTCCGGGCTCTTCTCCGTGGGGGCGGAGCCGGGTCCGAACGCTCACCAGTGTGGTGGAAGAGGCGGGCGCAAAACGGACATGTGACGGGGTTCACCCGCTCCTGACCTCGGTTTTCACCCGCTCTAGGCGCCCTGAGGGGCCTTGACGTAGGCCCTTCGTCACCCGAACGGCCTACCGCCGTCGAGAAGTGGGCATCGGAGTGTGGTACGCGCCACACCGCGAGGGTGCGCGCGACGGAATCCGGCGCCCGGGACGGAGCCGCCTGTCGGAATCGAACCGACGACCGTCCGCTTACAAGGCGGAAGCTCTACCGACTGAGCTAAGGCGGCGACACCCCCGGCGGGACGCGCCCGCCGGGGGATCCAGTGTGCCAGGTCCGCGTGCGGCCGCGTCAGCCGCGTGCGTCCTCGATCGCCTGGGCGAGCACGCCCTCCTCGGTCCAGTTGTACTTCTCGACGTCGAGCTTCTCGCCGTCCAGCGTGATCGTCGGCGTGCCGAGGCGACCGAGGTCCTTCGAGGCCTGGCTGGTCGCGGCGTTCACCCACGGACCGAACGTCTCCGGGTCGTCCGCCCCGGAGCCGAGGTAGGCGCTCGACTCGATCTGCGCCGCAACGTCCTCCGGGACGCCCGCCTCGCGGGCCACGTCGGCGATCTCCGCGTCGGAGAGGCCGGGGGTGCCCTCCTCCGGCTGGTTCGCGAACATCGCATCGACGAACGCGACGAACTCCTCGGGCGCCTCGGAAGCCACGAACGCGGCCGCCGTCGCCGACCGGGTCGAGAACGCGGTGCCCTGCGAGGTGCGGTCCAGGATCGTGACGGGGTGGTACTCGAGGACGATGTCCCCGGACTCGCGCAGCTCGGCGAGCGTCTCGCCGTTGATCTGCTCGAACTGCGAGCAGATCGGGCACATGAAGTCGGAGTACACGGCGACGGTGACGGCGTCGTCCGCCGCGCCCTCCGTGACACCCGCGACGCCGTCGGGACCCACCGGGATGCCGCCCGACAGGGTGGAGCCCTCGGGCCGGAGCTCGATGTCGGCCAGCACCGGCTGCCGCGACTCCGCGATGATCATCCACGCGGTGCCGCCGACGAGGATCGCGCCGACGACGGCCAGCACGATGGCCAGGTTCCGCTGCCGCCGCGCCTTGCGCTCCTGCTCCTCCTTGATCCGCTGGGCGGCGAGGCGCGCCTCCTCGCGGCGCTGGGCCTTGCTCAACCGGTCTTCAGCCATGTCAGTTCAGTTCCTTCCGGACGGGTTCGAGGTCGAGTGCGCTGTCCAGGGACAGCCGGGAACGGGGGTGGCGGACCAGCACGGCGGCGACCGCGATGAGCGCGACGTCGCGGAGCAGGTCCACCAGGTACTGCGTCTGGTCGGGGTCGATCGCCCCGCCGCCGCCGAAGCAGCCGCAGTCGATGGCGAGGCCGCGCGCCCAGGCCGAGGCGATGCCCACGGCGAACGCGACGAGCAGCAGGCCGAACCCGAGTGCCGCCCACCGGGTCAGGAGCCCGGTGACGAGGAGCGCCCCGAGGACGATCTCCACGAACGGCAGGGCGCTCCCGGCGGCCACGACCAGCGGCTCGGGCAGCAGCTCGTAGGCCCGGACGGCGCGGACGCTCGCCGGGATGTCGCCGATCTTGCTCGCGCCGGCGGCGATGGCGACGACGCCCAGGCCGATGCGGAGCACGGTGGCCACCCAGGGCCAGGCGGCGCGGCGTCGGGCGGCGGCGGGTGGGGACAGCGAAGGTGCGAGGAGGGTAGGCATGGGTGGTCCTTGGTCGAGGGGGTGGTGCGGGCGGTCAGGCGAACCGCACCTGCGGCGGACCACGCCGCTGTGGCACCCCGACGACGACCCGGGCCACGGGCCGGTCGGCCGGCACCTCGACGGCGCGGGTCGTCGGCTCGACCGGAGCCACCGCCTCCGGCGCGCGCAGCGCCGGGACCAGCATCGACAGGACGACGCGGAGGACGCGCTGGAGCCGGGCCAGCACACCCGCGCCCGCGAGCGCCCCGGCCACGTGCGCGGCCAGCGCCGGCAGCGCCACGACGACGACGACGCCCATCACCTGCCGCTGGTCACCGCCGAGGGCGAGCTCCCCCTCCGGGCAGCGCTCGTCCGCGCGCAGCAGGGCGAGGCCCACCCCGACCCGGGCGAGTCCTCCGCCCGGGACGCACTGGAGGACCGACACCGTCGCGCGGTCGGCCACCTGGCCGGCGAGCGCGGCGAGCGCGAGGACCGCGACGGCGACGGGTGCGAGCCACGTCGCCACCGCCCTCGTGGCACCTCGTCCGACGCCGGCCATGCGGCACACGATACGCGGTGCTCAGCCCCCGCCGGGCGCACCGGCCAGGGGCCACCAGGCGACGTCCTGCGTCACCAAGAGCGCGGCCAGCACGGCGGCCGACGCGAGGAGCGCCAGCACGAGGACGCCGGCGGCCGCGCTGCCCTCCCCCAGGCCGGACAGCGTCCACCGTGCGCCGGTCCGGGTCGGGTGCGACCACGGCCCGAACCACATGCCCAGCAGCCCGGCGGTCACCACGACGGCGAGGGCGGCCCGGCCGACCCACTCGGCGTTGCCGGGCACCACACCGGCGACCCCGCCCACGGGCGGGGAGAGCACCCACTCGGACAGCGCCCACCGGGCGAGGAACCAGGTGCCCGCGGCGAGCGAGGCCCCCAGCGCGAGCGCCGGGACGGCACCGACGGCCGCGCGCACCAGGTGCCACGGCCAGGCGAACACCCCGCCGACGACGTCGAACGCCCGTCGCTCGCCGCGGCGCATCCAGCGCCGGTGGACGGCCTCGGCGTCCAGCCCCACGCTGCGCACGAGCACCACGAGGGCTGCGGCGGCGAGCAGCGCCGCCACCGGCCATGCGACCGCGAAGGCCGCCAGCGTCAGGCCGACGGCGAGGACCGTGCCGGACCGCCGCGGCGGCAACGGTCCCGCGTCGGGCTGCGGCCCGAGGTGGTCCTCGAAGTCCTCCAGCGGCGGACCGCCCCCCGGTTCCCAGTCCGCCGGCGGCGGTGGCGGGGCACCGTGGACCTGGGTCACGCCGGTGAAGCCGGGGGCGGGCGGCGTCGGCAGGATTTTGGTGCGCCAGCGGGAGTCCATCCCGACGGTCATGTCCCGGGTGGACGCCGTCGGTCGCGCGACGGCCCGGTCGAGCTCCTCGATGACCGTCTCGGGAGTGGCCCGGCGCCAGGGGTCCGCGGCGAGCGCGGAGCGGAGCGCGGCCGCCGCGCGCGGCTCGATCCCGCCGAGGTCGATCTGGCCGCTGCGGACCCGGGCGAGCGCCGCGACCGCGCTGCCGGGGCCGAACGGTGGCCGGCCGGTGGCCGCGAAGGCCAGCAGGGCCGCCCAGCCCCACCAGTCCCCCGCCACCGACGGCTGCCCGCCCTCGAGCATCTCCGGTGCGACGTAGCCGGGCGTGCCGGTCACGAGGCCGTGCGACGTGACCCGCGGGTCCTCCACCGTCTGGGCGATGCCGAAGTCGATGAGCACCGGCTCGCCGTCGTCGGTGATCATGACGTTGCCCGGGCTGAGGTCGCGGTGCAGCACCCCGGCGGCGTGCACCGTCGTCAGGGCCGTGTGCAGGCGCGCCGCGAGACGCGCCAGCTCGGCGGGCCGCAGGGGTCCGTGCGCGGTCACGTACCCCGCGAGGTCGACACCCCGGACGAGCTCGGTCACCACGAAGGCGTCCGCCGAGTCGATCTCGGCGTCGAGGACCTGGGCGACGGCGGGGTGCCGCACCTTGCGGAGGTTCGCGACCTCGCGCGCGAGGCGCTCCCGGGCGTCCGCGTCGGCGCACAGGTGCGGGTGGAGCAGCTTCAGCGCGACGAGTCGCCCCTCGGCGTCCCGCGCCCGGTAGACCGTGCCCGAGCCGCCCGAGCCCAGGGGGCCGAGCAGCTCGTAGCCCCCCACCTCACGGGCCGGGCCCTGTCTCACGGGTGCCTCACGCGTGCCTCACGGCACAAAGGTAACCGGGCGCCCGGAGCGTCCCGGGGCGGCGCCGGTCGGCGCGCCGGTGCGCGCGCACGGCGGCCACCGGCTCGGTAGGGTCGGCCACGGGCGCGGGGGACCGGAGGAGCCGTGGGATTCGAGTTCGTCGTCGTGGCCAACCGCCTGCCTGTCGACGTCACGGTCGGCCCGGACGGGCGGACCACGTGGCAGCGCTCGCCCGGTGGGCTGGTCAGCGCGCTCGAGCCCGTGATGCACACGACCGACGGCGCGTGGGTCGGGTGGTCCGGCTCCCCCGACGGCGACACGGAGCCGTTCGACGCGGACGGCATGCGCCTGGTGCCCGTCCGGCTGTCCGCCGACGACGTCGCCGACTACTACGAGGGCTTCGCGAACGACACGCTCTGGCCGCTGTCGCACGACGTCATCAGCCCGCCGGAGTACCACCGGCACTGGTGGGAGGCCTACCGGCGGGTCAACCGCCGCTTCGCGCGCATGGCCGCGGAGCAGGCGGACGAGGGCGCGATCGTGTGGGTGCACGACTACCAGCTGCAGCTGGTCCCGGCGATGCTCCGCGAGCTGCGGCCGGACGTGAAGATCGGGTACTTCCACCACATCCCGTTCCCGCCGCTCGAGATCTTCGCCCAGCTCCCGTGGCGGCGACAGGTGGTCGAGGGGCTGCTGGGTGCGGACCTCCTGGGGTTCCAGCGCACGGGCGACGCGGCCAACTTCATCCGCGTGGTCCGGCGGTTCACCGACCTGACCACGCGCGGCCCGGTGGTCACGGTGCCCACCCCCGAGGGCGACCGCCACGTTCGGGCGGCGGCCTTCCCCATCTCCATCGACTCGGCGCGCTTCGACGCCATGGCCCGGACGCCGGAGGTGCGGGCGCGCGCCCTCGAGATCCGTGCGGACCTGGGTGACCCGCAGGTCCTGCTGCTGGGCGTCGACCGCCTGGACTACACGAAGGGCATCCGCCACCGGATCAAGGCGTACGGGGAGCTCCTGGCGGAGGGCCGCCTCGCCGTGCCCGACGCCGCACTGGTGCAGGTCGCGAGCCCGAGCCGGCAGAACGTCGAGGCGTACCAGCAGCTCCGCCAGGAGGTGGAGGTCCTCGTCGGCCGCATCAACGGCGAGCACGGCCAGATCGGGGCCTCCGCCGTGTACTACCTGCACCACTCCTACCCCCCGGAGGAGATGGCCGCCCTCTACCTGGCCGCGGACATCATGCTCGTCACGTCGCTGCGGGACGGGATGAACCTGGTGGCCAAGGAGTTCGTCGCCGCGTGCATCGACGACCGCGGCGTGCTGGTGCTCTCGGAGTTCACGGGGGCGGCCGACGAGCTGTCGGGTGCCCTGCTGGTCAACCCCCACGACATCGACGGCCTCAAGGACGCCATCGCCCGGGCGGCGGCGATGGACCCGCGCGAGATGCGCGCCCGCATGCGCAAGCTGCGCCGCCGGGTGCTCTCCGACGACGTCGGCAAGTGGTCACGGACGTTCCTGCGGACGCTGGAGGCCCGGTGACCGACGCCGGGCTCGACCCGGGGCTCGACCCCGGGCTCGACCCCGGGCTCGACGCAGCGCTGCGTGACCTCGCGGAGCGCGCCCGGACCGGGCCGGTGCTCGTCGCGCTCGACTTCGACGGCGTGCTGGCGCCGCTCGTCGACGACCCGGCGACCAGCCGGGCGCTGCCCGAGGCCGCCGCCGCGCTGGCCCGGCTGGCGCCGGTGGCCCGGCTGGCGCTCGTCTCGGGCCGCGCCCTCGCCGACCTCGCCAAGCTCGCCGGGCCGCCCGAGGGCACCCTGCTGGTGGGCGGGCACGGCGCGGAGCGCGGTCGTCGGCACGGCGGCGCCCTGGACCGGATCCCCCTGCACCTGCCCGACGACGCCGCCCGCCGCCTCGACGGCCTCGCGACCGCGCTGCGGGACCTCACCGCGGGCACCACGGGGCGCGTCGAGCGCAAGCCGGCGTCCGTCGTCCTGCACACCAGGACGGCCGACCCCGACGACGCGGCCCACCTCACCGCGGCGGCCGTCGCCCTGGGGACCGACGCGGGCGCGGACGTGCTGCGCGGCAAGGACGTCGTGGAGCTCGCGGTCCTCGACGTCGACAAGGGCTCGGCGTTGACCGAGCTGCGCGCCGACGTCGGCGCCGTCGGGCTGCTGTACGCCGGCGACGACGTGACCGACGAGCGCGCCTTCGCGGCGCTGCGCCCCGACGACGTGACGGTCAAGGTGGGGGCCGGCGCGACGCAGGCGCGGTTCCGCGTCGCCGACCCGGCCGCGGTGGCGCGCCTGCTGGACCGGCTGGCGGACCTGCTGGCCGGGTGACTCCGCCCGCTCAGGCCTCGTGGCGGGCGGTGCCCGTGTGGCAAGATGACCTGCGTCGCACGGGCGGGTCACCACCCGGCCGTGTCGGTGCCACTCCAGGCGCCTGACTCCACAACGGATCGTCCGGCACGTACCTGCCGGTGGAGGGAATCACACGCATGGCTACCGTCACTTTCGACAACGCGACCCGGATCTACCCGGGCACCGAGCGTCCCGCGGTCGACGCGCTCAACCTGCACATCGAGGACGGCGAGTTCCTCGTCCTCGTCGGCCCGTCCGGCTGCGGCAAGTCCACCTCGCTGCGGATGCTCGCGGGCCTCGAGGACGTCGACTCCGGCCGCATCCTGATCGGCGACCGTGAGGTCACCGACGTGCAGCCGAAGGACCGGGACATCGCGATGGTGTTCCAGAACTACGCCCTGTACCCGCACATGACCGTCGCGGACAACATGGGCTTCGCCCTGAAGATCGCCGGTGTCCCGAAGGCCGACATCCGCAAGCGCGTCGAAGAGACCGCGAAGATGCTCGACCTCACCGAGTACCTCGACCGTCGGCCGAAGGCCCTCTCCGGTGGCCAGCGTCAGCGCGTCGCCATGGGCCGCGCCATCGTCCGCCAGCCCCAGGTGTTCCTCATGGACGAGCCGCTGTCGAACCTCGACGCCAAGCTCCGCGTCCAGACGCGCTCGCAGATCGCGTCCCTCACCCGCCGCCTCGGCGTCACCACGGTCTACGTCACGCACGACCAGACCGAGGCCATGACGATGGGTGACCGGATCGCCGTGCTGAAGGACGGCCTGCTCCAGCAGGTCGGCGACCCGCGCGAGCTGTACGACCGCCCGAACAACGTGTTCGTCGCCGGCTTCATCGGCTCCCCCGCCATGAACATCGGCTCGTTCCAGGTGGTCGAGGGTGGCGCGCAGCTGGCGAACACCCGCGTCCCGCTGGACCGTGGCGTCCTGTCCAAGGTCGTCCCGGCCGACAAGGGCCACATCACCATCGGCTTCCGTCCCGAGGCCCTGGACGTCGTGTCCCAGGCCCACGAGGGCGCCATCCCGATCAAGGTGGTGCTCGTCGAGGAGCTCGGCGCCGACGCCCTGGTGTACGGCGAGCTGGTCATGGCCGGCGCGGCCGCCCGTGAGATCCACTCGGGCGCAGGCGAGGGCGAGATCATCGTCCGCGTCGACCCGCGTGCGGTGCCGCGCAAGGGCGACACGATCTGGGTCGCCGTCCGTCCGGGCGAGCTGCACGCGTTCGCGGCCTCGACCGGAGTCCGGCTGAACCCCTGACCCCGTAGGTCACCCGAGGGCGGGACGGCGCACGCCGTCCCGCCCTCGTGCTTGGAGGGAGCACATGGTCTCGTCCCTGCAGATCACCGCCGCGGCCCCGGACCCGGCGCTCCTCGACCTGCCCTGGCACGTCCCGCTCGAGGAGTGGCCGGCGGAGAACCTCGCCGCGCTCCCCCGCGGCATCTCCCGCCACGTGGTGCGGTTCGTGAAGCTCTCGGGGCGCGTCATCGCGGTCAAGGAGATCGGCGAGACCGTGGCGTACCGCGAGTACGAGCTGCTCCGGGCGCTGCGCCGGATCGGAGTGCCGAGCGTCGAGCCGGTCGGCGTCATCACGGGCCGATCGGACCCCGACGGCGAGCGCCTCGAGGCGGTGCTCGTCACGCAGCACCTGCAGTTCTCCCTGCCCTACCGCGCGCTGTTCAGCCAGGCCCTCCAGCCGGACACCACCGGCCGACTGATCGACGCCCTGGCGGTCCTCCTCGTGCGGCTGCACCTGGCCGGCTTCTACTGGGGTGACGTCTCGCTGTCGAACACGCTGTTCCGTCGGGACGCGGGCTCGTTCGCCGCCTACCTGGTCGACGCCGAGACCGGCGACCTGCACCAGACGCTGACCGAGGGCCAGCGGGGCTACGACCTCGAGATCGCGCGGGTCAACATCATCGGCGAGCTCATGGACCTCGAGGCCGGCGACCTGCTGGAGTCCGGGGTGGACACGATCGCCGTCGGGGACCGCCTGGTCGAGCGGTACGACGAGCTGTGGGGCATCCTCACCGGCTCGGAGTCGTTCGGCGCCTCGGACCGGTGGCGCGTCGCGGCGCGCATCGAGCGCCTCAACGACCTGGGCTTCGACGTCGGCGAGCTGGACATCACGACGGACGTGGACGGCACCACGGTCCGCATCCAGCCGAAGGTCGTCGACGCCGGGCACCACGCGCGGCGCCTCATGCGCCTGACCGGCCTGGACGTCCAGGAGAACCAGGCCCGCCGGATGCTCAACGACCTCGACGCGTTCCGGGCCGCGACCGACCGGCAGGGCGAGGACGAGGAGTTCGTCGCCCACGACTGGCTGACGAACGTCTTCGAGCCGGCCGTCCGCTCGGTGCCCCGCGAGCTGCGGGGCAAGCTGCAGCCGGCCCAGATCTTCCACGAGATGCTGGACCACCGCTGGTACCTGGCGCGGGAGCAGGACCGGGACGTGCCCATGCAGGAGGCCGCGCACTCCTACGTGGAGAACGTGCTCCGGCACCGCCCGGACGAGGCGCAGGTGCTCGGCGCGGACACCGCGCTCATCCCCCGCATCAGCGAGGACTGACGCCCGGGGCGGACCCGCCGGACGGGTTCAGCCCTCGGCGCGCAGCCGCGCCACCTCGTACATCCCGATGCCCGCCGCGACGCCCGCGTTGAGCGACTCCGTCTCCGCGCGGATCGGGATCCCGGCGACGATGTCGCACGTCGACCGGACGAGGCGGCCGAGGCCCTTGCCCTCGGATCCGACGACGAGCACCACGGGACCCGTCGCCAGGTGCAGGTTCGACACGCTCGTGGTGCCGCCCGCGTCCAGCCCGACGACGAAGCAGCCGGCGTCCCGCAGCTCGCCCAGGGCGCGGACCAGGTTCGTCACCCGGGCGACGGGCACGCGCGCGGCCGCACCGGCCGACACCTTCCACGCCGACGCCGTGACCCCCGCCGCGCGGCGCTCCGGGACGACGACGCCGTGCGCCCCGAACGCGCCGGCGGACCGCAGCACCGCACCGAGGTTGCGCGGGTCCGTGACGCCGTCGAGCGCGATGATCAGGGCCGGCTCGCCGGCGCGCTCGGCCCGCGCCACGAGGTCGCCGAGCTCCGAGTAGCGGAACTGCGGGACGGCGATCACGACGCCCTGGTGGACCATGCCGCCGGTCATCCGGTCCAGCTCCGCCGACGTCACCTCGAGGAGGGGCAGGTTCTTCTCGCCGGCGATCCGCCGGATCTCGCGGATCCGGTCGTCCGCCTCCACGCGGTGACCCACCCAGACGCCGTCGCACGGCACGCCCGCGCGGAGCGCCTCGACGACGGCGTTGCGGCCGGCCACGATCTCCGGCCCCGTGGTGGCGGCCCGCCCCGCCGGCCGGGCGCGGCCGGTGCGCGGCGCGCCGGCGGCCGGACGCGTCGCGGCGCCGCCCGCACGCCCGCGACCCGCGCCCGCACCCTTGCCCGCGCCGCCCTTGCCGGCTCCCTTGCCCGCGGCCTGCTCGGCGCGCTCCGCCGCCGCCTTGCGCTTGTGCGCGACGTGGTACGGCCGGTCCTCCGCCTTGGGCGTGGGGCCGCGGCCCTCGAGCGCCTTGCGGCCCTTGCCGCCCGTGCCCGCGGTCGGCCCCTTCTTCGAGCCTGCCTTGCGCGTGGCGCCGGGGCGCTTGGAGTTGCCGGCCATCAGTCCTCCGTCAGGGTCCAGCGTGCGCCCATGGGCGAGTCCTCGACCACCACACCGGCGGCCGCCAAACGTGCGCGTACGGCGTCGGCCGCCGGCCAGTCGCGCGCCGCGCGGGCCGCCGCCCGCACCTCGAGCTCTGCCTCGACCAGCGTGCCCAAGGCGCGGCGGGCGCGCGAGTCGTCGCCCGCGCCCGCCCACTGCACCGGGTCGAGGCCCAGCACGTCGAGCATCGCGCGAACCGCCACGAGGGCCGTGCGCACCTCGTCCGGGGTGCCCTCCGCGAGCGCCACGTTGCCGAGGCGGACGTGCTCGTGCACGACGGCGAGGGCAGCGGGCACGTTGAGGTCGTCGTCGAGCGCTGCGGCGAAGGCATCGGGCAACGGGGCTGCGCGCACCTCCTCGGCCGGGACCGACCCCGCGCGCTCCGTCGCGCGCGCCGTGAACCCGGCGAGGCGCTCCCACGTCGCCGCGGCGTCGGCGAGGGTGTCGTCGCCGTACTCGAGGGTCGAGCGGTAGTGCACCGCGGTCAGCGCGTAGCGGACGACGACGGCGCGCGCCTGGGCGAGCACGTCGGACACCAGGAGGAAGTTGCCGAGCGACTTGCTCATCTTGGCGCCGTTGACGTTGAGCAGGCCCGCGTGCATCCAGAGCGCCGCGAACCCGTCGCCGGCGGCGCTCGACTGGGCGAGCTCGTTCTCGTGGTGGGGGAACCGCAGGTCCCGTCCGCCGCCGTGGATGTCGAACGACTCCCCCAGGTAGCGGCGCGCCATCGCCGAGCACTCGAGGTGCCACCCCGGCCGGCCGCGGCCGTACGGCGTCGGCCAGGCCGCGCTCTGGGGCTCCTCGGGCTTCGGGGCCTTCCACAGGGCGAAGTCGCGCGGGTCGCGCTTGCCGCCCGCCGGCGCGTCGTCGTCCTCCGGCAGGTCCTCCGGCCGCTGGTTCGTCAGGGCGCCGTACCGCGGCCAGGCGCGGACGTCGAACCACACGTCACCGTCGCCGGTGGCGTAGGCGAAGCCGCCGTCGACCAGACGCGTCATGAGCTCCACCATCTCGGTCACGTGCCCGGTGGCCCGCGGCTCGTAGGTGGGGGGCAGCACGCCCAGCGCGTCGTAGGCGGCGGTGAACTCGCGCTCGAACCGGTGCGCCCACGCCCACCACGGCACGCCCGCCTCGGCCGACTTCGCCAGGATCTTGTCGTCGACGTCCGTGACGTTGCGGACGAACGTCACGTCCAGCCCGCTGCGGCGCAGCCACCGGACGAGCACGTCGAACCCGATCGCCGTCTTGAGGTGACCGATGTGCGGGGCACCCTGAACCGTGGCCCCGCAGACGTAGAGGCCCACGTGACCGGCCCGGAGCGGCGTCAGCTCACGGACCGTGCGGGAGGCGGAGTCGAAGAGGCGCAGGCTCACCGCGCCAGGGTACCGGCGCAGCGCCGAGCCGCCGTCAGCGTCCCGGTGCGGTCGACGCCCTGGCGACGATCCGGCAGGGCTGGGACACGACGCCGGTGCCGAGCTCCCCGTCGATCGCGGCGAAGAGCCGCTGGGCCGCGAGCCGGCCGAGCTCTTCAAGCCGCAGGTCGACGCTGGACAGCGGCGGCCGGGCGTTGGTGGCCAGGACCTCCCAGTTGTCGTAGCCGATCACGGCGATGTCCCGCGGCACGTCCTTGCCGAGCTCGTGCAGCGCGTCGAGCACGCCTCGGGCTATCTGGTCCGAGCCGGCGAAGATCGCGTCGACGTCGGGGGCGCGGTCCAGCAGCATCCGCGTGGCACCCCGGCCCCACGCTTCGGACCACTCCCCGAACAGCACCTCGCCACCCACCAGGGGCAGCCCGGCGTCCGCGAGCGCCGCGAGGGCACCGGCGACCCGGTCGGTCGTGGCACCGTAGGTGATGTCGCCCGTGATGTGGGCGATCCGCCGACGGCCGCGGGCGACGAGGTGCTCGATCGCGAGCCGCCCACCGCCGAGGTTGTCGGTGACGAGGGAGAGGTCGTCCGGGCCGTCGGAGGGCGCGTACGCGTAGACCACGGGGACGCGCAGCTCTCGGCCTAGAGACCTGCGGGGGTCCGTGCGGTCGCCCACGACGATGAGACCGTCGATCCGCCGGGAGAGCAGAGCCCGCACGTGGTGCTGCTCGCGGATCGCGTCGCCTCGTGCGTCGCACAGGAAGACCGCCGTGCGGTCGGCGCCGAAGGCGTCCTCGGCCCCCATGAGGATCGGGATGGAGAACCGGCCGTCGAGGTCGGAGGTCAGCAGCCCGACGGTACCGGTGCGCCCGGCGAGGAGGCCGCGCGCCAGCGCGTTCGGCGAGAACGAGAGCCGCTCGGCGGCCTCGACGACCTTGGCCCGCGTCTCGGCCCGTACCTGGTGGCGGCCGTTGAGCGCCTTCGAGGCGGTGGCGACGGACACGCCGGCCAGTCGCGCGACGTCGGTGAGGGTGACAGCGCGCTGAGCCTGGCGCCCTCCGGTGCGTGGTGTCACTGATCTGCCCTCGGTCAGCCTGCGCACGCTCGTCCGGCGGCGTCTTGACCGAACTGTAACCGCTGAACCGCTTGACGCAAAGCACCGATCGAACTACGTTCAGAAAACCTTTTCGGGGCAAGGGCGGTGCCCGGCGCTGCAGTCAGCCAGCATCTTTCTGCACGTCAGGCGCATTTCCGCACCGAAGATGCGTCTCCGAGAGAACACCACGGAGACCGTACGGAAACGACGATTGCTCAGCGTTTAGGAACCACCCGCCCGGGCCCGCCCGGGTGCATCCACCCCGCCGAGCGTGCACGGCGCTCAACGACGAGCACGAGGAGAACACATGAGCACCACCCGTACCACCGGACGGCGCCGCCGTTCGTTCGCTGCGATCGCAGCGGTGAGCCTGCTCGTCGCCGGCCTCACCGCCTGCACCAACGACGACGACCCCGAGGCGGCCGACCCCGGCACCGACGAGGGTGAGGGCGAGGAGGCACCGGCCGGTGAGGAGTGGGAGGGCGTCGACGACGGCACCACCCTGACGCTCTGGACGCGGGCACCCCTGGAGCTCCAGGCCAACCTGCTGGTCGAGGAGTACAACGCCACGCACGAGAACCAGGTCGAGCTGACGATCACGCCCAACGACGACTACGTCGCGCGCGTCGGTGCCGCAGCGGGCTCGGGCGACCTGCCGGACCTCTTCGCGGCCGACATCGTCTACGTGCCGAACTGGACCGAGGCGGGCCTCTTCCAGGACATCACCGACAGGATCGCGAGCCTGCCGTTCGCGGCCGACATCAACCCCGCGCACGTCGACGCCGGGACCTACGACGGCGTGCAGTACGTCCTGCCCTTCGTCCACGACCTGTCCGTCATGTTCTGGAACAAGGACCTGTACCGCGAGGCCGGGCTCGACCCCGAGCAGGGGCCGACCACACTCGAGGAGTTCAAGGAGCAGGCCCTCGCCATCCAGGCGCTCGACAAGGAGGGTGTATACGGCACCTACTTCGGCGGCAACTGCGGTGGGTGCAACGTCTTCACGTGGTTCCCGATGATCTGGGCGTCCGGCGCGGAGGTCATGAACGAGGACGGCACCGAGGCGCTGCTCGACAGCGACGTCGCGCAGGAGGTCTACGGGACGTGGCGTGAGCTGTGGGAGGCCGGCGCGGTGCACCCCGGCTCGCGTGACGAGACCGGCGCCACGTGGGTGGGGCCGTTCCAGGAGGGCAAGGTCGGCGTCATGCCCTACCCCGCGACCCTGCTGGCCACGGCCGACCAGACGGTCGACGTCGGCCTCGGCGGCATCCCGGGCGTCGACGGCGGTGTCTCGACCTTCATCGGCGGCGACGGCATCGGCATCTCCAAGGACTCCGAGGTGACCGACCAGGCGTGGAACTTCCTGGCCTGGCTGATGAGCGAGGAGGCCCAGGTGGGCGTGCTCGCACGCAACGGTGACGTCGGCGCGCGCATGGACCTGGCCGACAACGAGTTCTCCTCGGCCGACCCGCGCGTCGTGACCGTCAACGAGGTCGCCGCGGACCCGAACAGCAGGACGCCGTTCTCCGTCAACTTCCAGCAGGCCTTCAACGCCACCGACTCCCCGTGGATGGTCCTCGTCCGCGACGAGGTGTTCGGCGAGGGCGGCAACGTCTCCGAGAACAACGACGCCATCACGGCGATCCTCTCCCAGTAGCCACCCGGGCGTGCCCGGTGGCGCCTCCTCGGCGCCACCGGGCACGGCCCACGACCAAGGAGATCCCGTGGCGACCACCGCGATCACGACACCACCGCCGTCACCCGACGTGGCGGCTCACCGGCGCCGCGTCACGGCGCGCACCCGGCGTAGGGCGGCTCTGGGCTGGGCGTATGCGACCCCCACCGCGGGTTTCGTGGCCGTGTTCTTCGTCCTGCCGGTCCTCCTCGTCGGCCAGATGTCCGTGTCCGACTGGGGCCTGTTCGCCGGCAACCGCGGCATCAACGCCCCCGAGAACTTCAGAGACGCCGTCAGCGCGGCCAACTTCTGGCCGGCGGTCGTCTTCACCGTGAAGTACACGGTCGTCACCACCGTGATCCTCATCGGCCTGGCCCTGGCCCTCGCCCTGCTGGTCCAGGAGAGCACCCGCTGGAAGAACCTGCTACGCACCGCGATCCTCGTGCCCAGCGCACTCGGTCTGGCGTCCGCCTCCCTGCTGTTCTACGCGCTCTACTCGCCCCAGAGCGGACCCATCAACCCGTGGCTCCGGTCGCTCGGCGTCGTCACCGAACCGATCTCGTTCCTCGGCACGTCGACGTCGGCGCTGTGGTCGACCGTCTTCCTCATCGTCTGGCGCTTCGCGGGCTTCTACATGCTCCTGCTCATGGTGGGCCTTCAGGGCATCTCCGGGGACGTCTACGAGGCCGCCCGGATCGACGGCGCGGACCGGTGGCAGACCTTCACCCACGTCACGCTGCCGCTGCTGCGCCCCTCCCTCGCGCTCTGCACGATCCTCTGCGTCACCGGCTCGCTGCTGGCGTTCGACCAGTTCTACATCCTGACCAAGGGCGGCCCCGACAACACGACGATCACGATCGTCCAGCTCATCTACAGCGCCGCCTTCGCCGGCCGCAACGACCTGGGCGTGGCCGCGGCGCTGTCCGTCATCGTGCTCGGCGCCCTGCTCGCCATCAACCTCCTGCAGTTCCGCGGCCTGCGGGGGAAGGACTCGTGACCATGCCGACCACGACGACGACGGACGCCACCTCCGCCCGACCGCGAGCCGACGCCGGAGCACCCCCGGGCGGGAGCCGGGCCGCCTCAGGGCTGCTCGTCCGCACCCCCTACTACGTGCTCACCGGCGGGCTGGCCGTCCTGTTCCTGTTCCCCCTCGTCTGGGCGGCCGTGGCCTCCGTCTCCCCGCAAGGAGGGACCAACCAGACGGACGGCTGGGGCTTCGGCAACTACGTCACGCTGGCGAGGTACCAGTCAGGCCTCGGCACCTACGTCATGAACTCCCTGATCGTCTCCGGCCTGACGGTCCTCCTCACGCTCGCGATCTCCCTGCTCGGCGGGTACGCGTTCGCGCGGTTCAGCTTCCCCGGGAAGAACGCCCTGTTCATGATCACGCTGGCGATCCTCATGGTCCCTTACGCGACCCTGCTGATCCCCCTGTACGTCCTCCTCAACAACGTCGGGCTCCAGGGCTCCCTGGTGGGGCTCGCATGCGTGCTCACGATGTTCCAGCTGCCGTTCGCGACATTCATGATGCGGATCAGCTTCGAGGCCGTGCCGAAGGAGCTCGAGGAGTCGGCGCTCGTCGACGGCTGCGGGACGTTCCAGGCGCTCGTGCGGATCCTCGTGCCCGCCGTCAAGCCGGGGCTCATCACCGTCGGCCTCTTCGCCTTCCTGGCAGCCTGGAACGACTTCATCGCGCCCCTGATCCTCATCAGCGACGCCTCGAAGGTCCCGCTCCCCCTCGCTGTCGCCAACATGCGCCAGCAGGTGATGGGCATCGTCGACTACGGCGCGACGCAAGCCGGCGTCGTCGTCCTCGCGCTGCCCTGCGTGATCCTCTTCCTCCTCCTCCAACGCCACTACGTCCGCGGCTTCATGTCCGGCGCTCTCAAGGGCTGATCACCATGACGACACACCCGGCCGCCGACGCGGCCGCACTCCCGCTCGCGCGCCCGACCGTCGCCCCCGCCGTGCCCGGGCGGAGCCGCCTGCGCCCGCTCGGCCTGGACGAGGTCCACATCACCGGCGGGTTCTGGCGCCGTCGGCAGGACGTGAACTCCGCAGCGAGCCTGGCCCACATCGAGGGCTGGCTCGAGCGCGAGGGCTGGCTGGCCAACTTCGACCTCGTCCGCGACGACGGCCCGGCGGCCGCCCGTCGTGGGCGCGAGTTCTCGGACTCGGAGATCTACAAGTTCCTCGAGGCCACGGCGTGGGAGCTGGCGAGGGCGGACGACCCGACCCTGCGGTCCCGGTTCGACGCGATCGTCGCCCGGGTGGCGGCGGCCCAGCAGCCCGACGGGTACCTGAACACGAACTTCGGCCGACCCGGGCAGGCGCCCCGGTACTCGGACCTGGAATGGGGCCACGAGCTCTACTGCTACGGCCACCTCATCCAGGCCGGCGTGGCGCGGGCGCGGACGCACCCCTCAGACCTGCTCGTGACCGTGGCCCGCCGCGCGGCCGATCACGTGTGCGAGACGTTCGGGCCGGGCGGCATCGCGTCCGTCTGCGGCCACCCCGAGATCGAGCCGGCGCTCGTGGAGCTGTACCGGGTCACCGGCGAACGCCGGTACCTGGAGCAGGCACGGCTGTTCGTCGACCGCCGCGGCCACCAGGTGCTCGCCGACATCGAGTTCGGGCGGTCGTACTTCCAGGACGACGTGCCGGTGCGCGAGGCGACGGTTTTGCGTGGCCACGCCGTGCGGGCCACCTACCTCGCGGCGGGTGCCGTCGACCTGGCCGCCGAGACGGACGACGCCGCCCTGCTGGACGCCCTCACCACGCAGTGGGGCACGACGGTCGCCCGACGCACCTACCTGACGGGCGGCATGGGCTCGCGTCACCAGGACGAGGGGTTCGGCGAGGACTTCGCCCTGCCACCGGACCGCGCCTACTCCGAGACCTGCGCGGGTGTCGGGTCGATCATGTTCAGCTGGCGGCTCCTGCTGGCGCAGGGCGCCGCCCGGTACGCGGACCTCATCGAGCGCACCCTGTACAACGTGGTCGCCACGTCACCGGCGGAGGACGGGCGCGCGTTCTACTACGCGAACACCCTGCACCAGAGGGAGGAAGGCGCTGCGCCCGACCCTGAGCAGGCGGTCGGCAGGGCCGAGTCGTCGCTGCGTGCCCCGTGGTTCCACGTGTCCTGCTGCCCCGGCAACGTTGCGCGGACCCTGGCGAGCCTCGCGGCGTACGTGGCCACCACGGACGACGACGGTCTGCAGGTCCACCAGTACGCGCCGGGGACGATCCGCACCCGCCTGCACGACGGCCGCGCCGTCGAGCTGGACGTCGAGACCGACTACCCCCGTCACGGTCGGGTCGTGCTGCGCTCGGTCGCCGATCAGGAGAGCGCCTGGACGCTGAGCATGCGCGTGCCGTCCTGGGCGCAGGGTGCGTCGCTCGTCGTGGACGGTGAGCGCCGGACCGTCGCGCCCGGGACCGTCGAGGTCAGCCGCACCTTCCGTCCCGGCGACGAGGTGGTGCTGGAGCTCCCCGTCGAGCCGCGCTTCACCTGGCCGGACCCGCGGATCGACGCCGTCCGCGGCTGCGTCGCGGTCGAGCGGGGACCGGAGGTCCTCTGCGTGGAGTCGGTCGACCTGCCGGGCGGCACGCACGTGGACGGCCTGGTCATCGACACCTCCGTCGCGCCCCGGGAGGTGGACGGGCGGGTCGTCGTCCGCGCCGCGGCCCGCTCCTTCGACGACGCCGACTGGCCGTACGGCGCCGCGCCGTCCGCGGGGGGCAGCGCCCCGGCGCTCGACGTGCCCCTCGTGCCGTATCACGACTGGGCCAACCGCGGACCGGCGACCATGCGCGTCTGGATCCCGACCCAGTGACGCCGGTGGCCGGCTGAGCCGCCCGGCACCGAGCTGGTGGTCACCGTGCGGCCACCGCGCGGAGCCCGCCCGACGCCGTCGGGCGGGCTCCGTCGTCCAGGCTGCGCCGCGCTCGCGAGGCGCGCTGGACCTGCGCAACCGCGGACGAGATGATCGGGGCATGGCGCACGCAGTGGTGGCTACCGGCTTCGGCGGACCGGAGGTCCTCGACGTCATCGAGGTCGACCCGGGCCGCCCCGGACCCGGCGAGGTGCTCCTGGAGGTCCGTGCGGCCGGCGTGAACCCCACCGACTGGAAGCTCTACTCCGGTGCGTGGGGCACGGACATCGCCCAGCTGCCCATCCGCCTCGGCCGGGAGGCGTCCGGCGTCGTGCTCGCCGTGGGTGCGGACGTCACGAACGTCGCGGTCGGCGACGAGGTCATCGCGTACGAGGCGCGGGGCGCCTACACGGACCGCATCGTCGTGCCTGCGGACTCGGTGTTCGCCAAGCCCACGGTGCTCAGCTTCGAGAAGGCGGCGGGCCTCATGGTCTCCGGGGTCACCGCCGCGCACGCGCTGGCCGCGACGCGCGTCGGTGCGGGGGACACGGTGCTCGTGCACGGCGCGAGCGGCGGCGTCGGCGCGATGCTCGTCCAGCTCGCCCGGGCCAAGGGAGCGCGGGTCATCGGCACGGGCGACCCCAGCAACCACGAGTACCTCGTGGACCTCGGGGCCGTGCCCGTCGGGTACGGCCCCGGCCTGGCGGACCGCGTGCGGATCGCCGCCCACGGCCGGCTCACCGCCGCCATCGACGCGTCGGGCACGCGCGAGGCGCTCGACACGTCCGTCGCCCTGATCCGGGACCGTCGCCGGATCGCGACCATCGTCGGCTACGGGTACGGCGCCGCCCTCGGCATCAAGCTGCTCGGCAAGGCCCCGGGCGCGGACCCGGGCACCGAGATCCGGAGCGCCGCCCGCGCCCAGCTCGTCCGCCTCGCGGAGGCCGGCCGCATCGACGTCCGGGTCGGCGCCACCTACCCGCTGGTCGAGGCCGCCCGGGCGCACCGCGCCGGCATCGAGATGCGGGTCCAGGGAAAGATCATCCTCGTCCCCGGGCAGCAGCCCGAGGGACGATCAGAGCGGTCGCGAGCGCGGCGACTCCTTCGCCGCGCCCGGTGAACCCCAGGCCGTCGGAGGTCGTGGCCGACACGGTCACGGGTGCGCCGCAGGCGGCTGACATCGCCGCCTCCGCCTCGGCGCGCCGTGTCCCGACGCGCGGCCGGTTTCCGATCACCTGCACGGCCACGTTCCCGACGACGTAGCCCGCCTCGCGCACCAGGCGCGCTGCCTCCGCGAGGAGGGTCGCGCCGGAGGCCCCCGCCCAGCGGGGGTCGGACGTGCCGAAGACGGCGCCCAGGTCACCCAGACCCGCTGCACCCAGCAGCGCGTCGGCCGCCGCGTGCGCCGCGACGTCGGCGTCGGAGTGCCCGGCCAGCCCGACCTCGCCCGGCCAGTGCAGCCCGCCCAACCACAGCTCGCGGCCGCTGTCCGGGGCGGCGAACGCGTGCACGTCCGTCCCGATGCCGGTGCGCGGCCAGGCGGTGCCGCTCGCGCCGTCGGCGAGGTGC
>Ga0196970_1000825_pt1 | contig 28670 bp, 21 predicted proteins | sample S1v_513CmetaG_FD_148672 | JGI IMG/M metagenome (GOLD analysis project Ga0196970, IMG submission 148672) | Soil microbial communities from Anza Borrego desert, Southern California, United States - S1+v_5-13C | ecosystem: Environmental > Terrestrial > Soil > Desert | place: USA: California... | reverse complement strand
CTGTCATGTGTGCACCTGGGCACAGATTCAGCAGGCAGACGAGGAATTCGTCATCTCCTGCCGTGCCGGGAATCGTAAGATTATCAGAAGCTACTCAGGCAGAACAGGGGCAGAGCGGCGCGAATAGAGCCCCTCGCGTGCGTAGGAAACGTAGTGAACGCATCTCGATGGAGTTTTTTGTCTTTCCGAGCGAAGCGAGGGCTGACGCGGCGCGGCGCTTTTGACTCGGCGAAGCAGACCTGACGTTATCGCGACGGACCGCGGTTGAGCCGCTCTATGTCTTCGTTTGTGTAAACGCGGCGATCTTGGGCCGGTCGGCGCTGGCGGTACCCGCGAGCAATCTCGCCCAAACTTGCCTTACTTATGGCTGTCGGTAGCCCGTATGCAGAGCGGAACTGCGCCGCGCCAGTATCGAAGCCGCGCTGTGCGATCGCTTCGTGATCCTCGAACCGCTCTGCTGCTGCCCAGCCTAACGACGTCAGAAACTGTGGTTCCAGTGTGACTGCGCTCGTAGGCTCATAGGGATCGGACAACGTCGCGTTGGTCGCGCCGGCGGAAAGGCCGGCAGTTGCATTGCTCGCACCGACCGGGGCCGGCGAGACGGAGTTCAGACTCACGACCGGGGTGGTCATGATCGGCATCGAAAGCCTCGCGCCTTCAACGCCGTAAGCTGGCAAACTTCCGTCGATGGAGTCAGGCAGTTGCGCAGCCACGACAACGGACAGCAGCACGAAACCGAACAGGAGCAGGGGACGCCGCATGGAGCCTCCGAGTTCAACAGAACTGCGGGGAGCAGTAGGTAAGTAGGAGTGAAGGGGTGAGCCTTGGGATGCCAGCGACCATGGCACCCCTCGTTAACTGGGTGTTAACTGCCCACAAATCTTGCATACAGACTGCGTGCCACACCGGTGTCTGTCGTACCCTTAATGATCGCCCGGCCGTCTGGAAATAGCGTCATCTCATAAGGTTCGCGCCAGAATTTCAGCACAAATTCGTTATATCGAACCAGACCATGAGGCTTCAGGCGTTCGCTCATGTCGGCAAACTCGATCGGGCGCTGGCGCTCGTGGATCTGGACGGAGTTGCGGCCGCAAAGAGTGATGTGGGGACGACCTTCGCCGTTCAAATGCCGGAATTCACGCTGCTGGCAACACTCACAATCCGGGCGCGGGTTTGATGTGGCAATCTCGGATCGGTCGTTCCACCACACGTCCATAGAGAGTAGCGTTCTCCGTAGCTGCTGCTTGGCTCCGACGAGAAACTTCAGCGCCTCCGTAGCCGAGATCGAAGCTATCGCGTTTACGGCCGAGTTAAGAATGCCGCTGGTATCACAGGTTTCGACCGTTCCACGGGGCGACTCGGGGAAAATGCAAGCAAGGCAAGCCGTTTCACCCGGAACGACGTTCATTGCCACGCAATAGCTGCCTACGGCCGCGGTATAGATCCACGGCACACGGTTCGCTACAGCGAAGTCATTAATAAGGTACCGGGTCTCGAAATTGTCTGTTCCGTCCAGAACCAGGTCAACGCCACCAAGCAGTTGTTCGACGTTCGACGGGGTGAGATCCGCGACCTCGACCGCGACCGTGATTTCCGAGTTAAAAGTGGCAATTTTGCGGGCCGCGGCTACTGCTTTTGGCAGCGATTCTGCTGCGTCCGATTCGTCGAATAAGCCCTGACGCTGCAAATTGCTCGGCTCAACGTAGTCACGGTCGACGATGCGCAGATAACCTACGCCAGCGCGCCCAAGTAACGAAGCCAGTGCTGAACCCGTTGCGCCGCAGCCAATAATGGCGATACGCGACTGCCTGAGACGGTGCTGGCCCTCGGTTCCAATGCCCCGAAACAGGACCTGTCGCGAATAACGTTCTTCGGAAGTTACGGTCATTTTGGTTTAGTTTCGTCTGACCGATTTATTATAAGTGGCAGCTTTGTTCACAGTCTCATAGCGTCAAGGAGACCGGTTGCGGGTTTAACCCAGGGCGGATTGGTTTTCGATACTCAATCGCAGTTCGGCGACAATCTGGCGTAGCGACGGGAGCGTGAGATTAACTCGTTTCGCTCCCACTACTACGCACCGAATTTGGCTACTTTGACTGGCGGGATATCTGGCTTCGCTGGCGGAAGCGAGGGGAATGCTTCAACGAAAAACAGCCTGGGTGGTCGCGTTGCTGTTGTGTCTGTCGCCAGGGCTGGCGCTCGCTCAGAACGTCGTTCCGCCGACGCCGAAGGCTGCCCAGGAACGGCCTGCGCAGGGGAAGGAAGACTCTGTTCCGACCAGTGAGGCGCGGAAGCTCTCGATAGCAGCCGGAGTGGCGGGTCCACTCAACGGCTATCAAGGAAGCATTGTTCGCGACATTCAGTTCCGTGGGTTCTCCAGCAACGAACGAGTGACCAAGCATCTGCACGAATTGGTCTCGCAACAGACCGGCCAGCCACTTGATCGGAACAGCCTTCGCCGCAGCATACAGTCTTTGTACGCCACGGGTCGCTTCGCGAACATTGAGGTCCAAGCGGAACCTCTTGGGCACAAGGAGATGCGGCTCGTTTTCGTCGGCAGGGAAAACTATTTCATCGGCGGCGTAACCGTGCAGGGCAATCCAAAGCGACCCACCGCCGCCCAGCTAGTAAACGCCAGCAAGCTGCAATTAGGTGAGTTGTTTACGCCGGAGAAGTTGGAAAGAGCTGTTGCCAACATGCGTTCGGTGCTGGTGGACAACGGTTACTACCGCCCCGAGATCCGTCACACACAGCAATATCGGCCGGACATCGAGCAGGTATTGGTGCAGTTCGATATCGTGCCAAACGAACCGGCGAAGATCGGCAAGATCATCGTTCAGGGTAATCCCGGGTACAGCGTCGGGCAGGTCGAAGACATTGCACATATGCACCCGGGCGACACGGTCAGTTCTCAACGCGTGACCCGCGCATTGCAACGTCTGCGCAACAAATATCAGAAGCAGAAACGGCTTGAGGCGCAGGTATCCATTGTCGACAGGACCTACCACCCCGATACGAACCGTCTTGATTATGTCTTCAGGATTGATCGCGGTCCCACTGTTGACGTTCAGGTCGAAGGAGCGGACATCCGCAAAGGCCTGCTGAAAAGGTATGTTCCAATCTATGAAGAGGGCGCGGTTGACGACGATCTTCTGAACGAAGGCCGTCGAAACCTCCGGGACCATCTGCAAACCAAAGGCTATTTCTACGCCGAAGTCGATTTCGAGAGAGATTACGACGAGTCGGCGAACAAGCTGAACGTCGTCTACAAAGTGGATCGCGGCGACTCGCAAGACCTTGTAGCGGTCATGGTAAATGGCAACAAGTACTTCGATGACGCGACCATTCGTGAACGCATGGGCGTGCGAGCGGCAACGGGATTTTTTACGCACGGAGTCTTTAGCCAGTCCCAGTTGGCCCGTGATATCGAGTCGATCGAAAACCTCTACAGAGCCAATGGTTTCCTCGATGTAAAGGTCAAAGGCGAGGTCATTGGGAAGTATCGTGGTGACGAACGAGACATCGCGGTTGCGATCACCGTCGACGAAGGCGAGCAGACGCGCGTCAATTCGTTAAAGATCATAGGAAATAAGACCGTTCCCGAGGAGCAAATCCGGAATCTCCTCACGACTATAGAGGGGCAGCCATTTTCGGACTTCAACGTTGCGACCGATCGAGACTCAATCGTCAACTACTACTTCAACCATGGTTTCCCGGATATTCAGTTCGAGAGTGCCTCGAAGCCTGTGGAGGGTAAGCCGAAGTTGCGCGATGTCGTTTTTACTCTAAAAGAGGGCGAACAGGTTTTCGTTAACAGCGTCCTCGTGTCAGGCCTGAACTACACCAGACCCTTCGTGGTGCAGCGCGAACTCCAGGTGCACGAGGGAGATCCGCTGAGCCAGATGGGCATGCTCGAATCTCAGCGCCGCCTATACGACTTAGGCATCTTCAACGAAGTCGACATGGCGGTGCAGAATCCCGATGGTGCCGCCAAGTACAAAGACATCCTCTTTCAGGTCCGCGAGGCCCAGCGATGGACCTTCAACTACGGATTCGGGTTCGAAGTTCAGACGGGCAGCCAGCCCTTAAACGCGGACCTCATCAATACCGCGCCGGCACCCGGCGTACACGTGCCGCCCAACACGACTCCTCCGCAGGGTGGCACAATAAACACCGCAGATCCGGATGGCGGTACAGGGGTTAGTCCTCGTGTGTCGTTCGAGGTCACGCGCCTGAACTTTCGCGGACGCAACCACACCTTGTTATTCAAGTCGCATGTTGGTCGGCTCTCGAGGCGCGCGCTGGTCAGCTACGATGCACCCCGCTGGTTCGACAAAGAGAATCTGCGGATGACCTTTACCATCTTTGCCGACAACAGCCGTGATGTCCGTACGTTCACGTCCGAGCGGTTGGAGGGTTCAGCGCAGGCTGAGCAGGTCTTGAGCAGAGTTACCACTTTGCTTTATCGATTTCAGTACCGGCGCGTTAAGGTGGATCCGAGAACGTTGGTCATTAGCCCTGAACAGATTCCGATCCTGTCACGTCCGGTACGCGTGGGAATGCCGAGCTTTACCTACATTCGTGACAAACGCGACGATCCAATCGACACCCACAAAGGGAACTACACGACGTTCGACACGGGCATTGCTGCCGGTGCGTTCGGATCGGCAGCGAATTTTGGCAGGTTCCTCATTCAGAATTCCACGTATGTACCAATCAAGAAGCGATTCGTCTTGGCCCGATCAACCCGCATCGGCGTCGAGGAGCCGTTTGGGAAGGGCAACAAGGCCATCATCCCCCTTCCTGAACGTTTCTTCGCAGGCGGTTCGCAGTCGCATCGAGGGTTTGCTTTGAACCAGGCAGGCCCGCGCGACTTGTTCACCGGTTTCCCGCTGGGCGGCAATGCGATTTTCGTAAACCAGGTCGAATTGCGCATGCCCCCTGTGGCGCTGCCATGGGTGGGCGAAAACTTGAATTTCGTTTTGTTCCACGACAGTGGGAACGTTTTCGAATCCGGTCAGGACATGGCCAAGAGCCTCTTCCGCTGGTACCAGCCACGAAGAGAGGCGTGCTCATCCGAAGTTACGAGGCTGAGCTGCAGCTTCAACTACATGTCGCATGCAGTCGGCTTGGGTGCTCGATACAAGACTCCGATGGGCCCGATCCGCGTCGATTTCAGCTACAACCTCAACCCGAGTGCATTCCCGTTCTACGTGCAGTGTCCGTCGACGCCGCCAACTGGGAACAATCCGGGGCCGTGCGCTACCTTGCCGGCGAGCTCACTTTTGTTTCAATCAGGAACCTTGCGACACTTCAACTTCTTCTTCAGCATAGGGCAGACCTTCTAGATGAGGCGTGCGCTCCAACTCGTACTTGTGTTCGTGACGGCAGGGCTGGGCTCCGCATATTCCGGAGAGGTCATTGATCGCATCGTTGCTGTCGTGAACCGCGGTGTCGTGCTTCAGAGCGATGTCGAACTGGCGGTTCGGTACGAAGCTTTTCTGGAGGGCCGTGCGGTCGGCGAAGTTAGCGACAAGGATTATAGGAAGGCGCTCGACCGGCTCGTCGACCAGGAACTACTGCGGCAGGAGATGGGGGAAGCGTTAACCATCCCCGCCAGTGAGGTTCAGGCCCGAGTGGCGGAGATTCGCAGCCAATTCCCCGAAGGCCGAGTCGAGTCTGACTGGCAGGCTCGTTTAGGGAAGTACGGCCTCACCTCGGCTGACCTTGCAGAACGTGTACGTGTACAGCTCGAACTGTGGAGGTTCGTCGAGCTTCGGCTCAGGCCCAATGTTCGCGTTGACGACTCGGCTGTTGATTCATATTACCGTGACGAGTTCTTGCCCAGGCTTAGGGAATCGGGCGCAGAAGACGTTCCGTTGACCGAGGTGTCCGCTCGAATTCGGCAGATCCTTGTAGAGCGCAACGTTGATCAGTTGTTGAGTGCGTGGCTGCACAATTTGCGTGATCAAAGTGAGGTTCATCTCGAACTGGACAAGCATAGCCCAGGTGTCGTTTCGAGCGCAGAAAGGGTGGCCAACAAGGCGCAATGACCGACGGCAAGACCAACCCGCGGCGTAACCGGCTCTGGATACAGGCAGCACTCGGCCTGTTGCTGCTAGGTGCCTTTGTCGCTACGGGATGGTACTTCACGAGTCCGCAATTTAATCGTTGGGTGCGGAATAAGGTCATAGCCGATGTCGAACGCGCGACAGGTGGTCGTGTCGACATCGGACAACTGCGCTGGACGCTTTGGAAATTGGAGTTTGAGGCACGTGACGTCACGGTGCACGGACTTGAGCCGCCAGGCGAAATCCCGTACCTTCACGTCGACAGAATTAACCTTCGCGCGAAAGTCATGTCAGCCTTGAAGCGCCAGGTGGGGCTGCGGTTTCTCGAACTCGACAGGCCTGTTTTTCACCTGATCATCAATCCGGACGGCAGTACCAATCAGCCCGTCCCGAGGAAGCGCTCTTCCCAGTCGCCCATTGAGACTCTGTTTGACTTGGCAACCGATGAAATAAGAGTCAGCAGGGGAGAAGTGCGCATCAATGATCGCCCGGTCCCGATCGACTTTGCAGCTTCCGATGTTGCCGCTGCCATGAGCTACGACTCTGGAGGCCCTCGATACCACGGGAGCCTCCATGTCGGAAAAATCGACACTAAGTTCAAAGACATGCGGCCATTCTCGGCTGTGGCTGATGCACAGTTCGTATTGGCCGGACATACGTTCCACGTCACGTCGCTGACCATGAAGTCAGGCGACTCGCATCTCGTAGCCAGCGGTTACATACAGGACCTGTCAAGCGCGGCCGTGGATGTCAACTACCGTGCCACTCTCGACCTGCGAAATGTGGGAGCGATCTCTCGTACACGCCAGATGAGGCATGGCGTGCTTCACCTCGACGGCCGCGGCACGTACACACAGTCAGCCTTCAACTCCATCGGCAGACTTACGGTTAGCGGACTCGACTGGCAAGAGCCGTCTGTACGGATCAGGAACGTTTCGCTTGCGTCCGACTATCGGGTCGACAACCTTCGACTGCTGCTGCCGAACATATCGGCTGCGATTTTCGGCGGACGCGCGACGGGCAAGGTTGAGGTCCTCAACTGGCTCTCGCAACAAACTGCTAGCCGGATGCTTGCTGCCAACCCCAGACCACAACAGCAGGTTCGGCAAGGGTCTGCAATATTCCAGATTAGTGGGGTGGGACTAAGCGGAATCGTCGGTGCAATTAGCACTCCTTCGTTACCTCTTGATCGTGTGAACATGGTCGGCGCGACGTCGGGGTCAATCGCCGCGACTTGGACTGGAGAGCTTTCGAAAGCGGTAGCAGAACTGGACCTCGCAATCGTACCTCCCGCAAACACGACTCCGCAGCAAGTGCCGGTCACTGGCACCGTGCAAGGGCGCTACCTTGGAAGCAGCGGTGTGCTTCGGATTGCATCAGCCGAATTGAGCACTCCCGCCACACGGGTCGAAGCCGGCGGGTCGCTCGGCAGCACGGCAGCAGCGCTGCGCATTACGGCGACAACCAGCAATCTCGGCGAACTTACGCCTATCTTCGCGGCGCAGGGGCACTCGGCCAGCCTGCCCGTCGATTTGCATGGTCAGGCCACTTTCGATGGGACTGTTGGCGGGCGCATCTCTGCCCCGACCATAGCGGGACATCTGCAGATCACAGACTTCGAGTCGCTGATCGCCCCACCAGCGATGCTTGGGCGGGGACAGAAGGCGCCTGTGGGTAAGACCGTAGCGTCCGAGATGTCCGCGTCCAACCCGCGCACGGTCCGTCGCATGCACTGGGACATATTCAGCACCGACCTGCACTACTCGCCTTCTTCTCTGGCGCTCCGAAACAGCGCTCTCCGGCGGGGCAATGCGCAAATCAACTTCGATCTGAACGCGCAACTCCATCGAGGGCGCTTTACAGAAACGTCGCCATTTACCGCACACGTGAATGCGCATCGGGCTCAGGTGGCAGATCTTCAGACGCTTGCTGGCTACGACTACCCGCTAAGTGGCATAGCCGACGTCAATGTGCGAGTCAGCGGCACGCAGAGCACTCTCCGCGGCAATGGCCATGTGGTCGTAAGCAGTGCTGTCGTGCATGGCCATCCCGTTGACCGCGCCAGTGCGGATGTCGATTTCGCGAACGGCGAGGCGCAGTTTAACAACATCATTGTGGCGCAAAAGCGGGCGCGCGTCCTCGGCGCAGCAGCCTACAACATAACCACGCATGGCTTTCGGTTCCGGCTGAGGGGCAACAACTTCAATCTGGCCGATATTCCGGTTCTGCAGCAGGGCCGATTGAAGCACGCCGGGTTGATGAGCTTCGAGGCAGACGGTTCAGGTACCCCGGACGCACCCATCATCAACGCGAACGTAAGCGTTACTAACTTTGTCGTGAATGGCGAGAGGGCGGGCGACATCACTGCCCAGGCACGTACGGTTGGTGAAACTCTCACTCTGAGCGCCCGGTCGAATGTCGGCGACTCGGATCTCACGGTGAACGGAACAGTGAGGCTCCGCGATGATTTTCCCGCTGCAATATCGATTCGGTTCGCTCATCTGGATTTCGATCCCCTGGTGCAAGCTTACCTGCGCGGTCGCATGACTGGAGATTCGTCGCTCGCCGGAGCGATCGACATGCGAGGTCCGTTGCGCCGGCTACGGGATCTGCAAGTCCAGGGAGAACTGTCACAAATTTACGTTCCGATCGAGAACATTCAAGTACGGAACCATGGGCCAATCCGATTCGCGATTTCGCAACAGGTGCTGCAACTCAAGGAGTTGCATCTGCTGGCGGAAGGCACCGATTTCACCGCGACCGGGATGGCGGAACTCTCTGGCGAGCGACGCCTTGACCTTGTCGCACTGGGGCACGTAAACCTGAAAATCGTTCAGACGCTCAATCCAGATTACGTGTCGTACGGCAATCTGAGCATGGACGTCAAGGTCAACGGCACGGTGGCAAACCCGCTCGTAAATGGTCATGTGCAGGTTGCAAATGCCGGCATTTCGTACATTGACCTGCCAAACGGGTTGAGCGACATCAATGGCGACCTTGTATTCAATCGCGATCGCCTTCAGATCCAGAACATGACCGCACGCACGGGCGGCGGCACGCTCAACCTTACGGGCTACGTCACATACGCACGCACAATCGGGTTCAACATTCAAGCTTTCGCAAAAGACATTCGCCTTCGTTATCCCCCCGGCGTGAGTTCGATGGCAGATGCCAATGTGAGACTCTCCGGTACGCTGCGCAATTCAACGCTGACGGGTGACGTGACGATCACGCGATTCGGACTGAACCCCAGGTTTGATTTCGCGCAATACCTCGCCCGAAGCAAGCAGCCTCCGGAACTTACGGATCCGGACTCGCCGCTGACGAATCTCAGGCTTGATTTGCACGTTACTTCAACGCCGGAGCTGCAGGTTCAAACCTCGTTGGCAAGGCTCTCGGGAAATGTGGACCTGAGACTCCGCGGGACCGCCGCCCGTCCTACCGTGCTGGGGCGCGTGGATATCATCGATGGTGACGTGTTTTTCAACGGAACGAAGTATCACGTTGAGCGCGGCGACATAACTTTCACTAACCCGACAAGAGTCGAGCCAGTGCTCGATATCGAAGCGAGTACGCGCGTTCGCAACTACGACATCACGCTCGGCTTTCACGGCCCGACCGAAAAGCTGAGCACGACATACCGGTCCGATCCGCCACTGGCCACCGCCGATATTATTGCTCTGCTCGCCTTTGGCCGCACGCGTGAAGAGTCGGCCATGCAACCGGTGTCGAGCCAGAACTTCACCGAGACTGCCTCCAACGCAATTCTCGGCCAGGCGCTGAACGCTACCGTCAGTAGCCGGGTGCAAAAACTGTTCGGCGTCAGTCGAATCAAAATCGACCCCCAGGTAGGCGGGGCAGAGAACAACCCCAGCGGTGCTCGCGTCACGATCGAGCAGCAAGTGGCCAATAACCTGACTATTACTTACATCACCGATTTGGCTCGGTCCAATCAGCAGATCATCTCGGTCGAATACAACGTTACGCGTGCCGTATCGATACTTGCCGTGCGCGATCAGAATGGCATCGTAAGCTTCGACGTCCGCATACGGCATCGGAAGCGCTGACCCGAACCGATTGCTAATCACGTAACCGTCCCCACGTTACCGCCTCGCTCACACATTCACTCACAAAACGATACAAATCTTTACGCTCGCGGAAGAATCAGAGCACACCCTATGTTCATCAAAGCAAGTGTTCACTTACATAGCCACAGGGAGAATTGAGAGATGAAATATGTATGGAAGAGTTCGTTAGCGGCGTTATTGGCCAGTGTGCTTGCGCTTCCTGTGATGGCCCAAACGCAGGATTCAAGCACAACAATGCAACAGGGGCAGAGCGCCTCAGTTGAAGATCGTTCGCGATCGGCGCTGCGAGGCGGCCAGTACGATCAGCAGATTTTGCAGGCAGTCAACTCGGAGTTAAAGAAGCACGATTGGGCCGAAGACATTCGTGTGCCAGCGTTGAAGACGGCATCGTGACACTTGCGAAGCGTTCCGAAGTACAGCGACAAAGTTCGTGCTTACGACAAGATCCACAACAAGGATCGAGTTCAAGGTGTGCGCAACCTCATCGCTGTTACAGGGAAGCCCATTCCGGATGCGGAACTGGGTGAGAAGCTTGCCGACAAACTGCGCTACGATCGCGTGGATCAGGGCGTGGTGTTCAACAACTTCAACTTGGCCGTGAACAACGGCATTGTCACTATTAGTGGGCAGGCTCGCACGCCAACCGATGCGGCCTCAGCCTTGGCTATAGTCGAGAATACGCCGGGAGTGAAGGGCGTCATTGACGACATCAAGGTTCTGCCGACGTCGCAGATGGATGACGAGACGCGCATTCGAGTCGCCCGGGCCGTCTATGGTGACCCGTCGCTCCAGAAGTACGCACTCATCCGCAAGCCCCAATCCGCATCGTCGTGGACAACGGTCACGTCACCCTGTACGGCGTTGTAAACAGCGCCATGGATAAGCAGATAGCTACCATGCGGGCCAAACAGGTGCCAAACGTCTTCAGTGTGACCGACAAGCTGGTTGCTGCAAATCAGCAGACGAAGTAAGAAGTATCAGCGCTAGGCTCCAGCTACCAGGCCTCGGTCTCGAGGCCTGGTTTTCTTGGCTGTGCATTCGGCGTCTCTTGACTGCGATCCTATGACTGCGATCCTGGGATGCCGCCCTGCTTTTTAGGGGATGGTGCGAGCTTAGAACTGCGCATCACCCTCTGCTTGCTGCATCTCGCAACTGATACACTGAAGCCGCCGATGGCTCTGATCCATAGCACGCGTGTAACACTGGACATGATCAAGTGGGAGCACTCCATATTTGCGCTCCCGTTCGCCCTCGCCGGCGCCATGCTGGCTGCCGGCGGTGTGCCCACTGTCTGGCAACTGACGTGGATCGTCGTAGCGATGGTCGCAGCACGCTCGGCGGCGATGGCCTTCAACCGCGTCATCGATCTTGAGTATGACGCGGCAAATCCGCGAACAAGAATGCGCGCGCTTCCAGCGGGGCTACTGACGCAGCGGTTCGTCATTGCATTCGTGATCGTTTCCAGCCTCGTCTTCATTTTTGCTGCTGCGCAACTGAATCGGCTTTGCCTTTACCTTTCTCCCGTGGCGCTCGCCATCCTGCTGCTTTACTCGTACACGAAAAGATTCACACGCTGGTCGCACCTGGTTTTGGGATTCGCCGACGCAATCCCTCCGGCAGCAGCCTGGATCGCCGTTCGCGGTACGCTGGATTGGCAGATTCTGCCTCTGGTCGGAGCGGTAACCTTCTGGGTGGGTGGCTTTGACGTTCTGTATGCCTGTCAGGACTACGACTTTGACCGACAGATTGGACTGCACTCCATCCCGCGTCACCTCGGCATTCGCAAGGCGCTGATTGTCGCGCAACTATCTCATGTCGTCACAGTCGGGTTCCTCGCCTGGACGTCGTATCTTTTCGGACTTGGTGTGCTTGGGTGGATCGCTGTTCTGGTCTTTGCTGCGCTACTCGCTTACGAGCACTCGTTGGTGAAGCACGACGATCTCAGCAAACTAGATGCGGCCTTTTTCACGACCAACGGATTTGTCAGCGTCCTGTACTTTCTCTTCATTGCGGCGGCCGTTCTCGTTAAGCGCTAGCGTTAGAACTCGGTAATCATCACAGACTGGCACGGTTTCTTCGGGTTATATCGCATCCGCACGACCGTACCGCTTGGGTATTGCAGCACCTTCTGCTCCGCTTCATTTTCCTTCTTGAATCGAAGCGGTGTTCGCCGGAGTAGAACTGCCCCGCAACTTCATAAGAGTAGAGGAGTTCAGCCGCGAAGGGCTTGCGGTCGTCCGCGTCCACCACTTGCCTCAGTTCCACCTTCCCCGTGCCCAGCGGCCACGCATGAGACTGGTCGACGTACGATCATCTCGTGCGCACGTTTTGCGACGACCACCATCACCCGGCCCAGGTGAATCCCGAGTTGCAATAGATCGAGCATTCCTTTAGTCGAGAAGGTTACAACGCGGCAGGCAATTCAGCTATCATCAAATCCATGTCGCAGGCTCACGCATTCCAGACAGACGATCCCACGCTCAATTCCATTCATGACAAAGTCATCGCCGGCGAACGCCTAAGCGAAGAGGACGGCATAGCGCTCTTTCGCTCGCCGGACATTCTTGCCGTCGGCTGGATGGCAAATCACGTCCGCGAGAAGATGCACGGGAACGTCGCGTACTTCAATGTGAACCGGCACATCAACCCGACGAATGTTTGCGTGGCGGCCTGTCGGTTGTGCGCTTTTGGACGCAAGAAAGACACCCCCGGCGCATACACAATGGCGCTGGAAGAGGCATTTCAAGCTGCGGCCTCGGGCTATTCGGAAGCGGTGACCGAGTTCCACATCGTCGGCGGCCTGCATCCCGACTTGCCGCTCGACTATTTTCTCGATCTCGTCCGCGGCCTTAAAGAGCGCTTCCCCGGCGTGCACGTCAAGGCGTTCACGATGGTCGAAGTCGCTTTTTTCGCCAAGCGCTACAAGTTCACGATTCGAGAGATTTTGGAGAAGCTAAAAGCTGCCGGGGTGGACTCGATGCCTGGCGGCGGAGCCGAGATTTTCTCCGATCGCGTGCGCCACATCATCTGCGATCACAAGATCGACGGTGGCGAGTGGTTGGAGATCGCCAAGCAGGCACATCAGATGGGCTTCAAGTCGAACGCGACGATGCTCTACGGCCACATCGAAAACGAAGAGGATCGTATCGATCACCTCCTGAAACTCCGCGCGTTGCAGGATGAGACACACGGTTTGCAGACTTTCATTCCGCTCGCATTCCATCCTGATAACACGCCGCTCCAGCATCTGCCCTGGACCACTGGCATGCTTGATATTCGCAATATCGCTGTTAGCCGCCTGATGCTCGACAACATCCCGCACATCAAGGCGTATTGGCAAATGATGACGCCCAAGATCGCGCAGATCGCTCTGCGTTTCGGCGCAGACGACATTGATGGAACGGTCGTGGAAGAGAAGATCTACCACGATGCTGGCGCAAGTACGCCACAAGGAATGCGTCGCCAGGACTTGGAGCGCCTGATCCGCGAAGCAGGCCGCGAGCCCTTCGAGCGCGACACGCTGTACCGGCCAGTTAAGAGGACGGAAAGTTCGGTGACAGTGGCGGTGTGAAGCGGTCTCGGTTTAGCTTCAGTAGTCGAGAAGCATCCAGCGTTCCCGCAGCAAAGTGGTCGTCAGGCAGTCCAGTGGACGTCTGCACTGCTGTCCATCAGCTGCTCTCCTTTCCCATTCTGAAAACCTTAGTCCTTTCAGCACGTTAGCTGCCGAAAATCCGAGTTCTTCATACAACGTTCACATTTAGCCCGGCTTCTACTGTCAGCAGGTGTAAAATTTGCGACCAGCAAGGACAGAAGCCGCACGGAAAGGTAGTCTCCGAGGCTCGCATGAACGTCCACGTCAGCTACAAAGGTAATAAGCCCGCCGACATCGACAAGTACATTGATCAACAAGTAGGGAAGCTGCGCAAGCGCTTGCAGGTCTTCAAGCCTGACCTGGTCCACTTGCGTATCAGCATTGATGACAAGAAGCCCGCGCGTGAAGGCGCGAACGTCTCACTCGACTTGCGTCTGCCCTCCGGCGACATTGCCGCGGCCGAGAGCGGAGCAGAGCCGAATGCCGCGCTCAAGATGGCTTTTGACGACCTGATCGAGCGCGTCGGAAAGCACAAGGACCAGCTCCGGCAGCAGCACAAGTGGGTTCGCAGGCAAGGTGTGGGCCGCACCAGGCCGCAGCCGCAGGTCCCATTTGAGGAGACGCTTGCGGCGGTGCAGCCTCCCACCATCTCCGAAGAGGACATCGCTTCTTACGTCAACGCGAACCTGTACCGATTGAACAGGTTCGTAGACCGTGAGCTTCGGTACCGAGAAAACAGCGGCGCACTTGAACCAGATCAGGTCACCCGTGAAGAGGTCATCGACGAGGCGATTGCGAACGCGTTGGGCGACGGTATCGAAAAGCCGGAGCGCCTTGCTCTCGAACCTTGGCTGTATCGCCTGGCTATGAAAGCCATCGACGATCTTGCGGCAAGAAACCCGCAGAGCTCAGACAATGTGCCGCTCGATCAGACGACACGCCGAGCCAACGTTGGCGCCAGCGATGACGTTCACTTTCAGTACCACCAGCCTGATGAGACTATGACGCAGCAGGAGAACACTCCGGATCCCCGCGTTTTCACTCCGGAGCAGATCGTTGCCAACGACGAGATGATTTCGATGGTCGAACGTGCCTTGCTTGGGGCAACGAAGGAGGATCGCGAGGCGTTCCTGCTTTACGCCATCGAAGGGTTCACCCCGGACGAAATCGCAGCCATCAGCGACCGTTCCGTCGAACAGGTCCGCTCGTCGGTGATGACTGCCCGCGAGCACCTGCGGAAATCGTTGCCGGTCCCGGATGAGTTCAAGGACAAACTCCTGCAACACTCCAAGATCGCTTGATCGCCCGTTTTAACCGTAGTCAGGAGAAGACCAATACATGATCACCCGTGACGACATAGGCGAACTTGCCCGATTCGAGTCTCCGGAAGGATGTGCTGTCAGCTTCTATTACCAGCCTGAGCCGCCCCAGAACAAGGCTCATCGAGAGGAGGCAATACTCGTCAAAGACATGGCGCGCAACGTACTGCGGGAGGTTGAACAAGCCGGCCGCAACGGCTGTGCGCGCGCAGACTTGGAACGCATAGTCAGTCTCGCGGACCGCTTACATGGCAATGGCGGCCGTGCGAAAGCGGTGTTCGCCTGCAGCGCAAAGAACTTCTGGCGCGAATTCGACCTGCCGGCTCGTTTGAGCGGAACCAAGCTACTGATCAACCGTGGGTTTCACCTCCGACCGCTGACTGCGATCGCCGATGCGATTCCTCGTTACGCGATTGTGCTGGCCGATAAGTCGAAGGCTCGGTTCTTTAACTATTCAAATGACGAAATACGTGAAACCGAAGGATTCACGAATCATTTGCCGCGACGAGGCCGCAGCGACGGTTGGGGGGGATACGATGCCGGCCACGCCGAGCGCCACGTTGAAAACCAGGGCCGGCGTCACTACATGGAAATCGCCGAACACCTCCGCGAGATGAAAGAGAAAGGCGCGTACGACAAGCTGATTTTCGGCATTCGTGACGAAAATTGGCCCGAGATGGAGTACGAACTTCACCCTTACGTCCGTCCGCACCTGCTTGGGCACTTTCCGATCGATCCGGCAACCGCAAGTCCCGTGCAGGTGCGCGAACACGCTGAAAAGGTCATCAAGGAATTTCGCCGCAGTCGGCAGGAGAAGCTGCTGCAAGAGGTAATCGGTCAGGCCCACCGCAACGGTAACGGCGCGCTCGGAATAAGGCGAGTCTTGCGGTCACTCGAAACCGGCGAAGTTCAAACCTTACTGGTGAGTCAGGATTTTGCCGCACCCGCGGTCGAGTGTCGCAACTGTGCGCATATCGACATCAATGACGAACACTCAAAGTGCTCCGTTTGCGGAGGCGAGACCCGCAGACTTGATGACGTAACGGATGCGTTGCTTGCGCTCGCCGTTCGAAACAACATCGAAATTGTCCATGTCCCCCCAAGAGACGACTTTAAGAACATCGGCAACGTAGCAGCGCTGTTGAGGTTCCGGGCAGATCAGAACACGTCCAGTAAACTCGCCAGCTAACCTATCCTCCGTTCCGCACAACGGCCTCCGTCAAGGAGGCCGTTCGTTTTGCTTTCGAAACTGCAAGCTCGTAAGTTGGAACTCCGTTTGTTATTCTTTCCGGCTCTCACAAATTCTGGTGGAGGCCTGAATGGATTTCTCGCGTAGGGATTTCCTAACTACCGCAGCAGTAGGTTCGATGGCGATCGGGTTGGAAGCCCAGGAAAAGGGCGGCCAGGCGCCGCACGACACGGCAAAGGTCGCGGACCTGAAGCCCCCGGCTAAGCCGGTCATCATCACCAAGGCATTGGGCGCCAATTCGCTCGATACCGCTTATGACATGCTGCTCGACGGTACCGACACGCTCGACGCCTGCATTCACGTCGGCCAGGTGCAGGAAGATGATCCCAGTGACGACAGCGTCGGTTTCGGTGGTCTCCCGAATGAAGAGGGTGTCGTGGAACTCGATGCGTGTTGCATGCACGGTCCCACACGCCGCGCAGGCTCCGTCGGAGGCGTACGCAACGTAAAGCACGTCGCCGCCTTATCACGGGCGGTCATGGAACACACCGGTCACGTCATGCTTGTCGGCGAAGGTGCGGAGCGCTTCGCATATGCCATGGGGTTCCCGAAAGAGAATCTGCTGACCGAGCGATCCCGCAAAATATGGATGTTGTGGAAGCAGTTCAACAGCAATCAGGACTGGTGGGGGCCCGGCATTGCCGACCCGAAGTGGAAAGGGCCGGGGCAGGCCATCACTCTTGAGAATCGAATTAAAAAGCTCGAAGATGTCGCGGCGGATCTTGGCATCGCGCCAGAGTATCGTCTGCATGCCGCGCTCGTTGTGCTCTTCCCGCCAATGGGCACTATCCACACCTCGGCTGTGAATGCAAAAGGCGAGATGTCGGGCTGTACGACAACCAGCGGCTTGGCATGGAAAATCCCGGGCCGTTTGGGTGATTCCCCCATCATAGGCGCCGGCTGCTATACCGATCAGGACGTGGGTTCTGCTGGCGCTACGGGCAGCGGTGAAGAGAACATCAAGGTGGCCGGTGCGCACACCATCGTCGAGAACATGCGCCGCGGCATGAGTCCGCAGGAGGCCGGCCTGGACGCATTGCGCCGCATCGCTCGCAACCACAACAATGACATGAACAGAATCAAGTACCTCGACATGGTTTATTACATTCTCCGCAAAGACGGAGCGTACGCCGGGGTTTCACTCTGGAGCGGTAGCGTTGAGCGTCCACGCCGCTTCGCCGTAATGGACGGCAAAGGCAAGCGTATCGAGAAGACCGTCGCTCTTTTCCAGGGCACCTCGATGAATTGGCCGCCTATCCCGGAACTGACCGAAACAAAGTAGACGCTTGTAAATGGGCCACGAAAGGGGGACCTTCGCCCTCGTGGCCTGTTTGCGTTTATCTGGTCGGCAAGGCTTGACACGCTTCCGCACTGCTGAAAACCTAGAAGTGCTGACCCATGCGAAACCTTCTCAAATTTCTCTGGAATTCGAGCCGTGGCTATCACCTGACCCCTTGGCGCAGTCCCTACCTGCGCTGGCGCATCGAGACCTATTGCGGCGTGAAAATGGACAAAGTTGGCTTTCTAGAGTTCTGGGGATTCATGTGGCGGGAGCGGAATCAGCTAATCCGGTATCTGAAGTGGATCACAAAAATGGAGCGTTATACGCGGGCGAACCCAAAAAACGTGTAAGCGCCAAGTTCAGTCACCCTCGAGTCGTCACTTCAACTTGATCTCCCGGCTTCACTTGCAGTAACGCAGCCGCCGAGTCTTGATTGACTGCAATTTCCAGGAACCCCATGCTGCCGATAATGGCGAACAACTCGCCTCGTTTCGCTCCAGCATAGGAGTGGCGCAACTCTGTGATCTCAGCCGATCCGATACGAACACGGAGCGGCGCGCCAGTGCCTAACATCTCTGCGAAGTCCCCCGGCGTGACATTCGTGACGACATTGCCGAACTTGTCCACCTTCAGAACGGCGCCTTCGATGGTCTGCGTCCCGACCTTCCGCAATGTCGGTAGATCAAGGTGCTTGTGATCCGAAATTTCCGGACCAACGTCTTCTCCAGAAACACCGAGACTCAAGTGCGCGGCAACGGGAGCGAAAATGTCACGCCCATGAAACGTGTTGCTGACCGGGCGCAGAAAATAGCTTTGGTTTGTGATATGGCGAACGGTTACATGCGGCTCGCGGTCGATCACGAACGAAAGCACGCCGTTGTCCGGGGCGACAAAACGATGCTGCCCCGTGTCCGCAAAGATCGCGCGTCGCAAACTTCCAACTCCTGGGTCAACCACCACCACATGAACAGTACCAGCAGGGAAGTACCGGTAGGCCTGTGCAATCGTGAGCGCACCCTCGAGCACGTCGTACGCGGGTACCTGATGACAGATGTCGATGACTTGCGCTTCAGGGTTGATGTTTAGAACCACGCCTTTCATCGTGCCGGCGTAGTGATCTTCGGTTCCGAAGTCTGTCGTGAAAGTGACAATCGCGCTCATGCGTACACGAGAGTGTGCTGTGAGCGAGTTGCGAAGTCAAGCCGACCCGCACACCGCGGCTCGGCTCTCATTCGTATCGTAAGGCCTCAATCGGATTCAAGCGCGCGGCCTTGAGTGCTGGCCAGAAGCCCGAGGTTATTCCGACGAAGCTGAGAATAGCGAAAGAGACGAACATGACGGTGCCAGACGCGTGCAGGAAGATGTCGCCCTCGTGGTTCGCTGTCTTGTAGAACTGGCTATAGAGCGGCATGGGAGGCACCGCCCAAGTCACAACCAGCGATAGCGCCATGCCGATGATTCCCGCGATGAACGTAAGCACGAGCGCTTCCAGCAGGAACTGGCGGAGGATGTCGCGCGGCCTTGCCCCTAATGCTTTGCGTAGACCGATTTCGCGGGTGCGCTCCGTGACGGACACCAGCATGATGTTCATCACCCCGACCCCGCCTACTCCGAGCGTCAATGCGCCGATAATGCCGAGCACGGTGGACATGGCAAGTTGCAGGTTCCTCACATCGGCTTGGTCCTCGATCGTGTCCCAATCCGTAACCGCTTTGTCGTCCTTTGGGTTGAAGTGGTGACGCCTCGCGAGTACGGCGCGTGCAGCTTCCAGCGCGTCTTTGTTAAGTTCAGGTGTGATCGGCTGGACCAGGATCATCTGTGGATCCTTGATGTTCCTAAGATCCCGCAAAGTGCCAAAGGGTATGAAGGCCTGCTCGTTATCCGGGCCGTAATACATCGAGTCCTGGACCTTTTTCTTCAGGACGCCGATGACTTCGAAACTCAGACCGCTAATACTTACAGTTTGCCCGATTGCCGGGGCGCCCTGGAAAGCCCTTCGTGCTGCATCAGCACCGAAAACCACCACGCGGCGATGCTCGGCAAAGTCGCTCTCGTTGAACATACGACCGTCTTCGATCGTAAGCCGGCGCATCTTGTCGTAGTTCATCTCGATCCCGCGGGTCCCGATCGAGACCATGCGTGTGCCGACCTTGTAGCCGAAATCGGAGTCAAACTCGGCGCTTACATAGCGCAGTAATGGAACCTCCTGCCGGAGTGCTTCGACGTCTTCGTACTCCAGGTTGATCCTGCGACCGGACCGCTGCCCGCCTGCCTGCATACTGGTCTGCCCGCCTCGCAGGATCAGAATGCCGCTACTCATATTCGAGAGAGCCTTGTGAATCGTGCCGCCTACACCCTCGCCATAGGCCAGCAGCGTAACTACGCAAACCAGGCCCCAGATGATGCCGAGCATCGTGAGCGCTGACCGCAATTTGTTCCGCGTTAACGACTGCCAGCCCTGGCTGATGAGTTCTTGGAGCAACATGGGTTTGCCCTCTGCCGAATATGAATGCCGTTATCAGTACACGTCTATGTCACCGGAACCGGTACGTACGCGAAGCACCGGCCCGCCATTGCCAACTTTTCCCGAGATGTTGCGCGGCCTTTTTGCTTGTCCCTGAGCGGTATTTACAGGGTGGTTCATGTTGATATCGCCAGAGCCCGTGGATACCTCCACGTTGAACGAAGCACCGCGAGGCAGAGTGAGGCGTACGTTCCCGGAACCGGCGCGGATGGCCCAATCGCCTCTTAGCTGTCCGTCGGCATTGATGTCTCCGCTTCCGGTGTCGACCGTGGCGCTGCCGTTGATGCCTCGTACTTCGACGTTTCCGGAACCTGTATTGACCCGCACGTTACCCTGTCCAGCGAGATTCGCGCGTATGTCCCCACTGCCGGCACGCGCTTGAAGCGCTCCCCCAAGGCGATTGCCCACGATGTTGCCCGAACCGGTTTCAACCCGCACCGCGCCAGTAATGTCGTCGAGTTGCATGTCGCCTGACCCGGCACGCAGATCAACATCGCCTCTCAGGCCGCGCACCTCCTGGTTGCCGGAGCCCGAAGTTCCACGTAAGCGAGTGTCTGCTGGGACAGTGATGTCGTAGGAAATCGCCATATTTCGAACGGGCGGATAGTCGATCTTCACCAGGTTGCCGGTCTGGCGAATCGGAGGATTCTGCTCGACTTGCCTGACCTGTTCATCACTGACGCGCGGACCGAAAAAGAACCCTGTGGTTACGTGGATCTTCGCATTGATCGTCACGGATCCTGCCGGACCCGTGCGCACGACAACATCGCCAGAATGGGTGAGTACCTGAAGATCAACCGGGCCGGTTACTTTGAGGGTACGCTGGAAACCGCCGCGAACCGCGCCGAATGCGGCTGCAGGAACCGCGATGGCGGTGAGCAGCAATGTTGAGATTATTGCTAGTCGACGAAAAAGCATGTGAGTGGTCCTCCTGATATTCCGCTACTCATACCGCAACGAATCGACTGGGGTAAGATCAGCCGCTCGCCTTGCTGGGTACATGCCGGCACCAATCGTCACGACCCCGAGCGTAAGAATCGACGCCACTATGGATGTTGGCGAGACCACCGGATGCGGAAAGAACTCCGGCATGGGCAGTGAGTTCAGCAATGCGCATACCCCAGCTCCGACTGCGAAACCTATGAGTCCGCTGATTGTTGTCAAACTTGCAGATTCCGCTAGGAACTGCCGCATGATGTCGCGGTCGCGTGCGCCGAGCGCCTTCCGCACTCCGATTTCGCTTGTGCGTTCGGTCACGGCGACCAGCATGATATTCATGACCCCAATCCCTCCCAGGCAAAGCGTCGTGACCGCCACCGCGCCGAAAAAGATCGTCATCACGTCGAAAATTCGAAAGATCATCGTCGAAATCTCAACCGTGTCGAAGATGAACAGGGCATCTTTGTCGTCCGGTTCAAAGTGGTGAACACGGCTTAACACGCGCCGCACCTGCGCTATGGCCTCCACATGCTCCTGCGGATTGGCGACTTGCAGAACGATGTTGTCCAAGTATCCGCGGACCACGCCGGCTTTCTCCGGTGGCGGGAAATCGCGCGCCATAGCGGAATACGGGATGAAGATCTGTTCGTCATCACGACCGGAATAGTCGGAGTTCTGCTTCTTCTTTGGCATGACTCCGATCACGGTGTAAGGCATGCCACGAATGCTCAGTGTTGCTCCGACCGCGGGCTGGCCGGGAAAAAGTTGCTTTCGAGTGCTGTATCCGAGCACGGCGACTCGGTTCATGTAAACTTCGTCCTGTGCAGACAAAATGCGGCCCTCAGCGGCCTCGATGGAACGGAACGACTGGTACTCGGGCCAGATGCCTACGACGGAGCGGTTGGCTGAATTGAACTCGCTAACCTCAGGCAGTGATCGACGCAACTCAGGGCTGACGTGCTTGATCAGGTAGCATTCGGACTTGATCAGTCGGGCATCATCGATCGTCAGTCTAATCTCGCGACCGGCCGCCAGACCTCCTGCTTGCGCACTTGTTCGGCCGCCCCACACAACTACCAGATCAGTGCCGAGCGCTTTCCAGCGTTCTCGCTGGTCGCGATTGAAGCCAATACCCAGCCCGACAAGAATGATGACCGATGCAATACCCCACACGATCCCGAACATAGTCAGGAAACTGCGCATTTTGTGCGCCCTGAAAGTTGAGAGTGTCTGTCGTACTATGTCCAGGATGTTCACGGGCTTGTGCCTCAAGCGTTTGTACGTCCAGAGAAGCTCCTTCGTTCCCACAAATTCATCGGCTCGCGATTCGGAGATTATTGGGACTGCCCGTTTCGTCATCATCCCGGCTTTACGAAACTTCGCCCTGGCGCAACGAACATCGAAGGCGCCAAGGCGATTGTTCCATCTTGAGACTAGGACGAGGTTTCCACTCTCGATTTCCTCAAACCGATTGCCTCAATGTGCGTCTATGTAGGTAAGCACCTGTTGGCGCTATGCGAAATGCGCGCCCACCAGCCAGTTTTGCACGTTTGCCTTTTGTTTCTGTGACATAGGACGGGAGTTCGGTTGACTACTGCTGCTTCCTGGCACTAGAGTAAGTAATTACTTACATATGGCGACGTCTCACGTCAGATTCAGTGCGGAGGACCGGCGGAACCAGATCCTGGAAACCGCGACGGATCTGTTCGCCCGTCAGGGGTATGAGGGCACGACGACGCGGCAGATTGCCGAGAAGGCGCGCGTTAACGAAGCCATCATCTTTCGGCATTTTCCAAGTAAGGAAGAGCTTTACTGGGCCGTCATCGAGCACCAGTGCCGCCTCGGCAAGGGGCGCTCACATCTCGAAGCCCAGCTCAGGTCGAACGCGGACCAGCGCAGCGTCTTCTTGAACATAGCCGAAGATTTTCTTCGAAGACGCGAAGAGGATGATCGTTTAGGCCGGTTGTTGCTTTTTAGCGCCCTCGAGAACCATCGCCTTTCGCACCGCTTTTTTCAGACGCATATTGCGGAAGTGTACGAGAAGCTCAGCGAATACATTCGTGAGCGCATAGCCGATGGCACTTTCCGGAAAGTCGATCCGCTCATAGCGGCGCGTTCTTTTCTGGGTATGCTCGTTTATCACTACATGATCCAAGAGCTTTTCGGCGGGAAGAAGTACCTGAAGCTGGATAGGTCTGCTGTGGCGGAAAGCCTGGTGGACATCTGGCTCAATGGAATGTTGCCCAGAAAAGATTCCGAGGCGGCGAGCGTGAAGCACCAGGACCCTGCGTCCGCCAAATCGGAAAAGGAACACTAATGAAATTGCCCAGCATTTATAAATCGCGCGCTATCAAAGCCGTGGTCTTGGCCGGGACTCTCGCCGCCTTAAGCTTTCTGGGAGCCTGCGCCGCAAACGACAAGAAGCAACAGAAACCCGCCGCCAGCTCTGTTCCAGTAACAATCGCATTGGCTCAGAAGAAAGATGTGCCCCTTCAGATCACCGCAATCGGTGCCGTCGAGGCTTACAACACAGTAGGCATCAAGAGCCAGGTAACCGGCGAGATTACGTCCGTCAACTTCCGTGAAGGGCAGGACGTAAAGAAGGGCCAATTGCTCTTCACTATCGACCGCCGGCCCATGGACGCAGATCTTCGCCGCGCCGAAGCGACGCTGGCGAAAGACTCCGCTACGGCGGCTAATGATCGTGCAGAGGCGGAGCGTTACGAGGCTTTGTTCAAGCAAGGCGTGGTGGCCCGGCAGCAACTTGACCGAATGGTGGCTCAGGCGAATGCCTCTGAAGCCTTGGTCAAAGCAGATCAGGCTGCGGTCCAGAACGCGCGTGTGCAGTTGCAGTACACCAGCATTCACGCGCCAATCAGCGGCCGCACCGGTAATCTCATGGTGCAGCTTGGCAACATCGCTAAGGCTAACCCCGACAGCCCGATCGTGACTATCAATCAGGTCGAGCCCGTTTACGTCACCTTCACCATACCGGAGCAGTTCCTTTCGGAAGTGAAACGCTATATGGGACGGGGCACACTGCGGGTAGCTGCAACTGTTCCTAACGATCCCACCCCGGCAATCGGCAATCTTACTTTCGTCGACAATGCGGTTGACAGACAAACCGGCACGATCAAATTGAAGGCAACCTTCCCGAACAAAGATCGTCGCCTCTGGCCGGGGCAGTTCGCTAACGCGACTCTGACGCTCGCTGTGGAACCGAACGTCACAACCGTGCCCAGCCAGGCTGTTCAAACAAGCCAGCAAGGACAGTTCGTCTTCGTGATTCGCGAAGACAACACGGCGGAAGTTCGCCCGGTCACTGTGAGCCGTACGGTTGGAAACGAGTCCGTCATAACGGGCGGTATTCAGACCGGCGATAGGGTCGTCACCGACGGGCAACTCCGGTTGGTTGCCGGGGCTAAGGTGGAGATTCGCAACAATACTCCGGGCGGCCAGAATGCGACTGCGCCACAACAGACAGGCAAGAACGAACAGGCACTCAAGCAGGACTAGCGCGTCATGAGCATTTCGGAACTTTTCATAAAACGTCCCATCATGACCACGCTGGTCATGTTAGCGATTCTGATCTTCGGAATCGCGGCATACAGAATGCTGCCGGTTAGTGATCTGCCCAACGTTGACTTTCCAACGATTTCCGTCAACGCTGGTCTACCCGGCGCTAGCCCCGAGACCATGGCTTCAGCGGTGGCAATGCCGCTGGAAAAGCAGTTTTCGACTATTCCAGGTCTCGACCAGATGACGTCGAGCAGTTCGCTTGGCGGCACTAGCATCACGCTCACGTTCTCGCTGGATCGCAACATCGACGCGGCAGCTCAGGACGTGCAGTCCATGATCTCAAAGGCCGGCCGCGATCTGCCCCAGAACATGCCGGCTCCACCTTCTTTTCAGAAGGTGAATCCGGCCGATTCTCCTATTCTCTTCCTGGCACTGAGTTCGCCCACCATGCGCCTTTCGGACGTAAACGAATACGCCGAAACGATGATGGCGCAGCGCATTTCAATGGTCAGCGGCGTGGCCCAGGTCAGCGTTTATGGCTCGCAAAAGTACGCAGTTCGGGTACAACTGGACCCGAAAAAGCTTGCCTCAAGTCAGATTGGAATAGACGAGGTAACCAGGGCAATCCAGAGCGGTAATGCGAACCTGCCGACTGGAACACTCGACGGACCTCATCAGGCATACACAGTTCAAGCGAATGGCCAACTGCACACCGCCAACGAGTACCGTCCGCTTATCGTTGCCTACCGCAACGGTTCGCCGATCCGCCTCGAGCAGATCGGCCGGGTATTCGACAGCGTAGAAAATGACAAGCAGGCTAGCTGGTTCATCAACGATAAACACGAGGTCAATCGGGCCATCGTTCTTGCCATCCAGCGTCAGCCTGGGACCAACACTGTTCAGGTGGTGGACAATATCAAGCAATTGCTGCCGCAGTTCAGGGCGCAAATGCCGGCGGCAGTCGACCTGAACATTCTGTACGACCGATCGCAGTCCATTCGCGAATCCGTAGATGACGTGAAGTTCACTCTGCTTCTTTCGCTGGGACTGGTGATCATGGTCATCTTCCTGTTCCTGCGAAACCTGTCAGCGACCGTCATCCCCAGCCTGGCCCTGCCGTTCTCCATCATCGCCACTTTTGCGGTGATGTATCTGCTCGGCTACTCGCTTGACAACTTGTCATTAATGGCGCTGACACTGTCGGTGGGCTTCGTGGTCGACGATGCCATCGTTATGTTGGAGAACATCGTCCGGCACATGGAAATGGGCGAAACGCCGATGCAGGCTGCTTTGCGCGGCTCACGCGAGATCGGCTTCACCATCGTCTCCATGACGCTTTCGCTCGCGGCCGTGTTTATCCCGGTGCTGTTCATGGGCGGCATTCTCGGTCGGCTGTTACAGGAATTCGCCGTTACCATCGCGGTCGCCATCCTAGTGTCGGGCTTCGTCTCGCTCAGCTTGACGCCGATGATGTGCAGCCGCTTCTTGAAACCGGCGCGCGAGACCAGCCACAACAAGCTGTACCAGGCTTCGGAACGTTTCTTCGACGGCATGCTGCGAGTCTACGACTGGAGCCTTATCAAGGTCATGCACCACCGTGTCACGACAATGGTGGTTCTGGCAATGGTGTTGGTCGGCACGGTGTATCTCTTCATCAAGATCCCAAAAGGATTCCTGCCGAACGAAGACCAGGGTCAGATCATGACGACCACTGAGGCGCAGCAGGGCATTTCCTTCGAGAGCATGAAGGAGCACCAGCTTGAAGTTGTGCGTACGGTTTTGAACTCGCCAGACGGCAAGTACCTGCAGAATTTCATGTCGTCCGTCGGTGGCGGCAACACGGGGCGCATGTTCATTCGCATGGTTCCGAGGGAAGAACGTCCGCCAGTACAGCAGATCGTCCAAAACCTCCGTCCGCACGTATCAAGAGTACCTGGCATTAACGCTTACATGCAGGTTCCGCCGCCGATCCGTATCGGCGGTCAGATGACGAAGTCGCAGTATCAGTTCACGCTGCAAAGTCCGGATCAGCAGGAACTTTACGATTACGCACCGAAGCTCGAATCCGCGATGCGCGATCTCCCCGGATTTCAGGACGTCACTACCGATCTTCAGATCAAGAATCCGCAGATCAACATCGATATCGATCGCGACAAGGCTTCCACGCTTGGTCTAACAGCTAACCAGATCGAAGACGCGCTCTACACGGCCTACGGTCAGCGCCAGGTCTCGACCATTTACGCACCAACCAACGCATATCGGGTTGTGCTTGAGGTCGAAGACCAGTACCAACTCGACCCGGCTGCGCTGTCGATGTTGTATGTGCGCTCTTCCACTGGGCAGCTTGTACCTCTAAGCACCGTCGCCAAAATTACCAAGAGCGTGGGACCGCTCACGGTCAATCACCTTGGACAGCTACCGGCTGTGACGGTGTCTTTCAATCTTCGCCCCGACGTTGCACTCGGCGATGCCGTCAACAACGTAAGCAACGTCTCCCGGCAGATTCTTCCTCAGAGCATCACGACCAGCTTCCAGGGTACTGCGCAGGCCTTTGAGTCCTCATTCCGAGGGATGGGACTCCTGCTCATCATGGCCATTCTCGTTATTTACATTCTGCTCGGCATCCTGTACGAGAGCTTTATTCACCCGCTGACAATTCTCTCGGGTCTGCCTGCTGCAGGCTTCGGCGCGCTGCTTACGCTGGAGTTGTTCCGACAGCCGTTCTGGCCGCTCGAGTGGAGAGTCACTGACTTGAACGTCTACGGATTCGTGGGACTCATCATGTTGGTCGGTATCGTGAAAAAGAACGCCATCATGATGATTGACTTTGCCCTTGAAGCACAGCGCAAGGAAGGGAAAGCGGCTGCTGACGCTATTTACGAAGGCGCGCTGGTCCGCTTCCGCCCGATCATGATGACAACGATGGCCGCGCTCATGGGAACGCTGCCAATTGCTCTTGGCATGGGTGCAGGCGCCGAGTCGCGGCGTCCCCTCGGATTGGCAGTTGTTGGCGGTCTGCTCTTCTCGCAGTTGCTGACGCTCTACATAACTCCGGTGTTCTACACCTATATGGAGACCCTGCAAACTTGGGTCAATCGCAGGTTCCGCGGCAAAGGAACGCTGGTCGACGTGGAAATCGAGCGCGAACTGGCGCACACCGAATAGCGCTGAAAGGCTCTCTCTCACAGGCTGCTGCCAGTCAGCAGCCTTCTTTTTTCAGTGCGAGCCTCAGTCGGTATGCTGCTGCAAACGACTGCGCCTGCGCCGGCCGCCACACCGGGACTGTCCTCGCCAACAAAAAATCGGCCTGTGGGACATTGCCCACAGGCCGTCGTTTTGGGGACGAACACAACAGCAAAAACCGGATTGCGCTACTTAGCGCGTATCGATGTTGAATCCCACAATCACATCTACGTCCACTGGTTCATCGCCGCGCAGAACCGGACGAAACCTCCAGGTGTTCAGAGCCGATACGATCCGCTGAGTCGCATCGGCCTTTGCGGATTCGAGCACGCGAATATTCTTCAGCATTCCGCTCTTGTCCATGATGCAGGAGAGCAGAAGTCGCGCTTTGGGAACGTCGGCGGGCACGTCGGACGATAGAGGTTCGGGAGGGATCAAATCTTGCTGGAAGTTTCCTTGGTTCGTGGCGCGCTCCGCATACTGAAACACAGCCATGCCAACCTGTGTGTCGATGTAGATCGTGTAGACCTTACCGCCCTTCAGCGCACCATACATGTTAACGGCGCCACCAGAACGCGAGGTAGCGATGATCGTGATGGCCGGTGGGCGGCGCTTCTCAGCCGGTGTGCGCGAGGGCGAACCCGGGGTAGAACTTGCCGTCGCAAAACTTGGCAGCGTCACGTGTCCGCCGTTGATGGTCACCCCTGGTATAGCGGTCGTACCGCGCCCCGATCCTGAGCCGCCGGCCCCTGGCCCCATCGTCGTTCCTGGGCGAAGAGCACCAACACCGAGCCCCGCTCCGGCAGTGCCTGCACCCGGCCCAGATCCATATGTTCCACTTCCGGGTCCACTGCCATGTCCAATACCGGTCCCTCCTCCGGAACCGCCCCTGCCCGGCTCTTTT
>Ga0196970_1000824_pt1 | contig 28673 bp, 22 predicted proteins | sample S1v_513CmetaG_FD_148672 | JGI IMG/M metagenome (GOLD analysis project Ga0196970, IMG submission 148672) | Soil microbial communities from Anza Borrego desert, Southern California, United States - S1+v_5-13C | ecosystem: Environmental > Terrestrial > Soil > Desert | place: USA: California... | reverse complement strand
CCAGAACAAGGTGCTGGAAGCCATGGCCATGGCGAAAACGACGATCGTGTCGACCGCGGCGCTGGAGGGAATCGATGCAGAACCGGGACGTGAACTTCTTCTGGCCGGAAATGAAGAGCACTTCATTAATGCGACCAGTGCCTGCCTGGGCGTCACCCTGCCTGCCATCGGAGCGGCGGCCCGCAAGAAGGTGCAGGAGCGATATGGCTGGAAAAGCAACCTCGCCCGCGTCGATGACCTCCTCCATCTCAAGCGGACACAAGAGAGAGGCGCCGGCTTGCGTTGGGCGCCAATGCTTGATGCCGGAGAGCGCGCATGACCGCCGCGGTAGCGGGCATCGCATGGCACACGCGTCCCGGCGTTCTCTTCGCGCTGGCCGCGAGCTTGCTCGCCGTAGTCGGCATTCATATCGACACTGCGCTGTCCGTGGTTTCCATCTGGAGCCGGTCCGACACCTACGCGCATGGTTTCATCATCATTCCCGTCACTGCGTGGCTGATCTGGCGCAGGAGGGAAGAACTGTCCCGGCTCCCGGTCACTCCCTGTTGGCCGGCCACGGCCTTGCTCGCTGTTCTGGGGGCGGTATGGATGATGGGCGAACTGGCTGCCGTGCAGGTGGTGCGGCAGTACGCCTTCGCCGCCATGATCCCGGCCACGGTTCTTGCCATCCTTGGCCCCGTCGTCACCCGGGCAATTGCCTTCCCCCTGGCCTTTCTCCTGCTCGGCGTGCCGTTCGGTGAATCCTTCATCGATCCCCTGGTGAATTTCACCGCCGATTTCACGGTTGCCGCACTGCGGCTGGTCGGCATCCCGGTCCTGCGCAATGGGAACAGCTTCGACATCCCGTCCGGGAGCTGGTCGGTGGTGGAGGCGTGCAGCGGCGTGCGGTATCTGATTTCCTCCGTGACCCTGGGCTGTCTCTACGCGTACCTGAGTTACCGCGCCTTGTGGAAACGGATCGCCTTCATTCTTTTTTCGATCGCCGTCCCTATCCTTGCCAACGGCATGCGTGCCTGGCTGATCGTGCTGATCGGCCATTACAGCGAAAACGCGCTGGCCGCCGGCGTGGATCATCTGGTGTACGGATGGGTATTCTTCGGCATCGTGATGTTTGCCATGTTCTGGGTGGGAAGTTTCTGGCGCGAAGAACCGGCGCCGGCAGCGCCGCCACAGCGGAAGGCGAGCCACGTTGCCGCAACGGAGACGCACGCCCGGATCCTCCCGCTCACCGCGCTGTCTGTCGCTATCGTCGCCCTCTGGCCGCTTTACGCAAACAGGATCGAAACCGCCCCATCACACCTCGACCACACGCAGCTGTCCGGCTTCGCCGCGTCGTGGGACCGGGCGCCGGCGTTTGCAGATTGGACACCGGCGTTCCAGCGTGCCGCCGCCGAACATCGGGGGTATTACGCGCGGGATGGCAAGTCCGTCGGTCTGGTGCTGAAGACCTACGGCAGCGACGCCCGAAAGGGGCAACTGATTACTTCATCCAACCGCCTGCTCCAGAACGAAGATACGCAGTGGAAACTGGTCGGCACGCGCGTGGCAAGCGAGCACATCGCCGGCAGGGAGATTGAGCTGCGCGAATCCATCATCCATGACGGCAGCCGCACCCTCGTTGTCTGGCACGCCTACTGGATCGATGGCCGCTTCACGTCCAGCGGCTACGTCGGCAAGATCCTGCAGGCAAGGCAAAAACTGCTGATGCGCGACGGCGGCAACGCGGCCTTGTTCCTGTTCACGCCGAAGACCGAGACTAACGGAGAGAGCAGCGCCGTCCTGCGCCGCTTCCTCGCCGAGAACCTCGCCACGCTGGAAACGGCCTTGTCCGGGGAAGGGCACAGGTAAGGCCATGGCCGACACTCCCCTGATCGTTCACCTGACGTACGCGCTGGACTTCGGCGGCCTTGAAAACCTGCTGGTCGAGCGCATCAACAGGATCCCGGCCGACAAATACCGGCATGCCGTCATCTGCCTGACCCGGTACACGGCGTTTTCAAAGAAAATTTCGCGGCCGGACGTCGCCCTGTATGCGCTGAACAAGCCGCCGGGCCATGCGCCGGGCACGCACCTGTCGCTCTGGAAGCTGTTGCGCCGCATCCGTCCGACCATCCTGCATACCTACAACCTCGCCGCCGTCGAATACGGCATCACCGGGCTGCTCGCCGGCGTGCCGGTGCGCATCAACGGCTCGCACGGCCGCGAGGCCAGCGATCCGGAGGGAAGAAACCGGAAGCACAACCTGCTGCGCAAGCTTCTCGTGCCGCTCTATGACATGTGCTATTCCAATTCGCGCGAGCTCTACGTCTGGAACAAGACTGTGATCGGCGTGCCCGATGCCAAGAACCGGCTGCTCGAAAACGGCATCGATATCGAACGCTTCTCCGTCTCCGGGCGGACAGGCAGGCCGGAGGGCATGCCCGATTTTCCGGAGGATGCCCTCGTGATCGGATCGGTCGGCCGCGTGCAGGAGGTCAAGAACCATGCCTTGCTGATCGATGCCTTCGCCCGGCTGCGCGAGAACCTGCCTGCGATGCAATCCCGCCTGCGGCTCGTCATCATCGGCGACGGGCCTTTGCTCGGTGCGCTGCGGGAAAAGGCTTCGGCCCTGGGGCTGGCGCAAGCCTGCTGGTTCCCCGGGGCGCGCACGGACGTATCCGACATTCTCGGCAGCTTCTCGGTCTTCGCCTTGCCGTCGATTGCCGAAGGCACGCCGGGATCCGTGCTGGAAGCGATGGCCGCCGGCCTTCCGGTTGTCGCCACGCGCGTCGGGGGCGTTCCGGACGTCGTTGCCGACGGCGAGACCGGTCTCCTCGTTTCGTCCCGGGATGCCGACGCGATGGCCGATGCCCTGGCCCGCTATTGCACGGCCCCGGCGCTTGCAGACAGGCACGGTGTCGCAGGCCGGCGGCGGGTAGAACAAAAATTCGCCATGGCCTCCATGGTGTCCGCCTATACGGCGATGTACGACGACCTATGCAAAACCAAATTACAGGGAGCCTATAAGCCATGTGCGGAATAGTCGGAATCTTCGATATGCGCGGACGCCGCGAGATCAGCAAGAAGCTTGTCTCGGACATGAACGAGACGCAGCATCATCGCGGGCCGGACGAGGGCGGCGTGCACGTCGAACCCGGTGTCGGTCTCGGGCACCGCCGCCTGTCCATCATCGACCTGTCGTCGGGACAGCAGCCCCTCTTCAATGAAGACGACAGCGTGGTCATCGTGTACAACGGCGAGATCTACAACTTCCAGGAGTTGATGGAAGAGCTGATCCGCCTCGGACACCGGTTCCGTACGCGCTGCGACACGGAGGTAATTGTCCATGCGTGGGAAGAGTGGGGCGAAGCATGCGTCGAACGCTTCCGCGGCATGTTCGCCTTTGCATTGTGGGACCGCAACAAGCAGGTATTCTTTCTCGGCCGCGACCGCCTGGGGGTCAAGCCGCTCTACTACGCACTGACGCCGGACGGTCTGTTTCTCTTTGCCTCCGAACTGAAAGGGCTGCTGCGCCACCCCGGCCTGCCGAGGAAGCTCGACCCCCTGGCCATCGAGGAATACTTTGCCTATGGCTACGTGCCCGAGCCGAGGACGGTGTACCAAGGCATGTACAAGCTGCCCCCGGGATATACGCTGCTCCTCAAGGCCGGCGCGCCCATGCCCCAACCGAAGCAATTCTGGGACGTCCCGTTCAAGCCCGTCGGCCCCATGTCGGAAAGCGAGGCCGGGGAGGAGCTCATCGCGCGCCTGCGCGAAGCCGTGCGTATCCGCCTCGTGGCCGAGGTGCCGCTGGGCGCCTTCCTGTCCGGCGGCGTCGATTCGAGCGCGGTCGTCGCCGCGATGGCGAAGGAAATCAACGAGCCGGTCAATACCTGTTCGATCGCGTTTTCCGATCCCGCATTCGACGAATCCAAGTACGCCGCGCGCGTGGCGGAACAGTACCGCACGCGGCACCACGTCGAAACCGTGGAGAACGACGACTACGACCTCATCGATACGCTCGCCCGCCTGTACGACGAACCCTACGCCGACAGCTCCGCGATACCGACCTACCGGGTCTGCGAACTGGCCAGGAAGCGGGTGACAGTTGCACTGTCCGGCGACGGCGGCGACGAAAATCTCGCGGGCTACCGGCGCTACCGTTTCACCCTGGCCGAGCAACGCTTGCGCAGTACGATCCCGGAGAGCCTGCGCAAGCCGGTATTCGGCGTCCTCGGCCGCTATTACCCGAAGGCGGACTGGGCGCCGCGCGTGTTCCGCGCGAAGACGACCTTCGAATCCTTGTCGCGCGACTTGGTGGACGGCTATTTCCATAATGTCTCGCTCATGTCGGACGGCATGCGCGACAGGCTCTATACCGAGGATTTCCGGCGCCGCCTGCAAGGGTACCGTGCCAGCGAGGTGATGCGCGCGCACGCGGCCAAGGCGCCGACCGACGATCCGCTGTCGCTGATCCAGTACCTCGACATCAAGACCTACCTCCCCGGCGACATCCTCACGAAGGTGGACCGTGCCAGCATGGCGCATGCGCTCGAAGTGCGCGTCCCGCTGCTCGACCACAAGCTCGTCGAATGGATCTCGGGCCTGCCGTCCTCCTACAAGCTGCAGGGCGGGGAAGGCAAGTACCTGTTCAAGAAAGCGCTCGAGCCGCATTTGCCGCGGGAGATCCTGTACCGCAACAAGATGGGTTTCGCCACGCCGCTGGCGCGCTGGTTCCGCGGCCCGCTGCGGCAGCGCGTGCGCAGCGCGATCCTGGGACCGACACTCGCGGAAACCGGGATCTTCAATACCGCGTACCTGCGTGAAATGGTGGACCAGCATGAGTCCGGGCGCCGCGACTACAGCGCACCGATCTGGTCGCTCCTGATGCTCGAGGCATTCCTGCGCAACGTGCATGAAGCCGGCGGCACGGCTCCCGCGGTGCGCGAACTGGCGGTTGCATGACGCGCAAAGGAAAAAGCATGCGAATCCTGCACATACTCGATCATTCGATCCCGCTGCACAGCGGGTACACCTTCCGCACGCTCTCCATTCTCCGCGAGCAGCGCAAGTTGCAATGGGAGACGACCCACCTCACCAGTGCGAAACAAGGCACCTCCAGCGCCCTCGAGGAGCATGTCGACGACTGGCATTTCTTCCGCACCCCGGCGGAGCACGGGCCAATCGGCCGGCTTCCTGTACTGAACCAGGTGGCGGTGATCAACAGCCTCGCGCGCCGGCTGGAAGAAGTTGCCTTGCGCGTCAAGCCGGATATTCTCCATGCGCATTCGCCTGCGCTCAATGCCGTCGCCGCGCTGCGTGTTGGTCGCAAGCTCGGCATTCCCGTCGTGTATGAAATCCGCGCGTTCTGGGAGGACGCCGCTGTCGACCACGGCACCAGCACGGAGTGGGGAATGCGCTATCGCCTCACGCGCGCGCTGGAGAGCTATGTCGTCAAGCAGGTGGACGCCGTCACGACCATCTGCGAAGGGCTCAGGCGGGACATCGTGGAACGCGGCATTCCCGCGACCAAGGTCACGGTCATCCCCAATGCCGTCAACATCGACAGCTTCGACGTCGCCGGCGAGCGCGACGAGGCGCTCGCCGAGCAGCTCGGGCTGGCCGGCAGGACCGTCCTCGGATTCATCGGATCGTTCTACGCCTATGAAGGACTCGATACGCTGCTGCGCGCACTGCCGTCGGTCCTGGCGGCGATTCCCGACGCACGCGTCCTGCTCGTGGGCGGCGGCCCGCAGGACGCAAGCCTGCGCACACTGGCAAAGGAACTCGGCGTCGCCGACCAGGTGGTGTTTACCGGGCGCGTCCCCCATGCCGAGGTGCCGCGCTATTACAACCTTATCGATGTGCTCGCCTACCCGCGTCTGAAAATGCGGCTGACCGACCTCGTCACGCCGCTCAAGCCGCTGGAAGCGATGGCGCAGGGACGGCTTCTGATCGCATCGGATGTGGGCGGACACCGGGAACTGATCCGCGACGGCGAGACCGGCATGCTCTTTGAAGCAGGCAACCCCGGCGCACTTGCCGCCAAGGCGATTGCCTTGCTCGGCGATCAAGGCCGCTGGCCCGCCCTGCGCAGCGCAGGCAGGCGCTATGTCGAGAGCGAGCGCAACTGGCGCGCGAGCGTCTCGCGTTATCGCGACGTGTACGCCGCGGCAAGGGCCGGGAGGCATGCATGAATGTCAAAGGACTGCGCGTGGGGCTGGTCGGCCCGCTTCCGCCTCCTTCCGGCGGCATGGCCAACCAGACTCTGCAATTGGCCCGGCTGCTGCGCGAGGAGGGGGCAAGCGTCGAACTGATCCAGGTGAACCGCCCGTATCGCCCAGCCTGGGCCAGCCGCCTGAAAGGCGTGCGCGCATTCTTCCGCCTGATCCCGTATCTTGTCCATCTCCGGCAATCGGCCGCGCGCGTGGACGTGTACCACGTCATGGCCAATTCCGGCTGGTCGTGGCACCTGTTTGCCGCGCCCGCCGTGTGGATGGCGCGCCTGTCGGGAAAACCGGTGGTCGTGAATTACCGGGGCGGCGAAGCGGACAGTTTCTTCAGCAAGGCGCTGGCCTGGGTCAGGCCCACGATGACGCAGGCGGATGCGATCGTCGTGCCGTCGGGCTTCCTGGAGTCGGTGTTCGCCCGCCGCGGCTGGAGCGCGCGCGTCGTGCCCAACATCATCGACCTCGGACGCTTCAACACCTTGCGCGCGCAGGGATCGCGCCAAGCGCCGCACATCCTGGTGGCGCGCAACCTCGAACCCATCTACGACAACGCGACGGCATTGCGTGCCTTCAGGATCGTCAGGCAATCGTTTCCGGAGGCACGCCTGACCGTCGCCGGATCGGGACCGGAGCGCGCAGCGCTGGAAAACCTGGCCGACGAACTGGGCCTGCGCGACGCCGTCGAATTTGCCGGGCGCGTCGAGAACGATGACATGGCCAGGCTCTATCACGCATCGGACCTGATGGTGAATCCGAGCCTTGCGGACAACATGCCCATTTCCATCCTCGAAGCCTTGGCGTGCGGCGTGCCGGTCGTCTCCACCAATGTCGGCGGCATACCGCGCATCGTCGAGCATGGAAAGACGGCACTGCTAGTGCCGCCGCAGCATCCCGAGGCGATGGCAGCGGCCATGCTGCGCGTGCTGAACGACCGGGCCATGGCGGAAGCGATGCGCCAGGCAGGCGCGGAGTCGGTACGGCAGTACACCTGGGAAAACGTCCGGTTGCGATTGTTCGACGTCTATTTCGACGTCCTCGCCCGCCGCGAGGAACTGGCCATGAAGACGAAATAAAGCAGGCGGAGATACCCATGAACTTCTATACATCGATCGTTTCCCATGCGCTGTTTCCCCTGCACGAAGCGATGAAACGGCATTCCTCGGTGCAGGTGCGCAGGCAGATGGAGCAATCACAGTGGTGGTCCGCGGGCCAGCTGCGCACGCTGCAGTTCATGCGCCTGAAAGCATTGCTCGAACATGCTGCCGCGCACGTGCCCTACTACCGGAACCTGTTCGCCGAATGCGGAATGCAACCCGGCGACATCCGCGAGCTCGCTGACCTGTCCCGCCTTCCCTTTCTCGACAAGTCCGTCATCCGCGCCAACCTCGAAGCCCTGAAGTCGGAGCAGGCCGACGGCCTCGCCCGGTTCAATACCGGGGGATCGAGCGGAGAGCCGCTCATCTTCTTTATCGGCCGCGAGCGCGTCAGCCACGACGTCGCGGCGAAGTGGCGGGCCACCCGGTGGTGGGGCGTGGACATCGGTGATCCGGAAATTGTCGTATGGGGTTCGCCCATCGAACTTGGGGCGCAGGATACGGTGCGCGCGCTGCGGGACAGGGTGCTGCGCACGCGGCTTCTCCCCGCATTCCAGATGTCCGAGCAGAAGCTCGACCGGTTTCTCGACGAGATCCGCCGCCGCCGGCCGAAGATGCTGTTCGGTTATCCGTCCGCGCTGTCGCACTTCGCCCGCCACGCCGAGACGAAGGGGCTGCGCATGGACGACGTCGGCGTGCGGGTGGCCTTCGTGACGTCGGAGAAGCTGTACGACGACCAGCGCAGGCAGATTGCACAGACCTTCGGCTGCGAAGTCGCGAACGGGTATGGCGGCCGCGACGCCGGCTTCATTGCCCACCAGTGCCCGCACGGCAGCATGCATATCACGGCCGAAGATATCATCGTCGAGATCGTCGGCCCGGACGGGAAAACGGTGCCGGACGGGGAGTCGGGAGAAATCGTCGTCACGCATCTCGCCACGAAGGATTTTCCCTTCATCCGCTATCGCACCGGAGACATCGGCGTCATCGGCAGCGCAAGCTGCACGTGCGGCCGCGGCTTGCCGGTGCTGAAGGAAATCCAGGGCCGCAGCACCGATTTCGTCGTCGCCCGGGACGGTACCGTGATGCACGGGCTCGCGCTGATCTATATCCTGCGCGACTTGCCTGGTGTGCGCGCATTCAAGATCGTGCAGGAAAGCCTGGACCTGACGAAGGTAATGGTCGCTTCCGACGGCGGCCTCGGTGCGGCCGTGCGCGCGCAGATTGTTGCCGGCTTCCGGGCACGCCTCGGGAAGACCGTCGAAATCCGTATCGAGGAAGTCGGGGAGATTCCGCGGGAAAAGTCAGGAAAGTTCCGGTATGTGGTCAGTCATGTACCAGTCCACTGAAGTGTCGCGGATCCGCGAGGAATGGCGAGCGAAGGAACGCGCATGAACAGCACCAAGAAGACGATCGGCATCTCCTTCGCTGGGCAATACCTCGAACTCATCATCCACTTTCTCGCCGTGATGGTGCTCGCGCGCCTCCTGAGCGCGGAGGAAGTGGGCTTGTATTCCGTCGCGGCTTTCCTGATGGCGGTGCTGCACGCCTTCCGCGATTTCGGCGTGTCGCAGTTCGTCATCCAGGAACCGGAGCTGACGCACGAAAAAATCCGCGCGGCCTCGGGCGTCATGATCATCCTCGCGCTGACGGTGGCGAGCGTGCTGTTCTGCAGCAGCTGGCTGATCGCGGATTTCTACGGCAAGCCGGAGATCCGGACCATTTTGTGGGTGATGGCGGGCAGTTTTGCAATTTCGCCTTTCGGCGCACTGCTGCATTGCCTCTTCCGGCGGGAAATGCAGATGAAGAAGGTGTTCTTCATCCGCATGGTGAGCACGCTTTGCCACGTCACCGTCGCCATCACCTTCGCCATGAAGGGATTTGGCGCGGTAAGCCTGGCGTGGGCGAATTTCTTCGGGATGCTGTCCATCGGCATCGCCGCGAACCTCGTGCGGCCGAAGGGGATGCCCTGGCTGCCGACCTTCCGCAATATCCGCAAGATCCTGTCCTTCGGCAGCATCGCCAGCTTCGGCAATGCGGCCAACACCGCCGGCACCAACATGCCGGACCTGCTGGTCGGCAAGATGATGGACATGGCGGCGGTCGGTTACCTGAGCCGTGCCACCGGGCTGGTGCAACTGTTCGCGCGCTTTCTTACCGATGCGCTGGTGCCGCTGATCCTTCCTTACTTTGCCAAGGTGCGCCGCGAGGGCAATGACCTGGCCGAGCATTACCGGACATCGGTCAGCTACCTCACGGCGTTTTCCTGGCCGTTCTTCGCCACCCTGACCTTGCTCGCGTACCCCGTCGTACGCACGCTGTACGGCCCGCAGTGGGACGCCTCGGTGCCTTTGGTCGAACTGCTCTGCCTCGCCGGTGCGATCGCGTCGGTGTCCATGTTCTCGGGACAGGTCATGGTGGCCAACGGCAAGGTCAAGAACGCCACGTTTTCGCAGCTCATCGTGCAACCCTTCCGCGTCGCGGCAACCCTGTTCGCCACCTTTTACGGGCTCACGTATGTCGCCGTCGCACTCATTGTTTCCGAGGTCGTCACGCTAGTCGTCGTGTCCTGGTATGTGCAGAAGACGATCGGCGTGGGCCTGCGGGCCTTGATGGCGGCGTGCGGAAAGAGCGCGGTGATCGCGCTCTGCACGGTGGTCGTTCCGCTGGCGGTGAAGCTGTTCTGGGATATCGGGCAGACACAGGCATGGATGCAGCTGGCCGTCGGCGGCGCCGGCGCGGCATTCGGCTGGATGGCCGGCGTGTTCCTGTCCCGCCATCCGCTTGCCGAACACCTCGCGCTGGCGCTGCGTTCAGTCGGTTTGGCGGGGCAGCCCGGCAAGCAAGGGTGACGGCGCAGTGTCTCTGCCCGCCAGCTTGCGGGCGGACGCGGCGGTATCGATGAGTGCGCGGGCCTCGGCGAACAGTTGCGGGTAGCTTGCCGCGCATTCCGCCCGCTCGCGTTCGATGCGCTGGCGGTTCTGCTCGAAGTTATTGACGCCAAGGCGGAAACCGAACGCGGGCACCGCGGCGGGAGCGGATGCGATCACGCGCGCGAGGACCTCGTCGCCGAGCTGCTGCTTGAAGTGGCCGGCTTCCCAGTACCAGCGGGTCTCTGTCTTTTCATTCTTCCCCGGAATGCGCTCGCAGTGATACGGCGAATATCCGCTGAAATCCCACAGCACCAGCTGCTGCCCAGGATGAGCACGGTTTGCGCGGTGGATCTCTTCGGCCAGCATGCGCTTCCATTCGTCGAACAAGGGCCACAGGCCGCTCAGTTCGAACATGGCGAGGATTTGCGCATGGTAGGGATAGATCACGACATGCAGCGCCGATTTGTCTTCGATCGCTCCGTCGAGCAGCGCGCGCAGGTCCTCGATGCCCTTGACCTTGCCGCTTGCCCGGAGCGACCGAGGCTTGTCGAGATAGGAGCGCGCGTTTTCCATCGCGCGCTGCTGGAAGAGTGCGTAATACCCCTGCTCGCGTGCATAGCGCCGGTATTCAAGCAGCGGGTTGTGGCCGCGCGGGCTGATGGATTCAGGGTCCTGCGCATGCTGGATGCGGAGCGTGCGGACGGCATCGGTCAGCGATGCCAGGGAGAACAGGGCATCGACCTTCCACTTCCAATCGTCGGCGGCATGCGTAGCCGGCGCCGCTGCGGACGGATGGGCGAGAAAGTCGAGGAATTCGACGCCGAGGATGGTGACAAGCGGCGCTTGACCGTGTTCGCGCAGATATTGCAGCTGCCGCCTGGCTGTCGTGATGTCCGTGCCCGACAAGGCGATGTTGTAGAACGACAGGCCCCGCGCATGCCGGGCGGCGAAGTCCGGGTTGAAACCGATTTCCGCACGCGAGTTGCCGGCGATGAAGGCATTGGCCCCGATGGCTGCCGCGTTGCTGAGCTTGATCTCTTCACGGTAGCGCTCGGGCGGCGGCTTCACCTGGTTGAACCCCGGTTTTTCGAGGAACCGATAGAGGCGATACGGATCAACGGCGACGACGAAAGCGCTCGCCAGGCAGGCACCGCCGAGGGCGACGGCCGCGGCCTGGGCGATGAAGCGGGAATACTGCTGGCGGTTATCCATGGTGCCTCTCAGAACTGAAAGTACAGGAACTCGGCGGGACGGGTCAGGGACAGCAGGCTGAACAGGAAGCAGATGCCCAGCGCGCCTGCCCAGCGCGCGCCGGGTGTCCAATCCAGCTTGATGAGGGAAGGTCCCGAATCCGCGCGCGGGCGATAGTCCAGCGCCGGTTCGAAACGGCTCATGATCTGTTGCGTATTGGGGAACAGGAAGGCGACGCAGCCCGCCACGGCGACCCATGAATATGTTTGTAGGAACCGGGTGCCGCCACCGAGATAAAAATTCACGCCCGCATCTTCAAGTACAGCTCTCAGCCCGCCCAAATGCATGCCCAGCGATTCAGGCAGGCCGACGCCGTGGACGCCGGCCATGCCGCCGACGATATCCAGCGCCCGCGCCGAATCGCTTGCCCTGAAGAAGACCCATGCCGCGCACACCGCCGCGAAGGTCAGGGCGCCGGCGCAGCAGGCGAAGGCCTTCGTATGGCGCGGGAAGCGCACGGCGGTCGCGAGGGCAATCCAGGCGTGGTTGATCATGAGATAGGCGCCATGCAGTGCGCCCCAGATCACGAAATTCCAGGAGGCGCCGTGCCACAGGCCGCCCAGCGTCATGGTGAGCATCAGGTTGAGGTAGCGCCGAAGGGCGCCGTTCCTGTTGCCGCCCAGGGCGATGTAGAGGTAATCGCGCAGGAAACGCGACAGGGTCATGTGCCAGCGGCGCCAGAACTCGATGATGTTGACGGACTTGTAGGGCGAATCGAAATTCAGCGGCAGCTTGATGCCGAAGATGCGGGAGATCCCGATCGCCATGTCGGAATAGCCGGAGAAATCGAAATACAGCTGGAAGGCATAGGCGAGGACGCCGCCCCAGGCCAGGAGCAGCGAGGGCGATGCCGTCTGGTCGAAGAGGAAGGAAGCGTGCGGCGCGAGGTTGTCGGCGATGAGCACTTTCTTGGCAAGCCCGATGGTGAAGATGCTCAGCCCGACGGCCAGGTTGCGCATCGAGAAGCGGTAGGTCTGCGGCTCGGCGAACTGCGGCATCATCTCCTTGTGGTGCAGGACGGGCCCTGCGATCAGGTGCGGGAAGTACGTGATGAAGAGCAGGTAATGAACGAAGCGGTATTCGCGGACGTGGCCGCGGTAGGTATCGACGAGGAAGGCGATCTGGGTGAAGGTATAGAAAGAGATGCCGATGGGCAGGATGACTTCGAGCGCCGGCAGTTGTGTGCGCGCGACGGTGTTGACGCTCGCGAGCAGGAAGTCCGCGTATTTGAAATAGGCGAGCAGGGCAAGGTCGCACGCGACGGCAAAGACCATCCAGCGCTTGCGCGCCGTACCGTCGGCATGACCGATCTGCCAGCCTGCCCAATAATTGAAGCCGATGGAGGCAAGCAGCAAGGGGATATACGCAACGCTCCACCAGCCGTAGAAAAACAGCGAAGCAAGTCCCAGCCATCCTGCCGCCAGGTCCCGCGAGCGCCCGGCCAGCAGGAAGAACACGATGGCCGTCACCGGCAGGAAGAGCAGCAGGAAGGAAAATGAATTGAAGAGCATGTCGGCCCCTTGGTAGGCGTGCGTGGGTCGATAGGGGGGCGGCTAGGCGGGCGCCGGACGGCCGGAGGACTTCACGTACGGCGCACGCACTTCCTCGGGCAGGATCTTCTTGTCGAGAACGACGACCAGGCCGAAGATCGCGAAGATGAGCTCGAAATAGGCCATGCTCAGGGCGGCGCCGCCCAGGCAGAAAGCAAAGATCGACAGGCGCAGCATGGTTGCCATCGAGATGATCCAGGGCTCGGCATTCAGCCGGCGCGCGCGCTTAACCACGCGCGAGGTGCCGCGGAAGGCCGCAAGCAGGACCAGGAGATAGAGAGCGAGTCCGACGAAGCCATGGTCTCCGAGCACCTGGAAGTAGACGCTGTGCGCGGCAAGGACGGATTCGGGATTCGGCACGGCGTCGCCGGTGTGAAAGAACGGCAGCGTGTCGAACTGTTGCGCCAGCCTTTGCCAGACGGGAAGGACTTCCAGCGTCTTGAACCCGCCCCCGACGAAGGGATGCTGGACGGCCAGGATCAGGCTCAGTTTCCAGGCGACGACGCGGCCCATGAAGGAAGCGTCCTTGTTGGCGTCGGAAATCGTGTCCATCCGGCTCAGCCATTGCTCCGTCACGAGGGTCGACGCAATGCCCGCGGCGATGATGATCAACATGGCGATAGGCAGCTTGTGGTTGCTCTTGACGAACAAGTACAGCACGAGCACCAGCAGGGCGATGAGGCCGCCGCGGGACTGCGTGCCGACGATGGACAGCAACATGAAGATGATGGCGCCCACGAGGATGAGCCTGGCCCACTTCGACGTCTTGCCATACTCGGTAAAGAGGTAGACGCAGATCGGCAGCATCATCACGAATGCGAGCGCAAGGTCGTTGCGGTCACCCAGGATGTGGCCCGCCAGGCCGGCGATCTGGTGGCCGCCGCCGGTAACGATGAACTTGAGCCCCTCCACGACGGCATAAAAGCCGATCGACAGCACGAGGCTCCAGAGAAAAAAGTCGATGTGCAGCTTCTTTTGTGCGATCAGCACGACGAACACGAACAGGAGGAAGACCTTCAGGAAGCGCGACCAGTAATCCCAGCTGATTTCGGGAATGCCGCTGGTGCTGATCGTGGTGACGGTCGTCCACAGGAAGAAGGCGGTGACAAGAAAGCCGATGCTGCCCCAGCGCACGGGCTTCTTCTCGGCGAACAGGAAGTACCCGGCGACCGCAAACGCGGCGAACAGCAGGTTGTACCGGATGCCGGAGGCAATCCCGTACACCCAGCCGTTGGGAAAGAACATCGCGGTCCAGATCCACATGCCGAGCGCAATGAACGGACGGTTCCCCATCGCGAACAATATCAGGGGCAGCAGGCTGAGCAGGACAAGGTCGCGCATGGCTAGCCCGCGGCCTTCTTCGTTGCCGCAGCCTGGCGCTCCTGCAAGTCGCGCTTGCGTCCCCAAAAGCAGAGGTACACCACGGCGAGCAGGTCTAGCGTCAAGAGGATGGTTTCCACGTTGTTCCTTGTCTTGTGGGAGCGGCGATGTGCGCCGGGACAGGCAGACGTCGTACGAGAAGCCGACTGCCTTGCGGCATCGTAAATTGCTGCCCGATTTCAATATTGACAAAATTCAAATATCGCAAGGAAACCCCGGTCTGGGACTCCTGGGCAGGACGCGCAAAAGAAAAACCCGCTGAGGCAGGTGCCTCAGCGGGTTTTGAGTGATGGCGTTGCGGGCCCGGGATGTGGCCCGCTCAGCCTGGCGGATGTCGTCCCGTCAGAAGCGCGGGACGATCGCCCACTGCGGTTCCGTCGAGTAGTCCGGCTTCACGCTACGCGAAATGAAGGTGTTCCACGCCGCCATCGCATTCGGGATGCCCGACGTCGCTGCAACCGCCAGTGCCGGCTGCATGTTCGCGGGATAGCCCGAAGCCAGGGTGGCGTAGCCGTCCATCTCGCCGGCAGCCCAGGGACTGCGCACGACGCCGCTATCCCTGTCCTTCTGCGTGCGCCAGTCGGCCATCGCCTGGCTTGCGCATTGCTGGCTGAGGTACCTGGCGCCCGTGCTGTTGGTCATGGCGCTGCCGTCGCTGTTGCGCATCGTCGCCTGGTAGACCTCGGCGAAGGTGTTGTACAGCGGTGCGGTGGCATTTGGCCGCAAGGCCATCGCGTAGGCGGCGCCGTCGATCCAGCAGAAGCCGCTCGCCGTCATGCGGCCGACCGGGAAGGTCGATTTCCACTTGAGCAGCGGCGTGGCGTTGGTGAAGCCGAGATCGGCCAGGTACCCGACGCTCCAGGTGAAGAAGTCATCCATCCACGGCGACAGTCCGGTCTGCGGGCCATTGGGCGTCGTATAGCCGAACGGTGCGAACGCGAACTGGCCCGTGCCGTCGATCACCCCGAACTTGTTCGGGTTGGCAGTGGTGTAGTTCGTGTTGTACCAGTTCAGGTTGTTGTTCACCCGCTCCACGAAGTACTGCTTCATGGGATCGCTGTCCGGCGTGATGTAGGCCACCTGGCCGAGCGTACGCAGCGACCACGCCTGGCCGCGGACCTCGTCGGCCTGCAGCGTTCCCTTGGCAAAGTTGCGGTAGTACGGGTTGTACCGGACCATGTTCCAGTTCGCCCAGAACTGCAGTTCTTCCAGGTAGTAGTAGTCGCCCGTCGTCAGGTAAGGCACGTAGGCCAGGGAGGGCTGGTGCGCGCCGTCCGGATTGTAGTTATGCGGCGTGGTGCTGCAATCGCCGCCGCAAGCCGGGAAGGCCTCGCTCTTGCCGGTTGCCGGGTTCACCGCGTCGCTCGGATTTCCGAGCAGGGTCATGTACGGATAGTCCGCAATCGACACCGGACGATCGGTCCTCTTGTCGCGGTAATGGATCGGCCAGCTGCCGGCCAGGTCACCCACGCCGAGGGTGACTGTCTTGGCGCGGCGGTCCATGCTGAGCAGATACATCGCAGACCATTGCGGCAACGGACCGATGTCGGGACGGCCGCCGCCCATCGGCATTGCCGGATTGACGACGCCGGGGCCCATGGGCGCGGTATTCGAGCTCGTCCATCTGCTCATCAGGCTGTTCAGGCCCGTTTCCGAAAGCCTGATCGTCTGATCGTAGTTCGGCACGGCCTTGGTGGCCATCAGGTAGGCCGAGTTGTGGCGGACATGGACTTGCGGTGCCGCGCCCCACCAGAACTGCTTGCGCCAGCGCGCATGGTGGAAGTGCTTGAGCGCCGCTTGCGAGAACACTGTCTGCCCGCCGACGAGGACCTGCACGTCATACGTGATGTTCTGCGGGTTCGGTTCGTAGGCCCAGTTGTTTTCGATCGTCACGTCGACGCGCGCCTTGTTCAGGCCGGTATAGGACCGGATTGCAAAGCGGGCGGTCAGGTGCGGATGCGCGGCGCCCTGGGCAGTGGTCAGCGGCGCCGAGACCAGCCATTCGCCAGCCAGGGGGCCGGATAGCCACGTCTTGTAGGCGGATCTCAGGAGTGCATCGGCCGATGCCGTGTATGTCTGGCCGCCGACGGTCAGGTTGACGCTGGCGGTAAAGCCGGCATTGAGAAGGGCACTCGGGGTGGCGGTAACGGCCGCTGCGCCCGACGATGCCTTGACGAGCCCGATGGTGACGGACTGCGCGGATGCGAGCCTGGGCACAACGCCGGAGATGACGGCGTGGCGCAGCGAGCCGTCGGGATGTGTTGCCTTGGCATTCGCCTGAAGCTGGATCGTGGAGCCGTCGGCAAGCTTGCCGACCAGGGAGTCGGTCGCGGCAAGGGCGCCTTGGGCAAAGACCTGGCCGAAGGTGAACGGAACATTTGTTTGTTCGGCCGCCGCAGTGTTCTCCACCTGGATCGAGGTGATGGCGCCTCCGATGGGAACAGGGGCAGGAGCCGGTGCAGGAGCCGGAGCGGGTGCAGGTGCGGGTGCAGGTGCGGGTGCGGGTGCAGGTGCCGGAGCCGGAGCCGGAGCGGGGCTGGTCGTCGTGCTGTTCGCGTATTCGCAAACCTTCGCAACGTTCGGGAGCGGATCGCTGCCAAAGGCGGTCGTGTTGCAGCCTATCGAAGTCGTCGCCGTTTTGGTTACCCAGGTGCTGTTCAAGCCGTAGCGGACCTGCCTTGTCCCGGTAAACGAGCAAAGGCCCCATTCCGAGGCGCAGCGCGTCCAGCTTGTTGTCGGCGCCGGAGCGGGCGCGGGTGCTGGTGTGGGAGCGGGAGCTGGAGAAGGTGCGGGGGCAGGAGCAGGTGCGGGGGCGGGGGCGGGAGCAGGAGCAGGGCTGGGTGTCGTCGTGTTCGCGTATTCGCACGACTTGGCCACGTTCGGATACGGGTCGCCGCCAAAGCTGTCGTTGTTGCAGTTGATCGTGTTTGTGGCCGTCTTGTATAGCCACTTCCCTTTTGCGCCGTAACGCACCTGCCGCGTACCGGTGAAATTACATGTACTCCATTCGCTCGCGCAGCTGGTCCAGGCGGAGCTGGAAGCCGAAATGGGCGCAAGCGCGCCTTCGGAATCGGCGCCGGCGCTGGACATTCCCATGCCCGCGTCCCCGCCCCCGCCGCAGGCGGCGACCAGCATGGAAGCAAGGATGGATGATATTGCCGGCATAGGCGCTCGACGCAAATATGAATACGGTTTATGCAAGACGACCTCCCTGTAATGTGTTGCTATTTCCTATAAGCAAAACTTTGAGGAGGCCGGTGACTGAAAGTTCCTACGTGCAACATTAAATTGTTGAAACAAAGTATTTCAAGCAGAGGAGGTGAAATCACAGGCGACGTGGCTGATCGTTATTCCTTTTATATCGGCCGCGCGTGTCGTTCTGCCATCGGATCTTGCACCTGGGGGCGCCCCAGCCGCCGTAGTTTGCCCGAGGCACAGTTCCTCCAATTGCGTTTTATCAAGATGAAAACATCGCTTGCCACAATACTTGTGCGACACGGCAACGGCATTGCAGCGGCTGTAGATTCGTTCCGGGGGATGGGCGGACCGCAGGGGCGCCGGCCCCCATTCCGATGCTCACGCCCGCACGTCCAACCGATGGCACTACCCCAATGACAGCGTCCAACAGATTCAACGGCTTGACTCCCTACCTGGTCCGTTCGCTCGGAAACCTTGCCGCGTCCCGCAACAAGGGTGCCGGCCGTATCTGCATTTTCAACTATCACCGCGTATTGGAAGAGCCGGACCCTTTGTTCGAAGCGGAGCCGGACGGCGCGGAGTTCCGATGGCAGATGGAACTGCTCGCGCGGTGCTTCAACGTGCTGCCGCTGGACGTCGCCATGCGGGCGCTCGCGTGCGGCGACGTCCCGCCGCGTGCGATCTGCATCACCTTCGACGATGGCTATCGGAATATCCACGACGTGGCGCTGCCCATCCTGAAAGAATACAACCTGCCCGCCACGGTATTCGTCACGACCGGCAGCATCGATGGCGGCAGGATGTGGAACGATACGATTACCGAAAGCGTGCGCCGCCTTCAGCGGAAAGCGCTGGATCTGCGCGACATCGGCTTGAGCGTATATGCGACTGCCAGCCTGGAGGACAAGCGCAGGTTGATCGATACGCTCATCGTGCATGCGAAGTACCTGCCGCCGGAAGGGAGGAGCGTCATCACCCGCAAGCTGGAAGACGTCATCGATGCGCGGCTGCCCGACATGATGCTCAGCCGCGGGATGATTGCCACGCTAGCCCGCGAAGGCATCGATATCGGCGCGCATACCGTATCGCATCCGATCCTCACGCACGTCGACGACGCGCAGGCCCGCGAGGAAATCCGGAGGGGGAAACTGCAGCTTGAGGAAATCACCGGCAAGACAGTGCGGCACTTTGCCTATCCGAACGGCAAACCGGAGATTGATTTCGACAAGCGCCATGTGCAAATGGTCAAGGATGCCGGTTATGCGGCGGCGTTCACTACCGAATTCGGTCCCGCCACTGCCCGGCATGACCGCTTCCATATCCCGAGGAGCCGCCCCTGGGATACCACGCCTTTCCTTTTCACTTCCCGCCTGCTCACCTGGCTGGCGGGCAGGGTGGTCTGACCATGGCGCCCGTAGAAAACACTATTTCATCAATGGACCCAACATTGGCAGTTACTCTCCAAAGAGGTGAGCGCGTACCTGCGTCACCCCAGTTCAGCGTCGTGGTCATCGCCTACAACAGCGAGCCTTACTTGCGCGAGGCGGTACAGTCGGCCATCGACCAGGATCTGCCCGATGTCGAAGTGATTGTTGTCGACGACGGCTCGCGCCAGCCGGTTGCCACGACGTTGCCGCCAGAGATCCTTGCACGCTGCGTCGTCATCCGCAAGCCGAACGGAGGCATCGCGGCCGCGCGCAATACCGGCATCCGGGCATGCCGCAGTCCCTATGTCGCGCTATTGGACGGCGACGACTGCATGCTTCCCAACCATTGCCGGATTGCCCTAGATGCCTTCCGGCGCGATCCGCAAACGAGTGTCGTGGTTCCCGATGCCTACATTCTGGCCACCGGCATCGAACGATGCACCCTTAAGCATTCCCTGCGCTACCCGCGCATTCACGCAATTACTTTCGAAAACTATGTAAAGGGACTGAGCCCGCTGGCAGGATGGTCGACGCTGCGTCGCGATTGTTTCGAACGCTATTGCTATCTCGACGAAGAGTTTCGCAACGGTGGCGAGGACTTCCACCATTTCGCAAAGCTGCTTGCAATGGGGGTGCGGTTTTCCTACCTCGATTCGCCGACCTATGAATATCGCCGCCACGATGGTTCGATCACGTATTCGCAGCCCATCCACATGGCTAATTGCATCCTGCGCGCGATCGAAAAACTTGTCGCCGAGCCGATTTTCTCGCCGCACATGCTCGGCTTGCTGGAGGAGTACCGTCACCGCACGGCGCAGCTGCTGGCGTGGTACCAGTTCCGCGACAGTTTCTCCAGGCGCGACTTTGCGGGAGCCTCGCGCTGGCTGCCGGCGATCCAGCCGAAATTCATCCCGAGCACCGCTTCGCGCATCAAGTTCTACTGTGCGGTTGTTTTCATGCGAGCGGTGATGATGCTGCGCCTGCAGGCTTGAGGCGAACCGTGTCGCGGCGCCTTTCCTCGCAGACATGCCTGTCTTGCCTCTCGTATAGCGGCACGCAACGCTAGTCCGCAATCTCCTAATCCACCCCATTGCGCTAGCGCAATGGACGGATACGCGCACGAGCGAAGGCGAATAAAACATGTCACCATAACCAGCGGTCCAGTATCGCAAGCTTAGAGTACAAAGGAGATTCGCAATGACCCCCAATCTCACATCCGCGCGGAAGGCTATCGAGGCCGAGCTCTTGCACGCCAAGCAGGGGATGGAATTCTACTCGTCGCGCGTCGAGGCCTTAGAAGCCGCCTTGACACAGCTAGAGAGTGTCGACATGGACGATGCCCAGGATGACAGCGAACCGCGAAGGGCGGGACGCAGAGGGACAGCCGGGGCGAAGCGCGGCCGCAAGCCGCGCGCCGCGAGCGACGCGGCAACGCAAGGCGCCCCACGTGCGGCGCGCAAGGGCAAGGCGGCAGGAGCACGCAAGAAGGCCGCCGGCCGTAACGGCTCTGCAGATGCTTTGCCCACCACCGGGCTCGATTTCTGGGTCCGGCTTGTGACGGATGAGCCGAGGACGGCAGTTGAAATCGCAAATGCCGCCGCCCGCGAGATCGGCCTTGGCGCAGACCAGAAGGACCAGATACAGAAGCTGAAGCAACGCGTCGCCCCGGCACTGACCGCTCTTGTGTCCGCAGGCAAGGTCAAGGACTCCGGCGCCGGGCGCGAACGCCGATTCTTCAGGAGCGGGGGGCAGGGCGACGAAGCCTGATCGCGGGGGCTTCCCCCTGCGTCCTCACCGTCGATCGGCTGCAGGATGCTGCGGCCTGCCGAGCCAGTCCAGTGTCCATGTGGCTACCTGGTCGCGCCAGAGGCGACGGGAAAAAGTATGGTTGGCGCCGGCCAGGATTTGCCGTTCGATGCGCCCTTGCTCGATGAGTGCCTGCCAGCCGGGCGACGCCGAAATGATGTGCGCGCATTCCTGGGCAGTCAGGTCATTTTCGCTCAGGATAAGAAGCGTTCCCCCCTTGAATCGCGACAGCGCGTGATACATGCGCTCCGGAAGCGTAGGAGCGTTGGCTGCCGCTTCTTCGGGCGCCCGATAGGCATTTCTCAGTGTTGTCCAGAACGATCGCGCCGCGCTGCCGAAGTCGACGCCGCCTCGCGCGATTTTTTTCCAGAACTGCGCGTCGCGCAGTCGTGACTGGTAGTAATGCGCGAGCAGCGCCTTTGCCTCGCCTTCTTCGCTACGCCACCACGGATTGACGAGCACCAGGCCCGCCACACGCGCTTCTTCGGCAGCGTAAAGCGTTGCCGCCGATGCACCGTCGCACAACCCCCATAGCACAACCTCCTTCACGCATGGCGCCGATGCGATCAGGGAATCAATGGCGCCCCGGATATCTTCCGCAATGCGTTCGAAGTTGCGCGGTTCGCCTTCGCTGTCGCCCATGCCACGGTAATCGAAGCGCATCACCGGGTAGCCTTGGGCGGCGAAGACGCGCGAGAGCAGGACGAACTGGCGATGGCTGCCGGCCCTGTACTGCGGACCGCCGACGATAATGAGCACCGCCCGCGGCAGGGGGCGTTCCGGCATGGACAGGATGCCGATCAAGGTATCTTCGCGGCAGGAGAACGCGATTGGCTGTTCTTCGTAGTTCATGCCGTCTCTTCGAGAAGAATGCCGGTCGTCTCTTCGACCAGGCGCGGGCACTCGGTCACGTCCTGCGTTGCCCAGAACGCCGGGCCGGTGACGGCGTGGAGGTGCAGGTCCACATTGCTGTCGACCCAGGCGCGGGCAACGTTCATCCGGGCCGCCGGCATCAGGGTCTGGTCGTTCGGAACGAGCTCGAACCAGTGCAGCGGGGTCGACATGCGGCCCAGGGTGGAAAAATCGATGCGGCTGATGCTGTCCACAAGCGCGGGCGACAGTTCATATCCGCCGACTTCGACCATCTCGCTGCGTGCTAGGGCGTCGTGCGGGTTCACCCGATCGCCGTTGATCATGCCCGCCGCCAGGGCGAGCCGCAGGAATTGCGTCATGAAGGGCTTGCCCGCAATGACCGGTTGCCAGAGGATGCATTGCGTCGTTTCGACGTTGCCGCTGCACGCGACGTCGAGCGCCAGCATCGCGCCAAGGCGCAGTCCCCACAATGTGACGGCCGGCGACACTTGCGCGCGCAGCCACTCTGCCGCACACACGGCGTCTTCCTTCCAGGCTTCCCAATCCGCGTCGCGCAGTTCGCCTTCGCTGTCCCCGCATCCGTAGAGATCGATTTGCAGGACGCCGTAACCCGCCGCCGCGAAGTCGCGGGCCTGCTGCGCTGCCATGCGGCGCGACATGTTCATCTCTTCTCCGAAAGGATGCACATAGAGGATGGCGCCGCTCATCGGCGCGTGCGGGGGCGGCGCGTGATAGAGGCAGAAACGCTTTCCGCGCCGCGTGTCGAGGAAGAAGGGACGCGACGCGGGACGCATGGTGCAATTCATTGTGCGCGCTTGCGGTCGACCAGCGCGGCCAAGGTCCCGAGCGACTGGAAGGCCTGCGCATCGATGTCGTCATCGTCGAACGTAATGCCGAAGTATTCCTCCAGTGCGCTGATGACGTTGATGACTGCCATGGAGTCGAGTTCCGGAAGATTGCCCAGCAGGCCCGAGTCGGCGCCGAGCGACCCGACGCGTTCCCCCAGGCTGAGCGTATCGGCGAGGATGAGTTTGACTTGTTCTAGTGATTGCAATGCAGTCTCCCGGCTCCACGCAGTGTTGCGGCCCGTCCTGCCTCTTCCCCAGGCAAGGACAAACGGCATCGGACGGCGTGAAGGCGCACGATGCTCGGGGGCCAATGATGTTGGTTATCTTGCCCTGAACATAATTCCGACAATTGCGGTTTATCAAAACGCCAACATAACGACCAGCAATACTTTGGCAGACGAAAGAACTTGTACAAAACCAATAACTGCCGAAGGAGAAGCGCTTGATTACCCACGAACCGTATTCCCCGGAATTGAAGAGCGTCATCGATACCCAGCTCGCCCGCATTTCCCAACTCAGCAATACCGCCCTGGACGACACCAAGGTCGTCGCCGTCGTGGGTCTCGGCTATGTCGGCCTGCCGCTGGCAGTTGCATTCGGAAAACACTATCAGACCGTGGGCTTCGACCTGTCCGAGGCCAAGGTGGAAAACTACAAGCGCTTCATCGACCCCACCGGCGAAGTCTCGAGCGAAGACCTGCGCTCGGCCACCGGCCTCGAATGCAGCTGCGATCCCTCCGCGCTGGCGAAAGCCGACTTCATCATCGTCGCCGTGCCCACGCCCGTCGACATCGCGCACCAGCCGGATTTCACGCCGCTGATCGGCGCCAGCCAGTCCGTAGGCAAGCACATGAAGCGCGGCGCCATCGTCGTCTACGAATCCACCGTGTACCCCGGCGCCACCGAGGAAATCTGCGTGCCCATCCTGGAAAAGTTTTCCGGCATGCAGTGGAAGAAGGACTTCCATGTCGGCTTCTCGCCCGAACGCATCAATCCCGGCGACAAGGAACACACGCTGGCCAGCATCGTGAAGATCGTTTCCGGCGACGACAGGGACACGCTGGAGCAGGTCGCCGCGCTGTACGAGCGCGTAGTCACCGCCGGCGTGCACCGTGCCTCCAGCATCAAGGTCGCCGAGTCGGCGAAGGTCATCGAAAACACGCAGCGCGATCTGAACATCGCGCTGATGAACGAGCTCGCCATCATCTTCGACAAGCTCGGCATCGACACGCTGGAAGTGCTGCAGGCCGCGGGCACGAAATGGAACTTCCTGAACTTCCGCCCCGGTCTCGTCGGCGGCCACTGCATCGGCGTCGATCCCTACTACCTCACCCACAAGGCGGAGATGATCGGCTACCACCCGCAGGTGATCCTCGCCGGCCGCCGCATCAATGACGGCATGGCCAAGTTCGTCGCCGAGAAAACGGTGAAGGAACTGATCGCCGCCGGCTTCCCGGTCAAGGGCAGCAAGGTCAATGTGCTCGGCCTCACCTTCAAGGAAAACTGCCCCGACCTGCGCAATTCCAAAGTCGCCGACCTCGTCTTCGAGCTGCAGTCCTATGGCGTGGATGTCTACGTGCACGATCCCGTGGCGGAGGCGGAAGAGGCACAGCATGAATACGGCCTGAAGCTGGTCGGCTGGGATGAACTGCCGCGCGCCGACGCCGTCATCGCCGCCGTCGCCCACCGCGAACTGCTCGCCCGTCCGGTCGAGGACATCCGCGCAAAGCTGGTCGACAAGGGCTGTTTCATCGACGTCAAATCCCAGTTCGATCCGAGCTCCTTCGAGCGTGCCGGCATCAGCGTGTGGAGACTGTAATGGCTGCGCCTTTTTCCCCGCAGTACGAGCAGGTGCGCAGGCAGCTGGCGGGCCGCCAGTACCACTGGCTGGTGACGGGCGCCGCCGGCTTCATCGGCTCCGGCCTGGTCGAAGCGCTGCTGAAGCTGAACCAGCGGGTCACCGGGCTGGACAACTTCTCCACCGGCTATCGTCACAACCTGGATCTCGTCAGGGAAGCCGTCGGCGACCGCGCCTGGCAGAACTTTCGCTTCATCCAGGGCGATATCCGGGAATTGAAGGAATGCGCGCGTGCCTGCGAGGGGGCCGACTACGTCCTGCACGAGGCGGCGCTCGGTTCAGTGCCGCGTTCCATCCATGATCCCATCCTCACCAACGCCAACAACGTGACCGGCTTCCTCAACATGCTGGTCGCCGCGCGCGATGCGAAGGTCAGGCGCATGGTGTACGCCGCGTCCAGTTCGACCTACGGCGACAGTCCCAACCTGCCCAAGGTCGAGGACGTGATCGGCCGTCCGCTCTCGCCTTACGCCGTCACGAAATACGTCAATGAACTCTATGCCGACGTGTTTGCGCGCTGCTACGACGTGGAAACCATCGGGCTACGTTACTTCAACGTCTTCGGCCCGCGCCAGGACCCGAACGGCGCCTATGCCTCGGTGATCCCGCAATGGATCGCTGCGCTGATCAACGACCAGCCGGTGAACATCAACGGCGACGGCCTCACCAGCCGCGACTTCTGCTACATCGACAACGTCGTGCAGGCCAACCTGCTCGCTGCCTTGAGCGACGACCCTGGCGCCGTGAACCAGGTGTACAACGTCGCGGTCAACGAACGCACCAGCCTGAACGAGCTGTACGAAATCCTGCGTTCGGAACTGGCCGACACCTTTCCGCGCCTGAGCGAACACCGGCCCCGCCATGTGTCCTTCCGCGAGGGCGATGTGCGGCATTCCCAGGCCGACATTTCGAAGGCGGCGGCGCTGCTCGGCTTCCAGCCCACGCACCGCATCCGCGAAGGCTTGCGCCAGACCATCGCGTGGTACAAGGAACATCTCGCCGTCACGTGCTGATGCCGCGCGTGAGGGTCTACGAAGGCATTGCCAGCCTGCCCGCCTCCAGCGCAGGCCTGTTCTGCGGGGGCGTATTCCACAGCCTGCCGTGGTTCCGCGTGCTGGAGGAAACGCTCGGCAGCGTGCGCATCCACGCGCTGGAGTCGGGGGAGGGCGTGCATGCGCTGTTGCCGATGTGCGTGCAGTCCTCCGGCGGTCTCCTTGCGCCGCGCCGTCTTGGTGCGGCAGCGAACTACTACACGCCCTTGTTCCACCCCTTGCTGGCCGACGACGCCGCGGCGCAGGTCTGTCTCGATGCCCTTGCGCGCAGCATCGCAGGGGCACGGTGGGATGCCGTCACCTTTTTCCCGATGGACCGTGAGGCGCCGCATTTTTCTGCGCTGTGCTCAGCGATGCGCGCCGCACGGATGGCGGTGCAGCCTTACCTGTGCTTCGGTAACTGGTACCTCAAGGTCAACGGACGTTCCTACGACGCCTACGCCGCGTCCCTGCCGCCGCGCCTGCGCAATACCCTCAAGCGCAAGGGGCAGCAGGTTGGCAAGCGGATGCGTATCGAGATACTTTCCGGTGGCGACAGGCTGGATGAAGCGATAGCTGCCTACGAAGCGGTGTACCGCGCGAGCTGGAAACAGCCGGAGGGGCATCCTCAATTCATGCCAATGCTGATCCGTACCTGCGCGGATCAGGGGTGGTTGCGCATGGGGGTGGCCTGGATCGATGGGGTGCCGGCGGCGGCGCAGGTATGGATGGTTTCCGATGGCGTTGCTTCCATCTTCAAGCTGGCCTATGACCAGAGGTTTGTGAAGCATTCCGTTGGCTCGTTGCTGACTGCTGCGCTGATGCGGCATGTGCTTGACGTCGATGGTGTGGCTGAGGTCGACTTTCTGAGCGGGGATGATCCTTACAAGCAGGATTGGATGTCGCATCGGCGGGAGCGGTGGGGGATTGCTGCTTTCAATCTTCGGACTTTGCGTGGGGTGGTGTTGGCGTTGTTTCATATTGGGGGGCGGTGGGTTAAGCGCCTGGTTCTCTCTTCGGTGAACCGGTTCCGGGCGTCGCTCCGTTGTGGCTTGCCGGGACTCGCCCCGGCGGGCGACCTACTTTCTTTGCTTCGCCAAAGAAAGTAGGCAAAGAAAGGCGACCCCGGTACGCAGCCCCTTCGGGGTCCCCGAAAAAATGCAGTGGAAAGCGGGAAGCGCGGAAACTCGCCTTCGGCTCAGACATCTGCGCTTCTTTATCCGATTTTGCGTCCGCTCTTTTGGGGACCCCCGCAGGGGGCGGCGGTACAGGGTCGCACCTCGGCGGCCCCCTTTCTTTGCTTACTTTCTTTGGCGAAGCAAAGAAAGTGAGTGGCCCGCCGGGGCCAGTCCCGGCAGGCATCCACGGAGAGCAAGACGAACCGCTTCACCGAAGAGAACAACAACAAGAAAAAAATATGCTGTAATCACCAAAGCACCACCCCCACTGGCACAAAAAGGAGACAAACCATGAAAAAGCTTGCAGCCGCTCTCATCCTCACCCTCCCCCTGATCCACTTCCCCACCCAAGCCGCCACCGAGCAGCAAAACAAGATGGCAACCTGCAACAAGGAAGCCGCCGACAAGAAGGGCGACGAGCGCAAGGCGTTCATGAAGGAATGCCTGAGCAACAAGCCGAAGGTCAGCGAGGCGCAGAAGGCGCAGCAGGAGAAGATGAAGACCTGCAACGCCGAGGCCAAGGACAAGAAGGGCGACGAGCGCAAGAAGTTCATGAGCGAGTGCCTGAAGAAGGGCTGAGCCCTGCGCACATCGGTCTTCATTTCCGCATCCGTGTAGAAATTGCACGGATCCGCTCGCGTCAAGACGTGCCTGCCAGCCGGAGCGCGGGCATGCTTCTCGCATCGGTGCTGGACATCCCACGACAGGATGCTGGCTTTTCGGAAATCCATTTCTATAATGAAGCGATGGGAATTTTTGACGCAGCTCTGCCAACCTCCGCCGCCGCAATTGCCGCGGTAGCCGCGTTCGCTGCCGTGTACCGCAGCGCGCGCTGGGCCGACTGGCGCCGGCTGTCCGCGCCCGGCGCGTTTTCCGCGTGGTGCTGCGCGATCATCCTCCTGCCGCTGGTCTGGCGTTTCAGCGTGCCGCTTCCCGGCGGACCGGCGCTGCACATGGTCGGATTGCCGATCTTCGTCCTGATGTTCGGGCGACGGCTGGGCATGACCGGCGCCGCGCTGTCGGTGTTGGCCTATACCCTCGCGTTCGACGGCCTGTGGCTGAACTTCGGCCTGAACCTGCTCCTGCTCGCCGTCCTGCCCGCCTATTGCGGCGAGGCGCTGATGCGCGCGACCGAACGCTTCCTGCCAAGGCACATGTTCGTCTACCTGCTCGGCAATGGCTTCTTCGGGGCGATGGCGATGCTGGCCATCCTCAATACGCTGTCGCTCGGCGTGTACTACACGATGACGTTTTCCAGGCCGTTCGGCGCGGATGTCGTCGCGTATGCGCTCCTGCTTTCCTGGGGCGAGTCTTTCCTCACCGGTTTGCTGCTCACCATGTTCACGGTCTACCGGCCGGAATGGGTGCTGACCTTCGACGACAAGGTCTACCTGAGCGGCAAGTAGTCAGTCCCCCTTGATCCACGCGGCGGCCGCGCGCATGACGGCTTCCGGCTGGTCGCGGTGCGGCGAGTGGCCGCAGTCGGCGATCGGCAAGGCCTTGGCCTGTTGCGCCAGCCGTTCGATGCCGTAGATCTGCTCCAGCGTACCGTATTCGTCGCCTTCGCCCTGGATCGCCAGCACCGGGCAGGCGATCTTCGGCAGTTCCGCTTCGATATTCCACGCGCGGAACGCTGGGTCCAGCCAGGCATCGTTCCAGCCGAGGAACACGGATTCGGCATCCAGATGGTGGCGCGCGAGCCGCGCTTTCAGGTCGGTCTGCAGGAAGGCTTCGCGCGCCTGGCGGATGCCGGCGACGGTGATGTCTTCGACGAAGATGTGCGGTGCCATCACCACCAGTCCGCTCACCTGTTGCGGAAAGCGCGCCGCGTACAGCAGCGCGATCGAGCCGCCGTCGCTGTGGCCGAACAGCCAGGGCTTTTCAACGCCGAGCGCGGACAGCAGCGCCGGCAAGGCTTCGTACGCCTGTGCATGCAGGTAGTCCGGCCGCAGCGGGGCGTCGAGCGGGCGTGGTGTGGACTGGCCGTAGCCGTAGCGGGAAAACACCAGGCCGCGCAAGCCGTGCGTTTCGCAGAAGCGCTGCGGGAAGTCGCGCCACATCGAGATCGAACCGAGGCCTTCGTGCAGGAACACGACG
>Ga0196970_1000823_pt1 | contig 28694 bp, 41 predicted proteins | sample S1v_513CmetaG_FD_148672 | JGI IMG/M metagenome (GOLD analysis project Ga0196970, IMG submission 148672) | Soil microbial communities from Anza Borrego desert, Southern California, United States - S1+v_5-13C | ecosystem: Environmental > Terrestrial > Soil > Desert | place: USA: California... | reverse complement strand
CCTGCAAAATCACTCGGGGAGATCACGCGCGAGGGGGTGTGGTGAAAAATGTTTGAAAATAGAGGTAATAAATCAAAAGACGAACGAATCCAAAAAGAATCGGACAGGCTAAAGGAACTACTGAAAGAAATTCCTGCCGACAGACTGAACGCAGTCATGTCGTTAATATACAATGCGGCATTTATGACAATTACACTAGAAGACTTGCAAGAAACGATTAATCGCAACGGCGTTGTATCCGAATATCAAAACGGAGAAAACCAGTGGGGTACTAAAAAAAGCCCCGAGGTTGAGATTTACAACACTATGATCAAAAATCACGCCTCCATCATGAAGCAACTAACTGACCTAATACCGGAAGGTGGTCAGACGCCGCCACAAAACAACGAACCGGACCCGTTTGAACAAATTAGGGATCGCAAGAAGCAATTATGAGTGTCCCGCAGTATATTGCTGATTGGCATGATTATGTAGAACGGGAACCGGAAAAGCACGGCAAGGATATCAAGAAGCTAAAAAAACTGATTGAGAAACTGCTTAAGAGTAAAAGCGTTTGGTACGATCCGATTGATGTTGACGCCTTTATTGATTACTGCCGATTGGTAAAACATCGAGAAGGGCGTTGGGCAGGACAGTCACTTGAGCTATCAATAGAACAAAAGTACATTGCAGCTTGTATATTTGGTTTTAAGATGTATGACGAAGAACTAGCAATGGAGGTCAGATACTTCCGTGAGCTAGTTCTTTTTGTTGCCCGGAAGTGGGGCAAGTCAACCTTTATCTCTGCTGTTGCGGACTTTTTGCTTATGGCGGATGGAGAACCGGCTGCTCAGGTCTGGACGCTTGCGACACAGAAACAACAGGCATCTATTGTTTATGAGGCGGCAAAGGCGTTTCTGCAATCCAGCGATATTCTCACTCCCGCAAATAATCCGCGCAAACACTGGCGGACGAAGCGCGATAAAGATAACTCAGAAATGATATTGCACCCGGCAAGCGGTAGCTACATGAAAGCCGGGAGTAAAAATAGTCAGTCGCAAGACGGTTTGAACCCACATGGCGTAGTCATTGACGAACTTCACGCAATCAAGGATCGGAACACATATGACGTGTTCTCGTCTGCAATGGGCGCTCGGGCGCAGCCGCTTACCGTTATCATCTCGACGTTTGGATTTGTGCGCGAAGGAATTTTTGATAGCATCTTGGAGCGTTGCCAGAAAGTGTTGTCGGGAAAAAGCAAAGAACGATTGTTCCCGATGATATTTAGAATTGACGACGACGACGATCCAGCGAACCCGTCATGTTGGATTAAAGCAAATCCCGGTATTCCCGAAGGTAGGCCTACTATGAGCTACCTGAAAGGGGAATATCAAAAGGCCGTCGAGGACCCGGCGCAACTTCCATCATTCCTGGCAAAACACCTTAACCGCGCATCAGGTACGAGTGTGGTTTATTTTGATTTGCAAAAGGTTGACAAGTGCGCTATAGATATGGACCTGTCTATGATCCAGGACCGTTATGCAGTTGGCGGGGTGGATTTGGCGGAGACAACGGACTTGTGTTGCGCCACAGCAATTATTCCTCTCAACGGAAAGTTGCATGTTTTTCAAAAATATTTCATTGCTAGGCAACGTATTGAACAGAACAGCAAGGCGGACAAAATGGCATATGAGACATTTACTCGCACATCCGCAGCTGAACCTTTGAACAAGGAACTTCTCCAAATTTGCGAGGGGGCAATGGTCAGAAAATCCGATGTTACCGCATGGTTCGTGGAACTTGCCACAACGTACCAAGTGACATTCTGGAAGATTGGTTATGACCGCTGGCACGGCGGGGATTGGGTGGACGAAATGGAAGTAAACGGCTTCCCGAAAGAAGACAGTAACGAACGAGGTGTTACATTCCCTGTTGCACAGGGGGCTAAATCTCTTTCTGCGCCAATGAAAGAAACCCGCGTGCTTTTCGAAGACAAGATTATTCAGTTCAGTAGGCACAATGGGTTGTTTCGTTGGTGCGTTACCAACACAGCGGCAAAAATAGACGCCAACAACAATATACAGCCAGACAAGGCCAAGAGCAGGGCGCGCATTGATGGATACGTGTCATTTTTAATGGCCTATATCGCGTACAAAAAGGCGCTTGACCTATTCGAGGAATACCAGCCCTAGGGGAGGTGAGAAATTGGGGATTTTGCAGCGAATAACAAATGTGTTCCGACCGCAAAAAGATGAAACGATTACAGCCGCGCAAATTATTGATTTACTCCAGCGCGGCATGCCGCTTATGAGTTTTGGTCGAAATCTATACGACACGCCGGAAGTAAGGGCGGCAATTAATTTTATAGCAGAAAAGGTTGGTAGTGTACCTTTCTATCATGCGCGTGCGGATGATGAAGGAAACGTAGAACATATGAACAGTCGCGTCCAATACGTTTTAACCAAGCGGACTAACCCGTTACAGGGGCCACAAGTATTTTGGACGCACATGATTACTCGAGTGTTACTGGCAAACAATGCCTATGCGTTCCCGGATTGGGATGACAACGGAAATCTTAGGGCGATTTACCCGTTACCGTTTTCACAACATGAATTTGGTCAGGACGATGATGGTAGGGTAGTCATTTGGTTCCCGGCAGCAGGCAGAGAAGGAATGTTCTATTACGATGACATTATTCACTTACAAAGATTCCCGACGCAGACGGGCGGAGCGCCTACACAGGCAACACGGGGTTATATGGAGATCGTTAACACCTTGCAATCTCAAGCGGTTAATGACAGCAAAAACAGCCAGCGCATTGCAGCCCTGTTAATCAATAAGTCACAACTCAAGGGCGCAGATATGAAGAAAAAGCTGGAAGAGTTTAAGGACTTATTTTTAACTTCCGAAAACACAACCGGATTTGGGATGATCGGCCCTGAATATGAGGTTCACAACCTGGACTTAAAAATCCAGCCGCTCAACAAAGAAGTATTAAACGCTGTTGTTGATTATCTTTACACGTACTTCGGGGGAAGCCGAGCAATCTTTACGCATAGCGCAAATGAAATTGAAATAGAACAATTCATTACTAATACGATTCTTCCAACTGTATACCAAATCGAAGAAGAATCGACATACAAAATTTTTACAAACACAGAAATGTCGCATCACAACAAAGTTATTGCTGAATTGGTTGACCTTGAAATAAGCACATTGTCAGCACGTACGGCATTTTACAAAGAAATGCTTTTTGCTTCGGTTATGACAAGAAACGAAGTGCGAAAGAGAATCGGGCTTCCAAAAGGACCGCCCGAACTTGATCAATACATGGAAAGTAAAAACTTTCAGACTTTGCAACCAGGAACATACACCGTGAAAGGAGGTGAGACGGATGGAGAAGGATGAACAGGGTAAGGTATCGCCCCTCTCGTCTCAATCGAAGCGGCGAGTAAATTATGACGTGGAACGCTCGCGATTCCGGGCGGTATCCGAAGAAATAGATGGCGTATCTGTGCGAAAACTGCGCGGGTACGCTATTTTATTTGACGTCCTTGGCACACCATGGCGCGGAAGTGTGTGGAAAGAAAAAGTAAGCAAAAATGCGCTTGATGGTGTTGACCTGTCGTCTGTGCCGGTTTTGTGGGATCACAACACGGCGTGGGTACTGGGCAAGACGGGGAAAAACGCCCGCCTTGAAGTAGATGAAACTGGTTTGTTTGTAGAAGTAACGCTCGGGAATACATGGTTGGACGATTACGTTTTTGACCGCGTTTCCCGTGAATTGGTAGACGGAATGAGCTTCTACTTTGACTCCCAAGCGGTTATTGCTTCTGACTGGGAAAACAAAATCGATGTCATTGCTCAAATCAACGCTATCTATGAGGTTAGCGTATTGGCGTTCCCGGCATATGACGAAACGCTTATTATCGCCGAGGAAGCTCCGGTTGAGCCGGAAGTGAATGTAGAAGAAGAGGCCAAAAAGGCCGCACTAATTAATTTAATTGAGCAGCTGTAGGCTGCAAAGGGGGATAAATCAATGGCTATTACTCAAAAAGAAGCTGCCGAATTGAAACGGCAAAAAAATGAACTCGAACAAAAACGTCTTGCGCTGAAAGAAAAGGTGAAGAACCATCGCGGCGCATCTACTGATGAACTGAATGAAACAGCCGATCAACTTCGGACACTGTCAGACCAAATTGACAATATCAATGAGCAATTGACGGAAGCGCCGGAAGATAATAAGCGTGGTTTGTTTAGTCAACGTGGCGGGGAGTTAAACGAAGAAAATTTCCGTAGTTCCGCCAAATATCGCGATGCTTTTTATCGTTCCTATCTGAACAATAAAATCAGCGACGAAGACGCGGAAATCATGTCTTATGGGAAACGCGCCATTACGGACATGAATGGCGGTAGCGTAACCAGCGGTGCGGAGTATCTTGTACCACAAACCACGCTTGACAAAGTGTATGCGGTAATTAAACAGTATGGCCGATTGTATTCGGCAATCACAAAATATGGTTTTACTGGCGACGTGGCATTGCCGATTGGTACAGCTGGAGCACCTACAACGAATTCTGATGGAACCGTTACGCTGAACTTCTCGTTTACAGAGGTTAAAATCCAGCAACAAGCCGTTGTCGCAACCATTATCGTTAAAAACCTACTGCTTCGTAATAGCATTCCTGCTTTCGAACAGTATTTAGCGGAGGAAGTTGGTAAATATATCGGCTTGCAACTGGAAAACTCGGTTTTGAACGGTACGATTTCGCCTACATCTAATTTTCTCGGTATCATTCCAGCAATCAAAGAAACTCCCTCGGCTGCAAAAACCTACTCGCAAATGGATTGGCAGCAGATCGGTGAAATTCTTGCATCGGTAGAAAGCCCGTACGGCGATCAAGGCACATGGGTAATGAAGCGGTACACGTTCTTTACTCGGTTCTTCTCTCTAACGGACGCCGCAGGAAAACCGCTCGTTACTGTTACACCAGTACAAGGAGGGCCGGGATCGTCCAATTACTTGATTGCGGGTATGCCGGTTATCTTCTCGTCGCAAATGCCAGACGCAGACGCGGTGTTGTACGGAGACCTGTCAACCTACATCGTAAACGAATCCGAATCGTTCACGCTTGAATCCAACTCTTCCGAGCGCTTTAGCTCTGACGAAACGGTTTGGCGTGGCAAGGTGTACAGTGGCGGTAAGCCGTTGTTTGCCAAAGACACGTTCACATACTGGACATTTGTAGAAGCACCAACAACCTGATGAAAGGGTGAAAAATATGGCTAGGCCAAGAAAGGAAAAGCCCGCTGCTGAACAGGTAGCGGGCTTAGATTTGGCGAACGGTTCGGATCAGACTGTCCTTGTTTGGAAGGCAACACGACCAATGACGGAAGCTGAACACCAAAGCTTGTCCGCGAAGTTACGTTATGAAGCGCGGCAAACGGGTTTGAACATTGTTTTGATCCCGTATTCTGTGGAAGAGAGTATTGACAATGGCTCTAACTGATGCGGAATTGCTGCAAAAAGTCAAGGAAGGGCTTGGGCTTGGGACCGGATACCAAAATCCGGTTCTAATGCCCAAGGTGTTAGCGGTTAAACAATATATGCTCGGCGCAGGTATAACGCCTGAAAAGTTTGAGAGCGAGTTGGGAATTGCTACCTTGACAGTCGGTGTCAATGACCTTTGGAATTTAACGCCTGGGGAAGTTACTTTTTCGGATGCATTTATGGTTATATTGTTACCGCAGCTGATGGCGTCAAGCCTGCCGGAACCTGGAGGTGAGAGTTAATGCCCAAATATGAAAGTTACACGCCAATGGCGGCGAAATGGTTGTTGCCTGACGGAAGTATTACGGACAAAATGCCGACAAGTGGTGATGGGGGTGGAAGTGGATCGTCCATCAAAATCGATGATACTCAATTTCAGGCTCTTGCGAAAGCTGGAAAGCAGGACGAAATCATTTCCGCGATTGGATCGTTAAAAATCCAAGGAATACCCGGAATCTTGACGGGTGACGTCGATCCAAACAGTGGAACTGACTATCCAAAGTTGATTGAACCCACAGGAGCGTATGCAATTGAAATTCAAAACCCCAAAGATAACACGCAACCGTTATTGGTGAGTGACATGGATGTTCCTTTCGGACATTGGGAGATAGCGCCCGGTACATCAAGCACATTCTATTACTCAAAGCTTTATGTCAGTTTGCCTGATGGTGCCACCGAAGTGCAGAAAGTTACCTTTCGAGCAAGGAAGTATGCATAATGTGGCGTCCAGATGTACAACAAATGGTTACACCAATCCGTGTGCAGCGCCGTCGAGAAACAACTGTCAACGGATCGCCTAAAGTAGTCTATGAGGATGCTGATCCAGCGCTAGACTTTTGCAATTGGAAGAGTCGAGGTGGAACCGAAAGCACGCAATCCGGCGCACTTGTCGTCGAAGATACGGCGGATGTTGTCTTATGGTATAGGTCGGATATCTCACAAAAAGATAGGCTGCTACTAAATGACGATTCCAAACTTGCCTACGACGTGATTGGACCGCCCGAAAATGTAGAGCAACGAAATATGTTTCTTGTTTTGAAGGTAAGACGGGCGGTGAATAACTAATGGCCGGGAAACGTTATACAAGGAGCCGGAGCGTTAGGCTTGATCTATCAGGACTTGAAGAATATGCAAAACAGATTGCCGCTACTGGGCGAAGTGTTGACGATGTAGTAAAGATGGCCGTATATGAAAGTGCTCAACCGATATACAAGGACATCAAGGAATGGGCTGAACGGCACAAAAAGAGCGGCGTCATGGAAGCGGGTGTTGATTTGTCGGAGCCCTGGCAAAGCGGAAACGAAATCGGCGTAAACGTAGGTATTAATGACGAGAAGTCTCCCGGAGCTTGGCACGCAGTTTTTACCGAATACGGCACTCCTACGCAGCCAGCAGACCCAGGGATTCGCAACGCCTTTGATAACAACAAATCAAAAGTCAAAAAGATACAACGCGAAGTTTTGAAACGTGGGGGGATGCCGGTTGAATGATATTTTCTCGATCATTTATAACACGCTTGTCGAACTCGGATATCCTGTACGTGAACAAGGGACATACGCTCCGGACGAAACACTTCCCGAGACGCATGTCACCTACCAATTGATCGACAGTCCCAACGACAGCAGCGCAGACAACCTGCCTACTTCTACAACGTACCGAGTTCAAGTTAATCTATATAGCCGTGACCCAGCAATTACACAGGGAGCAGACGACGCATTGCGTTCAATCTTGCTCCCTGTTGGTTTTATGCGAGTGTCTGGTAGATCGCTACCTTATGATATCAAAACTGGACACTACGGATTTACAAGTGATTATCGTTACTATATGTACTTTTAGGAGGGAAAAAAATGGAGAAACAGTATGGCGAATTTGTGGGTGTAGATAATCTGCATTTCGCTGAAATCATCAATGATACTTTGACAGAATATACAACGTTAGCGCCAGAGTATTTAGCTCCCGCTGCTGAAATAGCGGGGGAAGCGGAAATAAACAACACGCCAACATACTATGACAACAAACCTGGGTTTAACTACGTTTCCGAGGGTGTAACCACTCTAACTATTACCGTCTCTAACGTCCCTGCAAAACTCGCGGCAAGATTGCTAGGTAAATCATATGACGAAGCAAGCGGACGTGTATATGATAGCGGTCAACCGAACCCGCCTTACCTTGCACTTGGTTTCAGATACAACATGGGGCCAAGTGATTATCGCTATTACTGGTATTTTAAGGGGACATTCTCGGGCGGTTCGGAAGAGGCTGCTACAAAGTCTTCAGACGTTGACATTCGCACGTATGAATTGACCTACACAGCCGTAACCACTACACACGAGTGGACGACAGGCGGAGAAGCGATTTCACTTAAGCGAGTGTTTGCCGATACAGCAGATGCGGCGTTCGTTCCAACTGGATGGTTTACCCAAGTACAAACACCGGACAATTCGGGATCACCCAGTGCCCTGACACTTTCTAGCAGCGTTCCAGCAGACGGAGCGACGGGTGTTGCTGTTGGCGCTAACGTCGTGCTCACATTTAGCAACAAAATTTCCAACCATGCTATTTCGTTGATCGATGAAACTTTCAGCGTTGTGCCAGCGGCTTATAATTTCGACGCGACCGGAAAAGTATTAACTATCAATCCCAATGCAAATCTGTCTGCGGCAACGGACTACGCTGTAATGGTCAACGGAGTTAGTGACATTTATGCTCAGTCGTTAGCAAATCAAACAATTCATTTTACGACAGCCTAAAAGTATAGATGGGCGGGTGCTTCCCGCCCTTTTTAAATTGCGGAGGGATGAAGGATGTTAAAACTTAAGCTTGGAGACAAGACCTATGTTGCCACAACGATTAATGCAGCGATTACCCGTGAGACTTTTCAAATCAATCGGGATGCCTTGCAATTTGCGAAAGAAGCACTAAAGGCGCAGCAAGCAGAAGAAACAGAAGATTTTGACTTACTGACTGATATTATGGATAAAACTTTAGAACTGAAAGACCGGAAAGCCGCGCTGATCTGCAAAGCTTATGGAGATAAATTCACTGTAGATGATCTGGAAAATCATTTAACAGACGAGGAAATAGATTTGCAGATCAATTCGCTTATATCCTCTATCAACCGCAAGATTGAAAAAAAGTAGTACCCGGCAGCGCGGCTGGCAACGAAGATATGGACGCCTACGATATGATCATTTCGCTATATCACACGTTTGCTGATAACTACAAATGGGGCTTGAAAGAAATCGAGGAGACAGACTTTGAGTTGTTACTCGATTTTGCTTTTTGGAAGGACCCTAACGTGAGAGTTATCAATGGAAAGCGATATACACGGGCCAAACAAGCTCCTAAATGGCTGTAGTAGCGTTCGTGGTGAAAGGCAGGTGAGACAATGGCTAATGAAAATGACATCGGCGGTAGAGTTGACCTAGACATTACTGACTTTAAAGCCAATATCGCCGAATTAAACCGGCAGATCAAAGTAATAGATTCTGGTTTCAAGGCCGCTGCTGCCGGTATGGACGATTGGGGAAAATCGGAAGAAGGTTTACAAGCTAGAATCAAGGCGCTAAATGACATAACGGACCTGCAACGCAAAAAGGTCGAAAATCTTACAACACAATACCAACAAATTGTCGCTGAGAAGGGCGAAAACAGCAGGGCGGCACAAGATTTACTCATCCGTATCAACAGAGAAACAGAGGCATTGAACAGGAACGAAGCTGAAATACGACGCTCTACCCAGGCGCTAGAAAATTTAAGGAATGAATCCCAAGAAGCGGCGGATGAAACAGATGATTTGTCCAATGGTGTTGATGACCTTAATGATAGATTGAAATCCATGGGCGAAGGAGCCGTAAAAATAGCGGCTGCTGGAATTGCTGCTGTGGGAGCCGCAGCGGCTGCGGCGGTTGCAGGGATCGCGAAATTTGCAAATGACTCCGCTAAGGCTATGAACAACTTCCAAGCTCAAACCGGCGCAACCGCAGAGGAAATGGCCGAATTCAAGGAGATTGCAAGTGATGTCTATACCGACAATCTTGGCGAGAGCATGGAAGATGTTGCGGTGGCTATGGCGGAAGTCAGACGAACGACCGGTGAGACCGGCGAATCGTTGAAAGAGTTGACCAAAGATGCCTTAATGCTTCGCGATACATTTGGCTATGAAATCAACGAGACAACCCGAACGTCCAATACGCTTATGAAGCAGTTTGGCATTACTGGCAAGCAGGCTATGACATTAATCGCCCAGGGAGCCCAAAATGGGGCCGACAAGAACGGTGACCTGCTAGACACTTTAAACGAGTACTCACCGCAATTTAAGGCAATGGGCTATAGCGCCGAGCAATTTTTGGACATATTGATTCAAGGGGCCAATGAAGGCGCGTGGTCGATTGATAAAGTCGGGGATGCTATCAAGGAATTTAACATCCGGGCAAAAGACGGCAGTGATTCATCCGCGCAGGCATTCCAGCAACTTGGACTCAACGCCGATTTGATGACACAGTCCTTCGCGGCGGGAGGAGAAACGGCCCAAGCTGCTTTCGGTAAAGTCATATCCGCTTTGGAGGGGATAGAGGACCCTGTTAAACGAAATCAAATCGGCGTAGCTCTTTTTGGTACGCAATTTGAAGACTTGGAAGCTGGAGCGATCTTGGCGCTAGGGAATGTCCGCTCTCAAGCTGATATGACCTCCGATACGCTGCAAAAAATAAATGAAGTCAAATACAATGACATTGATTCGGCACTAGAAGGGTTGAAACGCAACTTAATAACAGAAATCGCAGAGCCCGTTGGAACAGCATTGCTTCCCAAAATCAATGAATTGGTAGCAAGTTTAAAAAATGTTGATACCAAGCCAATTGTTGACGGGATGATGTGGATCATTGACCATGCTGGAGCATTAGCCTCGGGAGTGGCGGCGGTTGGAACTGCCTTTTTAGGCTGGAAAGTCGGTTCTCTTATAAATACTGTTATCACATCCATTCAGGCCCTCACAACCGCTCAATGGGGCTTGAATGCAGCCATGGCGGCTAACCCAATAGGGTTGATCGTTGCGGCTATTGCGGCATTTGCTGCTGGCGTTGCTGTCCTATACAACAAGTGGGACGAAATCATGAAACTAGCGGCACCGCTTAAAATCGCAATACTGGCGTTACTGGCCCCATTTACTGTTGTTACCGCAGCCATAAAGGCTGTTGTTTATGCATTTCAAAATTGGGACAGCATAACCGGATATGTTAATGGTGTGCTGGATGGAATAAAACAATGGGGGGCCAATCTTGCAGAATGGTTTACCGTTGAAATCCCAAAAATGATTGATAATGTAATCGGATGGTTTGCCTCGTTACCTGAAAGGATTGTGGAATCATTTAACTCACTACTGGCGTCCATCAAACAGTGGGGGGTTGATACAGTAGCGTGGGTTACAACCGAAATACCAAAGATCATTGAAGGTATAATCCAATTTTTTAATGAACTGCCTAACAAGATCGGCTATGCTCTCGGCCTAGCACTCGGAACAATCACAAAATGGGGCGTCGATGCGTGGAATTGGGCAAAAGTAGAGGTTCCGAAGCTGATTAATAGCATTGGGACTTTTTTTGCGGAGTTGCCCGGAAAAATTGGGACGGCGATCACATCGGCATTTAACAACATAAAACAATGGGGCATTAATGTTGGTGCTTGGATTGCTACGGAAATACCCAAGCTGATTAATAATATCGCAACGTTTTTCGCACAAATTCCAACAAGAATCTCCACAGCACTATCAACGGCGTTGCAAAACGTTAAGGATTGGGCCTTAAACTTAATATCTACAGCACAAACAGAGATTCCAAAAGTAATCAATTCCATAATTAAGTTTTTCGATGAACTTCCCGGCAGAATGGTGGACATTGGTAAGGATGTTGTAAACGGCCTATGGAATGGTATAAAAAACTCTGCTGGTTGGCTTAGGGATCAAGTTTTGGGCTTTGTCGATGGGGTTGTAGAGGGATTTAAAAGTGGTTTCAACAGTCACTCTCCATCTCGACGCATCCGCGATGAGGTCGGCATGACGGTTGGCACTGGATTGGGTGTGGGGATTGAAAAATCATCTAAATACGCCTTAAGTGCTGCAATGGATACAACAAACAGAATTACAAATGGCATGAAAAACGGTATTACGGACGGCGCAAAAAACATCAATATGGCTATGTCGGGGTTAAATAGAGAGCTAGCTTTGAATCCAACAATAAACCCTGCAAACGTGTCGAAAATGAATGCAATGAGCAATGGCGGTTCGGGCGCTACGCAAGTAACAAATAACTTCTCTGATATGTTTAGGGGGGCTAATTTTGTTATCAGAAGTGATAATGACATAACAAAATTGGGCCAAGAAATTGGCAGTTACATTTCAAACAATACGAGAGGATTGGGAGGTGCTCCTGCTTGAGTGATGTAGTTAAATATCTTGGAGACAAGACGCCGTCAGAACTCGGCATGCAAGTGCTTAGACAGTCGCAGCGCCCTATCCTCTCGGCAACCGTCGATAATGTCGTTACAGTCCCCGAGATGCATGGAGCGTATGATTTCGGCGCTTATATGGGGCCAAAATCATTTAATTTAGAATGTGCATTTATGACGCGCGATGCAACCGAATTACAATCCAAAGTGGGCGCTCTTGCTGCCTATTTACTTGATGGTGACGGCAGGCCGCGAACTATGCCAATTGTCTTCGCAAACCAACCGGATAGACAATACGCAGTCCGCTACTCGGGAGATTTGCAAATAGACCGGATCGCGGGACTGGGGACGTTTACGCTTCCGTTTACAGCCTACGATCCATTTGCGTACAGTGCGGAATCCACGTCCGACATACTCACGTGGGACACGGATTACACATGGGATGATGATTTCGCTTGGGATGATGATTATTCGTACAGTATCACGGCTCCAAGCACCCTTGAAATTAACAACATTGGAAATCAAAACGCTCTACCGATCATTAAGATATCGGGGGCGTTTTCTTCTTTATCTCTAACGGTAGGTGGAGTTGTTTTCACATATAACGCACCATTAAATGGCGTTTTGGAATTGGATTTCAAACGAAGAACCGCAAAGGTCGGCACAACGAACGTCCTTCAAAATTCAAATGCTCAATTCGGCAAACTGCCTCCAGGAATCTCCAATGTGGTCGTCGGGGGCACTGGTTTAAATATAACCATAGACATCATCTTTAACTTTAAATACGCAGCCTAAAGGGGGCGAGTATATTGGCGGAAATTAAAACCATACCTATTGGCGAGAAATTACGAATAAGTAACCCCAAGATTAATCAGAACTTTCAAAACTTAAACAATGAAATTGCTGCAAACAAAACTGATGCAGACAACAAGCTCGAAGCACATAAAAATTCGACAACAGCGCACCCGGCGCAAAGCATCACCTATCAAGGCGTTGTAGCAACTGCTAATGATGCGAAAGACGCAATTGATAAAACTTATACCCGCATCAGCGAAATTGTCGCTCAATCGGGGGATAGCAATACAGAAATTGTAGATTCACGCGGTGAATATCCAGTTTTGGGCGATCGCCTGAACGCCTCTGATGCGCGGTTAGCGGATATAGCGTATAACGTTAAAGCTTTTGGAGCGGTTGGTGATGGCGTTACTGATGATACAACTGCAATAAAAAACGCTATTGCGGCTGCGGGTGCAAAAGGCGGTAGAGTACGGTTCCCGGCAGGGACATTCATCTATTCAAGTTATATGCAACCCCCAAGCAATATTACAATCGAAGGCGTAAAGGGCGCAACGGTTATTAAAATGAAACCAGATGTGTTACCGACATTTGGATTTTTTAATGTGGGAAACATTAATAATGTAGTAGTCAGAGACATTAAATTTGTCGGAAATAAAGTTGACCCCACAACTCCCGGAACTGCCGAACCTGCAATGTTCCTTTTGGGATGTAGCGACATCTTAATAGAGAACTGCGAGTTTACAGGATATATGGGAATCGGAATTGCTTTTCAAGGAGGGAAAAATACAAAGGTCATAGGTTGTAAGTTTTATGATCACGGTCAAAACTTAACCGCTTGGCGAGGAATGTCGCCGAAATCTGTGCCTGCTGTTTGGGCCGCATACGGTAACGAGGGGCTTGTGGTCGAAGATTGTGATTTTGATGATTGCCGCTGGTCTGCTGTGTTTATGCTTGGCAAAAAAGGGTCAGTAAATAACTGCCGGATTGATAATGTTGGTGAGTCCTCGATTTACTCGGAATCATCGGCAGAATATCCAACTGAATACAACTCGGCGACAAACAATAAGATTTCAAATGCGTATATGGTTGACGTGACTGCTTGTGGAATTGAATGGGCGACACCCAACTCGGTAATTGCAGATAACGTAATAACTAGTTGTGGCGGAGATGGAATAGCAATCGCAAATTGCTCCTACTTAACGGTTGAAAACAACATAATCTCCAACTGCAATAAGGAAGGTTTTACTTTTGGCGGCGGCATTGGATTGGCGCTTAAGGACGGTATAACGTTGCCGAAGCAGGGCAAAGGAATAAGCATTAATAACAACATCTGTTACGATGACCAAGCGGTAAAAACACAGAAGTACGGGATTTATGTAACAAACTACGGCGGGTCAGGGTCATTTACTGACTGTTCGATTGCGAATAACATCTTAAAAGATAACCGTATCTCTGATTTTTTTATTGATGGAAATGTCTTTTCTGATCCAAGTAATAAATTTACTGATGAAGCATGGCATTCACCCGAACTATTAAATGGATGGGTGGAATTTGGGGGGGGGTATAATCCACCTGGCTATGCTATGGATCGAGGAAGGGTTCACCTGAAGGGATTCATTAAAAATGGGACAGCCAGTGCAAACACGGTTCTATTTAATTTACCTCTTGCATACAGGCCGCAAAACAACATATCAGTTGTTAGTATATCTAACGCAGGCGGGACAGCCACACCTATTACAATCGAAATATTAACAAATGGAAATGTTCGGATTGGAGCATTCTCTTCGGGTACAAATTGGTTGATTTTGGATTCCATTTCGTTTAGCATTTAGTGTATAAGGTAAATACTGGGGTGCTATAGGTGTCTAAACAAAGATATGAGTGGTTAGATTTGATGAAGGTAGTTGCAATATTGGCTGTCATTTTAAATCATACGGCAGGAATTATTTTTGATAACCAATTGATTTTGCTTCATACTGGTTTTTCGGTAACCCTATTTATATTATTAGCCGGAATAACCTCTTCAGTTTCAATCTCAGGTAGGAATGAGATAGACCATAAATATCTTTGGTATAGGCTAAGGGCCCCTATAACATCTTACATTATAGCTTCTTTTGTCTATCATGTTTTTGTTAACAGCATGAGATTCGACTTTATTACGTTTATCAATCAATTGGCAACATTCTCAGCGTCTCCACCGTTTTATTTCTTTGCTTTCTATATTCAATTGGTACTTTGTTCGACTATTTTATATAAAGTCATTAACTTTAAGAACAATTGTTTATACCATATTGGCATACTCATAGTTATATATTTAATTTCGAACTACATTACTGCCCACACGGTGATAGGCAATATCATGGGTGGTGGGGGAAATTTACTTGGGGGCACTTACTTATTCGTGTACTCCCTTGGGATGATGCTTCATAATTATTTGCCCAAATTAACTGGGATGAGAACTAATTTTTTGGGACTGTTGTTGGTTATATTGTTGCTAACAATCTTTGAGTATAAAGGCTTAATTCATTCGATTTGGTCTAATCCTCCAAACGATTATTTGTTGGTGTATACCTTATTGGTATTTGGATTGCTGTTCAATCTTTACCAAGTTGTATCTAAGTTTAAAAATCTAGTGATATTAAAATGGATTGGTTATGTTGGGAGTTTCTCGCTCTATATTTTTATGTATCACAAATTATTCATTGATTTAAGCCTAAGGTATAATTTGCTACAAATGGTAGGAGTTCAAAATGTTTATCTTACTAGGATTTGGATTCTATCTTGCAGCTTAGCCATGCCGGTAGCGCTGGGGGTGCTTGCAAAGCATTACATCAAGCCAACATTCAATAAAATAGTGTTTTATTCTAATGATAAACATGTACAGTAGGACGATATTGCTTGCGCAACAGCCTCACTAATTAGTGAGGTTTATTTTATATTTGGAGGTGATACATTGATCACGATATTAAATTCGTCATATAAGCCGCTCGCGATCCTGGAAGATTACTTTTCTGATGAAATCGCAGAACAGATCAACGGGGCGTATACGCTAAAGTTCTCGGTTTATCTTGACGACGACAAAAGCCAGTACATTCAAATCGGCAACTATGCCGAAGCCGAAGGGCAATACTTTAATATCGTTCACCACCGCCGAACGCGATCCCAAAGCGGAGAGGTCGCCATAGCAGTAGAATGTGAGCAGGTCGCCTATGATCTGCTCTTTACTGTGTTTGAGGGAGGATTTATCCACTCTGGCACACCGGCACAACTGCTCAATATGGCTTTAGAAGGGACTAACTTCACGGTCGGCGGCGTGGGCTTATCAGGTATTATCAGCGTGGATTTAAAAGAAGGTGTAACGGCTCGGGCGGTAATCATGGAAATTGCCAAACAAACCGGGGGCGAACTACTCTTTGACAAATACACCGTTAATCTACTGACCAGGAGGGGCCAAGATCGCGGCGTGCAATTCAGCCTGGGCAAAAACCTTCGGGGCATCGTCAAAGACGTTAACGGGCAATCTGGCGAGGTTATAACGGCATATGAAGTGGATATCGTTGAACTTAACTCGTTGAAGGAGTTTGAGGGATTGGAATATTTCGAACTTGGTGACACGGTGGACATTGTTGATGAAGAATTAGGCATCGATGAGGCGCAACGAATCACCCAATATTCCTATTCTCCTAAACGTCGAATCAACAGTTCCGTTGTTATTTCAAGCGCCATTACGGGTTTACAGGACATCATATATCGCATCCAAACAACTACGGTGGGCAAGGATAAGTGGATGTATGGCGTTAAGATTGGCCCGGACGAAGGTATAGTAATCGAGAGATATGATCTTTTGGCTCGATCTATCTGGAATGCCGATGAATTCAGAATGCAGAAAGGAGACGGCAGCGGTAGTTATGAAGATGCCCTCTACTTTGATCCAATCAATGGTGAATACGAATTTAATGGGATCGTGCGGGCCGGGCAGTTTATCGGTGGTAGTATCCATATAGGCAGCAATTTCAGCGTAGACGAAGACGGCCACATGATCGCGTCGGGGGCAGAGTTTAGTGGCGAAATCACAGCTTCAAAGATCACTGGCGGTGAAATATTCGGCACTTATATCGAAGGATCGGAACTCGTAGGCGGAACTGTTACGGGTGCGTTGATCCGCACGGATGAAAACGGTAGACGCATAGAAATGGATGAATCGGGTTTTAGGTCTTTTGATGATTCGGGTGAGGAGCGGGTTACACTCGGATACAACACAGACGCAGGAATGGGTGGGTTTGTGTTCTGGGGACCTACCGGCGCTTATGAAGGGCAGGTTTACTCGATATCTGGGGCGCTTCATATTATCGCGGACGATGAATTATTCTTACATGGGTTTGGAGAAGTGTTAGTTCAAGGTAACACTAGATTCTACGACACTGTAAGAATTGGAAGTATTATCGATGTCGAACAAACCATAATTGATATAATGGAGCACATCGGAATGTAAATTTTGCGACCAACTTATCCGATATTCGTTATAATAAGTATATTACTTATGTCGGGAGGAAAGCGAGAATGAAGAAATTCAGATATTTAGCAATTGGTATTATTGTTGGTTTAATTTTGTCTATACCCGTAGGGGCTTTCGCCAACCAATTATCTCTTATAGGAAATAAAATTACGGGTGAATACACCATTGTAGTTAACGGAAACAAACTAGATGAGAAAGCGATTGTAGCCAACAATAAAACCTTTGCTCCGGTCCGGTCTTTTTCTGAAGAAATGGGGGGAGATATAAGCGTGGATAATGCGACTAAGACAGTAAATATAACCACACTGGAAACATCAGATAGTAACGGCGCAGCTTCGGTAGTCACATCAAATAATCCATACATCGGTCTTTCCGATCATGAAATATCTGAAAAACGTTCATTCTTAACGAACACAATGATTCCGCAGACAGAAGCTGCCATCAATGCATACGAAGATGAGTTAGAAGAACCAACGAGCGCCACAGATATCGAACAAACAAAAGCCGATTTGGAAAAGGTAAAGCAAAGACTCCAGGAGTACAATGAGGCGCTTAAATTAATGGATGAAGCCTTATCGACAATGGAATAACATACCGTTTACCTAAAGTCCCGTCAACTGGCGGGGCTTTTTATTATGCCTAAAAGGGGTGTATATATGGCGATTATCAAAAGGCTGTCTATTGAAATTGAACCATCAATACCGGATGTTTTGGCGGTTATCTCGCTTGTTACGTCATTTCATCCAGGACAGGAGGCGAAGGTATTGCGGGCTATCCGAGATTCTACGGATAAGAAACTTCAAGAATTAGAGAAAGGAAAGGTACAGGCAGATGAACGAAACACAAGCGGTACAAAGTGAAATGCTACAGCGTATAACGCGAGTGGAAACTAAAGTCGATAATATGGACGAAAAACTTGATAGAGCAATTTCAGCTAATGAGACAGCAGCAAAAGCGCTTGAATCATCGAAATCAGCACATCACAGGATAGACAAAATCGAAGATAACCAAAAATGGCTCTGGCGAACATTCGCCGGGGCTATTATTTTGGCAATTGCCGCTTTTATCATATCTGGCGGACTTAAATAAATTAGGAGTGATAGAAATGGAATGGAACGCAGTACTTGAGTTTATTAACCCGGAATTGTTAATTGTTGTTGTTGCTTGTTGGGTCATTGGAGGGATTCTTAAACAAACTCCAAAGGTGCCGGATTGGTCGATCATCTACATCGTCACAGCGTTTGCAATTGTATTTGCAATGTTTCTACAAGGCTATACGATTCAAAGCCTTATCCAAGGCATCCTGTGCGGTGCTGTGGCCGTTTACGGTAACCAACTGATTAAGCAGGCCAAGAAAAGCGGTGAAGATAAGTGAACGTAGTCTACTATAGCCAAGAGGATAAGCGTTGGAAGAATACGCCGTACACTATTGATGGAGACGCCGGAGAGACAATCGGCGCATCAGGTTGCGGCCCGACATCGTTCGCTATGGTGGCAAGCACATACTTAGGCAAGGAGATTTTGCCTACAGAAATGTGTAAATACGCTATTAGCAAGGGATATCGAACGGCTAACAACGGCACAGCATGGGGATTCTTCGCCAGCGCCGCCAAGAATTACGGGTTACAGTGTATACAAACCGGTAGTTTAGAAGCCGCTAAGGCGGCACTAAGAGAGGGCAAATTAGTGATCGCCTCAATGGGTAAAGGACACTTTACCGGAGGCGGTCATTTTATTTTGCTTGTTGGGATCACAAAGGATGGATGGATTGACGTTTACGATCCGAACCACGATAACACGAAGTATGGCGCTGATGGTCTTGTTGATCAAGGCGTCCGCAATGACGGAAAGGTAACGGCCAAAGAAATCGTTTTTGCACGTGAAGCAAAACAATACTGGGTTATTTATAAGGAGAGTGTAGACGAAGTGACAAGAGAAGAATATGAGGCGCTTGTAGCTCGCTTAGAAAAGGTTGAAAAGCACGTTAACATTTCTGGCAACCAAGAACCTCCGGCGTGGGCGCTTGAAGCGATTGGAGCGGCTAAAGCAGCGGGGGCGATCACAACATCTAACGATAAAGGCACGCCGGAAATTAAAATCATTCAGATTCTGCATAATCTTGGAACATTCAAAGCAAAGTGATATAACAGATTCAAATCCGGTAGCACCAGTAGAAGCCCTGTCATTCAGTTGATGGGGCTTTTTTCTGTTCGTGTGTGATGCGAACGTTGCGTTTTTCCAGTTGCTTATGGTAGTATTGTATTCCCAACATGATTCGGCATCCTATTTAATACATTTGAATGGGGGGCGTTTTATTGGAAATTCGCGTAGAAAATTGGAATGGGCATGATATTCGCTTTGTTGAAAAGGAGCCGGGCGATTGGTGGGCAGTCTTGGCAGACATCGCCAAAGTCTTGAATCTGAAAGCGAAACGAATCAAGGAACGTTTAGATGACGAAGCCGTTTCAAACGGCCACATCCCAGATTCGCTTGGTAGGGTACAAGAAATGCTAATTGTCAATGAATACGGGATTTACGACGCAGTGTTTGAGAGCCGCAAGAAAGAAGCTAAAGAGTTCAAACGCTGGGTTTTTGAGATGCTTAAGTCGCTCCGCCAGGCATCCGGGCTAGAGGGATTTCAAGTATTCCGCATGCTTGATAAGGAACATCAAAAGGAAGCTATGGCAAGATTGAAAGAAGCATTTCGTGATCCCTGCAAGCCAGATTTCATCAAAGCCAACACCATTGCGAACAAAGCAGTCTCTACAATGTTCGGTTACCCTAAAATGATAAAAAAGGACCAAATGACCCCTGAAATGCTCGTCTACAGACAAGAGGTGTTAGACGACACTGTAAATCTAATGTCGATGGCAGATAAGTTTGGACTGGATATTAAAGTATCAGATACTATATACGGACAGTATGCCAACATCAGCACACGCGCTCTGCCACGTCATCGCGAACGCATTGCAGCGGAAGAAGCAAAATAATATGTTATGGGGTGGCGCAAATTGCGCTACCCTTTTTTAGTTGTTCCTAAAACGAGGACAACGCAGTACCTACCACGTTGGTATATACTCAACCCCTCTCAAAACAAGAGGTGTTCAGTACCCGTCAATTTGACGGTAAGTGAGTACCGGACAATTTGTCCCTCGCTGAACCCTTACCAGTTTGGTAATAGTTAAGCCCTCGACGCATTGTCGAGTACTAACCAAACTGGTTAATACTCAAGTACCCTCATATTGAGGGCGGTTCAACTTTCCTCGTTTTGGGGGACGCTTCAACCCCCGTCAAACTGACGTACATGACAAAGCCCACTAACCTATATGGTCGGTGGGCTTTGTCACTATGGCAACATATTTTTAACGTCTTCCCAGACGGTCCCCCAGTTGATCATGTCAGTGTTAAAAATGGCGGCAAACATGAATATAATTCCTAGGATTGCCCCGGTGATTTTGCCGATCCTTTCTCGCTCATTGTGCTTTTTTATCATAGCCTTTTCTATATCCTCAACAATTGAGTTTTCAAGCTCGGCCCGATCAAAGGGTTTTACCATGGGGATTTCCTCCTTTCGTCCTAATCTTTGGTATTATCTTATTTCGCTCAAACGCCACTTAATCCTTCTTATTTCCGAATCGTCCGAACCAGCGCCACAACCGACAGCACCAGCGCCGCCATACTGACAATCAGCGTTACTGTTTCCATGCGTTATTCCTCCATTTCCTCAAACAGTTCGACTATTTCTATAAGGTTTTCAATTTCTTCCAGCATGTCTTTGTACGAATCAATTCCATCAATTACGCTTTCCCATCCACTTTGTTCGTCTTCCAAAGTTCTCTGCCGCTCTTCTTGCTTTTCGGTTAGCTGATCTTTTTCGGCCAGGACGTCAAGTTTTTCCTCTATAGGCTCTATGATTTCGCGTTGAATATCTTCGATTAATTTTTCCAGGTCGCCGAGCGGCAACGAATCTCTTATTTTGTTTAGTTCTTTCAAAACGGCCCGTGATTTCGCTTTTGTCGCCATTACTCATGTCCTCCTTTGAAGGGGTCTACGCCCCATTGATCATGCCGGTATAACGCTAATCAAAGAACCCCGCTTTGTGCACCAATCCCCAACAAGTGACCAGTCCTTGCGAACCCATGGACGGCAGTCAAAGATTTTAATGATTTCCCGAATCTTTGCTTCGTCCGCCTTCTCCGTCATTAATTGACCTTCCCAAGCCACGATGTACATTCCCGTTATCCTCCTTAGAGGGGCCGAAGCCCCTGTGTTAATTTGCGATTCGAGCGGGTGCATCCTCGTAATGTTTTCCGCCTGTTTGGCGAAAGAATTCACGCATCGGGCAGGTATTAAACCGACATTCACCGAAAACAAGCGGGCTTCCGCCGGAGAACAACCATAGGGACCCACGCTCCTTGGCTGTTTGCGCCCAATGTTCAGGCGGCTGCATCGTGCAGCGATCAGCGCAATGTGAAACGGATATCGTTTCAACTCTAAGGGCGTTCTTTTGCGGAATGTCCTCAATCCAATCCGAAGGAACTACCCGAGACGAACAATATTTTGCTTCGTCGCTCCAATTTCTCATTTCCGTATCCCTCCCGCGTAAGGCCGCCGCCAGATTGTATATTTCAAACCGTTTATGTTAAGATTGGGAGGAGGGGCGGTAACCCCTCCGAGGAACCTATTTACGTTTGCCCGGTCGGCTGCGTTTGGTTCCTTTTTTCTTTTCCTCACGGGTTTTCTGTAGCAGCAGCGCTGCGGTAAGTAATTGAATGACTGCTGTGAGGAACCCAATCATTTCTTTCATTTCCTATGTTCACCTCCTCCCTGATTAATATTATATACTGGTTCAAGTATATGGTCAAGAGTTTTTTATACTGGTTCAAGTATTAATTTTGTGATACAATATCTGTGAGGTGATGATATGGAGATGCAAGGTAAGGCGTCCACCCGGGCGAAAAACAAATATAACGCTGCAAACTACGATCAAATAAAGTTGTGGGGGAAACGGGGCGACCGTGACCGGATAGATGAAGCAGCCCAAAAAGCTGGTATGAGCCGAAACGCTTTTATCTTGGAAGCCATCGAAGAGAAAATAAAACGTGAAGAAGAAAAGACCACAGAGGCATAAGCCAAAGTGGTTTTTTATTTTACATCCAATTTGGCAATAAACATTACCGTTTTGGCAAATTTAATATTGAACAAGAACATGTGTTCGTGTATAATTGGGACAAACGATTTAATTCATCGAGGGGAAGAAACGTTTCCGGGAAATCGAAGTAATATCTATTAGGAAGCGTTTACAGATAAGCATCTACAGATAGTTGTTTATGAAAAAATTTTAATTTTAGCATTCGACACGTTTCGCAGGAAATGTTTGTCGAATAAATAGTACAATGTTACCAATTCTCTGTTTCTATAGGAGGGGGTTTAATGATAAGACATGAAGGGGGATGGTTATCTTCACTGGGACATAAAGCGTCTATAGTTATGACTATAGATCAGCCCGGGGAGAGCCAACCGGCTTAGACCCAGATTAGCTCATAAATTTCTTCCATTTGACACGAAAGTACATACGCAACTGTCGCAGCAGATTCGTAGTTCATATGTTCTCTGTTGTTTACCCAATTTGAAATCTGTTGCGGGGAATATCCCGTTCGGCGCGATAATTCAGCCTGTGTCATTTCGGAACGAGCTAAAAGGTATCTTAGTCGGCATCTCCCACGGACGTATGCCAACCTTAGATAACTCCTTTCGGATGTCGGACAAGTTGTGTCGTAATTTTATCATTTCGTCGGTCGGCAGTAAACAACATTGATTAAAAAGGAGAGATCAGTATGTTGGAAGATTTAAAACAAGCTAGACTAAATAGTGGATATTCAAAAAAAGAAGTATCCACTATGATCAAAATATCCGAGAGATCTCTTTCTAAATACGAAAGTGTACCAGGGAAAACCCCTGCCGATGTTTTTATTAAATTGCTTGCCGTCTATAAAAAGCTATAGAGCAGAAAAAGACCTCCAAAGTTCGAGGTCTTTTCTTCATTTATGTTGGTGTTTATTTTACCGAATAACCACAAGAATGAAGAAGTGGTCATGTGAAATTCCATTCGATTTTAGGATCGGAGTCACGGTGTAATGTAATAACTGAAATAAGTCTTCTTATAGCGGCTTTCTGCTCTTCCTCATTCATGTAATCCCAAGCAGCACCAACGTCTTTAATCGTGGACTTAAATTCGTTTTTACTAATTTTCGAAGTGTAGTTATACAAATTAATATCGTCCAGGTCATTTTCTAAATACTCTTTCTCTTCTTCAAGCTTCTTAATTCGCCCGCTTACTGCCGAGGCTTTAATATCGCCACTCTGAATGGCATCATATAAATTTTCCAAATCAGACTCAATCTTTTTAATTCTCTCTTTTATGTTTATTTCAGAGTATTCATATGACTGATCATCATCATTTGACTCCAAAATTTCTTTTACTTTTTCAGGGTATAATGCCAAAGATTTTATTTGATCAACAACAAACTTTTCGATTTTTTCTCGGTGCAGATAGTTTAAACTACAACGATTGCTGGCATCCTTTTTTCTGACGTGTTGATTTTTGCAAGTGTAATAATTATATATATATTCCTTGCCGTATTTTTTATCCTTTCTTAGGACGTGAACTACGTTTCCGCCGCACACACCGCATTTTAACAAACCTGTCAATAGGTACTCTCCTAACGGCGCAGCCCCCTCCTTCCTTTTGATCGCTTCTCTTTGAGCGGCCTCCCAAATTTCCGGATCGATTATAGGTTCATGGCTACCTTCGTATATTTGATCGGCATTGACCAAATCCCCTTTGTATACGGGCCTGGCGATCATATCCCTTATCGTACTGTGGTCAATGGTTCTTTCGTTTGTACGATTAGCAGCCCATTCGGCGATAGACAATCTGGAGTGACCCTGTAAATATCGTTTGAAAATCTCTTTAACAATCCAAGCTTCCTCGGGGATAATCTCAAATTTTAGAGCATCTTTATTCCAACTATATCCAAAGGGAACGCGCCCCCCGCTCCAAATGCCTTTGCTCAATTTTTGGCGTCTTCCCGAAGTTGTTCTTTCAACTATCATATCTCTTTCTAATTGAGCAAAAACAGCCAAGACACCGATCATTGCTTTGCCGAATGCCGTTGATGTTTCGAATGGCTCTGTTGAAGATTTAAAAATTACATCGTTTGGTTCGAACACATCTTCTAATAATTTGAGCACATCTTTTTGTTTTCTGCTTAGACGGTCTAGTTTATAAACGACTACAGTATGGACCTTTTTTTCTTCAATATGTCTTATCATACGTTTCATTGCTGGTCTTTCTAAGTTTGTTCCTGTATATCCATCATCTATGTAAATCTTCACGTCTTCCCAACCTTGAGACTTACAATAAGCCATTAAGCGTTCTTTCTGTACATCGATAGAGAATCCTTGCTCGGCCTGTTCTTCTGTAGATACACGAACATAAATCGCAGCGTACACAAATAATCCTCCCCTAAATACTGATTATTATCTTTTTTAATTTACCAATGATTCTTATTGAATTAGTACTTTCTTTGGTGCTATAGACAGGACTATATAAGGGGTTTTCTGAATAAAGCGCAAGTCCTGATTCATTTTTAAAAACTCTTTTTAAGGAAATATCACCATTGATCAATACAACTGCTATTTCACCATCTTCAACATCTTCTTGTTTCCGAATCAAAAGTAAGTCTCCATCATAGATACGAGCGTTTATCATACTATCTCCAGATGCACGTACATAAAAATATTCGCCATTTTTAATCCATGACCTCGGTGTATCTTCACGCCCTGTTACCTCTTCAAAATTCAAAACGCCATTTGCATAACTTACTTTTTCCGCAACTGGTACTTTTACGGAATCTAATTCCTCAACATCAACGCCAAGGAAAGATTCTGCGCCTTCGATAAGTTGCAGAACTTCCACATCTAAAGCGTCTGCTACATCAGTAAGTCTATCCATGTCAATTTTTATCTCGCCATTTTCATAACGCTGGATGGTTTTTTTAGTCAATCCCACTCGTTCAGCCAGGTCCTGTAGACTGAAATTTCTAATTGTACGGTATTTTTTAATGTTGTTACCTACTGCATAATAAAATAATCTTGAATCTGGCTTGTTTGACACCTTTACTTCCGCCTTCCTTTAAAAATATATACCCATTGAAACACAAAAAGACACGAAATGCAACAAAAATATAAAAACGTGTCTTTTTGTGGTTGACCTCAAGGGACTTTGATGTTATATTTAAGGTGTCTTAAAAAGACACGGCGAGGGGAGGTGACAGAATGACGCTGACCATCAAAGCAGCCCGGGTCATCGCTGGTCTATCTAAAAAAGAAGTTGCTAAACAACTTAACCTCTCTGTGAGTGGATATACCAAAAAAGAAAATGGTAAATCTAAATTTTATATTGATGAGGTTGTAGTGTTAAGCGATCTTTTCAAAGTAGACATGCAAAATTTTTTTGAAGTTCAGTGTCTTAATAAGACACGAAAAACTAAGACAATGCAATAGGGTCGTCCGCTATTTTTCTTATCATAAGTTTTAGCAGGGAGGGATTGCAATGCACATAAATCAGTTTTCCCAAGAAACACAAGACTTTATACATCAACTTTGTGCCAATGCAATTAAACGGGCCATAAAAAACGGAACGTACAAAGAGCCCGAACCTGCAACCAATTGTGATCAGGATAATGGCGACTCTTAAGGGTCGTCATAGCGGACAACCTACCTAACTAACCACAAGGAGGAAACAAATGAACAAACAAGGTGAACAGCGCATTAGGGAAATTGTCCGAGAGGAAATCGAAAAGGAAAAAGCCGCCAATATAGCGACTTTAAAAGAAATTTACGAAAGGTTAGGTAAGTCACATATCCCCCGAAACCCATGGGGCATTACTCCTCTGGGCCGCTATTTACCGAGTTCCGAAAGCATTGAAACGATGGATAATGACAGATTTGAAAACTGGATTTATTTAGCTTACGAGATCATTTACGCCCGCAAAAAAGCGAGAGACCCGCTTTTCCAATTGAAAAAGCGAATCTCCCAAATTGTTGCGCAAGAATTGCCGGAAGAAGAAAAAGAAGATCGAGTATACGAAGAAATCATTCTTTACCTATCTCTTAAGGCGCAAAATTGAGACTAACTTGATTTTCTCGTCGGATAAATCCAAGAAAGGAACTTCCATCTTGCCATCAAGAGATTTGGCGTTGAACAGATAAGGGTGTAAATCGCTTGCCTCTTCGCCGGTTGTAACTGCGTTTAGCACTTCTAGGAGACCGTGGTGTAGATAGGCTGGGTTGTTTGCTTTAGCTAACTTTATTAGGCGGTTCGGTTTTTGATAGTAATACTCCCACACCTTAGCGATAGCATCATGATGGCCATGTTCTCCGGCGCTGGTGGTGCGAACTTCCAAATCACCTAAAACATCGATATATGGTTGTTTTAAATAAGTCCGGTCGCTCATAACAAAATCACCCTGCCACAAGATGCCAGAAGATTCAATGACCGGTTTAAATTCATCGGAATCGGGCTCGGCAGAAATGATCTTTAACAGGAAATCAAGTGCCTGTAATTGCGGAATTGTGTACATGTTTTCACCTCCCTTCGAATTCCATTATTCGCCACGGGAGGGCAAAAGTCCTATTAGAAAGGAGTAACGAAATGAATTGGACATATGAAGTAACCCTATCGTTTGACGAAAAAATAGCGATCATCCTTGCGCTTAAATCAAAGGTTGACCAATACGCCGGGTTTGTAACAGCGTTTGACGGCAAGGAAGAATACGCGAAAGAGTGCGAAGAAGCCAAAGTAAACCTTGAAAAAACAGCGGCCTTATTGAAGAAGATTGAGGAGGTTTCGGCTCTATGAATCAATTGCAGGTGATCGAATATTCCGGCCAGCGTGTTTTGACGACATCACAACTTGCCGAATCATTCGGAACAGAACCCAAAACAATCAATAACAACTTTGGGCGGAACCGGGACCGATACACACGAGGCAAACATTATTTCGAGATTCGTGGGCATGAGTTGGAGAGTTTCAAAGCTTCCCATCAAATTGATGACAACCTTAAATTTGCTCCCGTTATCTATCTTTGGACCGAAAAGGGCGCTTGGATGCAAGCTAAATCTTTGAATACGGATCGTGCATGGGAAGCTTACGAAATGCTGGTGGACGATTATTACCGGGTCAAAGAGGCTGCGATTGACCTAACTGGCTTAAGCCCTCAACTTCAACTATTGATCGCCATGGAACACCGTCAAATTCAAATTGAGCAACGCCAAGAACACACGGAACAACAAGTCACAGTCATCAAAGAAACATTCCTACAGCATGACGAGAACTGGCGGAACATGATCAAGGGCATGCTTAACGGCGCTGCATATCGGTCCGGCACCAGTTACAAAGACATCCGAACAGAAAGCTATCGGTTGCTTGAGGAGCGGGGCAAATGCCAACTGAACATTAGGCTTAAAAACCTACAAGACCGTTTAGCCGATGCCGGAGCCACAAAAACCAAGATTAACGATACGAACCGGCTGGATGTAATCGAATCTGATCCACGCTTAAAAGAAATCTATACGACCATAGTCAAAGAGTTGTCTATTGGGACTCTGGCGTAGGGATAGCACATGAATTTCCTTAAAGATTATATCCGAGAAACATTTGTCGAACCATCAAAAAACCCGTGGCACTGGTTAATCGCAATTATCATAACGCTTTTGCTAATCACACTGGGAAGGAGTTGATACCCCTTGATCGGCATACATCCAATCCACAGGAAAATGGCCTGGATTACTTGGATGTCGATGAATCAAGACGGAAAAATCAAATTGGATGAAGTCGCTATTCAGATGTTGAAACCACTCTTAAAACAAAACTTGATGATGATTCAGAGACTAGACGAACTGAAAAGCCTCTCATATCAAGCTTACTTAGCCGGTGAAAACGAATGGCAAAAAGATATACGAACAAGGATAGAGGCGCTTGAAAAGGACTTGTTTGAGGTTTAGACCAAGTTTTCAGATTGATAAACTAATAAATTTGAGAGGGGAAATACAAATGTCTAAAAAGTATGTTTTAACGGAAAACACAAAGGAATGGTTCGGAGTTACGCTTTATCAAATCAAGGCGGTCCGTCCAATTGAGGAATACGACATTGAAGAGGGCGAATTGGGTGGATGGATCGAGAAAGAAGATAACCTAGATCAATACGGGAATGCGTGGGTATCCGGGGATGCGCGGGTATACGGGGATGCGCGGGTATCCGGGAATGCGCGGGTATACGGGGATGCGCGGGTATACGGGGATGCGTGGGTATACGGGGATGCGCGGGTATACGGGGATGC
>Ga0196970_1000822_pt1 | contig 28708 bp, 25 predicted proteins | sample S1v_513CmetaG_FD_148672 | JGI IMG/M metagenome (GOLD analysis project Ga0196970, IMG submission 148672) | Soil microbial communities from Anza Borrego desert, Southern California, United States - S1+v_5-13C | ecosystem: Environmental > Terrestrial > Soil > Desert | place: USA: California... | reverse complement strand
TCGCACGCCGATTCATTACGCATGCCCGACCATTCCAGTGTTCGCCTGGGAGTTCAGCACCATCCCCACCGAGAGCTGGCAGGGTGAACCACGGCATGACTGGAGGGTGGTCTTGCAGGCGTGCGGCCGGGCGATCACCCATTCGATGTTCACCGTCAACGCGGTGCGCGACGTGATGGGTGCCGATTATCCGGTGTGCGCAATTCCCGCGCCGGTGTGGGACCGTTTTGCCGCGCGCGGTGAGGCATTGCTCAAGCGCCCGGTGGTGGAGGGCGTAACGCTCAATCTGCGCGGATTGCTGATCGACAGTCGCGAGACGGATCTGCGTCCGTATGGCCCACCGGGGTTGTGCGAGGGCACACCCATATCGTTTGACGCACCGGCGCAGGATTGCCCGTTGCAGCTGGACGGCGTGGTCTACACCTCGGTGTTCAACCCTTACGACGGACGCAAGAACTGGCAGGACATGATCAGTGCGTTCTGCACCACGTTTCGCGAGGTCAGCGATGCGACGTTGGTGTTGAAGCTGACGCATCACGACATCGCCAACGCGCTGACCGACATGCTCCATCACCTTTACAAGAACCAGTTCTACAAATGCCGGATCGTACTGATCCACGGCTATCTGGCCGATGCCGACTACGAGGCGCTGGTGCAGGCCACCAGTTATGTGGTCAACAGTTCCTATGGCGAAGGCCAGTGCTTGCCGCTGATGGAATTCATGTCCTGCGGCAAACCGGCGATTGCCCCGGTCAACACGGCGATGGCCGATTACGTCAGCGGCGACAACGCCTTTCTGGTCGACTTCACTGAAGAACTCACGGCCTGGCCGCACGACCCGCGCGCCGCCTACCGAACCTTGCGTTACATGACCGATTGGGATTCATTGTGCGTGGCCTATCGCGACAGCTACGCGGTGGCGAAAAACGATCCGCAGCGTTATGCCGCCATGTCGGGTGCAGCGGTGCAAAGCCTGCAACGCTTCTGCAGCCAGGCCAGCACCGAGCAACGCTTGCGCGCCTTCCTCGAGTCGCCGTTGTCCGCCGCCGCGCCGGTGCCTGCGCAAGCGTCGCTCGCATGATACGGCGACTGCTCGCGCGATGGCTGCCGGCACGCGCCGCGCAACCTGTGGCGGAACCGCCGGCAACGCTGTCGCCGCGCGATGTCGGTTTACACGACGCGGTGCTCGACGGCTGGTTCCTCAACGACAGCGGCGAGTTGCTCAAGGGCTTTGCGATAACCGCCGACGACAGTGTGCTTGACGTCGGTTGCGGCGAAGGCGTGGCGACGCTGTTCGCCGTGCGTCAGGGGGCTTCGGTGATCTTCACCGACAGCGAGCACGACAAGGTGCGTGACCTTGCGCGGCAAGTCGAGGCACACGGCGCAAAAGCCAGTCTTGGTCTGGTCAGCAACAGTTTGCCGTTGCCGCTGGCGGACGGCTGCGCGAGCAAGGTGGTGTGCATGGAAGTGCTGGAGCACATCGCCGAACCCGAGCCGTTCATGGCCGAGCTGGTGCGCATGGGACGTCCCGGCGCGCAGTATCTGCTCAGCGTCCCGGCACCTGCCGGTGAACATCTGCAGAAAGGCATCGCCCCGGCCAGCTACTACCAGTCACCCAACCATGTGCAGATTTTCAGCGCAGAGCGCTTCGCCGCGTTGGTGGAGGAGGCGGGCCTGGTGATCGAGCATCGTCAGGCCAGCGGCTTCTTCTGGGTGATGGGCATGATTTTTTTCTGGGCCGGCGAACGCGCCGCCGGACGTGATCCGGGCGGCGCGGTGCGGGACCGCATCCAGCCGCCGTTCATGCCGTTGATGGAGAGCTGGGCGCGAACCTGGCAGGACTTGCTCACGCAGCCTGGCGGACTGGCGATCAAACAGACCCTCGACAGCTTCCTGCCCAAGAGCCAGGTGATCATCGCTCGAAAGCCACTCGATGCCGGGGATGCGCCATGAGCGGCAAACGCATCATGGACATCGAAGTGCTGCGCGCCATCGCGGTTTTGGGCGTGCTGTTTCACCACTTGCAAGGCAGCCTGTTCACCGATGCCGTGCCGCTGCTGACAACAATCCATGCCTGGGCGCAGCCGTGGTGGGGCGTCGACCTGTTTTTCGCCATCTCCGGTTTTGTCATCGCGCGCAGCCTGATCCCGGCCTTGCAAGGCTGCACCAGTCGCCAGCAATACTGGCAGCAGACGCGCAATTTCTGGCTGCGCCGCGCCTTTCGCTTGTTGCCGTCGGCCTGGCTGTGGCTGGCGCTGATGTTGCTGGCGTGCCTGTTCGTCAACCGTTCGGGAGCGTTCGGTACGCTGTCGGCCAACTGGCAAGCGACCCTTGCCGGGGTCTTTCAGTACGCCAACTTTCGCTTCGCCGACAGCTTCTTCCGCTATGAATATGGCAGCAGTTTCGTCTACTGGAGTCTGGCGTTGGAGGAGCAGTTCTACCTGCTGTTTCCGCTGCTGATCGTGCTCTGTCGCAAGCATCTGGTGTGGGTGCTGCTGGCGCTGATCGCGGTGCAGATTTTTACGCTGCGTACGCCGTTGCTGATGGTGGTGCGTACCGATGCGCTGGCCCTCGGCGTGCTGCTGGCGATGTGGAGCGCGCAGCCGGGCTATCAACGCTGGCGACCGGATGTTTTGCGCCGGCCCTGGCTGGGAATCGGCGCGCTGATCCTGATCGCTGCGCTGCTGAGTTTCATGGCCACCGACCGCTTCACCTTCGCCTGGTATCGCATCGGTTCGATCGCCGTACTCAGCGCCGTTCTGGTGTGGATCGCTTCGTACGATCAAAACTATCTATTGCCGGCCGGTGCGGTGCAGCGCCTGCTGGGATGGGTCGGCAGCCGTTCCTACGGCATCTATCTGATCCACATCCCGGCCTATCAACTGGTGCGAGAGCTGATCTTTCGCTTGCAAAGCGCCGGTCTGCCCAGCTCCGCCGGCCACCCGATCCTGACGCTGCTGATCGCCTTCGGCCTGATCGTGCTGTTCAGTGAACTGAATTACCGTCTGGTCGAAACGCCCATGCGCAACCGCGGTGCCGCACTGCTGCGACGCCTCGGTACCGCGCGATCCGCCGCCCCTGCCACTGGAGCCACCTCATGTTGAGCCTGTTGAAAAAACTCACGGCGGCCACGCCAGCCCCGGCGTCGACGCAACCGGTTGCGCCAGCCGCCAGCAAAGTCGATCCGTACATGCTTGGCTTGTACGATGCCAAGCTCAGTGGCTGGTTCAACCAGGAGACCAACGAGCTGTTCAAAGGCTTCGTGGTGTCCGCCGAAGACACCTTGCTCGACGTCGGCTGTGGCGACGGCGGCAACGTGCATTTCTGCGGTATGCGCGGGGCCAGGATCATCATCGCTGACATCGACGCGGCCAAGGTCGAAGCGACCCGTCAACGCCTGAGCGATACTCCGGCGCGGGACGTCGAATGCCACGTCACCGATTGCAACCCGCTGCCGATTGCCGATGCGACGGCCACGCGCGTGGTGTCTACCGAGGTGATCGAACACGTCGACGACCCGGCGCAGTTTCTCGCCGAGCTGGTGCGCGTCGGCAAACCGGGTGCGTTGTACCTGTTGAGCGTGCCGCATCCCAGCTCTGAAGACCTGCAGAAGGACATTGCCGCGGCGGAGTATTTCCAGAAGCCCAACCACATACGCATCCTCAGCGAAGAACAGTTCAAGACACTGGTCAGCGACGCCGGGCTGGAGATCATCAGTCACAGCCAGTACGGTTTTTACTGGTCGATGTGGATGCTGCTGTTCTGGGAAGCCAAAGTCGATTTCAGCAATCCGGACCATCCGTTGCTCAACCACTGGGCCGAAACCTGGCAAGCGCTGCTGGATTCGCCGCGCGGCGCACAGATCAAGCAGGCGCTGGATGCGGTCGTAGCGAAAAGCCAGGTCATTATCGCGCGCAAGCCCTGACTACATTCCTGTAGGAGTGAGCCTGCTCGCGATAGCGTTGAGTCAGTCGAAACAGTTTTAACTGACGCACCGCTATCGCGAGCAGGCTCGCTCCAGGGGTTTTGTGTAACCTTGCGGCCTCGTTCTCCAGGATCTGCAAGGTATGCGGCGTCTCGTCGGTCTATGTATTTTGATGCTGCTGTGTGCCTGCAAACCGCAGGATGCCCCGCCCCTCGACCAGCAACTGTATGTCTGGCAACGCCAGTGGACGGCCGCCCACGAGGCGGCGCTGCGTGGCAGCCGCGCGGATTTTTCCACGCTGCGGGTGCTGGCGTTGCAAGCGTTTCCGAACGCAGGCTGGAGCCGGGCGCGGATTGATGCGCCGTTGCTGAAGGCCGATGGCCGGGCGTTGATTGCGGTAGTGCGCCTCGACGGCCAGCTTAAGGCGCTGGATCAGGAGCAGGTCACCGCGCAGATTCTGCGAATGCTCACCGATTGGCAGGCGCAAGGTTTGACCGTGAGCGGCATCGAGATCGACCACGATGCAGGTAGCGCGCGCTTGCCGGCCTACGCTGAATTTCTCCAACAGCTGCGCTCGGCATTGCCGGCGACGTTACCGCTGAGCATCACCGCGCTGCCGGCGTGGCTCGACAGCCCGCAACTACCTGTGCTGTTGCAAACGGTCGACAGCAGCGTGCTGCAAGTGCATGCGGTCAGCGATCCTCGGCGCGGTCTGTTCGATCCCGAGCAAGCGCTGAAGTGGACCAAGGCCTGGGCCCGCATCACTGACAAACCGTTCTATCTGGCACTGCCCGCCTATGGCGTGGCGTTGTTGGCGGATGACGGTGGGGCACCGGTGGTGGAAAGCGAAGTACGACTGGAGCGGGGCGGTCAGCGTCGGGAACTGCTTGCCGATCCGCTGCAACTCAGCCGGCTCGGCCAAACATTACGCGATGATCCGCCGAAGCACCTGGCCGGGCTGATCTGGTTCCGCCTGCCGCTGGCCAATGACCGTCGCGCCTGGAGCCTGACTACGCTGGCGGCGGTTGCCCGTGGCAATCAACTGAACAGTCGGCTCAGCGTGACGCTCGGCGAACACGCCGGCCTCTACGACATCCAGCTCGTCAACTCGGGCAATCTCGACAGTGCCTGGCCTGCGCAAATTACCCTGAAGGCAAAAAACTGCGAGGGCGCCGATGCGCTCGTTGGTTACTCGTTGCAACAAAGTGCCGATCTGCTTACCTTCACCCGCCTGCGCGACGGCCGCTTGCCGGCGGGCGGACAACGCGCCATCGGTTGGGCGCGTTGCGCCAATATTGATCAAGGAGGTTCGCATGTTGTCCCGTAACTGGCCGCGTCATTTGCTTTGCCTGAGCCTCAGCCTGCCGCTGGGTTCGGCGCTGGCCTGCGGGCCGGATTTTCCGATGCGCCTGCTCGACGATCGCGGTCAGACCTTGGCCGATCTGCCCGAAGGTAACTTCAATTTCGAGCTCAGTCGTTTGGGTAAAACCATCGCCGGACTGAAGAACGCGACCGCTATCACGCACAATCCCAACGATATGTACGGCGAAGAAAACGCTGCCGCCATCGCTCGGGAACAAGCCGAGCAGGCAGGCCTGAGCGCCGAGCAGCAAGCCTTGGTCAAACGACTGCGCGGTCTGACCGATGCGCGCCAGGTCGAAGTACAGGGCGCCAGTCTTCCCGCGGAAATCCGTTGGTACGTTGCCGGCGCCGTAGCCTTTGCGACCGGTGATCATCAACAGGCAATCGAATACTTCAACAAAGTGCTGGCGCTGCCAGCCGATCAGCGTCCGCTGCGCAGCACCTGGGCGGCCTATTCACTGGGCCGCACATGGCTGGCGGCGAGCGCCGAGGCCACTGATGCAATCTCCGCACTGGAGCAGGCGCGTGCGGCGTACCGCCAGACACGGCAACTGAGCGTCGATGGCTTCAGTGATCCGCTGGAACTGGGCGTGGCCAGCCTCGGCGAGGAAGCACGGGTGCTGCGCAGCGCCGGTGACTGGAGCGGCGCCATCGAATTGTACGAAGCGCAGAACCTGCACGGCTCGGCGGTGGGTTACACCTCGCTGAAACAATTGATGAATGAACTGGCGGAGCTGCCCGAGGCTGAGCTGGCGAAACTGCTCGAGCATAAAGCGGTGCAGCAACTGGTCACGGCATCGCTGGTCAGCCGTCAGGGTTGGTCATTTGGCGATCAGCCACCGAACGAAAAGAAACTGGTGACGCTGTTGCAAAACAGCACCCGAGGCAGCCTGGACAATGCCGATCGTCTGGCGGCGATGAGTTATCAACAGGGTGATTACGCAAGCGCCAAAGCCTTTCTGATCAATGCTGGAGACGGGGGGCTCGCGTGGTGGTTAAGAGCCAAACTGGCCGTGCGTGACGGCGATAAAACGGCCGCTGCCGCGGCGTATTCGAAAGCCGCGCAAGCCTTTCCGCAGACTGAGGATTGGGGTTACCGGCGCACACCGGACTGGGCCTATGAAACCGTGCAGCCGAAGTGCCGGGTTGAGGGCGAGAGCGCGATCCTGGCGTTGCAACGCGGCGAGTACCTGCAAGCGTTCGTGCAGTTGTATCGCAGCAACAGTGTCTATTGGTTCGACGCGGCCACTGTGGCCGAGCGCGTGCTGACGGTCGATGAGCTGAAACGCTACGTCGATGACAACGTCCCTGCGCCGCCCGTGTTGACCCAGCAGGAGCGCGACAACTATGTGCCGCTGCCGGTGGCGGCCAGCCTGCGCAATCTGCTCGGTCGGCGCCTGCTGCGCGAAGGCCATTACCAGGAGGCGGTGGCTTATTTCGACAACCCGGACCTGCAGAACAAGGCGCGTCTTTACGGCGAACAACGCCTCAAGGCCGACGCCGCGTGGTGGCCGACCAAACGCGCGAGTGCCTTATACAACGCCGCGTGGACGGCCCGCGAATGGGGCATGGACATTCTCGGCTACGAAATGGCCCCGGATTACGCCACGTTCGGCGGCAATTACAGCCTGGAAAGCGCCGAGCTGAAGGTCGGGCCGCTGGTTTCCGAAGCAGAAGTGCAACGCCAGCAGGCCAGCGCTGCGCAGCCGGATCAGCGTTACCACTATCGTTTTGTCGCCACCGAACTGGCTGGCCGCGCCGCCGATAACCTGCCGCATACCAGTCAGGCCTTTGCCGCGGTGTTGTGCAATGCGGCCGGCTGGAACAGCAGCCTGGAAGACCAGAGCGCGCTGTATCAGCGTTACGTCAGGCAAGGCCCGTACGTGCCGTGGGCGGTGGATTTCGGCAATCAATGCCCGTACCCGGATTTCGAGAACGCCGACAAGCGTTACGTGACGCAGGTTACCGATGCCGTACGCGCGTCGCTGCGGCCGTACAAGTGGCCAGTGCAGATCGGCGCGCTGGGGCTCATTGTCGCTGCGGCGTTGCTGCTGATCAGTCGCCGCCGGCGCAAGGCAGGCAAAGGCTAGGCTTGCTGGACAAAGGTCAGGCGTACGGCGAAGCCGATCAACAGGCTGCCGAACAGCCACTGCTGCACGCGCTGGGCCGTTGGATGATGTTGTAACCAGCGACCCAGTGCAGCTCCGGTCAGGGCATACGCGCTATCGAACATGAAGCCGATGCCGACCAGCAATGCGCCAAGCACGGCGAACTGGCTGAGCACCGGCGTACCGTCATTGACGATGAATTGCGGCAACAGCACCGAGCAGAACAGCAACGCCTTGGGGTTGAGCAGGTTGGTCAGCAGGCCTCGGCGAATGGCCGTGCGCCACTGCCCGTTTCGATCGGCGCCTGCTTCAGCGTTCAGCGGCGGCAGCAAGGTGCTGCGCAGGCATTGCAGGCCGATCCATAGCAGATACGCCGCGCCGGCCAGGCGCACCACCTCGAAGGTCCACGGTGCTGCCTTGAACAACGCCGCCAGTCCCAATGCGGCGAGCGCTACATGGCAAGCGCGAGCGATGCCCAGACCGATGGCGGTGGCCAGCGCCGGCCCGCGACCCTGACGGGCGCCGGTCTGCAGCAACAGAATCATGTCCGGGCCGGGCAGTAAAAGAACCACAGCCAGAGCCAGGAAAAACAGCCAGAGATTTGTCATGTTGCAGCCTTTTTTTCAGCGGATTCGGTCGGCCAATTCTAGGGCCGAAGGCGGGCGCAGGTGCTTGCGTAGTCCGCTTCAAAAGCGTCGTGCTTTGGCATAACCTGCTGGTTTTCCAAGTCAAAACAATCGAGATCTGCCAACCATGAAACTTGACGCTTTCGATCGCAAGATTCTCGCCGCGCTGCAACGCAACGGCCGCCTGAGCAATGTCGAACTGGCGGAGGAAATCGGCCTGTCAGCCTCGCCGTGCCTGCGTCGGGTGCGCATGCTGGAAGATGCAGGGGTGATTCGTGGTTACCAGGCCAATGTTGATCGCGATGAAGTCGGCCTGGGGCTGACGGTGTTTGTCGGGGTCAAGGTCGAGCGGCACAACGAAGAACGGGCCAATGCGTTCTATGCCGCCGTCACCGCATTGCCTGAAGTGATTTCCGCGTTTCTGGTGTCGGGCGAGTCGGATTTTCTGTTGCAGGTGGTGGTGCCGGACCTGCGAGCCTACGACCGTTTTGTCAGCAGTCATCTGCTGAAACTGCCGGGAGTCAGTGACATTCGCAGCAACTTCGCTATTCATACGGTGAAGACGCCCGGGCCTTTACCGCTGGGGCATCTGCCGGCCTGAGAACGGGGTGCCTTCATCGCTAGCACAGCTAGCTCCCACAGGTTTCGGTCAACCACAAAATGGCTGTTCGCTTGATAACCACTGTGGGAGCCAGCGTGCTGGCGATGGCGGTAGCCCGGTCAACGCCTACATCTGTGTCGCCATCCCCTCAACATTCATTGCCGCCTGGCGTAACGCCTCTGAGCGGGTCGGATGCGGGTGACAGGTCAGGGCAATGTCTTCAGCCGAGGCGCTGAATTCCATCGCCACGCAAAACTCGCCAATCATCTCGCTGACGCTCGGGCCGACCAGATGTACGCCAAGCACTTCATCGGTGCGCTCGTCGGCGAGGACTTTGGCAAAGCCCTCGGTTTCGTGATTGATCTTCGCCCGGCTGTTGGCGGTGAAGGGGAATTTGCCGACCTTGTAGGCGCGACCTTCAGCTTTCAGTTGCTCTTCGGTCTTGCCGACGCTGGCCAGTTCCGGCCGGGTGTAGATCACGTTGGGGATCAGCTCGTAATTGACCTCGCCGGCCTTGCCGTGGATTTGCTCGATACAGGCCATGGCTTCGTCTTCGGCCTTGTGCGCGAGCATCGGCCCTGACGTCACGTCGCCGATCACCCAGACACCTGTCGCTTCGGTGCGGTGTTGTTTGTTGGCAAGCATGCCGCGCTTGTCAGTACTCAGTCCGACATTTTCCAGCCCCAGACCTGCGGTGTAGGGACGGCGACCGATGGCCACCAGCACGTAATCAGCCTCCAGTAACTCGGCGCTACCGCCGGCGGCGGGCTCAATGTTGAGTTGTACGCCGCTGGCAGAGGACGTAGCGCTGGTGACTTTCGAACTCAGTTTGAAGTTGATCCCCTGTTTGGCCAGCGCGCGCTGCAAGGTTTTACCCGCCTCAGCGTCGACACCGGGGCAGATGCGGTCGAGGTATTCGACCACCGTCACCTGCGCACCTAGCCGCCGCCAGACAGATCCGAGTTCCAGACCGATCACGCCGGCACCGATGACCACCAGATGGCGGGGCACTTCACTCAAGGACAACGCGCCGGTGGAATCGAGGATGCGCTGGTTGTCGATCTCGACGCCGGGCAGGGGAGTGGGCTCTGAGCCGGTGGCAATAATGATGTCTTTCGCGGTCAGTTCGACCTTGTTGCCCTTAGTGTCGGTCACGCTGACTTTGCCGGGGCCGTCGATGTGGCCCCAGCCCTTGATCCAGTCGACTTTGTTTTTGCGAAAGAGAAACTCGATGCCCTTGGTCAGGCCCGCGACGCTTTCGTCTTTCTGTTTCATCATCTGCGCCAGGTTCAAAGTCGGTTTGACCTCAATGCCCAGATTGGCGAATTCCGCACCCATCGCCGCGTCGTACAGTTCCGAGGCGTGCAGCAAGGCTTTTGAAGGCATGCAGCCGACATTAAGGCAGGTGCCGCCGAGCGTTGCGCGCCCCTCCACGCAAGCGGCCCTGAGACCCAGCTGGCCAGCACGAATCGCTGCGTTATATCCGCCGGGACCGCCGCCCAGAATCACTACGTCATAGTTGCTCATGCGTTTGCTCCTGCCCGATGGATAAGGATCGTTGACGTTAGTCATGAAATAAAATTACGGGCGTAATATGTGCGCGTTCTGACATTTCGGTCAAGGCTTCAGGCAAGCGACAGGTCTGGCGTCTTTGAATGAATGCAATTGTGGACGAATATTTCACGCTTTTCGTTATATCGTAACGACACGAACGCGGGCCAATCAGTTTGGGGTGATATGCAAGTCGATCTGCAGGTTGAGGGCACGCAAGTGGCCGGACTGCCACGGTTCCAGCAGGCAGCCGTACAGGGCCGGCGGCTACGACGTTGGGCGTTGGGTCTTGGCGGGTTGGCGGGGGCGGGCGTGGTGCTGGCGCTGTTTGTCGGGTTGTTCGCGCCACAGTCCTTGTGGCAACCGTTATTGCTCAATCAAAGTGCCGCGTTGCTGGTGTTGGTCGCGGGGTTGCAATCGGCGTGGTGGCTGACGCAATGGCGTGCACGAGCGATCAATCCAACGCCCTCGACTGCGCTTGCAGACGAAGAAGTTTCACCAGCAGATGGCTGGTACGAGCGATTGCTCGATCGTCTGAGCCAGCGCGGTCTGCATCTGCTCGGCCAGATTGGCGCAGCGACGTTGTGGTTATCCGGCTGGGCGTTGCTGACGCTGCTCAGCGTTGAACAAGCGTGGAATCTGAAATTGCCGAGCGTGGCGGTGGGCCTGTCTGCCACCGTGGCGGCAGCGCTGGGGTTGCTGTTGGCGTTCGGTTTGCTGGTGTTCGAACGGCAACTGGTTCAGGAGAACCCGGCGCAATGGCCGGAAGCAGGGTCGTTGGCGCAACTGACGCGGGTAACGATCATCACGCTGATATTGAACGCGCTGTGTTTGTTGTTCGCTGGAGAAAATGCGGTCTGGCCGGTGCGTGTCGCCGTGCTGAGCGGGCTCTTGCCCGGTCTCGTTGCTGTTGAATTCTTCTTGCGTGCGGTGCTTTCGCTGTTCAGCCCACGCCGCGAGCAGCTCGAACCGACGCTGCTGGCGCGCAGTTTCGTCGCCGATATGCTGCGCTGGCCGCCGCAACCCTTGCTCGCTTTGCAGCATGAGTTGCACAACCGATTTGGCATCGATCTGCGGCAGATCTGGGCGTTCAGTTTTATGCGCCGGGCATTGTTTCCGGTGTTGGCCCTGGTGGCGGTGGTGGGTTGGTTGCTTACCGGCATTCATGAAATTCCCTTGCAGGGCCGGGGTATCTACGAACGTTTCGGCAAACCGGTGCAGGTGTTCCGCCCCGGTTTACAGGTGGGGTTGCCTTGGCCGCTGGGGCGCGTGTTGAGCGTTGAAAACGGCGTGGTTCATGAACTGGCGACCAGCGTCGGCGAGAACCCCGCACCGCTGCAAGCCGACCCTGCCGAAGGTCCGGCACCGGCGACAGCCAACCGTTTGTGGGACGCCAGTCACGTCAATGACAAGTCGCAAGTCATCGCCAGCCGTCGCGGTGAGCAGCAAAGCTTCCAGATCGTCAACATGGACGTGCGTTTCGTCTATCGCATCGGCCTGAGCGATCAGGCCGCGTTGGCCGCTACCTATAACAGCGCCGACGTGCCGACGCTGATTCGCAGCACCGCCAGCCGGATTCTGGTGCACGACTTTGCCTCGCGTACGCTGGACGGTTTGCTCGGTGAGGACCGCGTCGACCTGGCCAAGGAGATCGGTCGCGCGGTGCAAAGCGATCTGGATTCACTCAACAGCGGCGTAGAAATTCTCGCCACGGTGGTCGAAGCGATTCATCCGCCGGCCGGTGCAGCGAATGCCTATCACAGCGTGCAAGCCGCACAAATCGGCGCGCAGGCGTTGATTGCCCGCGAGCGGGGTGCCGCCGCCGAAGCAAGCAACCAGGCGCAATTGCAGGCCAGCCTGGCGCGCGATCTAGCCACTGCCAACGCGCGGGAAACCAGTGCCACAGCGCAGGCAGCGGATTTGAAATTCGGCGCCGAACGGAAGGCCTTCGCGAATGCCGGCCAAGCCTTTGTGCTCGAGCAATATCTCAGTCAGCTCAGCCAAGGTCTCAGTAAAGCGCCGCTGCTGATCCTTGATCACCGACTGGGCGGCACCACCAACGCCCCAACCATCGACCTGCGTCATTTCACGTTGCCGGCTGACCCGACGCCCGCACGCACCAACGCTCAACCAGGAGTTGCCCATTGAGCCAGTCGCCTACTCACGATTCGCATGACCACAGCGGCCACGATCACGGCCATGACGGGCATCACCAGCATCACGGGCATCACCATCACCACCACGGCGCGCCGCGAGAGGCTGGACCGTTTCCGTGGCGGCGCATGGGCTGGGCAGCGTTGTTGGTCGCGTTTGCGGTTGCAGCGGCGAGCCTTGTGCAAGTGCGCTCCGGCGAAGCCACAGTCATCACACGCTTCGGCAATCCAGCGCGAGTGTTGCTGGATCCCGGCCTGAGCTGGCGCTGGCCGGCACCCTTCGAGGCGGCCATTCCGGTGGATCTGCGTTTGCGTACTACGTCCAGCGGTTTGCAGGATGTCGGTACCCGTGACGGCTTGCGCATCATCGTTCAGGCTTACGTGGCGTGGCAGGTGCAGGGCGACGCGAACAATGTGCAGCGTTTCATGCGCGCCGTGCAAAACCAGCCGGATGAAGCCGCGCGACAAATTCGCACTTTTGTCGGCTCGGCGCTGGAGACCACTGCCAGCAGCTTTGACTTGGCGAGTCTGGTCAACACCGATGCCAGCCAGGTGCGCATCGCCGATTTCGAGGCGCAGTTGCGCCAACAGATCGATCAGCAGCTACTCGCTACTTACGGCGTGCGCGTCGTGCAAGTCGGCATCGAGCGTTTGACCTTGCCATCCGTCACACTCACCGCCACGGTCGATCGGATGCGTGCGGAGCGTGAAACGATTGCCACCGAACGCACGGCGATCGGTAAACGTGAAGCCGCGCAAATCCGTTCCGCCGCCGAACGCGACGCACGAATCGTACAGGCTGATGCGACGGTGAAAGCCGCCGACATCGAAGCGCAATCCCGCGTCGAAGCAGCGCAGATTTATGGCCGCGCCTACGCCAGTTCACCGCAGCTGTACAACTTGCTGCGCTCGCTCGACACCCTTGGCACGATCGTCACGCCAGAAACCAAACTGATTTTGCGGACCGATGCGGCGCCGTTTCGCGTGTTAGTCGACGGGCCGCCGGCACTCGACAATAAAGCCGGATTACAGCCATGACTGATGACGTTCCACGTGGAACAAAAACATTGAACAGTCCATGGATTCAGGCTGGGCGCCTGGCATTTCTTGCCTTGTACGCGGTGACGGTGCTGGCTGCGCTGGCTTGGGTGTTTTCCAATGTGCGGCAGATCGACCCGCAAAATCGCGCGGTGGTCTTGCATTTCGGGGCGCTGGATCGCATTCAGAATGCCGGCCTGCTATTGGCTTGGCCACGGCCGTTCGAACAGGTGATCCTGCTGCCGGCAGCGGATCGGGTGATCGAACGGCGCGTGGAAAACCTGTTGCGCAGCGATGAGGCCTTAAAGGCAGATCGGGTCGCTTCGTTTGCCACGCCGTTGAGCGATGCGTTGGCGGGCTCTGGTTATTTATTGACCGGTGATGCCGGTGTCGTACAGCTGGATGTGCGGGTGTTTTACAAAGTCAGCGACCCGTATGATTTCGTTCTGCAAGGCGATCATGTCTTGCCGGCACTGGATCGGCTGGTGACCCGTAGTGCATTGGCACTGACCGCCGCGCGCGATCTGGACACCATTCTGGTTGCTCGTCCAGAGCTGATCGGTGCGGACAGCCAGGCCGCCGAGCGCCGTGAGCGGTTGCGCGGTGATCTGGTTCGAGCGATCAATCAGCGCCTGGCTGAACTGAAAGCGAGCGGGCAGGGGATTGGTGTCGAAGTGGCGCGGGTCGATGTGCAATCGAGCTTGCCGGAGCCGGCGGTGAGCGCTTTCAATGCGGTCCTGACCGCCAGCCAGCAAGCTGACAAAGCCGTTGCCAACGCGCGCACCGAGGCGGAAAAACTCACCCAGACCGCCAACGAACAAGCCGACCGTACGCTGCAGATTGCCCACGCCCAGGCCGGCGAGCGCTTGGCCAAAGCGTCGGCAGATACCGCCACGGTTGCGAGCCTGGCCAAAAGTGCCGACCCGCAGTTGCTCTTGCGTCTGTATCGCGAGCGCATGCCGAAGATTCTCGGCCAGGCCGGTTCGGTGACCACGGTTAACCCGAAAGACGATTCCCGCCTGATCATTCAGGGAGCCAGCCAATGACTGCGACCACCGCCACGCCGAGCCTGTTGTCCTCGGCCGAACAACGCCGCGCGGCACGACAACTGACCCTGGCCATGCTTGCGCTCGGTTTGCTCGGGCTCGGCCTGATCTGGCGTTGGTGGTTGCCGGAGCAAACCGGGGTCAGCCAATTGCTGTTGGGCTTTGCGTCATTGATGGTCGGGGTGTCGGTGATGCGCTCGGCGTGGTACAGCCTGCGCTATCCGAGCCTGCATGGCATTACCGATCAATTGATTGCGCTGGCCATGCTTGGCGCTTGGGCAACAGGCGATCTGCTCACGGCGGCGTTGTTGCCGATCATCATGATCTTCGGCCATGTGCTGGAGGAACGCAGCGTCATTGGTTCGCAGGAAGCGATTCACGCGCTAGGGCAACTGACGCGCAGCCATGCGCGCAAAATCCAGGCAGACGGCTCGGTCATCGAAGTCGACAACGGCACCCTCAAGCCCGGCGATACCGTTGAGGTGCGGGCCGGTGATCGCGTTCCAGCGGATGGTCGGGTTCTCTCCGGTCAGGCCAGTCTCGATACCGCGTCGATCACTGGCGAATCGGTGCCGGTCGAGGCGGGCGTCGGCATGAGCGTGTTTGGTGGCGCGATCAACCTCGACGGATTACTGCGTATCGAGGTGACGCGCACCGGTGACGAGTCGACCTTGGGCAAAGTCATCGCACTGATGCAGAACGCCGAACGCTCGAAACCGCCGATCACTCGACTGCTTGAACGTTACGCTGGCAGCTACATGATCCTGGTATTGCTGCTGGCCGCTGTGACCTGGTTCATCACCAACGATGCACAGGCGATGCTTGCAGTGCTGGTTGCCGCTTGCCCATGCGCACTGGTGTTGTCGGCACCTGCCACAGCGATTGCCGGCGTCGCAGTAGCGGCGCGTCACGGCATATTGATCCGCAGCTCGGCGTTCCTCGAGGAGCTGGCGGATCTGACGTCCTTGGTGGTCGACAAGACCGGAACGCTGACCTACGGCACTTTGCGTCTGCAATCGATCACCGGCGCAGCAGCGGATCATGCGGCGGCGAAGACCTTGGCGGCCAGCCTCGGCGCAGCCAGCAGTCATCCGGTCAGCCGCGCCCTGGCCGGCCTCGTCACTGCGCGAGACTATTTGCCTTTGAGTGATATTCAGGAGCGGCAGGGTCTCGGCGTTGTTGCCATGACTGCGCAGGGCGAAGCGGCACTCGGACGCCCGGAGCTGTTCGCGCAGTTGGGCATCGGTACCACGCCCGTCCCAGAGCACGATGGGCCGATTGCCGGGCTGGCCTTGAGCGGTGAGTTTCTTGCCTGGCTACTGTTGGCCGACAGCGTGAAACCGGAGGCTCGCTTTGCCCTCAGTGAATTGCGTGAGTTGGGTCTCGGCCGGCAGCTTTTGTTGACCGGCGATCGTCAGAGCGTCGCAAACTCGCTGGCGCAGGAGGTCGGCTTGCACGAGGTCGAAGCGCAGGCCTTGCCCGAAGACAAACTCAATCGCGTGCTCAAGGAAATCGACAGCGGCTTCCGGCCAATGGTGGTTGGCGACGGAATCAATGACTCGCTCGCACTTAAGGCTGGCGTAGTTGGCGTGGCGATGGGCGCGGGCGGCGCGGACATCGCGCTGGCCTCGGCCGATATCGTGTTGATCGGTAGCGACCTGCGCCGGCTCGGCACCTGTGTGCGACTCAGCCGCCAGTGCCGCAAGACCTTGCAGGTCAACGTGATCATCGGATTGGGCTGGACGCTGGCAATCGTCGTCTTTGCAGCATTTGGCTGGCTCGGTGTGGCCGGGGCGATGATCGCTGCGCTGCTGCACAACCTCAGCACCTTGCTGGTGCTCGGTAATGCTGGGCGCTTGCTGCGGTTTCAGGAACGATTGGCGAAAATGGATGATGAGCTTCGAAACGATTTGTAACGAACTGCCGGCGAAGTTAGCAGTCATTGGTAGAGAGGGCGCTCCATTTCAAGCCGTCATCGGCTGGAAGACGTGGGTGCAGGATGGCCTGTTGGAGCGTCTGCGACGATAGCTTCGGCTAATCAATTCGATAGCCTGCTATTTTTCCGCGATGGTCTACCCTCAGATCTGACGTCTGAAAAAAGGGGGGAATTTCCATGCTCGCGCAACTTCCACCGGCCTTACAGAACCTGCAGCTTCCGCTTCGCCTGCGACTCTGGGACGGCCATGAATTCAATCTGGGGCCGACGCCCAGCGTCACCATCGTGGTCAAGGACCCACAGATGGTCACCCAGTTCACTCACCCAAGCCTTGATGCGCTGGGAGCGGCGTTCGTTGAGGGTAAACTTGAACTGGAGGGCTCGATCAGCGAGGTCATCCGCGTCTGCGATGAACTGAGCAGCGCCTTGCTCGACGAAGACGAAGGCAGTCAGCCGGTGCGTTCCGTGCATGACAAGGAAACCGACGCCAAGGCCATCTCGTACCATTACGACCTTTCCAATGCCTTCTACCAGCTGTGGCTCGACAGCGACATGGTCTATTCCTGCGCGTATTTCGAGACCGGCAGCGAAACCCTCGAGCAGGCGCAACAGGCCAAATTCCGCCATCTGTGCCGCAAGCTGCGCTTGCAGCCGGGCGAGTATTTGCTGGATGTCGGCTGCGGCTGGGGTGGGCTGGCGCGATTCGCCGCACGGGAGTTCGGCGCCAGGGTCTTCGGCATCACGCTGAGTCAGGAGCAACTGAAGCTGGCACGTGAGCGGGTCAAGGCTGAGGGGCTGGAAGATCAGATCGAACTGCAACTGCTCGACTACCGCGATCTGCCTCAGGACGGGCGCTTCGACAAGGTGGTCAGTGTCGGCATGTTCGAACACGTCGGCCATGCCAATCTCGCCGAATACTGCAAAACCCTGTTTGGCGCGGTGAAGGAGGGTGGCCTGGTGATGAACCACGGCATCACTGCCAAGCATACCGATGGCCGGCCGGTCGGGCGTGGTGCGGGCGACTTCATTGAGAAATACGTTTTCCCTAACGGCGAGTTGCCGCACCTATCCATGATCTCGGCGCAGGTCAGTGAAGCCGGGCTGGAAATTGTCGACGTGGAAAGCCTGCGCCTGCATTACGCGCGTACGCTGGACCATTGGAGCGAGCGACTGGAGGACAACCTCGAAGCCGCTGGCAAACTGGTACCGGAACAGGCGTTGCGTATCTGGCGCCTGTATCTGGCCGGCTGCGCTTATGCGTTTGCCCGTGGCTGGATCAATCTGCACCAGATCCTTGCGGTGAAGGCGCATCCCGACGGCAGCCATGAATTGCCTTGGACCCGCGACGACATTTATAACCCGTGATCGCAGGCGTCTTTACGGGACGCCTTACAGGATCGGTGATATCAGCCGGGCGATCCGCATGCCGACCTGTTGCAGGCGGTGGATTTCCCGGCTCTCTTCCTTGGCGACTTCGTAAGCCTGGGCGAAGTCTGCTTCGAGCATGTGTTCCACGCTGGCGGCAAAGGCACTGTCGACGGTCAGCAGCATGACCTCGAAATTCAAACGGAACGAGCGATTGTCCAGATTGGCGCTGCCGATCGCGCTGATCTCGCTGTCGATCAATACCACTTTCTGATGCAGGAATCCGGGCTCGTAACGGAACACTCGCACCCCGGCGCGCACCGCCTCGAACGCATACAGACTGGAAGCGGCATAGACGATGCGATGGTCTGCGCGCGACGGCAGCAGCAAGCGCACATCGACGCCGCGCAGCACGGCTAGTCGCAGCGCGGCAAATACCGCTTCATCCGGAATGAAATACGGGCTGGTGATCCACACCCGCTCGGTGGCGGCGTGAATCGCCTCGACGAAAAACAACGAACAGGTTTCATAGGCATCGGCCGGGCCGCTGGCGAGCAACTGGCAAAGTACGCCATCGTCCGGATAAGCATCCGGGAGGATCAGCGGCGGCAGGGAGCGTGCCGCCCAGAACCAGTCTTCGGCGAAGGATTCCTGCATGCTCGCCACGACTGGACCACGGACTTGCACATGGGTATCGCGCCACGGTGCCAGCGGTGGTTTCTCGCCCATGTACTCGTCGCCGACGTTGTGCCCACCGACAAACCCGACGATGCCGTCGACCACGACAATCTTGCGGTGGTTACGAAAGTTGACCTGGAAGCGGTTGAGCCAGCCACTGCGCGTGGCAAATGCTTTCACCGCAACACCGCCGTCGCGCAATGCCTGCACATAGCTATGGGGCAGGGCGTGGCTGCCGATGCGGTCGTAGAGCAAGTGAATCGTCACGCCTTCCGCGGCTTTTTTCAGCAGCAGATCACGCAAGCGTTGCCCCAGGCGGTCGTCGTGGATGATGAAAAACTGCACCAGCACGGCTTCTTTGGCCTGCTCGATCGCACTGAAGATCGCCTCGAACGTCGCCGCACCGTTTATTAATAGCTGCACTTCATTATTGGCCAGGCACGGCATCCGCCCAAGTTTTGGCATCGCACGCAACGAGGCATAAGCGTTGGAAGCGCGGGCGGCGAGTGCTTCCTCGACCCACGGGCGCCAGTTCAGCTCGGAGATGGCCACGCGCATCTGTTCGTTGGCCTGGCGCCGCGCTTTGATGTAACCGTCGAAGGTGCTGCGGCCGAAGACCAGATAGGGAATCAGCGTGAGATAGGGAATGAAGGTCAGCGACAATGCCCAGGCAATCGAACCCTGCGCAGTGCGCACGGTGAGCACCGCATGTATCGCGGCGATCGATCCGAGGGTGTGAATCAGCGCGATCAGATAACCGAAAATGTGCGGTCCAAAATAATCCATGGGGCAGCCTTGCTCCGGTAGATGCAATGCTTAACAGACCATGTTCAGCGGCGAATGTCGCTATTTAATTGGTCCATGAACCGAAGCAAGCGGCCGGCGTCTAACGGCCACTACTGATCAGGAGTTTGTCGATGAACGTTCGTCTGCTGGGTTTGGCGCTGGGCCTGGGTTTGGCATTGCCGGTGGTTGCGCAAGCGCAGATGCTGCAGCCGGGGCTGTGGGAAATGACCTCGAGCAATTTGAAAGTCGACGATCAGGCGATGGATGTGCAATCGATCCTCGGCCAGATTCAAGGCCAGATCACGCCGCAACAGCGCGCGACGCTGGAGAAGAACGGCATCAACATTGGCGGCAAGGGCATTCGCGCCTGCCTCACACCGCAGCAAGTGGCGACCAACGATATCCCGCTGGCCGATCCGCAATCGGGCTGCAAACAGCAGATCACGGAGCGCACCGGCAACCAGTGGAAATTCCGTTTTAGCTGCCCGAAAGCGCAGGGCACCGGGGTCGCGACCTTTCTCAGTGATCGCGAATTCACCACCGTCGCCAACGGCACGTTCAACGCCATCGGGATCAATCAGAAGGGTAGTCTGGAAACCCGCGCGGTGTGGTTGGGTCAGGATTGCGGGACGGTGAAGCCCCGCGCTTGATGTTTCACGTCATGGCTGGCTCAACGCCTTGTACAGCGTGTTGAGGTTGTACTCGAACAGGCCGGTGAACGTGCTCGCCGGCCCGCTCGCGGCGAGCGCGTCCGAGTACAACGTGCCGCCGATATGCGCGCCGCTCTCATCGGCGATCTGCTTGAGCAGGCGCGCGTCCTTGATGTTTTCCATGAACACCGCTTTGACCTTGGCCTGACGGATCTGCGTAATCAGCGCGGCAACTTCGGCGGCTGACGGCTCGCGCTCGGTGGACAAACCCTGGGGCGCGATGAAGTCGATGCCGTAAGCCTGACCGAGATAACCGAACGCATCGTGACTGGTGACGATCTTGCGGTTGCCCGCAGGCAGTGAACCCAGTCTGGTTTTGGCCTCGGCGAGCAGGGCGTAGATCTGCTTCAGATAGGTTTGGCTGTTGCGCTCGTAGTCGGTCTTGTTCGCCGGATCAGCCGCAATCAACGCCTTGGTGATGTTGGCGACGTACAGCTCGGCGTTGGCCAGATTGTGCCAGGCGTGTGGATCGGGCACGGTTTCGCCATCCTCATTCAGAGATCGGGGAATCACCCCGCGGCTGGCATTGATCACCGTTGCCTGAGTGGCGGTGCTGCTGACCAGGCGATCCAGCCATGGCTCGAAGCCCAGTCCGTTTTTAATGATCAGTCTGGCTTTGAGCAGGGCTTTGGCATCGTCCGGCGTTGGCTCGTAAGTGTGCGCGTCGGCATCCGGGCCGACCATGCTGGTGATCTGCACATGGGTGCCGCCGATCTGGTGAACCATGTCGGCGAGGATGCTGAAGCTGGTGACCACCGGCATTTTTTCCGCCGCCGACAATGACATCGACAGCAACAAGCTGAACAGCACGAGTAGAGCGCGCATCGGGAAACACCTCATTGGGATGTGAGCAAAGGCGGGCGGCGCAGCAGACCATGGACCGGCCCGACGATCACCGACAACAGATAACCGGCGCCGGCGACCAGCACGATTGCCGGACCGCTGGGCAGCGAGTAATAGAACGACAGCAGCAATCCGAACCACACCGACAGGCAACCGATTGCTGCCGCAACGGCAATCAGCACAGGCAGGCGTCGGCTCCAGAATCGCGAAGCCGCAGCGGGCAGCATCATCAGGCCGACCACCATCAAGGCGCCGATGGCCTGGAAGCCGATGACCAGATTCAGCACCACCAAGGTCAGGAATACACCGTGGGCCAGCGGGCCGAGACGGCTGACGGTTCTCAGGAAAAGTGGATCGAGGGTGTCGAGTACCAGCGGTTTATAGATCAGCATCATGGCGATCAGGCTGCACGCCGAGACCCACAGCATGCCTTGCAAGGTGGGTCCGTCGACGGCCAAGGCTGAACCGAACAGCAGATGCAGAAGGTCCAGGCGCTTTCCGGCGATACCCAGTATCAACACGCCGCTGGCCAGCGAGATCGGATAGATCGCGGCGAGGCTGGCGTCCTCGCGCAGGCCTGTGCGCCGAGTAATCCAGGCCGCCAGTCCAGCCATGCCCAGGCCTGCACCGAGGCCGCCGAAGGTCAGTGCCGGCAAACTGAGCCCGGCGAACCAGAAGCCCAGTGCAGCACCGGGCAGGATTCCATGGGCGACCGCATCGCCGATCAGGCTCATACGCCGCAGGATCAAAAACACCCCAAGTGGCGCCGTGCTGCAGGCCAGGACCAAACCGCCGAACAGGGCGCGACGCATGAACATGAATTCGTGAAAGGGCTGCCATAGTTGGCTGACGGCGAGCATCAGGCCACCTGCGTGTGTGGAGTTTGTGCAATCAGCTCCGCGCTCGCCGCCAAGCGGCACTCGCGATGCTTGATCAGCAATGTGCTGGGAATGTGCTGGCGTACCGCAGCGAGGTCATGACACACCACGACGAGTGTCCGGCCTTCGCCGTGCCATGCATGGATATGCTGCCAGAGCAGTTGTTGACCGAGTTCATCGAGTGCCGCGTGGGGTTCATCGAGCAGCAGCACGGGCGCATCGGTCAGGCTTAAACGGGCGAGCAGAGCGCGTTGCAACTCGCCGCCGGACAGTGCCATCAACGGGCGCTGTTCGAGTCCGTGCAAGTGCCAGTTCTCCAGCGCGGCATGCAACCGTTGCGCGCGCAGTTGCGTTGATAACCGGCGCCCCCAGAATCCGGCGGCAACCAGCTCTTGCAGGTTGATCGGAAACTGCCGATCGAGATGCTGCTGTTGCGGAAGAAAGGACAATCCGCTTTGCCGTGGAACACCGAGAGAGACTTTGCCCGCGAGTGGCTTCTGGAGGCCGGCGATGACTTTCAGCAGGCTGCTTTTGCCGCAGCCATTGGCACCGATAATTGCTGTGAGTGAGCCGCAGTCGAGTTGCAGGTTCAGCGGCGATGTCAGCGGTTGGCCCGGGGCTCCCCAGCTCAATGAATGGCAACGAATCATGCCGGCTCCCGCTGCCATTGGCTTTCGGCAACAGCGTCGTGCGCGTGCAGGCTTTCGGCGTGAACAACGCGCAGGTGGAAAGCGCTGACCCCTGGGATGCGGCGCAGCGCCAGATTCAAGCGGCGTGCAGCGTCTTCACAAAACATCAGATTCTGCCCATTGGCGAGGGCGAAGGCTTGCTCGTCGGCGCGCTTCACGGCGGTCTGCACGGCTGTGCCGAGCGCAGCTTCGGCAGCGTTGATGAGTGTATTCAGCGGTAACTCATCGATGGATTCTTCAAGATGAAAATGCAGTTTTGCAGTACTGCGCTGGCTGTGAGGCGTGGCGACGACGCCGCGGGAAGAGCCGAGCCATGCCAGCACATCGGCGTGTTGCAACGCTTGGTTGGCGAAGTCATCGATGAATTGTTGCTGGATCAGTTGTCTGGCTAACGCCGCTGAACAGGGGCAGGTCGAGGAATAGGGCAACTCTAGTTTTAGTTCCACGTGGAACATTTGCTTTTTCAGCGTGGCAGAAATGCACACGGGATAGGCTTTCCAGCCGGCCAAAGGGCTGACCAGCGCGGGGCGTTTCAGCAGTAATTCAGTGTGCAGATTGAGATAAGCGCAGCTGGATAAGCCCTCATGACTGTCGAGAAATTGGCTGAGTACACGACGCAGTAAAGAAGGCGAAAGCTCCTTCTGTTCCAGTGCGTCCAACGCCAGGTACAGGCGCGACATATGTATGCCCCGCGCTTCGCCATCATCAAGGCTCACCCCAGCGTCTGCCTTGGCACTCAGAGGCTTTCCTAGCAGGTGGATCGGCAAAGCGATGCCCTGCATGCCTACCCATTCAAGCGGCACATTTTCGCGCAGCGCCTCTGCGGCAATATCCGGCAGTGTCAGTGAGTTCATGGTTGTAACCGTCGATTTAAACAAATCGGATGTTACAGTATAACAATGCGTACGCCATTGCTTGTTTCATGAATGAATTTTTACCAAGCAAGAAGCGGGAGTGCTTAGCACCCGGTCATTCGGCTACAGGTGAATTTCGCGCTACCTGCGCCAGAACTTGAAAAACGGTTGATCGTGGTCCAGCCCACCCGACGGGTGTAACCCACCCAGGCCTCTCCGTTCGAAGCGATACCTGTGAAAAAGGTGAGCTGACCGAAGCGGCTGTTGGTTTGCGCCCAATAGCGATGCCCGTCTTTTTCAAAGCCGCGTAAATAAAGCGTGTTGCCCACGGTGTTCACGCTGTAGCTGTTGCCAACGGCGTCCGCGCAGGCCAAGAGATTCGCACTGCGCGTACAGGTTGCCGCTGTGCCCGGCTGCGCCAGAATGCTTACGAGGGGCAGCAGAGCACAGCTCAGCACAACCCCGCGCAGGGCGTTTTTCGTCATGGACCGTTTCAAGCGAGCACCTCAGGGCGAAACAAAAGCTGGTATGTTTTTAGGGTTATAACATAACATAAAAATGACCCGGCCTCAGACCCATGATTTTGCTTTTTCAGATTCCTGCGTTGGCTCAACGCAGCGATGGGATGCATGGCACTGAGGAATTCGCCCATTGCTGGCTCAAAGACAGGATTATCCAATGTCAGAAAAACTGCCCGTAACCGTTCTTTCCGGATTTTTGGGCGCTGGAAAAAGTACGCTTTTGAATTACGTACTACGTAATCGAAGCGGAATGCGCGTAGCCGTCATCGTCAATGATATGAGCGAGATCAACATTGATGGCAGCGAAGTCCAGCGTGATGTCAGCCTTAGTCGCGCTGAAGAAAAAATAATCGAAATGAGCAACGGCTGTATCTGCTGTACGTTACGCGAGGACCTGCTTGAAGAAGTCAGCAAGCTTGCCCGCGAAAACCGCTTCGATTATCTGCTCATCGAGTCCACCGGCATTGCCGAGCCGCTTTCCGTCGCGGAAACCTTCACATTCCGCGACGAAAACGGCCAAAGCCTGAGCGATATTGCCCGTCTCGACACCATGGTGACGGTAGTCGACGGCGTGAATTTCCTCCCCGATTACCAGGCAGCAGAAAGCCTGGCCTCTCGCGGCGAAATCCTGGGTGAGGAAGACGAACGCTCAATCACCGACCTGTTGATCGAGCAAATCGAGTTTGCCGACGTGCTGTTGATCAGCAAAATCGACCTGATCAGCCAGCCAGAACGTGAAGAACTGATCGCCATCCTCAAGCGCCTGAACGCGCAGGCCGAAATCATTCCGATGGTGATGGGCGAGGTGCCGTTGGAAAAACTCCTGAACACCGGCCGTTTCGACTTTGACAAAGCCGCGCAAGCGCCAGGTTGGCTCAAGGAGCTACGCGGTGAGCACATTCCGGAAGCCGATGAGTACGGCATCGCCTCGACGGCATACCGCGCGCGGCGGCCCTTTCACCCGCAACGCTTCTTCGACTTCATCAACCGTCCATGGTTGAACGGCAAACTGCTGCGCTCCAAAGGTTTTTTCTGGCTGGCGAGCAAGCCCACCGACGCCGGGAGCTGGTCGCAGGCCGGTGGCTTGATGCGTCACGGTTTTGCCGGGCGCTGGTGGCGGTTCGTACCGAAAGACCAATGGCCACAGGATCAGGAAAGCAGCGCAGCCATCCTGGAAAACTGGACGCCGAGCGTAGGAGATTGCCGCCAGGAGCTGGTGTTCATCGGCCAAAACATCGATTTTCTACAACTCACTGCTGAATTGGATGCCTGCCTGCTCACTGATGATGAAATGGCGCTCGGTGCCGAGGGCTGGCGAATGCTCGCGGACCCATTTGGTCCTTGGCACGAAGAGGCCGCCTGATGCCTGCACTCCAATTGCCGGGAAACCAAACCCGCCAACAGCATCAAGGCCCGACCCCACAGGCACTGACGCGAATTTTCGAAGACGAGGTGAATCTGGCCGTCTGGCAGCGACAGTTGCCACTGCACATCAGCGAGTTTGCCGATGTGCTGCTGTCGCTCAACCAGCCTTTGGCGCAGTCGCTGTGTCTGGAGTTGCCCGAAGAGGACGCCGAGCCGGATCTCACAGGGCTGGCCGCGGAGTATGGCGACGTGCAGGGTTACGAAAGCTTTACGGCCGATTTGAAATGGTTGGTCAGCGCCTTTGCCTGCTTGCTCGGTGCGCGGCGGATCGGCCTGCGCCTGCGGGCGCTGGACAAAGCCATGTGTCCGCGCTTCCACGTTGATCACGTACCGGTGCGGCTGATCACGACCTACGCCGGCGTCGGCAGCCAATGGCTCGCGGAAGGTGCGATGGATCGCCGTCAACTCGGCCAGGCCGACGCCGAACCCCACGCGGATATTCAGCAACTCAGCAGCGGCGAGGTTGCGTTGTTGAAGGGCGAAAAATGGCATGGCAACGAAGGTTTCGGCTTGATCCACCGCTCGCCGCAACCGTTAGTGGGCGAGCGCCGCTTGATTCTGACCCTCGACTGGCTCGGCTGATGCTTCAAGGCCTGAGCCATGACCCCTGGCTCTGAGCTTCACAATACGGCTTCAGGTACGCCGCATCAGTGGCCACACCGTAATAGTGGATGTCCTGGCGATAGGGCATATTGGCAACTTGCGCGTTGCTGCATACGCCAAACGCACCGCTCGGGCACTGATCGACATATTGCACTTCGACTTTTTGCCCGACCAGGGTCGGCTGGCAAAAGCCGTCATTGAACAGTTTCTCGGGGATATTACGGTTTTGCTGGCAGACTTTGACGTCGAGCCGCTCGCCCTGACTGTGCACCACACAGGCCTGAGCCCACGCTTCGCTCGACAGCATCGCCAACAGCAACGACCATCCCATCCAACGCATCTTCGAATCTCCCAAAAGCTTGCCGCCATGTTGCAGAACATTCCCACCCATGTCATTGCTGGCCCTTTGGGCGCTGGCAAAACCAGTCTGATTCGCCAGCTCATGGCCCAGCGTCCAGCAGGTGAGCGTTGGGCGGTGCTGATCAATGAATTCGGCCAGATCGGCCTGGATGCCGCGTTGCTGAGCCGCGACGCAGCGGGTACCGACTTGGCCGAAGTCGCCGGCGGCTGTCTGTGTTGCGTCAACGGCGCGCCATTCCAGATCGGCCTCGCCCGGTTGCTGCGCAAAGCGAAGCCGGATCGCTTGTTCATCGAACCGTCCGGGCTGGGCCATCCGCTGCAGTTGCTCAAGCAACTGCGCGAGGCGCCTTGGCAGGGCGTGCTGGCGGTGCAGCCGAGTGTGCTGGTGCTCGATGCCCAGGCACTGCATGCGAGACAAGCATTGCCAGCAGCGCAACAACAGGCGTTGAGCAGCACCGGACTGGTCTTGATGAACAAAGCCGAAGGCCTCGATGAGGAGCAACGGCAGACAATCGCCAGACAATTGCCGCCGGTCAGGCTGATCTGGACCAGCCAGGCGCAATTGTCTTTGGGTGATCTGCCGGGCTTGGCCGCACAAGCGATGAGTGGCGCAGATAATCTGCTCATACCCAGGGGACCTGCGCGGCTTTCAGCAGTCTGGAGCGATCCGACCGCGCCGATCTGCCTGAGTCAGGCGCAGGAGGGCGGCTGGAGCATCGGTTGGCGTTGGCATCCCGACCAGACGTTCGGCAAACAGGACATCGCGGACTGGCTTAAAGCGCTTCAGTGGAGGCGGGCAAAAATGGTGATCCACGGCCCGGATGGCTGGGTGTCGGCGAATGCGCTGGATAACGCCAGTCTGGAATGGCAAACCAGCGAATGGCGCAAAGATTCGCGAATCGAGCTGATCTTTGCTGAGCCACAAAATATTGATGAATTGCAGGCAGGACTTGCGCGGTGTCGGCTGCCGTAAGTCAGCTCAAGGCTTCCACTTGGTATGCTCCTGACGCCATTGACTCAGCTCGATCACTTCGGCGCGCGGCTTGCTGACTTCCACCACTGGCGGGGTATCGTCAAACGGTGCGGGGTAGGGCGCCAGTTCGATCTGCGCACTGTGCGCACCGAACTGAGTGATGGTGCCGTTGTGCCGGGTTTCGCCGGTCACGGTGAACTCGAAGTTGTAGACCCGCGCCAGGCGCCGCCGGCCGTTGGCATCCTTGATCAGGCCGATCTTCTTTAACGCGACGTTGCCGTCGAGCAATTCGACGCCGACGTTGGTGCAGTGCTGCTTGACCCGCTCCAGCGCGCGCTCGCGCAAGCCGTGGTTATGCCACAACCAGGCGCCGGCAGCGGCGAACAGCATCAGTACGAAGATGTTTTCCAGGGTCAGCATCAACATCGAACTCCAAAAGATGGCGTCAGCTTAACTGCGTCGCCGGTCTGTCGTACAGGCTGTGTTTCGTCGCATACTGCGCGGCTTGAATTTCAATCGTTTTACGGAATGACCCGAATGAAACGCACGCCTCATCTGCTCGCCATCCAGTCCCACGTGGTGTTCGGCCACGCCGGCAACAGCGCTGCGGTTTTTCCGATGCAGCGGGTCGGCGTCAACGTCTGGCCGCTCAACACCGTGCAGTTTTCCAACCACACCCAATACGGTCAGTGGGCGGGTGAAGTGCTGGCGCCGCAGCAGATTCCCGCGCTGATCGAAGGGATTGCCGCCATTGGTGAGCTGGGCAACTGCGACGCGGTGCTGTCCGGCTACCTCGGCAGTGCCGCGCAGGGCCGTGCGATTCTCAGCGGTGTGGCGCGCATCAAAGCGGTCAATCCGAAGATGCTGTATCTGTGTGACCCGGTGATGGGGCATCCGGAGAAAGGCTGCAGCGTGCCGACCGAAGTCAGCGACTTCCTGTTGGATGAGGCGGCAGCAGTGGCAGACATCATGTGCCCGAACCAGTTGGAGCTGGACAGCTTTTCCGGGCGCAAGCCGCAATCGCTGTTCGATTGCCTGGCGATGGCACGGGCACTGCTGGCACGCGGGCCGAAAGCGGTGCTGGTCAAGCATCTGGACTATCCGGGCAAACCGGCCGATGGCTTCGAGATGTTGCTGGTGACGGCTGAGGGCAGTTGGCATTTGCGCCGTCCACTGCTGGCGTTTCCGCGTCAGCCGGTGGGTGTCGGTGACCTGACCTCCGGTCTGTTCCTGGCGCGAGTGCTATTGGGCGACAGTCTGCTGGCCGCGTTCGAGTTCACCGCGGCGGCAGTGCATGAGGTGCTGCTGGAGACCCAGGCGTGTGCCAGTTACGAGTTGCAACTGGTGCGGGCGCAGGACCGGATTGCGCATCCGCGGGTAAAGTTCGAGGCGACGGCGATCAGTTTGTAATACCGCGTTAAATCCAATCGCGAGCAGGCTCACTCCTACAGGGAAACGCATTTCAATCTAGGAGTGAGCCTGCTCACGATAGCGATTTCTTAACGCTACCAATCTCAAGCGTCGCCCTTGATCTCCTGATAACGCTTTTCCAGCTCCTGACGAATCTGCCGACGTTGCTGCGCCTGCATGAAACGACGCTTGTCTTCGCTGTTCTGTGGTTGCAGCGGCGGAACGGCGGCGGGTTTGCGCTGGTCGTCCACGGCCACCATGGTGAAG
>Ga0196970_1000821_pt1 | contig 28725 bp, 22 predicted proteins | sample S1v_513CmetaG_FD_148672 | JGI IMG/M metagenome (GOLD analysis project Ga0196970, IMG submission 148672) | Soil microbial communities from Anza Borrego desert, Southern California, United States - S1+v_5-13C | ecosystem: Environmental > Terrestrial > Soil > Desert | place: USA: California... | reverse complement strand
AGTACGATACCGGATCGTAAACTATGTGACGAGCATTTGGAAACCTTGCTGTAAACTGGGCGATCACATCCCTGGTAGTCGGGGAAAGGATACTACCCGTAAGAAGGTAAGCTGGTGCGCTGCTGCCAGCCATTGCTTCCTTAATGCGGCGATCGATTGCCTCAAAAGTTGCCTCATGACCGTCTGCATATGGTTGACGAAGCCTCGCTTTATCGTACAGATTCAAGACTGAAGCCTGCACACGTGCAGAGGTACCACCACGCGTTATCGAAGACTTATCGTTACCTTCTATTTTGATAGGACGACCATCGCGTGTCTTTACAACTACAGCGCAATAATCACCGTTATCTACAAAAGTGGATGCATAGTAATTTGGTACACCAGGTATGATATCCTCAGGCTTGATAGCATAAGGAATTACCTTGCGTACAGGCATTTCGCAGCTCGCGGCAAGAACAGCAGCGGCAGTGCTAAAGCCCAGATATTTTAAAAAGTCACGGCGTGGAGTAGTAGCGCCAAGCATGCTGTCACTAATATCAAGCGGTAAATCCTCCTGAAACTCGTTATCAGCGATCTGTTGATGAGCTGACGTGTTATTCAGCTCTTCCAGCCCCTTCCAGTATTGTTTTTGACTCATAAGATTTGATCCGGTAAAGTGTCCGAATAAATATTTTAATGATACTGTACTAACTAATTTCTTCTATTCAACTATACTTAGTAGTGGCACTTCTGACACTCGATACCACCAATGTCTTCAACTGTTACACCGTTACGCTTACCGGCCTTGATCTCTTCGTGATATTTCTCAAAGATGCTATAGTAGTTATTGTCAGCAAACTGAACTTCGGTCTGGCGATGACAATTGATACACCATCCCATCGAAAGATCTGCAGCCTGGTGAACCTCGTCCATCTCATGGATGTTACCATGACACTGCTGACACTGAACCTCTCCCACTTTTACGTGTTGTGAGTGGTTGAAATAAACGTGGTCAGGCAGATTGTGAATTTTTGTCCATGGTATTGGCCTTGAAATGATGTTACCATTTGCGTCCCTGATGTAATCCTTCTTTTCAGGATCCCAGCCGGCGTACTTATATAGCTTCTGTATCTCGGCAGTACCGTCTACTTTTTCACCCTCAGCATTTACCAGCTCCTCCGTACCAGTGTATTCGCTGATCTGTTTGTGACAGTTCATACACACGTTAGCAGAAGGGATCATTGCATGGCGGCTCTTTTCAGCGCCAGAGTGGCAATAGAGACAGTTGATCTGGTTGATACCCGCATGCACTTTATGTGAATAGAATATAGGTTGTTCAGGCTGATAGTTTTGCTGACGACCAAGATCAACCGCACCATCCACCAGCCAATAACCAGAGCAGATGAACAATAATATCACAGTCATAGCGATAACCACCTTGTTACGATACAGCGGAACCTCTGTTTCGTTTGGCAGACCTTCTTTTTCGTTAGCTACACGACGCAGGCCGTAGTTAGCACGCCAAAGAATTATTACCAGTGCAAGAAGTATAAGCGTGATAATAGTGTACAACCAACCGCTTCCATCGCTCTTCTCGCCACCGGTAGCTGCGGCAGGACCTGATGCAATCTGAGTAGCTGGATCTACATAGCCGTTGATATAGGTAAATATTGCATCAATCTCTTCGTTGCTAAGAGCAGGGAAAGGGGTCATTACGACCTTATACTTGTCAACCAGTTCCTTCGCGTGCGCGTCACCAGAAGCCAGAACCCCTGATGGGCTCTTTACCCACTTATAGATCCACTCTTTTCCATGAGGGTGCTGGTCAGTGCCTTGTAATGCCGGACCTGTAGACTCTTTGATCGGATGGTGGCAGCTTGCACAATTAGAATTGAAAAGTGTTTTACCATCTGGTTGGGCAAAAGCAGAAAAATTGCAGAAGAGCAGGACGACTAAAGGCGCTAACAGTTTCCGGGCAATTTCTCGTAACATTGGCTTAATAGATTCTGACACAGGAATAAATTTGAAAATTAACTTTCCTTTTAGACAAAGCGTGCGCAAAACTACAACACAATAATTAAAAGTTGTACACATTTCTGAAAAAATGTTTCTCAGTGTTGACGCGGGTTTCAGCGGATATTTTTATTGTATTAATACACTTTGTCACTACTTTGTCAACCTTTTTTCAGGCCTTGAATGAATAAATAATTAACATATCTACAGCGCCCCTTCAAGGAGTGTCAAAGCCTTGAAAATCCCGGACATACATAAGATTTCATCAATATCGAAATCCCCCGCGGCCACCTGCAATTCAGCAGTCTCATTTCATCGTCGTGCCTGAGGTATACCTCATCGGCAAGATATAACAAAAAACACCCAAGCACCTGGGATATCATTGGCTTTGCACTGGATCTGCACTGGATGTACACTGAGACTTCAACGGAACTCCTACAAGTGAAATCCCAAAGGTAAAATTCCAAATTCCAAAGGTTTAGGTAATCTATCGTATGTGTTGCTCCTCTTTGTCCTTCTCAGCGCAAGTGGATCCAAAAGAGGAACCAACCATTCATCAGATAGACCCGGTTCGTCCCCCATCCACAGGAATGCTTGTACCATTCACATATGCTGCAGCAGGTGTAGCCAGGAATGCCACCATGGCCGCGATCTCTTCCGGCTGCCCAAACCGCCTGGCAGGGATCTCAGACACCATTTCTTCCTCTGCCTCCTCCTGGCTGATACCCGCTTTAGCCACTTTATTGTTGATGATAGCAGCCAGGCGACCAGTGGCAGTTGCGCCGGGCAGCACATTATTCACAGTAATCCCAAACTGAGCCACTTCATTTGCCAGGGTCTTCGCCCATGATGCCACCGCCCCACGGATGGTGTTGGAAACACCCAGATTCTTCAATGGAATCTTCACCGAGGTAGAGACTATATTGATAATTCTGCCATATCCCTCCGCTTTCATAGACGGGATAACCGTGGTGGCCAGCAGGTGGTTACAAATAAGGTGCTGCTGGAAGGCAGAAAGAAATTCATCCGGCCTCGCAGATAATACCGGTCCTGCAGGTGGTCCCCCGGTATTATTCACCAGAATGTGGATCGGGTTCTGCCGAAGGTAATCGGTTGCAGCCTGCTGCACCTGGGTGGTGTTCTGGAAGTCGGCCACCAGATAGCCATGAAACTGAGAACCTTTTTTGGTAAGCGTACTTACCGCCGTCTTCAAAGCATCATCGTTTCTTGCCAGCAGCACACAATTTGCACCCAAAGCGGCCAGTGCCTGAGCAGAGGCGAGGCCAATTCCCTGTGTACTTCCGGCTATCAATGCAGTTTTACCTTTTAGATCTAATGGCAACATGTAATGCAAATTTGAAGTGCGAATGTAGGTCTTTGACAAATTCCAAATCCCGATTTCCCAATTCCAAAGGAGGAAATTCCCAAACCTTCGAGGTTTTGGAAACCTGGAAGGCTTGTTTGTGGACTGTTTATCGCATCGTCCCTGCCTCTTCCTTAATGGTTCCTTGCTGCTTCATTGCTTGCTCCTTGCTTGTTCCTTGCTTGATGAAGGCTGTGAGGGGTCAAACTGAGTCGATAGAGATAAATAGAATGGATGCTGCGATGAATTGCTTTAAGTGGTATATTTGCTTATCCCCGGCAATACTATCCGCCTTCCTTTAATTCACGGACACTACTTGCCACTTAGCTCATAGCTACAGTTACCAATACCCGACACCCACGTCGCTGAGTCATTAACTACTCCTCTGGCTATCGCTATAACCAAACCAGTTTAACTAAGAAAATTTAAATGGAATATAATACTTCGAGAAGCAAGATGCTGATGCCAGAGTATGGCCGCAATGTGCAAAAAATGGTGGAATTCCTCCTGACCATCGAGGACCCGGCACAAAGACTAAGGAACGCTGAAGTGGTAATAGAACTGATGACCACCCTGGCACCTCACCTGAAAACAATAGAAGACTACAAGCACAAGTTGTGGGATCATCTTTACCAGATGACCGACTTTAAGCTGGAGGTGGATAGCCCCTACCCTCCGCCCACAAGGGAAGAAATACTGAAGAAACCTGAGGTTATTCCTTATCCGCAGAGCTCAGTAAAGAATAAGCACTTCGGGAAGAACTTTACGGCACTGATGCAGCGGGCGCTGGCAGAAACAGACCCGGAGCGGAGACAAGGGTATACTCAGGCTTTAGGCTACTATATGAAGCTTGCTTATATGAACTGGCACAAAGAGCCTGTGCATGATGACATGATCAAGAACGAGCTTGCGGAACTTAGTGGTGGGCAGCTTGTATACGAGACAGGCGGGTACAAGGTACACTTCGATACACGCACCAACTTCAACAAACCCCGCAGCAACAACAACCGCGGCGGCAACTACAAAGGCAACCAGGGCGGGGGCGGCAGCAACCGCAATTACGGCGGCGGCGGTGGTGGCGGCAACTTCAACAAAAACCGCAACAACAAGTTCAACAAGAATAAGAACAAATAAAACCACCCGCTATGAGTGCATTCGAAATCATTGGAGGACGTGCGCTGAACGGAGTGATTACACCTCAAGGCGCCAAGAATGAAGCCCTGCAGGTTTTGTGTGCGTCCCTACTTACGGATAAGCCGGTTACCTATACGAACGTACCAGACATACTGGATGTAAATACGTTGATAGGCCTGATGGCGGATATGGGTGTGAAAGTGGAGCGTCCGGCACCTAACACAGTAGTACTACAGGCAGACGAGGTGAATCCTGACTTCTTTATTGACAAAAACTTTAAGAAGAAAAGCGGAAAGCTGAGAGGCGCAGTCATGATAGCGGGGCCCATGCTGGCGAGGTTTGGCCGAGCGCACATTCCGCAGCCGGGAGGTGACAAGATAGGCCGCCGCAGGCTGGACACCCACATCAGGGGTTTTGAGAGCCTCGGAGCAAAGTTTCAGTACGACCCTGAGGAAAGCCTTTTTATGCTGGATGGCGAGCACATGAGAGGCGGTAGCATACTTATGGAGGAGCCCTCGGTAACTGGTACGGCAAACATTGCAATGGCCGCATGTATGGCACCCGGAATCACCACTATCTACAATGCAGCATGCGAGCCCTATGTGCAGCAGCTATGCAAGATGCTGAACAACATGGGGGCGCGTATAAGCGGCATAGGGTCAAACCTGCTGGTAATAGAAGGGGTAGAAGAGCTTCGTGGCTGCACCCACAGGTTATTGGCCGACATGATTGAGGTGGGTTCCTTTATTGGTCTGGCTGCGGCAACCAGGAGCGATATAACCATAAAGAATGCCGATGTAGCTCACCTGGGCATCATACCAGACACCTTTCAGCGGCTCGGAATCGAGTTTTCCATAAACGGCGACGACATTCATATACCCCCGCAGGACAGCTACAGAATACAGAAGTTCATAGACGGTTCAGTACTCACCATATACGACCATCCATGGCCAGGTTTTACACCGGACCTTATCAGCGTGATACTCGTCACTGCTACCCAGGCCAGAGGCACAGTGCTGGTACATCAGAAGATGTTTGAAAGCAGGTTATTCTTTGTGGACAAGCTGATAGAGATGGGCGCGCAGATAGTCCTATGCGACCCTCACAGAGCTGTGGTTATTGGCCTGGACAGACAGGTACTTCTGAGGGGGATAACTATGGTCTCTCCCGATATCCGTGCGGGAGTAGCCCTGCTTATAGCTGCACTCTCTGCACAAGGCAAGAGCACCATCCAGAATATCGACCAGATTGACAGAGGTTATGAGAAGATAGATGAACGCCTGAATGCTCTTGGCGCCTCTATTCGCAGAGTGGAGTAACATAACAGAGGAGAATGATAACCATAGGAAAAGCCCCGGGATCACCGGGGCTTTTCCTATGCATTATAGAACCAATCTTATTTTACAACTGTAAGACGCTCGATGCGGTTACCTGCTGCTGTCTGGATCTTTACATTGTAGATGCCCGCAGCAAGGTTAGCAGTAGAGATATCTACCTTTTGAACACCTTTGCTCATTTGCGTGTTAGCACCATTTGCTACAACACGACCAGCAGCATCCAGTATCTGAACCTGAACCTGAGATTGCTCGTTGAGCGTGAATTCGACAGTTACCTTATCCTTTGCAGGATTGGGGAACATTCTTACATATCCAGAAGCCACTACCTCTTCAATACCAAGAGCAGTACCCGCACGCATGTTGATGTCATCAATATAAAGGTTATTACCAAAATCCGAAGTAGCACGGAAACCGATCATAGCGCCCGAAGGCACGGCTGAAAGATCAGCGCTCTTTTGTCTCCATTGAGCATTTGAGTTTTGCGTCGGAACAAACGGCGCCCCTGTGGCAGGCGCAGTGGCTAGCTGAGCTCCCTGTTGGCTCCATACTGGAGTCCATGAAGAGCCGCAATTAGTCGAGTACACGACTTCCAACTTATCCTGACCCTGAACCACGCCGTTTTCAATATATTGTGCATACGCTACCCAAAAGTCTAGTGCCTTTGCACCTGCAGGCATGTTTGGTGTTGGCAATATGGCGATGTTCGACTCACCAGCGGCATAATCATAGTTATAATGACGAATTCCATATATACTGCTATTATGCAAATATCCGGTACCGTTTACTAGTATCCAGTTTTCTCCATCATCGTTGGCGTCATAAAGCATGTAATTTGTTGGCATATTGCCCCCGTTCTCAAAACCTGTAGCGAGAGGTAAATTATTCGGAGTAGTGTTTTGAACATACACAACCTTCGACTTCACGTTGTTAGCAAAATTGATATCAATCTGATTATTAGGCAGAGCTACTGAATCATAAACAATATGCCTTCCAGGTGTTAGGGAAATATTATTAATATTAACAGTCGCTGTTGCGCCAGTTGCCAAGGTACCACTGTATGGTACGCTCTGCCATGTGCCATTATCTACTCTATAGTACACAGTTGCAGCGTTTACAGTAGTAGCTCCAATATTCTTTATTACAACCGTGGCATTAGTTGTTGTGCTTCCGCTTGTACAAAACAAAGTTTGAGGGATATTAAAAGTCGTAGATGCAACATCCAAGGGTACTGCAACCGGTGTAGACTTAGCAGCCTGAGGTATAGATTTGTCAGCATCATTCTGAATCCACGCAACTATACGTGTGTCCACACCGGACTTATCTACATACCCTGGGGCAATACCAGTGATAGTGAACGTCTGGCTTTGTCCGACAGTCCATGCATTCGGAATCGTTGTACCACTTCCATCAGGATACATTCTCCTTACCACATTGTGGAAATCAGTTTCACCATTAGTTCCCGGAGGTGTGTCATACACCAGGTGCTCTATCAGTGCGACACGGAGCTTAAGTTGCGCACCAGCAGGAGCATACGCTGAAACCGCAGTTACGGTTACAGTAGCCGTTACGTTAGCGCCAGTGGGATCCCAGGCATGTGTAACAGTGATATTAAATGGTGAAGCAACAGCTGCATCTGCATCAATAGCCGCCTGCGTCATATAGGTAACGTGACCCGGGTTTTGCTGACCTATTCCTAATATTTTGCCATTGTGTAACCCGGATGGAGCAAAAAGGCCAGTATTCCCCGCTGCAATAAATGAGGGCATATAGTAAGCAGATCGATTCTGGTAGTCGGCAGGGTAAAGGTTATAGATTGGACCGGCCGACGGAATAGGCGACTGATACTTTAGTAACAAAACCTTTGATGGGTTTGCTGACAGTAAAGCCCATAATCCCGGGTTTGCCGCTGCACAAGGTGCACAATTCTCTCCAGAGAACTCCTCATATAAGGATAAGCGCTGCTGAGCATGAGCGCTGATTGTAAATGCTGCAAGAGCACTTATTGAAAGTAAAACCTTTTTCATCTTAGCCTATTTATGTTTTGAATACCGTAAGTTAGGAAGAAATGTTAAAAAATGTCACCTCCATGTAGTTTTTTTATTAATGAGAATTATTCCGGAGGGTTGCATCTTGCTGCAAATGAAGCATATCCTAGTACAATTTGGCATCAACAGTATTTGTCGTAATATTGCCCCGCAATCAAAACGATTGCACCGGGGTGCCTGAAAGAAATAAGGCTGAGATCATACCCGCTGAACCTGGACCGGGTAATGCCGGTTAGGGAAAGTAGATCACTCTCTTCATCTTTTGCATCCATAGGTAGTATTGACGTATTGAGGTTGGCAACGCTGATCACGTGCTTTACCGGCTGGTATGGCAACGTAATACGGAGTATGACTTATGGATAATAAAGAGCTTTTATGTACTGCCGGAGTATTAAAACCACTCCAAAATGTATCTAAAGAAAAGTCATTCCTCGCAATGGGCGCTGTATCCTTCAACAGCTTTGCCCAGGAAGCCGACACAACATCAATTAACAGGCAAACGCTGGAACCGGTGGAGATCCGAGCACTCCGAGCTACAAGTGACGCGCCTTTTGCAAAAACGGAACTGCGAAAAGAGGAAATTGAAAGGCAAAACCTTGGCCAGGACATTCCCTATCTGCTTCAGTATACGCCGTCTGCCGTCGTCACCTCCGATGCAGGCACTGGCATTGGCTACACTGGTCTTAGAATAAGGGGAACGGATAACACCCGGATCAACGTGACGCTCAACGGAATTCCCGTGAACGATGCGGAGTCACAAGGAACCTTCTTTGTCAACTTTCCTGACCTCAGCTCCTCTACCACCTCTCTGCAGGTGCAAAGAGGAGTTGGCACCTCCACTAATGGTGCGGGAGCGTTTGGTGCTACCATGAGCATCAGTAACCTGGATCAGATGAAGGAGGCGGGCGTAGAGATAAATAACAGCTTTGGTTCATTCAACACATTTAAAAACACGGTAAAGTTGGGCACAGGATTACTGAACAACGGACTACAGTTTGACCTGCGGCTATCCAGGATCAGTTCGGATGGCTACAGGGAAAGGTCCTCCTCTTTACTAAAGGCATTACAGTTCATAGCTGGCTATAAAATATCTGAGGACACCAGGCTAAGGTTTATGGTGATGACCGGAACCGAAAGGACGGGACAGGCCTGGAACGCTGTACACGAGGCGCAGTTGGAAGGTAATGACACTGCCTTGCTTACCCACTACTACCACAATCAAGGTGCCTTGTACTTTACACCTGCGGATTCAGTGAACCTGTTCCACTCAGACCCGAGGAGAAACAACTACTTCCTGTACGAAAACCAGACTGACAATTATCAGCAGGACTATTACCAGCTCTTCTTTGACCATAAGTTCAGTAACCACCTGTCAGGACACATTGCAGGATTCCTGACCAGGGGACGAGGATATTATGAAGAATACAAGCCACAGGAAAAGCTGTCAACCTACGGATTGCCGCCTTTTATCAGTCCCAGCGGTGCAGACACACTGGGCAGAACCGACCTTATCAGGCAACTTTGGCTGGACAACTACTTCTATGGGTCCGTGTTTTCACTGCTTTACCAGAAAGGAAGAACTGACTTGTCTCTGGGCGGCGGAGTGACCAAATATGACGGGAAACACTACGGAGATGTAAAGTGGGCGGAATACGGCGTACCCAACGACTACAGGTGGTACGACCTGAATGCTGATAAAACAGACGTGAACGTGTATGCAAAGGGAGCACAGCGACTGGGCGAAAATGCAATTGTATTTGGCGACCTGCAATACAGGTATGTGAACCACACTATTCATGGGTTCAGGAAAAACCCGGATCTGAGCCCATCCGTTTCTTACAACTTTTTTAATCCAAAGGTGGGTGTCACCTACCTGATTACAGACAAGGCGATGGAGAAGCAAAAGGTGTATGCTTCGCTTGCAGTGGCCAACAGAGAGCCTAACCGGGACGACTTTGAAGCCTCCCCTGTCAATTTGCCAAAACCGGAGCGACTGTATGACATAGAAGCAGGCTATGAAATGAGGAACCTGAAATGGATGGCTGCTGCAAACCTATACTACATGAGCTATAAGGATCAACTGATCCTTACAGGAAGAATAAACGATGTAGGCGCCTACACCCGCACCAATGTGCCGGAAAGCTACAGGGCAGGTGTGGAGCTTCAGGGTGCTGTACAGCCGGCACGGTGGTTTGCTATAAACCTAAACGCCACCTTCTCCAGCAATAAGATCAGGAACTTTACCGAGTATATTGATAACTGGGATGAGGGCAACCAGGATTCAGTGATCCACGGCACTACTGATATAGCCTTCTCTCCGAATGTAATTGCAGGAGGAAGTCTGCTGTTCAAACCCTTTGCAGGCAGGGCTTCCCTGAAGGCGTTTGAAATAGAGATCCTTGGAAAGTACGTAGGGCAACAGTACCTGGACAACACCAGCAGTGAAGACAGGACCATAGATCCATACTTTCTTACAGACGTTCGTCTGCGATACAGCATAGCAGTAAAACCGTTCAAATCAGTGACTGCAATGATAGGTTTGAACAATGTCTTGAACCGGGAATATGAGAACAACGGCTACGCATATACCTACAGCTATGGCGGCAGAACTTATACTGATAACTACTACTATCCGCAGGCGGGTTTCAACTGGATTGCAGCTATCAATTTTGCCTGGTAAAGCATCTGATGGGGCAGCACACATTAGACTTTTAACACCACTGAAGCAACAGAGATAATAACTTTGACATACTATCATCAGCGATCCCTGCCATAATAACATTGGTAAAGAATTTGCTGTAGTAGTATGAAAATCAAAGAGAAAAATGATAGGATATATAATTCTTTCGCTGGTGCTTGCGGGTATAGGTATGCTGGTCAGCAGCCGGTTGAAAAGTAAATTCAAGGAGTACTCTGAAGTATCCTTGTCGAATGGCCTGAGCGGGAAAGAGATAGCAGAGAAAATGCTGCAGGACAACGGCATCTATGACGTGCAGGTGCTTACCTCCAATGGCTTTTTATCTGACCACTACAATCCGGCTAATAAGACCGTGAACCTGAGTCCGGACGTATACAGTGGCCGCAGCGTCAGTGCGGCAGCCGTGGCGGCCCACGAGTGCGGCCATGCCGTGCAGCACGCAACAGCGTATAGCATGCTTCAACTGAGAAGCGCGCTTGTACCCGTTGTTCAGATCAGTTCTACTCTGTCTACCTGGGTAATCATGGCCGGGTTAGGTGCATTGGGTTTTGGTGGTGGCAACCCTACCATACTGCTGATAGGTATTATACTTTTCTCCGCCTCCACCTTGTTTTCACTGGTGACCCTGCCTGTGGAATATGATGCAAGTGCACGGGCCCTGAAATGGATGGACACAAGAGGCATAGCCAGAGGGCGGGAGCATGACATGGCTGCTGACGCCCTGAAGTGGGCAGCGAGAACCTACCTTGTTGCAGCCCTAAGCTCAATTGCTACCCTGCTTTACTTCATCATGATGTTTATGGGTCGCAGAGACGAGTAATTAGGAAAACGTATTTTTGCTATTAAGCAGCAAATCATAACTAATGGAAGTACAACAATTATATACAAGCTGCCTCAGTGAGGCAGCTTATTTTATATGTAGCGAAAACAAGGCGGCGGTAGTTGATCCACTACGAGATGTGGACGTATATCTACAGATGGCGAAAGAGAGAGGTGCTACTATCAAGTACATCTTCGAGACCCATTTCCACGCTGACTTTGTGAGCGGACATCTGGAACTGGCGAAAAGAACCGGGGCAACCATCGTATACGGACCAGATACCAAGGCAGGCTTTTCCTTTCATAAAGCGAAGGACGGAGAAGAATTTACGATCGGTAAAGCCCGTCTGAAAGTCCTGCATACTCCGGGGCACACACTGGAAAGTACGTGCTACCTGTTGCATGACGAATCAGGACAGCCGTACTCTGTATTTACAGGGGACACTTTATTTGTAGGCGATGTTGGTCGCCCAGACCTGTTTAGTGGCAATCTATCTAAGGAAGAACTGGCCGGGATGATGTATGAAAGCCTCCAGCACAAGATAAAACCCCTGGAAGATCACGTAATCGTATACCCAGCCCACGGACCAGGGTCGGCATGCGGTAAGAACCTGGGTCCTCAGACATTCAGTACTATAGGTGAGCAAAAGCAGAGCAACTATGCCCTGCAGGAAATGACGAAGGAAGAATTCATAGAATCTGTGACTTCCGGACTGTCTACCCCACCCGCTTACTTCCCCATCAACGCACGGATTAACCAGCAAGGCTACGACACATTAGATATGGAGAAGGCACTAGCGCCCCTCTCTGTGGAAGAGTTCAAGAACCGCGTGAAAGAAGGAGCCTGGATACTTGATACCAGGGCTGCTACAGTATTCACCGAAGGGTTTGTACCTGACTCCATAAGCATCGGACTGGACGGCAGGTTTGCCGAATGGGCCGGTATACTACTACCGTTTGATCAGCCACTTGTGTTGGTGACAGAGCCAGGCAAAGAACAGGAAAGTGTGGTGAGACTTGCAAGAGTAGGGATCGACAAGGTGCAAGGCTATCTGAACGGTGGACTGCAGGCATGGCGTGAAGCAGGACAGAAGGTGGATATCATCATAGATATAGAAGCCGACGAACTTGCAATGGACATACCTCATGATCCAAAATTGGAAGTAATAGACGTGAGGAAGCAGACAGAATACGAAGCAGGGCACGTCAAAGGCGCCACTAATATTCCCCTCGATACGCTAACGGATACCGCTATCCTTGCCAGTATAGAGGACGACAACAACCTATATATTCATTGTGCAGGGGGTTACCGTTCGGTTATAGCTGCCTCACTGTTGAAGCGGCAGGGCTACCATAATCTCCGCAATGTGTTAGGCGGATACGGTAAGATGAAAGGGACGAAAAATATGCCTTTGGTATTGCCGGACAAACAAGAGATCTAATTATCAGGAACACACAATCCCTTTCAATACAGAAAGGGATTTTTTAATCCCTGAACTAGGATGCTTTAGCGTAAGTGGCAGGGCGGTCCAGTTCAACCAGCATGCTTATGATATCTTTTTTCACCACTATGCTGCGGCTTGCCTGAAAGCCTGCCAGAAGGAAACTCTTCAGGTCGGTGAAGTTGATCATGTTGCGAAGTGCCTTTTGTCTGGTGAAGTATTTCTTAGTTCTCAGTTTCATAAGTAGGTTGATTTACTGTGTACATATTTGCTATAGAAAATAGCGTGCCAAACTTTTTTGAGCAAGAATCCCAAAGGGAAAATTCCAAATCCCAAAGGGGAGGTGTGGAGTTGGGGTGTTAATTGTGCAGTTGGCTTTTGGCGAGGGCGGAGGGCGATGGCGATGGCCACCAGGGTAGGTTAAGGTGTATAGTAAAAATAAACTGTCCCGCCGGGGCGGGACAGTTATTCATCGGGAGAAATATTATCAGAGGAGAGAGAGTAGAAGAGAAGAGATATCTCCCGATGTATGATTTAATCTTTATGTCGTTTTTGATGTGGGATTGAAAGGTTCGGATGTGGCGCTAATTTCTTCATTCATCATCCATTTCCGAGTCTAACATTCAAATTGGTCATCTACATCACCAAATCCGAACCTTTGTCCCTTTATATTGATTTAAGAACTCACTATAATGTAACAACAACTGTTCCCTGCTGGTAATGAAGGGTTTTCACGGTGAAATGTTGCGAAGAACTCCCGTATCGGGGAAAGGGTTGGCGGGCAAAGTGTGGAATGAGGCAGGTGAGAGGCCACCCGCAAGGCGGTCTAGGGCGGATTAAGGGCGAATGTAGGGCAGGATAACCCAGGTACCTTTATGTTTTGTTTGATATGTAGGGCAGCCGTCCTGTCGAAACTGTGACTAGCGCTCATGCCGGCAGAGGGTGACGTCCTGATGTGACTGGGGAGCGCTTCGTTTGCGCCCGCACCAGGAATCTGCGCTAACCCTGGCGCAACTGATTCTTAATTAGATCGATGGCTGGGGACCTTCCTCTATGCAGTACCTGAACGACTGGTTGTATTTGTGGACACGAACTGCTACAAGTTTACCTGCATGGTATTCGAGCCGCACGAGCCCGCCCCTGATACGATAACGCCAACGGTTTCTGGTGGGCTTAAGCTTGAACTCCTGGTTGTCTATAACCATGGCTTTACGGGTCAGGACGATAGTACCCTGCTTTGGCAATGCTGACTGTCGGGAATATTTAAAATAATCAGAACCCTGTTCAGTAGTTTGAACGTGGTGGTATTTGAAGCTGCCGGCATCTGCTACAACCGGGAGCAGTAGTGAAAACAGGATAGGGAAAGGCTTTGTCATTTCTGTAGTGTTGATAGCGTTTACAAAACAAAAATGCAAGACCCAAAGCTGCTGTAGCTTTTGCGAAGGCTACTTAACAGCTAAATTGTATATACTTAACACGTAATTGGTTAATGCAGCGAGTGACTCAGGTCAGCTAAAGTACTTGATGATACACTCTTTGAGCAACATTTCCTGACCCTCGAGGCCGGCAACAGGTACGGCTTCCAGTTCCTGGTAGTGGGGCCATCCCTCCTCATCTAGACCAACATATTCATAGTACCCCTCGAGACTTAGCAGCTTACATACGGCGATGTGCATGAGGTCCTGCTTCTGCTCTTTGGTGAACTTTCTTCTCTCGGGCATACGGCCCAGCTCATTTACACCGATGAGGAAGAGAATACCTTCCATATCGGGAATCTTTCCAAAACGTTCTTCCAGAGTTGATTCAACATTCTTCCAACGAACCTCAAAGCTTTCCATAGAACTGCAAAATTCACCTTCCACGGCGCAAATTCCAAATTATAAAGGTTGTAAGGGAAACTCGCTGTTATAGTTATAGTTTTATGAAAAGTTAAAACAAGTACGCTGCAGGGGTTTTTACTTACTGCTTTTTATTTTTGGAGAATTATCAATCAGCCTAACTAAACTCGTATTGCATGGAGCAGACAGCTTCTTCGTCTTTGGACATAAGGGAACTTAATGAAAGGATTCATCAGCAGAGCGCATTTATAGACCTGCTGACAATGGAGCTTAACAAGACTGTAGTAGGCCAGAAACATATGGTGGAGCGACTGCTGATAGGCCTGCTTGCCAATGGTCACGTGTTGCTGGAAGGCGTGCCGGGCCTGGCAAAGACCCTTGCCATTAAGTCGCTGGCTGCAGCCATTCATGCAAAGTTTGCGCGGATACAGTTTACCCCTGATCTATTGCCCGCAGACGTATTGGGTACAATGGTGTATAACCCACAGGCCCATGAATTTGCTGTGCGTAAGGGCCCCATATTCGCGAACTTTATACTGGCAGATGAGATAAACCGTGCTCCGGCGAAGGTGCAGAGTGCACTGCTGGAGGCCATGCAGGAAAGGCAGGTAACGATAGGCGACCACACCTACAAACTGGAGGAACCCTTCCTGGTGCTGGCAACACAGAACCCCATAGAGCAGGAGGGCACCTATGAGCTGCCTGAGGCACAGGTGGACCGCTTTATGCTGAAAATCGTGATCAGCTATCCGAAGAAAGAAGAAGAGAGAAGCATTATCCGTTATAATCTGAACCCGCAGGGGATGACCAAGATCAACCCTGTGGTGACGCCGGAAGATATACTGCGGGCGCGGCACCTCGTGAGAGAGGTGTATATGGATGAGAAGATAGAGCAGTATATACTGGATATAGTCTTTGCAACGAGGTTCCCCGAAGAATACAAGCTGGCGAAGCTGAAGCCACTGATCAGCTATGGCGCTTCACCGAGGGCTAGTATAAGTCTGGCTCTGGCCGCGAAGGCTTATGCGTTTATTAAAAGGAGAGGCTATGTGATACCTGAGGATGTTAGAGCGGTATGTCATGACGTGATGAGACACCGCATTGGTATTACCTATGAGGCGGAGGCAGAGAATGTAACCAGCGAACAGATATTGAATGATATATTGAACGTGGTGGAGGTGCCGTAGCCCCGCCCGTTAGGCAAATCCCAGCGAACAAATTCCAAATTCCAAACTTCAACCTCACTTGGGAGGCAAATTCCAAGGTATAAGCTCCAAGTTCCAAACGCAGCCCCACATCTGAGGCAAATTCCAGGGCCTGACTTCTGCCGTCCCAGAAAGGACGCCCCTGCGCCAGTGGGTGCGGCTGAGGAGGGCTTATAGTCATAATCTTCACTACTGAAGGCTAACTGCTTATATTTGCCTTCTTAAAAATCATCCATGCTTCCTATACAATTGTTCAGGCAGGAAAGGGAACGAGTAGTAGCCGGACTTACAAAGAAGAACTTCAAAGAAATAGAATTGGTAGACAGGATCATTGAACTTGACGAGAGGAGGAGGAAACTGCAGGCTGAGAACGATGCTCTTTCCGCTGAGATAAACAGTGGCTCTAAGAACATCGGTCAGCTAATGGGTCAGGGGAAGAAAGATGAAGCCGAGCACCTGAAAGCAACTATTGCACAGAACAAGAACAGATCGAAAGAGTTGAGTCAGCATCTCGCTGAGATGGAGACTGAGCTGAACGACACCCTTGTGAAGCTGCCTAACCTCCCACACGAAAGCGTGCCAGCCGGGCGGAGCCCTGAAGAAAACGAAGTTGTAAGAACAGGAGGAACCACACCAGACCTTACCACACAGAAACTGGCACACTGGGACCTGGCTGCCAAATATCAACTCATAGACTTTGAGCTGGGAAATAAACTTACGGGCAGCGGCTTTCCGGTATATACGGGCCAGGGAGCCAAGCTGCAGCGCTCACTTATTAGCTATTTCCTGGAATATAACATAGAAGCTGGATACAAAGAGTATTACCCGCCGTATATGGTGAATGAGACATCCGCATACGGGACTGGACAACTACCTGATAAGGAGGGACAAATGTATCATGTAGCTGCGGATGGCTTTTACCTGATACCAACAGCGGAAGTGCCTGTGACGAATGTATACAGGGACGAGATAATACCGGAGGCACAACTACCGGTGAAGATGACAGCTTATACCCCTTGCTTCAGAAGAGAGGCAGGATCGTACGGAAAAGATGTGCGGGGACTGAACCGTGTCCATCAGTTTGATAAAGTAGAGATCGTGCAGATATGCAGGGCAGAAGAAAGCTACGGGGTATTGGAAGAAATGGTGAGCCATGTGGAGCATTTGCTACATCGGCTAAACCTGCAGTACCGGATACTGAGGCTGTGTGGTGGGGACATGAGCTTCGGCTCAGCACTGACCTATGACTTTGAGGTATTTAGCGCCGCACAAGAACGTTGGCTGGAGGTTAGCTCTGTATCGAACTTTGAGACGTTCCAGACCAACAGGATGAAGATCAGGTACAAAGAGACAGGAGGCAAGACCCAGCTTGCGCATTCGCTGAATGGCAGTTCACTTGCGTTGCCACGTATCATGGCGTGTATCATGGAAAACCACCAGACGCCTGGTGGCATCATGATACCGGAAAGCCTGCAGCCCTACTTCGGCAAAGACCGAATTGCCTAGCATAGTTTTATGCGGGAGAGTTTTGTAATATTATATGAGTGTTTCACTAAAAGGATAATTAATGATACAAAGGATACAAACCGTATGGCTCTTGCTTGCCGCCATTATTAGTGCTCTGTTATTACTGGACTGGCACACAGGATATGTTTTCATGGCGGACATTCCCCAGGGATTTGGCAGCGTGGTGAAGCGGCTTACTGTTACTGAACACTTTCCAAGCCTGATTATCGCAGTGGTGATGTTACTGGTGCCGTTTATTGCCATATTTATGTTCAAAGATCGAAAGCGACAGCGGATGATGGCTATAGTGAGCATACTCGCATGTATTTCCTTCATTGGCGTAAACCTGATGAGGATCGAGAACTTTAAGAAAGAAACTGCACCAACACCAACAAACGGAAGCTATGATGTTGGGTCTGTGATACCTGCTGTGGTAATAGTGCTGCTGATACTGGCGATACGTGGTATCAACAAAGACGAGAAGCTTATCAAATCAATGGACAGACTGAGATAATATGGCTGAGATGGAAATAACAGAACCATCAATATTTGAGGAACTGGAGCAGGAAAGAGTGTACAATTATGCGTCAACAGGGCAGCGGTTTCTCCATTTCATCATAGACACAGTAATACTGTGCAATGTATATGCCGCACTGGCAGGTGCAGCAATTTCAATTGTTATGCTGATGATGGGGATAGACCCTATGTCAACGGCTATGTTTGATGATAGCGCAACATCGAAGGTGTTAAGCTACCTCGTGGGTGCATTGTGTATCGTTCTATCGTATACGTTTATAGAAGGTGCTACGAAAGGAAGGACACTAGGTAAGCTGATCACGGGAACGGAAGTATTGAGGGAAGACGGCACCACAATAACTTTCAAAGATGCATGGATGCGGGCTTGGTGCAGAGTGGTTCCACTTGAGACGTTTAGTGGTCTCTCAGGTTACCCGTGGCACGACAAATGGACCAAAACAATAGTAGTTAAGAAGCGCAAATAGCGAGGAGCACCAACTCGTGCTCCTTGCTATTTATGAGAATGTTCTACTTTCTTCCTGTTCGCTTCATTGCTGCTTCGATCTCGTCTGCTGTAATAGGGATGCCCTTAAAGAGATCGATACTGCCCGTTTTTGTGAGCCAATAGTTATTCTCGATGCGTATGCCCATTTGCTCTTCCTCGATGTAAATGCCAGGCTCTATAGTGAACAACATGCCTTCCTTTACTGGCTCGTTGCGGGTACCAATGTCGTGCACATCAAGACCCAGGTGGTGACCGATGCCGTGATAAAAGTACTTTCTGTAAGCAGGGTTTGAAGAATCCTGATTCTTAATATCAGCTTTTGAGATAAGGCCGATCTTTACCAACTGCTTCTCCATCTCCGTATTCACTCTATTGATATAATCTGCGTAGTTGATACCAGGCTTCAGGATGGAAGCACAGAAATTATGTACAGCCAGGCAGGCGTTATACACCTCTCGCTGACGCTTAGTGAACTTACCATTGACGGGGATAGTTCTGGTAAGATCAGCATTGTAGTTGCCATACTCGGCACCGAAGTCCATCAATAGCAGATCTCCGTCCTTACACTCTCTATTGTTCTCTACATAATGGAGCACCCTGGCACTGTCACCGGAAGCTATGATACAGCCGTATGCATGACGGGTAGCCCGATTTCGGAGGAACTCGTGCGTGATCTCCGCCTCTATCTCATATTCCATTACACCAGGCTTCACGAACTTCAGGACGCGCTCGAACGCTTTGCGTGTAATGTCTATCGCCACCCTGGTAACCTCTACTTCTTCTTTCGTCTTCACTGCGCGTAGCTCCTTCATGATACGAGCTGCACGCTCGTACTGGTGCAGTGGGTACTTCCTCATGAAGTCATGAACAAACAGAAGGTCGACCCGGGGATTCTCGATGTTCAGCCTGTCATTCTCGTTTGTATGCAGATAAACATTATCGGCGTGGTGCATCCACATGTGCAGCATTGCATCAATACTATCTACGTATTGCACATTCTGTATACCTGAAAGAGCCGTAGCCTCTTCTTTTGTGAGCAGATGCCCATTCCATTTCTCCAGGTGCTCATTGGGGCGCTGGATCACAAGCACTTCGCGAGCGGAAGTATCTGCATTGTCGGGGTAGAGGATAACCATCGTCTTTTCCTGGACGATGCCCGACAACCAGACAACATCTGAATTCGACTTATAGGGGTAAACCGCGTCACCATTCTCAGGCAATACAGGGCTCGCATGGAAGATGGCAATGCTGCGCGGCTTCATTCTTTTGATAAAGCGCTGACGATTCTGAGTGTATAGCTTAGATGGAATGGATAAGTACTTCATTGCTTCATTGAATGTGGGGGTGAAGTTAAGCAATGAACATAAAACGCAAAGAGTAGAAAAAGGGGTGAGATCTATAAGCGAACCCACCCCTTGCATAATGGTTACAATTTTATGAATTGCTTTCGATAACGCGTTTGTGTTTTTTGATCTTTTACTATCAGGAAATAATTGCCGGCCGGCAGGGAGCTTATACCAAGCATCTCTACACTACGTTTTAATGAAGATCTTTGCACCATACGGCCATCACCCGCATAGATTGTGGCAGTAGCGGCACCATCTCCTGCCCTTCGAATAGTCAGCTCAGAAGTAGCAGGATTGGGATATACAGACAGCTCAGTTTGAGCATGAAGGTCTGGCACATCCAGGTCAATATAGGTTTCATAATACATTGTCTGTTTGTCGTAAGGGGCGCTGTTGTACACTCCGCCACCATTGTAAGCGTAGCCTTCGGTGTATTGCACCAGTCCATCGGCATCATAAACCACTACGTCCCGCTCCATCGTATCATAGAATATTCCGTTCCACTTGTGCAGGTAATAAGTATCTACGAAGCCCTGTGCATTATAGACATCAATCTCACGGGTGTCCGGTACCCATTCACTGTCATTGAAATTCCAGAAGAAGTTGCTGAATGTTGTCACCTGGGTACCTGTGCCGGTATACTCAAAAGAATCCTTCATGCTGTAGACGAAGGAACCCATAAAGTCATATCCAGAAGTGAACCTTACCAGGCGTTTGCTATTATCGTACAGATAATCGTAACGGAAGTATGGTGTCCAGTTCCCAAGTGTAAGGTTGTTATATACACGGGAGAGCATGTTTCCGTTGTTATCATAAGTGTAGACAACCTTTACCTGTGGCAAAGGGCCGGTAAGGCTTACACCACTATCCAGCATTCTCCTGCCCTGGGCATCATAATGGATATAGAACTGCATCTTAGGAATCAGTTGAGTACCGCCCATAGTATCGTAAGTAATATAGGAACTCAGTGTGCCAGATGCGTCGTAAGACATGTCCGTCTTGCTGTAGTACCACATTGTATTACTATCCTTAAGGGAAGTCGGCCTGTCCTGAATATCGTAAGTATATGTCCGTTTATTAACGAGGGCCATATTGATATCTTCACTCCAACGCAGACTTGAGTCGTATTTTATCAGCTGCTGATTGTAGGTGTGCCCTCCGTATATGTAGTTGTAATCCGTAGGGCTATACTGATCATGGTAGCTTGTGAGGTGAGGATGCGAGGACCCACGGCTTCCGGAGTAGTAATAATGAGTGCTGTCCTGTAAAGTTCCGGCAGCAACGTAGCTATAGGCAATGAGCCTTTTCTTTTGTGTTGTAGTCTTGGCCGCAGTATTTGTACCTGCCTGAGCGGAGAGTATGATTGTAAGGTGCTGCCGGTCGTGCTTCGACTCTGGCGCGGAGGAATACTTGGCAAGTACAGGGAACTGGGCATATGCCTGGCTCATGGCGGTAAACGCAAGAAGAGTAAGTAACAGTTTTCTATTCATAACAATTGGTTCTTTGCAGATTTAGAATATAAATCTATATCGCCAGCGTTGTGTAACAACATCAGGAATAAAGATTTACACAACTATTACTTTCCGCTTACAATGCGATTACAAAAGCATAAAAAACCCGCACGCATGCGGGTTGTATGATCTATGAATATCTCAGGTTAGACGTTGAAGCGGAAGTGGAGTACGTCTCCATCCTGAACCACATACTCTTTTCCTTCTATCCGCAGTCTGCCGTTCTCCCGGCATGCAGCTTCACTGCCGTACTGCACAAAGTCGTTGTAAGAGATGGTCTCTGCTTTGATGAACCCCTTCTCGAAATCAGTATGTATCACACTGGCGGCCTGAGGCGCCTTCCAGCCGCGGTGAATGGTCCAGGCTCTTACCTCCTGAACACCCGCGGTGAAATAGGTAATGAGGTTCAGCAACTGGTATGCTGCACGGATCAGACGATTAAGACCAGGTTCCTTCAGTCCATACTCGCCCAGGAATAGCTCTTTGTCTTCAGGGCTTTCCATCTCGGATATCTGTGCCTCTATTGAGTTATTCATGACGATGACCTCAGCACCTTCTTCATGAGCTGCCTTCGTTAGCGCTTCTGAGTATTTGTTACCTGTATGAATACCTGACTCATCAACATTCGCCACATAAAGCACCGGCTTTTCGGTAAGCAGGAAGATATCTGCTATGGCTTCCCTGTCTTCACCTTCCAACTGAAGTCCGCGGATATTCTTACCCTGGTGCAGATGCTGCTGACAGCGAAGCAATACTTCCAGCACTCTCTTTGCTTTTGGATCATTCTTAGCTACTTTCTCTGTTCTTTGAATCTTCTTCTCTACGCTGTCCAGATCCTTTAGCTGCAGTTCTGTATCTATGATCTCCTTATCGCTTATGGGGTTGATCTCTCCTTCTTCCCTGAGTATGTTTTCATCTTCGAAACAGCGGATAACATGCACAATTGCATCTACCTCGCGAATGTTAGCCAGGAACTTGTTGCCCAGGCCTTCTCCCTTACTAGCTCCTTTTACCAGACCAGCTATATCCACAAACTCTATGGTAGTAGGAACTATCCTGTTTGGCTGAACCAGCTCTGCCAGCTTTGCCAGGCGTTCGTCGGGTACGTCTACCTGTCCTACATTGGGTTCTATGGTGCAGAAGCGATAGTTAGAAGCCTGCGCCTTGGCGCTATTGCTTACCGCATTGAACAAAGTTGATTTACCGACATTAGGGAGTCCTACTATACCTACTTGTAAGGCCATTGCTATTCTAAAAATTTGCGCAAAGGTAAGGGAATGTACCAATGTCTGCAGTGCGAAGCTCAAGACTGCGGCATTGGAGCCGATATTATTACCATTAACTTTTTATGCCTTCAGGTAGCCCTTAGGGTGCCCTCAGGTATCCTTCAGGGTATTACGAGCTATTCCTCAGCGCCATGTAATAGCCGGTGGATAATCAAAGCTTACTCAGTTCAACCAGCTTTTCACCCATAAGTGTACGCACCTTCTCTTTCAGGACTGGAAGATCTGCCATTGTGAGACCCTCCACCGGAATAGGATCGAGGAAGACTGCCCGGTTGCGGCCTGGCCAGAGTTTCCACCAGCCACTGAAGTGCCAGCGCTTAACCGTGTCCGGGAAGAGGAGCGGCAATAAGGGTGTCCGGGTGCTGATGGCGAGTCGGAAAGCGCCATCAAAGAAGGCAGACATGGGCTCCCCCGTCTCGTTGAAGCCACCTTCAGGGAAGATGGTGATGTGACACTCTGTCCGGAGTTGCCGCCACATGAGGCGCATACTCTTAGCACGGCTTTCGGTGCTGCTACGGTCCACGAGGATGGCTAGTTGCTTGTAAACAAAGCCGAATACCGGCACCCTGACCATCTCTTTCTTGGCAAGTGTGCGGAAGTATTCGGGTATGGCAGCATAGATATTGATGGTATCCAGGTACGAAATATGGTTGGCTATGACAACAAACTTCTGATCTCGCGGAAACCTGCCCCTTACCATCAGGCCCATACCGATGAATCTTAACCAGCCCACCGCCCAATAATGCACTACAGTCCATATAACTTTACGTGCGCTTGTGGCGTCCCGGATGCCGACTATAAAGAAAACAGGGAATGCAAGCAGCAGGCAGACCAGGAAAGTCAGCAGGACGAACAGGGTATAAAAAGGCTGCAGTACTGTGCGGATCATGGACTAAACCGACATACCGGGAAACCAGGGGCGGCCAACCAACTCGCGGAAAGGCCAGGGTATGCTGACGATAATAATGATCAAGGCTATGAGGGTGTACCAGAACAGACGCTTGTGTTTAGTAGCATCTGAGGCCTCCTTCTTAGTTGAGGCGTAACCAATATGTACCAATGTAAGGGCTATTAGCATGCCCGCCATGTGCTCCAGTGCAAAAAAACGCAAAGCAGGATTCTTCATTACCTCACCGCCAGACGTAAGCACCTGAAACCAATTGTTCATGAAATAGAGAGCAAGGCCCAGGAGAAGCTGAATATCACTGCTGATCATCAGGAAGAGCGCACTCTTTCTGGTGCCTGAGGAGAATGCCTTACCACCGCCCATACCTCCGAGGCTGCGGAATATGGTGACCAGCGCAAAGATGAGCACTACCCAACGCATCAGGTTGTGGAAATGGAGCAGACCTTGACTCATAAAAAATGTTTTGGTTAGCTAAAGGTAAGGTGGATTGGGTAACTAATCAATTAACGGTTCAGAGTCTGGACAGTCAGTCTGTTATTGATTACAGAAGAACGGTATAACTGCATAAAGGCCCTGAAGTAGGGGATCATCCTGTCTTGCGCAACGTCTTCCCTCACCGGCAAAATATTTCGCCTGCAGAGGCTATCTGTTCTAAAATCGTAAAGCGCTTCCGGGTCCATGCCGATCGAGGAGAGCAGATAGTCGTCCATGAACCAGAGGTAGTTGCCAGAATGCTCGTTGACTACAAAGCGTGGCGTATCAGCACTGAAAATACTGTTGCCGAAGGCAAAGAACTTTTCGTTATAGCCCAGGTAGTCCAGCACAGAAGGCAGGATATCAATCTGCTGCGTGAGCTGGTCTGTGCCGCTATTCAGCGAAGTGTCCCCCGGTGCGTAGTAGATAATGGGTATGGCAAACATCCCAATGTTGAAAGAAGAATAGTAAGGATCGCTTGAGACCGGTGAACAATGGTCTGCCATGATCACGAACAGTGTATTATTGAACCAGGGCTGCTGGCTGGCAGTAGTGAAGAATTTACGTACCGCGAGATCTGTGTAGGCGATAGGCTGGTGCACTTTGGATGTACCCTTAGGGAGGACTTCCCGATACTGCTCCGGTACCTTAAAGGGATCGTGGGAAGAAAGGGTAAAGACACTAGCCATGAATGGCTGCTTCGTGTTGTTCAGTCCACGGGCGAAGTATTGCAGGAAGGGCTCATCCCAGATGCCCCAGTTTTTGTCATAGTCTGCTTCGTTGTTATACTCCCTTCTTCCGAAGTAGCGGGAGAAACCGGCGTTGGCGGCATAAATATCGAATCCCATGGTGCCGTTGGTGCCCCCATGGTAAAAGGCAGTTTGATATCCCTTGGTGCGCAGCAGCGCAGGAAGAGAAGTTAGCTGGTTGGTGCCGTAGGCAGAAGTGGTAATGGGCTCATCCATCAAAGAGGGAATACCTGAGATGATGGCCGGGATGCCTTTTGCAGACTCAAGGGCATTGGCATAAGCATTCCTGCAGACAAATGAGTGCTGCATCAGGCTATCCAGAAAAGGAGTGTAGCTGGTGCGGCCACCCAGACCGGTGTACTCTTTAGAGAATCCTTCAAGGATGATAAATACTACATTCTTCTCTTTAAACCCCTTGCCGGTGTATTGTTTTATGGGCTGGAAATAATCACCAAGCCTATCCGGCGGGTAGTAGTGCAGTTCCTCCATCTGGCCGGAGTAGCTATGCATCATACTAAAGGGGGTGTTCAGGACAATAGGGACGTATTTATTGTCAGCCACCTGCAGAGCGTTGCCATTGCCTATGGGCACCAACTGAATGCCCCCGCGCATTGCAAGCACGGTAAGTCCTGCCACGAGGAGAAGAGACAGTGTGCGAACAAGGGCAAAGGTCCACGTGTAGGGTATGGATGCTGCCTGGGGTGTACGGGCGACGATCCACCGATTCAACCTATAGAAACCATATATCAGGATGGCAAAGCCAAGCGGGGCGTACCAATAGTCAATAAGGAAATGGGGAAGCAGGTTTACAAAGTCGCCCTTGCGGGTAATCATATCCAGCACATCTATTGTGGAGCGCTTCAGGATGAAGGGGAAATATGCCCAGTCGCTGATCTCGAAGGCGAAGGCGAGGGAATTTGATAGGATGAAGAGCCATTGAAGTGCCTTATTCCACCGCGGCATCTTCCAGGCGGGTACGGGTAATAATAGCAGGAGAAAGTATAGGCCGTTTATGGCTGCTATGGTGGAAATATCGAACCGCAGGGCATGAAAGGAAAGTCGAAAGAACTCATGAATAGTAAGACCGTCAAACTTATTGAGATTGATAAGTGTGAAGGCACACCTGCTGATAAAATAGCAAACCAGCAGCAGAATGATCTGAAACAACAACCTTTTCAGGGGCTGGGTGTATATACGCGTTGCCGAACCGGGAGTCATAAAGGATAGTGTCTGAACTATGAAGCGCTCAGGCTCTGCATCTTTTTGATGTTTTAGTTTCAGGCAATATTACCAATTCATACGCTGACGGAGGCTGCGTATCTGCTCCATGTGATGGCGGCCATGCCAGGCATACAGGTCGGTCATCTGCCAGACCGGTACATAATGCTCATGTTCGGGGTGGAAGTAGTTGCGCTCCCAGTCTTCAGGCTGCATATTGCGCAGGAGCTGTACCCAGCGAATGTGCAGGGCGTGGAGTAGTGTTACAGACACATTTACAGGTACATTGTCAACGTCGGGGAGGTCAGCCCAAAGCTTTTCATCATAGGGCTTGATAACAGGACTATCTTCAGTGAGTGCAAGCTTTAGCCTGATGTAGCCATTCATGTGGCTGTCAGCTATGTGATGGATTACCTGGTTTACAGTCCAGCCATTGGGGCGGTAGGGAGTGTCCAGTTGATCAGCGTCGAGGTTTTCTATGCAGTGGTCGAGCCATTTAGGTAGTGCTTCGATAGAAGCTATCCATTCTGTCTGCATTTCCGGGTGGTGTTTCTCCGGAGCTTGGTATCTGCCTACAGGGTAGGCCAACTGTTCATGACTGTCGTCCATAATATATAACAAGATGTAAAGTATGCAAATTTAGGGAAAAGTGGGGGTCAATTGCGAGGGTACATCGATAAGGGGCTTTCCTGCGTTACCTGAGTTCCCTCGCCGGGGCGGGTATCGTTCAATTGGAAGGCCGAGAATATTCTACTGCAGTAGATTCGATGCATATTCATTGTAGTTCCAGTGCAGTCACAGTATGATCCCAATACAGTTCCAGTGGTATCCCAGTGATATCCCAGGTACCTTTATGTTTTTTATAATGTGATGATCGCGTAGACCTTTGCCGGAGTATTGCGTAGCTACTGTATCGACAGGCGGGTTCGGAAGGTGGGAGTGAGCAGGTCGCGTATGGAGGAATACGGGACGAAAATATTAACCTGGCCGACGGCATAGGCGGCTATCTCATAAGGATTGTAGAGGAAGGTGATACCAGTATGGGTGATATAGAAGTTTCCGGTGAGGGGCACCTTAGACTCGAACAGATAATCCTGAAGGGTTTCTCCGGTTTTAAGGCGGAAATGGGCGGCAGCCTGCTTTTGAAGGATGGGAATGAGCCTTGCGGTGTCCGAAGCGGTTATTATATCATTTAAACTAAGTACTTTTTGAGCCTTAAGGTCAATATTGAGGAAGGAGCTGGCATAGTTGCCATGGGCTCCACCGCTGTAGTCGCTCATGAAATCCTCCAGAACGAGGAGGTCGTTTGAGTTATAGTTGATGCGGATATACCTGTCAGAAGAATAGTTGAAGGTGGGTGATGAGAAACCCGGGTCTGAGAGACCGCTGGTGTCCCACTGCGATACCTCAGCCCGGTAGTTCTGGAAGTAGGCTTTGTTCAGCGCAGCGATGCATGTCTGCAGGTCAGCCCTTTCGTCTTTGCATCCGAACTGGCGGGAGAGCAGTGGTAACAGGAAGCTGCGTGTGGTAGCAGGAAAGGAAGATTGAGGGATGACGGACAGATAGGTAGTACGTGCCATCGGCTCAGGCTTGTCGTGCAGCAGAGAAGCAGAGTCGACCAGGTACAGCAATCCGAACTGATAGCTTCCCGCGGGATAGGCTTCGGTAAGTGTAATAGGTGCAGTCCTGATGGTATCTCCACTAATCCATTTGCCTGTAAGCTTATTTCCTGCCACAGACACCATCCAGTGGGGGTCGGTCTCGGTGCCGAATTCAGTCACCGGTCTCTCCGTCAGATAGAAGTCCTTGCCGTTCTTTACGGTATCTTCCCAGTTAAACAGCTCTATTTTCCGGCCCTTGTGCTGATGGTAGAATGCTGCATAAACCAGGCCCCCAAACTGGTGCCAGTGAACAACCACAGAATCACCATTCACAGTACCTTCATACCGGCGGTAGTATGGCTCCTTCGGCACCTCAGCGACCTCAGGCTCAGCAGTTCCGGCAGAGTTATTCGTTTCAGGCTCTGCACAGCCGACAAGGAGCAAAATGGAGCTGAGGAGTGTGAAGAAGGCTGACTTCATAGCTGTATTATTTAGCATCTAAAATTACCGGTGTACCCTTGCCCATCATTATGATCTTGGCATTCTGAGAGGCAGCCAGGTCCTTCATAGCCTTGATCTGCTCGTACTGGAGCTGGCGTTCGGTAAGGCTTTCATTGATGATGCGCTGATAGTCGGCGATACCTTGCGCCTCTACCCTCTTACGGTCTGCCTCCTGCTTCTCCTTCTGAAGAACGAACTCCATCTTCTGGGCGTCCTGCTCGGCATTTATCTTCTGCTCAATTGCTGACTTAACAGACGCTGGCAGCGTGATATTCCTTACCAGCAGATTTTCCAGGAAGAGGTTGCGCTTCTTAAATTCACGTTCGATGCTTTTAAATATACGATCCTGGAATTCGTCACGACGGACGGAGTACAGAGATACTGCATCGTAATAGACAGCATTGTCGCGAATATGCGTTCGGGCAATAGGGCGAACGATCTTATCGTTGTAATCCATACCGATATCACGAATGAGCTTTGGCGCTTCGGTAGGAATTACGCGGTAGAGCACAGTGAGGTCAATAGTCACCTCCAGGCCGTCGGCGGTAAGTACACGCAGCGCATCGTCATTTTGCTGAGTCCCTTCGTCTTGTACGCCGCTCATGGTATAGTTCTGCGTACGAGTATCCACTTCAATGATATCCATGAGCGGGTTGATAAAGTGCAGACCGCTATAGAGGACATTCTTCTGCACCTTTCCAAATAGCTTCATCACACCTATGTGGCCCGCTT
>Ga0196970_1000820_pt1 | contig 28726 bp, 26 predicted proteins | sample S1v_513CmetaG_FD_148672 | JGI IMG/M metagenome (GOLD analysis project Ga0196970, IMG submission 148672) | Soil microbial communities from Anza Borrego desert, Southern California, United States - S1+v_5-13C | ecosystem: Environmental > Terrestrial > Soil > Desert | place: USA: California... | reverse complement strand
CCCAGGGTGACCGGGTCGAACGAGCCCGGCACGACGGCGATGCTCACCCCGCCACTCTAGGCCGGGTCGTGGTCGCTCCCGTGCGGCTCGGGTTCCGGCTCGGGTTCCGGCGCGGGTCCCGGCGACGGAGCCGGCTCCGCGAACCACAGCACCGTCTCGCCGTAGCGCTTCTCCGCAACGCGGACGACGCCGTCCGGCCAGCCCGGCTCGGGCGACCGCACGGAGCGCTCCACCACGACGACGGCGTCCGCCGCCAGGTGCGGGGTGAGATCCGCCAGGACCTGCGCGAGCTCCGCCTCCGCGACGTCGTACGGGGGGTCGAGGAAGGCGAGACCGACGGGGCCGTCGGCCTGGCCGAGGAACTGCGTGACCCGTTGCGCGACGACGCGCACGCCCCGCAGGCCGAGCGCTGCGACGTTGCGACGGCACACCTCCACCGCCCCCCGGGCCGACTCGACGAGCACGACCTCGTCCGCACCGCGGCTGGCCGCCTCGAGCCCCAAGGCACCCGATCCTGCGTAGAGGTCCCACACGGTCGCGCCGGCGACCGCCCCGGCGTGGTCCAGACGGGAGAACAGCGCCTCCCGCACCCGGTCGCTCGTCGGCCGGGTCCCGGCGCCGGGCACCTGCAGGGTCCGGCCGCCGGCCACTCCCGCCACGATCCGCGTCACGGCGCCCAGGCTACGTGCGCCATCCCTCCGGCCGCGCCTACGCGCGCTCCAGGAACTCCTCACGCAGCGGGTCCAGCCAGGTCTCGATGGCCAGCGCGAGCTCGGGGTGCCCGGCGAGCGTCGGGTCCGTCATGACGACGGCGTCGGCGTCGTCGCGTGCCTGGACGATGACCTCCGCATCACGGAGCACCCGCAGGAGCCGCAGGGAGCTCCCGGCCCCGGACTGCGAGGCGCCCAGCACGTCTCCCTCCCGCCGCAGCTCGAGGTCCACCTGGGCGATCCGCAGGCCGTCCGTGGTGCTGGCGAGCGTCTCGACGCGCGTCGCGGCGTCGCTTCCCTCGGAGGCTGCCGAGACGAGGAGGCACAGACCCGGCGCCGAGCCGCGGCCCACCCGGCCCCGCAGCTGGTGGAGCTGCGAGAGGCCGAACCGGTCGGCGTCCAGGACCACCATGACGGTGGCCTCGGGCACGTCGACCCCGACCTCGATGACGGTGGTCGACACGAGCACGCCGAGGTCGCCCGAGGCGAACCGCGCCATCACCTCGTCCTTCTCCGCCGCAGGCATCCGGCCGTGCAGGACGCCGACCCCGACACCCGCCAGCACCGGCATACCCCTGAGCTCCTCGGCCACCTCGAGCACGGCGCGGAGCGGCCGGCGCCGCGTCTCCTCGTCGAACAGCAGGCCGTCCGCGCTGCCGTCCACGAGGTCGGCGTCGTCCGTCTCGGCGGCGGTCTCACCCTCGCCTGGGTCGATCCGCGGGCAGACCACGTAGACCCGGTGCCCGGCGTCGACCTCCTCGCGGACGCGCTGCCACGTCCTCGCCAGCCACGCCGGGTTCTGTGCGGGCACGACGTGGGTCGCCACGCCGGCGCGACCCGACGGCACCTCCACCATGGTCGAGATCTCGAGGTCCCCGAACACCGTCATCGCGACCGTGCGCGGGATGGGGGTGGCCGTCATGACCAGGAGGTGCGGCGGCACACCACCACGGGTGCGGAGCTCGTCACGCTGCTCGACCCCGAACCGGTGCTGCTCGTCCACCACGACGAGTCCCAGATCGGCGAACTGCACCGTCTCCCCGAGGAGCGCGTGGGTGCCGACCACGATGCCCGCGCGACCGGACGCGGCGTCCAGCAGGGCGGCCTTGCGCGCCGCGGCGCCCTGCGACCCGGTGAGCAGCGCGACCCGGGTCGCGACCTCGGCACCGCCCAGCATGCCCTCTTCCGCGAGCGGGCCCAGCAGGTTCCGCAGTGTCCGCAGGTGCTGCGCCGCGAGCACCTCGGTGGGCGCCAGGAGCGCGGCCTGACCGCCCGAGTCGACCACCTGGAGCATCGCGCGCAGCGCCACGACCGTCTTGCCCGACCCGACCTCGCCCTGCAGGAGCCGCTGCATGGGCCGGGGCTGCGCCAGGTCCTCGGCGATCTGCTCGCCCACGTACCGCTGGGCGTCGGTGAGCACGAAGGGCAGGCGCTGGTCGAACGCCGCCAGAAGGCCGTCGGGGGCACCGGGGCGCGCCACCGCGGCCTGCTCCGCCACCTCCCTGCGTCGCCGGGCGAGGGCGGCCTGCAGGACGAACGCCTCCTCGTAGCGCAGCCGTTCCTGTGCCCGGCGCCAGTCGTCCGGCGTGCGCGGTTCGTGCAACGCCCGCAGCGCGGTGTGCAGGTCCAGCAGCTTCCGCCGACGCCGGACGTCCTCGGGCAACGGGTCGGGCACCTCGTGCGGCTGCAGCGGGTCCAGGACGGTCCGCACGGCGGCCGAGACCCGCCAGCTCGGGATCGCGGCGCTGGCCGGGTAGATCGGGATCGGCCGGCTGGCCTCCGCGAGGGCGGCCGCCTCGTCGTCGGCGTCGACACCGATGATCGTGTAGTCGGGGTGCACCAGCTGGGCGTTGCCCCGGTACCGCCCGACGGTCCCGGTGAACAGCCCGACGCGGCCGGGCAGGAGGCGGGACTCGTGATGACGCAGCCGGTTGGCGTGCTTGGCGAAGAACGTGAGGCTGAGGGTGCGGACGTCGTCCGTCACGACCGCCTCGAGCACCGCCCCGCCGCGGCTCCGCATTGTCCTGACGGTGGCCTGCCGCACCCTGGCCATCACGGTCACGTGCTCGCCGACGCGCAGCTCGCGCATGTCCGTCATCGCGCCCGGCGAGGTGTACCGACGGGGGTAGTGCCGGAGCAGGTCGCCGACGGTGTGCACGCCCAGCCCGGCGAGCGCTCCGGCCGTCTTCGCGCCGACCACCCGGGTCAGCGGCCGCAGGAGCAGGGCGGAGGGCGCCGCCGGGTCCGTCACCGCACCGCCCTCCCTCCGGACCTGCTGATCACTCGGCGCCCAGCACCACGCCGTCGCCCGGCGCACCGGTGGGCAGGACGACCGCCTCCACTCCCCGGTCCGCCGCCACGGCCAGCACCGCGTCGACGACGTCGGGCGGCGCGTCCGCGGCCGGCAGCACCGTGAGCAGCGCACACGGCTGGGCGAGGAGCTCGGCCGCGAGCGCGGCGGCTCTCCCAGCATCTCCCCCGGCACCGACATCCATGGTCCGCACCCCGGAGACGGCGGCGAGGACCTCGTCGGCGAGCCGGGCGTCGCCGAGGGCGGGGTCCAGGCTGGCCAGGGTGGCCGCTCCGGCGACCACCTGAGCCTCGCTCAGGCCGTGGACCGACCGGACCTCGCGCGCGACGGGCAGGTGCAGCAGGCCGTCGACCGCCAGCAGCAGCACCGTGTCCGCACCCGTGTCGTCGATGGCGCGCTCCAGCTCCGGGCCGGCGACCTCGCCGAGCGGGACCAGGACCACGACTGCTCCGGCCCGCGCGAGGTCGGCGGTCAGGCCGGGGGCGCCCGTGACGGCGACGAGGCCGAGCGGCGGGCGGTGCGCGCCGTGCACGCCGGACTGGCTCGCGAGGTGCCGGACGCGGATCTGCGTGGCCCGGGCGCCGACGCCCGCGGCCGCCGCGACGGCCGCGAGCGGCGTGTGCGTGTGCACGTGCGCCTGCCAGAGCCCCTCGCCCCCGACGACGGCCACCGAGTCCCCGATCGGCGCGAGCGCGTCGCGCAGCATCACGTCGATGGCTGCCTCGTCGGTCAGACCCTCGCGGCCGACGACGTACATCACCTCGAACTCACCGCCCGCCAGGCCTTCGGCGGCGCACACGTGCCGCTCGGGCATGGCCGGGACTGGCCGTTCGGTCGGGGGGCGGTCACCGCCGTGCAGCACCTCGGCCAGCGCGTCCAGGACGAGCAGGAGGCCCCACGCGCCGGCGTCGAGCACCCCGGCGGCCCGCAGGGCGTCGAGCTGGTTCGCCGTGCGTCCCAGCGCCTGGTAGCCCGCGTCGATGGCGGCGTCGAGCACGGCCGACGTCCCGACGCCCGGCCGGGTGGCCGCCGCGGCGCCGTCCCCCACGGCCCGTGCGATGGTCAGGACGGTGCCCTCGACAGGGTTGGCGACGGCCCGGTAGGCCGCCGTCGTGGCCGTCTGCAGGCCTGTGGCCAGCGCATCTGCGGCCACCGGTCCCGGTGGCAGGCTGCGCAGCAGCGCGCCCAGGTACTGGCTGACGATGACGCCGGAGTTGCCGCGCGCCCCGACGAGGGCGCCGCGGGCGAAGTCGCGCGCGGCGTCGTCAGCGTCGGCACCGTCCCGCGTGAGGGCGTCCAGACCTTCGCGCAACGTCAGGTAGAGGTTGGTGCCGGTGTCGGAGTCCGCCACGGGGAAGACGTTCAGCTGGTCGAGCTCTGCCCGGTGGCGGTCCAGCGCCCGGACCGCGGCGTCCGCCCAGGCGTGCAGTGCGGGGGCGTCGAGCGTCTGCTCCACCGTCCCCGACACGACTGCCTCCGTTCGTCCGCCGGACCGACGCCGGACCGCGCCTCCGCCTGCGCGGGTGCCACCATGGTGGCCCAGAGCCGGGCGTTTGGGTGCACCGCCTGCGATCGGCTACCCTATCGAGGTTGTCCGGCCCGGCCGGAGCACTGCGGGAGACCGGCGGCACCGCCGGGGCTCACCCCGCACCCCTGAACCTTCGCCCGCGAGTCGGCGTGGCGTGCACGACTGAGGAGAGACACGTGGCTGCCAACTGCGAGATCTGCGGCAAGGGCCCGGGCTTCGGGCACAACATCTCGCACTCCCACCGCCGGACCAAGCGGCGCTGGAACCCGAACATCCAGCGCGTCCGCGCCGTGGTGGCGGGCGCGCCCAAGCGCGTGTACGTGTGCACCTCCTGCCTCAAGGCCGGCAAGGTCCAGCGCCCCGCCTGACCCCTGCTTCTCGGAACGCCCGTGGGACTACCCACGGGCGTTCCGTGCGTGTGGGCCGGACGTTGGACCAAAGACGCCCCGGATGGCAGGGTGTCCGTCATGGTGGAGGACACGCTCGAGGTCGTCATCCGTGCTGCGTCGCCGTCCGACGCCGAGCAGATCGCCCGCGTCCACGTCGACTCGTGGCGTGAGGCGTACGCGGGGGTCATCCCCGCCGAGTACCTCGACTCGATCGACGTCGCAGCCCGGGCCGACATGTGGCGTGGTCGGCTGCGCGGCGAGCCCCGTGGCCTGTCCATCTGGGTCGCCCAGGAGGGCGACGAGGTCCTGGGCTTCGCATGCCTCGGCCCGAGCCGGGACGAGGACGCGGACCGCTCGACGCTCGAGATCTACTCGATCTACCTGGAACCCTCGGCGTGGGGCCGTGGCGTCGCCCGCGAGCTGATGCGGACGGTCCTGGCGACGGTGCCCGCCGGTGGCGTCGTCACCCTGTGGGTGCTCGACGCGAACGAGCGTGCCCGGCACTTCTACCGCCGCAACGGCTTCCAGCCGGACGGCGTGGAGCGCCTCGACGAGATCGGCGGCCAGCACTACAAGGAGATCCGGTACCGCCGCGGCTGACACGCGGCTGACACGCACAGCTGACGCCCGAACCCTCCGGCGTGGTCGGGTGCCTGCGGGTTCAGGCTCGGAAGTGGTCCCAGCCCGGGGAACCGCTCCACGGCCTCCCCGCAACGAGGACGGTCCCCGCCGCCGCCTCGTCCGACGGCGCCACCACCCGCCCGATCGCACGGAACGGCTCCGGCAGCCGCCCGGGCGCGAACGTCGCGAGGAGCCCGTGGTCCTCACCGCCGGTCAGCAGCCACGTCGCGACGTCCGCCCCCAGGAGACCCGCCGGGCCGGCCAGCTGCGCGGCGTCCGCGGGGAAGGCGGTCGCCGGGTCGTCGAGGTGCACGACGACGCCGCTCGCCCGGGCCACCCGGCCGGCGTCCCGGAGCAGGCCGTCGGAGACGTCCAGCATCGCGGTCGCCCCGGCCAGAGCGGCGGTCACCCCGGCGCGCAGCGGGCTCTCGGGGCGCAGGTAGCCGCCAACCGCCACGGGGTCTGCGGTCGGCGCGAGGCCCGCTGCGAGGAGCGCGTGACCCGCCGCCGACCTGCCGCGCACCCCGGCGTGGGCGACGACGTCCCCGGGCCGGGCACCCGAGCGCAGGACGGGCGCGCGGCCCTCGAGATCACCCAACGCGGTCACCGAGACGACCACCTCGCCGCCGCCGGACAGGTCGCCGCCGACGACGCCGACGCCAGGCGGGCACGCGGCGGCCAGGCCGCGGGCGAAGTCGGTCACCCACGCGACCTCGAGGGTGGCCGGCGCGGCGAGCGCGACGACCAGGCCCGTCGGGCGCGCGCCCATGGCCGCCACGTCCGCAAGGTTCTGCACGGCGGCGCGCCAGCCCACGTCGTACCCGCCGGCCCAGTCGAGCCGGAAGTGCCGGCCCTCCACGAGCACGTCGGTGGTCACGACCACGCGGCCGTCCGGGGCCGCGAGCACCGCGGCGTCGTCCCCCGGTCCCAGCAGCGTGCCGGCCCCGCCGGGCAGCAGGGGGAACAGACGGGCGAGAAGCTGGTCCTCGCCGAGGTCCGCGATCGTCTCCACGGCTGCCACCGTACCCGCGGCCCACGGGTGGCCCACCGGCGCACTACGGTGGTCGGGTGGCCCGGCGCGTCTCCCTCCCCCGCGTCGTCGTCGTCGCAGCGCTCCTCGGCACGGCCGCGTGCACGTCGCCGGTGAGCGTGCCCGCCGCGCCCGATGCGGCGAACCCGCTGTGCGCCGAGGTCGTCCTGGCGTTGCCTCGCGAGCTGGACGGCATGCCGCGCCTCGACACGGGGAGCCAGGCGACGACGGCCTGGGGCGACCGGTCGGACCCCGTGGTGCTGCGGTGCGGCGTCACGCCGCCCGCACCCAGTCCCGACCCGTGCGTGACCGCGGACGACGGCACGGTATCCGTGGACTGGGTCGCGGTCGAGGGCGAGCCCGGCGTCGACGGCGCCGCGTCGTGGACCTTCACCACGTACGGTCGCGACCCTGCGGTCGAGGTGGCCCTCCCCGCGTCCGTCACGAGCAGCCGGTCCACGTCGTTCCTCATCGACCTCGGTCCGGCCGTCTCCCGGGTCGAGCAGACCCGCTCGTGCCTGTGACCCAGGCGCCCCCCGGACCCCTAGGATCGCCGGGAAGGAGGTCCACCGTGAACCAGCTGGAGCGCGTAGCCGTCATCGCCGGAGGCCTGTCGAACGAGCGCGAGGTGTCCGTCCGATCCGGTCGCCGTGCCCTCTACGCCCTGGCGGAGGCCGGCGTGGACGCGGTGCTGTACGACGCCGACGAGTCGCTCCTCGACCGGCTGCAGTCCGAGCACATCGATGCGGCCTACGTCGCCGTGCACGGGGCGAGCGGTGAGGACGGGTCCCTGCAGGCGGCCCTCGAGCTCCTGGGCATCCCGTACGTCGGCCCGAAGCCGGGTGCGTGCCACCTCGCCTGGGACAAGGTGGTGGCAAAGGAGCTCATCAGCCGCGCGGGCCTCGCGACGCCCGAGTGGGTCGCCGTCTCCGCGCGCTCGTTCCGCGAGCTGGCCCCGACCCGGATCGTCGGTGCCATCGTGGAGAAGCTGGGCCTGCCGATCGTCGTCAAGCCCGCGACCAGCGGGTCGACCCTGGGCATGAGCCTCGTCGAGCGTGCCGAGGACCTGCCTGCTGCGCTGGTGCGCTGCTTCACCTACGGCAGCCTCGCCCTGATCGAGCGCTACGTCGACGGGCTGACGATCGAGACGGTGGTCGTCGAGGACGACGGCGTCCCCGTCGCCCTGCCCCCGGCCGCGTTCACCAACCCGGGGACCTCGCCGTTCAGCTTCGAGGCCCGGTACAGCGCAGACCTCATCACCATCGCGCTCCCCGCGCCGCTGCCGCCCGAGGTTCTCGCGGCGACCGAGGAGGCCGCCCTGCTCACCCACCGGGTGCTCGGGCTGCGCGACATGTCCCGCACGGACGTCGTCGTCGACGCCGACGGGACCCCCTGGTTCCTCGAGGCTGCGATCTCGCCCGGGCTCACCGAGACGTCCGTCCTGCCCCTCGCCGCCGCCGAGGCCGGCCGGCCGCTCGGCGCGTTGCTCGTCCGCCTGCTCCAGGCGGCCGCCGACCGCCGGGGCTGATCAGCCGCGCGGGCCCTCGAGGCCCGTCAGCTTGCCGGCGATCCCGCCGGCTGCGCGCAGCGCCGCACCCGAGCCGTGGCCGGAGGGCGTGGCGGGCACGCCGAGCCGCCGCGCCTCGACGAGGGCGTCCGTGAGCACCTCCGCGGCCGCGCGCCGGGGCGCCCACAGGTAGAGCGACAGGGCGCCGGGCACGGAGTTCACCTCGTTCACGAACACCTCGTGGGTCGCGGGGTCGTAGAGGAAGTCCACCCGTGCGATCCCCGTGAGCAGCGTCACGGCGGCGACGCGCCGGGCGAGCTCCGTGATCCGCTGCGTCACCTCGTCCGGCACCTGGGCCGGGAGCTCGCGGGGGGCGCTCTGCATGCCGCCGTCCCCGGCGCCGCCGGCCAGGTACTTGTCGGCGTACGACAGGACGCCGGCCTCCGCGCTGCGCAGCGGCCGCTCGACGTCCGAGACCTCGAGCTGGGGCGCCGTGCGGAACGAGACGTTCAGGTCGACGAGGTCGCGCCGGAAGGGCTCGACGACGGCGCCGGAGCGCAGGTGGACGCTGGCCCGTGCCACCGCCCGGGCCGCGGCGACGTCGTCGACGATCTCGATGCCGATGGACGAGCCGCCGAACCGCGGCTTGACGATGTAGGGACCGGCGAACCCCGGCTCGGCGTCGGGCTCGAGCGCGACGCGGGGCAGGGTCGGGATCCCGGCCGACAGCATGAGGCCGCCGAAGGCGAGCTTGTCCATGCCGACCGCGGACGCGTACAGCGTCGAACCGGTGGTCGGGATGCCCAGCAGCCCGAAGAGACCGACGAACCCGCCGCCCTCCCCGAGGCCTCCGTGCAGGCAGCTCAGGGCGGCGTCGATCTCGACGCGCTCGGCGCGCAGACGGGCCTTCACGAAGATGCCCGGGTCGGCGCCCAGGCGGATCTCCACGGGCTTCGCCGACGACGGCGCACCCTCGAGGTAGTCCTTCGCCTCCGTGCCCGTGGGCACGAGGAACCAGCCGCCGGTCGGCGCCCAGTACAGCGAGGTGACCTGCTGGCCGGCCCGGGTCAGCACCCGCTCCGCCTGCAGACCGGTCAGGATCGAGATCTCGTGCTCCGGGGAGGGTCCCCCGAACACGACTGCCCAGCGGTCGGTCATGATCACCTCATCGTTCGGTGTGCGGTCGGCGGTGCGCGGTCGTCGGCGCGGGGGCGCCGGCCGCGGGAGTGGCCCGACGGATCACGGGTAGTGGTCCGGAAGATCGTTCTCGTAGAGTACGACGCCCTTCTCACCGGCGACGGACGTGGCCAGCGTGACGGCGGGCTCGCGGCGGTCCGCGACGTCGGCGGCGGCGCCGGCTCGCGCGGCACCCGCCAGCAGAGCGGCCCGGTTGGTCCGGCCGACGACGACGAGACGCCCGCCGGCGCGAACGACGGCCTCGGCGAAGGCCGCGTTCCGCTCGTCCTGGACCGGCCCCAGCTCGACGATGCCGGGCGTGACGACGACGAGCGGTCCGCCGCGCTGCGTCGCCAGGTCCGCGGCCTCCTGCAGCGCCGCGAGCGCCCCGACCGGGTTCGCGTTGTAGGTGTCGTCGACGACGGCCACGCCCTCACCGGCGTACACCTCGGCGCGGTGGGCGGCCCGCGGCAGCCCGCGGAGCCGCAGCGACGACGGTGGCACGTCCAGCGCCAGGGCGACGCCGATCGCGACCGCCACGTTCACGGCGTGGGGTACCGACTCGAGCTCGAGGCGCTCCTCCCCCTCCGGCGTCCGTACCGTGGCTGCGCCGGCCGCCAGGTCCACGACGACGTCGGCACGCGCGGCGGCCGGGCTGCCGGGCTCCACGGAGCACGTCACGACCCGCCGACCGCTGGCCACGAGCGAGTCGGCGAGACCCGCCAGCAGGGGTTCGTCGACGGGCAGGACGGCGACCCGGGCACGCTCGGTGATCTCCGCCTTCGCGGCCAGGATGTTCTCCCGCGTCCGCATGCGCTCGAGGTGCGCCTCACCGATCGTGGTGATCACCGCGACGTCGGGCGGGAACAGCTCGCACAGCTCGCGGATCTCCCCCGGACCGAAGGTGCCCATCTCGGCGACGAACACCTCCGTGCCGTCGACGAGGTGGTCGTTGACGGCACGGGACAGCCCGAGCCGGTTGTTGAACGACGCCGGCGACGCCACGACCGAACGGCTGCCCGAGAGCGCGTGCGCGATGTAGCCCTTGGTCGACGTCTTGCCGTACGAGCCGGTCACCGCGATTACCTGGGGCCGGACCCGGGCCAGGCGGCGCTGCGCCTTGGTCACGAACGGCTTGGACAGCCGGCGCTCCACCCGGTCCATCACCCGCGCGACGGCGTCCAGCGAGAGCGGCAGCGGGTAGACGGACACCACGAGCGCGACGATGCCCGTGCTCGGGTAGACCAGCGCGAGCACGACACCGCTGACGGCGAGCAGCGCGCCCCAGGCGAGCGCGAGGCGCCTCAACCGCGGCGTCCACGCCAGCTTCGAGGTGCGGCCCCGGACTGAGAGGCCCAGCGGGACCAGGGCGGCCACGGCGGCCGCCGGCACGGCGAGGAGGGCGAACGCAGGGTCCGCGACCACGGCGAGGACCGTGGCGCCCGCCCCCAGCACCGCGCCGAGCAGGAGGAGGACCAGGTCACGGCGGGACCGCCGCAGCCAGAGCAGGGCGATCACCGTGACCCGGCCGGGCACGTAGTGCTCGCGCTGGGCGACCCGGAGCCACCGGAGCCCACCGATCACCGCGCCCGCGACCACGCTCGCGATCACGACGGCGTCGATCATCGGGCGTCCTCCAGCGTCTCGAGGAGCCGCGCCCGGACGGCGTCGGCGAGCGGTCCCTCCAGCAGGTGGCCGGCGGCCGGAACCACCGTCACGTCCACGCCGAGGAGGTCGGCGGCGAGCCGCGCGCCGGCCAGCGGCGCGGCGTCGTCGTGCTCGCCCCACACCAGGTGCACGGGGATGCCGGAGGCAGCGAGGCGGGCGAGGTCCTCGCGGTAGTCCTCTCCGACGACGCGGACGAGGACGTCGCGCATCACACCCTGGGCGGCGCGGTAGTCCGCCGAGCCGGCGTTCTTGCGCATCCGGTCCACGACGGACCTCGGCACGAGGTGCGCGGCGTGGAGGCGCTTGGCCACGCGGAGCTTCAGCGCCGGCTTCGGCGCCGCGGTGGCGCGGACGAGGGGCACACCGGTGAGCACGAGTGCCGAGACGAGCCCGGGGTGCGCGACCGCCAGGCGCACGGCAACGCGGCCGCCGAAGGAGTGCCCGACGACGACGTACGGACCGGCGTCGGCGAGCCCGGGCACCAGGTGCTCGGCGTACTCCACGCTCCCCCAGACCGTGGGGGGCGGCGCCGTCGTGCCGAAGCCGGGCAGGTGGACCGCGAGGGCGTCGGTGCCCTCGAGGATCGCGGCGAAGTCCGCGCCCGACCGCGCCCAGCCGTGCAGGGCGAGCACCCGCGCCGGACCACCGCCGATGCGGTCCGCGAGCACGTCACCCGCGAGGACCGTCAGCACGCCGATGAGGTTAGCACCGGGCGCCTCGACCGGCCCGACCGCCCCCTGGCTACGCTGCCGGGATGACCGACGACATCACCCCGGCCACCCGGGCCGTCACCGCAGGCCGGCCCGCGCGTGTGCCCGGTGCGCCCGTCAACGCCGCCATGGAGCTCAGCTCGACGTTCGTGTCGACCGGCGTGCCGCAGGCCGGCGTCGCCATGTACGGCCGGTACGACGCCCCCACCTGGCACCCCTTCGAGGAGGCGTTGGCCGCCCTCGAAGGAGCGGACCTGCCCGCTCTCGTCTTCGGGTCGGGCATGGCGGCCGTCGACGCCGTCCTCGCGCTGGTCCCGCCCGGCGGGCGCGTCGTCGTCCCCCGGCACGCCTACCAGGTGACCCTCGTCCTCGCCGCCGACCTCGCCCAGCGCACCGGCCTCGAGGTGGAGCTCGTCGACATCGCCGACACCGACGCCGTCGTGGCGGCCCTGCCGGGGGCCGCCCTCCTGTGGATCGAGTCGCCCACGAACCCGATGCTCGAGGTCGCGGACCTGCCGGCACTGTGCGGCGCGGCCCGCGCCGCCGGCGTCCTCGTCGCCGTCGACAACACCTTCGCCACGCCCCTCGGCCAGCAGCCGCTGGCGCACGGGGCGGACGTCGTCGTGCACTCGGTCACCAAGTACCTGGCCGGGCACTCCGACGTCGTGCTCGGCGCCGCCGTGACCGGCGACCCCGGCCTGCGCGAGCGCCTGGCGGGGTACCGGACCACGCGGGGTGCGATCGCCGGCCCCGTCGAGGTGTGGCTCGCGCTGCGGGGCATGCGGACGCTCGCCCTGCGCGTCGAGCGGTCCCAGGCGAACGCGCAGGTGCTCGCCGAGCGGCTCGCCGCGCACCCGGCCGTCACTCAGGTGCGCTACCCCGGCCTGCCGTCCGACCCGGGCCACGCGCGGGCGGCCGCGCAGCTGAACGGCTTCGGCTCGATCCTCGGCGTTCGCGTGGGGACCGCTGGGGTGGCCGACGGCGTCGCGGAGGCCGTGCGCCTGTGGGTCCCGGCGACGAGCCTGGGCGGGGTCGAGAGCATGCTCGAGCGCCGGCGGCGGTTCACCACGGAGTCGGTCACCGTCCCCGAGGACCTGCTCCGGCTGTCCGTGGGCATCGAGGACGTCGAGGACCTCTGGCGCGACCTGGCCCGAGCGCTCGACGAGGCGGCCGGCCGGACGCCCGGCGTCAGAAGCGGGCGCCCGTGATGCCCTCGGCCTTGTGCGGGCGGGCCAGCAGCAGCTGGGCCATCTGATCGATCGGCAGGCCGTGGTGCAGAACGGCGACCACGGCGGCCGTGATCGGCATCTCGACGCCCACCGTGGCGGCGAGCTCGAGCACCGAGGTCGACGACTTCACGCCCTCCGCCGTACCCCCGGTGGCCTTGATCGCCTCGTCGAGGGTCATGCCGTGGCCCATGTGCTCGCCGAGGGTGTGGTTGCGGGACAGGGGCGACACACAGGTCGCGACGAGGTCGCCCATGCCGGCGAGACCCGCGAAGGTCTCGGCGTCGGCGCCCAGGGCGAGCCCGAGCCGGGTGATCTCCACCAGGCCGCGCGTGATGACCGTGGCGACCGTGTTGGTCCCGTAACCGCTGCCCTGCGCGATGCCGACCGCGAGGGCGATGACGTTCTTCACCGCGCCGCACAGCTCCACACCCACCACGTCGGTGTTGGTGTAGGGCCGGAAGTACGAGGTCGCGCACGCTCGCGCCACGTGCAGCGCGGTCGGCTCGTGCGTGGCGGCGACGACCGTCGCCGTCGGCTGGTGCGCGGCGATCTCCCGGGCGAGGTTCGGACCGGAGATGACCGCGATGCGCTCGTCGGGCAGACCGAGCGACTCCGCGACGACCTCGCTCATCCGGCGGTGCGAGCTCAGCTCGACGCCCTTCATGAGGGACACGGCGACCGCCGACGGGTCCAGCGACCCCGCGAGCGGCGTCAGGGCGCTCCGCGCGACCTGCGCGGGGATCGCGATCGCGACGACGTCGGCGCCCTCGAGCGCCTCGGCGGCGTCCGTGGTGGCGCGCACGCCCGCCGGCAGGGTCACGTCCGGCAGGTACTGGCTGTTCGTGTGCTTGGCGGTGATCTCCTCGCAGACGTCCTCCGCGATGCCCCACATCGTCACGTCGCGACCGGCGTCGGCCAGGACGGTCGCGAACGTCGTCCCCCACGCCCCCGTCCCGAGGACCGCGGCCCGCGTCACGCGACGCCTCCGGCGTCCGGCTCCGACGTGGGGCGCCGCGACCCGAAGCGCTCGGCGGGCGCCTGCTCCCCGCGGATCCCCTCCAGCAGCCCGGTGATGGCGTCCATCACGCGGTCGGTCGCCTCGCGGAGGGCCGCGGCGTCCGCCGGGCGGTCGTAGAGGTCGGACAGGTCGACGGGCGGGCCTGCGATCACGGTGACCTTCTTGCGCGGGAAGGGCTTGAGGACCTTGCTGTAGCGGCCCAGGACGTTGTGCGCCCCCCACTGGGCGATCGGCACCACCGGAGCCCGTGTGGCCAGCGCGAGTCGGGCCACCCCCGTCTTGGCCGCCATCGGCCACAGGTCCGGGTCCTTGGTCAGGGTGCCCTCCGGGAAGATGGCGACGGCCTCGCCCTTCTCCAGGGCCGCGACCGCGCTGCGCAGCGAGTCGCCGGCGCGGGACGTGTTCCGGTACACGGGCACCTGGCCCGTCGCCCGCAGGACCCGGCCGAGGACCGGCACCGTGAACAGGGAGGACTTGGCGAGGATCCGGGGCACGACGCCGTTGTCGTAGAGGAAGTGCGCGAACGTCAGCGGGTCCAGGTTCGTCACGTGGTTGCCGGCCGCGATGAACCCGCCCTCGCGCGGCAGGTGCTCCGCGCCGTGCCAGTCGGTGCGCGTCATGGCGAAGAGGCTGGGACGCACGATGTTCGCCACGGCGCGGTACGCGCGGTTCGCTCGCTGCGGGTGGGGCACGGGAGCCGATGCTACCCGCGCCGGTCGCGCTCGCCCGCCACGGCCGGTCAAGCGTCCACGACGGCGCCTGGCTCGTCAGAGCCGCTCGAACTCGGCACCCAGCGCGGTGAGCTTGTCCTGGAAGAACTCGTACCCGCGGTCGATGAGGTCGATGCCCGTCACCGACGACGTGCCCTTGGCGGCCAGCGCGGCGATGAGGTGCGAGAACCCGCCGCGCAGGTCGGGGACCTCGATGTCCGCTGCGGCCAGCGGCGTCGGTCCCGAGATCACGGCCGAGTGGTAGAAGTTCCGCTGCCCGAAGCGGCACGGGTGGCCGCCGAGGCACTCCCGGTACACCTGGATCGTTGCGCCCATCCCGCGCAGCGCGTCCGTGAACCCGAAGCGGTTCTCGTAGACGGTCTCGTGCACGATCGACAGGCCGGACGCCTGCGTGAGGGCCACGACGAGCGGCTGCTGCCAGTCCGTCATGAATCCGGGGTGGACGTCCGTCTCGAGGACGATGGGCTTGAGATCCTCTCCCGGGTGGAAGAAGCGGATGCCGGCGTCGTGGATCTCGAAGCCGCCGCCGACCTTCCGGTACGTGTTGAGGAACGCGGTCATCTCGGGCTGGCTCGCGCCGAGGACGTTGATGTCGCCGCCGGTCGCGAGCGCTGCCGACGCCCAGGACGCGGCCTCGATGCGGTCCGAGAGGGCCGTGTGGCGGAAGCCGACCAGGCGGTCCACGCCCTCGATGCGGATCACCCGGTCCGTGTCGACGGCGATGATCGCGCCCATCTTCTGCAGGACGTTGATGAGGTCCATGATCTCGGGCTCGATCGCGGCGCCCGCGAGCTCCGTCATGCCCTCCGCGCGGACGGCCGTGAGCAGCAGCTGCTCGGTGGCGCCCACGCTCGGGTACGGCAGGGCGATCTTCGTGCCGCGCAGCCGCTGCGGGGCGTGGATGTGGATCCCGTTCTCGCGCTTGTCCACGACGGCGCCGAACTGCCGCAGGATGTCGAGGTGGAAGTTGATCGGTCGGTCGCCGATGCGGCAGCCGCCGAGGTCGGGGATGAACGCCTCGCCGAGGCGGTGCAGCAGCGGGCCGCAGAAGAGGATCGGGATCCGGCTGGAGCCGGCGTGCGCGTCGATGTCGGCCACGTGGGCGCTCTCGACGTCGGTCGGGTCGAAGGCGATCACCCCGGCGACCTCGTCCTGCTGCACCTTCACCCCGTGCAGCTCCAGGAGGCCCCGGACCACGCCGACGTCGCGGATGCGCGGGACGTTGCGCAGCTCGCTGGGGGTGTCGCCGAGCAGGGACGCGACCATCGCCTTGGAGACGAAGTTCTTGGCCCCTCGGACGGTGATCTCACCGCGCAGAGGGGCACCACCGTGGATCTGCATGACGTCGCGCATGTGCCCCATCGTCGCTCACGCCCGGCCCCCACGTCACACGGCGGCGCGGCGCGGCGGTTTCCGGGGCGTGTGGCCGTCCCCGCGGCGCGACGTGTCGGTGCTCCGGCCTACGGTCGTCGGGACGGCTCGCGCACACGGGAGGCGACATGAGATTCGGGATGGTCGGGTCGTACGGGACGGCGCAGGAGCTGCTCGCGATGGCGGATGCGGCCGACGCGAGCGGCTGGCACGGCTTCTTCACCTGGGACGCCATCGCGATGGGCCGGATGGAGATCTGGGACCCGTGGGTCCTCCTGGGCGCGGCGGCGGCCCGCACGGAGCGCATCCGGCTCGGCGCGCTCGTCTTCGCGCTGGCCCGCAGGCGACCCTGGAAGGTCGCCCGCGAGTCCCTGACGCTCGACCACCTGTCGGACGGTCGGCTCGTCCTGCCGGTGGGGCTCGGCGTCGTCGACGACGTCGGCTTCTCGCGGGTGAACGGTGAGGTGACCGCCGCCCGTGAGCGGGCCGAGCGACTGGACGAGGCCCTGACGATCCTGGACCGTGCGTGGTCCGGCGAGCCCTTCAGTCACGAGGGCCGGCACTACCGGATCTCGGATGCGACGTTCCTGCCGCGACCGGTCCAGCAGCCGCGGATCCCGGTGTGGCCCGTGGGCGGTTGGCCGAGCCCCCGCTCGATGGCACGCGCCGCGCGGTGGGACGGCGTCGTGCTCCAGCGGACGGGCAGCGAGGAGCCGCTGGCGCCGACCGACGTCGCCGACGCCGTGGCGTGGCTGGGCGACCACCGTCCTGAGGGGCTGGCCGGCTACGACGTCGTGGTGCAGGACGTGCTGCCCGACGACCTGTCGGAGGCGCGCGACTACGCGGCGTCGTTCGCCGCCGCCGGCGCGACGTGGTTCATCGACTCCCGGTGGGACCGCAAGGCGGCCACGCCCGAGCGGCTGCTCGAGATCGCCCGCCAGGGGCCCCCGCGCTGATCCACCCGGCGGTCGGCGTCAGTCGGGGCGGCCCAGCTCCACCGGCACCCCGACGGGCCGCGCTGCGACCACGGGGACGTTGGGGAGGTGCTTGGCCGGCAGGGTGGTGGGCCGCCAGCTCGCGCGGTGCTCCTCGAACTCGGTGATGTCGGCCTCGTGCTGCAACGTGAGGCCGATGTCGTCGAGGCCCTCCATCAGGCGCCACCGCGTGTAGTCGTCGACGTGCAGCGGCACGACGACGTCCTCGCAGCGCACCTGCCGGTTCACCAGGTCGACGGTCACCTCGGTGCCGGGGTTCGCCTCGAGCAGCTTCCACAGCAGCTCGATGTCCTCCTGGGCGAGCTGCGCGGCGAGGAGCCCCTGCTTCCCGGAGTTGCCGCGGAAGATGTCCGCGAACCGGGCCGACAGGACGGCCTTGAACCCGTAGTCCTTGAGCGCCCACACGGCGTGCTCCCGGGAGGAGCCGGTGCCGAAGTCGGGGCCGGCGACGAGCACCGAGCCGGCCGCGTAGGCGGGCTGGTTGAGGACGAACCCGGGGTCGCCCCGCCACGCGGCGAACAGCCCGTCCTCGAAGCCCGTACGCGAGACCCGCTTCAGGTAGACCGCCGGGATGATCTGGTCGGTGTCGACGTTGCTGCGACGCAGCGGGACGCCGACGCCGGTGTGCTGGGTGAACTTCTCCATGGCTGACGTCTCCTCAGACCAGTGCGTCGGCGGGGGCGAGCGGGCTGCCGTCCGGGGCGTCCACGATGCCGAGGTCGCCGACGGAGGACAGGGTGCCGCGGACTGCCGTCGCGGCGGCGACGAGCGGCGACACCAGGTGGGTGCGGCCGCCCTTGCCCTGGCGGCCCTCGAAGTTGCGGTTGGACGTCGACGCCGAGCGCTCGCCCGGGGCCAGCTGGTCCGGGTTCATGCCGAGGCACATCGAGCAGCCGGCGTTGCGCCACTCCGCACCGAACTCGGTGAAGATCCGGTCGAGACCCTCGGCCTCGGCCTGCAGCCGGACGCGGGCTGACGAGGGGACGACCAGTACCCGCACGCCCTCGGCCTTCGTCCGGCCCTTCAGCACCTTCGCGACCTGACGCAGGTCCTCGATGCGTCCGTTCGTGCACGACCCGATGAACACGGTGTCGACCCGGATGTCGCGCAGCGGCATCCCGGGCGTCAGGCCCATGTACTCGAGGGCGCGCTCCGCGGCGGCGCGCTCCGTCTCGTCGGCGATCTCGGCCGGCACGGGCACGGTCGCGGAGAGCGGCAGGCCCTGGCCGGGGTTGGTGCCCCACGTGACGAACGGGTGGATGTCGGCGGCGTCGAGGACCACCTCGGCGTCGAACGTCGCGTCCTCGTCGGTGCGCAGTGTCCGCCAGTACTCCACGGCCGCGTCCCAGTCGGCACCCTCGGGCGCGTGGGGACGGCCCTGCAGGTAGTCGAAGGTCGTCTGGTCGGGCGCGATCATGCCGGCGCGCGCGCCCGCCTCGATCGACATGTTGCAGATCGTCATCCGCGCTTCCATCGACAGCCGGCGGATCGCCTCGCCGCGGTACTCGAGCACGTAGCCCTGCCCGCCGCCCGTGCCGATCTTGGCGATGATCGCCAGGATGATGTCCTTGGCGGTGGCACCCGGCGGCAGCTCGCCGTCCACGGTGATCGCCATGGTCTTGAAGGGGGCCAGCGGGAGCGTCTGGGTGGCGAGGACGTGCTCGACCTCACTGGTGCCGATGCCGAACGCGAGGGCGCCGAACGCCCCGTGCGTCGAGGTGTGGGAGTCGCCGCAGACGACCGTGAGCCCAGGCATCGTCAGGCCGAGCTGGGGACCGACCTGGTGCACGATCCCCTGGTCGGCGTCGCCGAGGGAGTGCAGCCGCACGCCGAACTCACGCGCGTTGGCCCGGAGCGTCTCGATCTGGGTGCGGCTCGTCACGTCGGCGATCGGCCGGTCGATGTCGAGCGTCGGCGTGTTGTGGTCCTCCGTGGCGATCGTGAGGTCCGGTCGCCGGACCTGCCGCCCCGCCAGCCGTAGGCCCTCGAAGGCCTGAGGGCTCGTCACCTCGTGGATGAGGTGCAGGTCGATGTAGAGAAGGTCGGGAGCACCGTCGGTGCCACGGCGCACGATGTGCGCGTCCCACACCTTCTCCGCCAACGTCCCTGCCATCATGTCCTCCTGATGGGCCAGTCAGGCCCCTGGGTACTTGCGTCTCAGCGCTTGAGACGCCAATATCGTTACATGGACAACTCTAGCGGAGTCGGCGTCCTGGACAAGGCCGCCTCGGTCCTCAGCGCCCTCGAGGCCGGACCTGCGACCCTTGCCCAGCTCGTGGCAGCCACCCACCTCGCGCGACCCACGGCGCACCGCCTGGCCGTCGCCCTCGAGCACCACCGCCTGGTCGCTCGGGACATGCAGGGCCGGTTCGTCCTCGGCCCGCGCCTCGCGGAGCTCTCGACGGCGGCCGGCGAGGACCGCCTCCTCGCGGCGGCGAACCCCGTCCTCGCCGCCCTGCGCGACCACTGCGGAGAGAGCGCCCAGCTGTACCGCAGGCAGGGTGACCAGCGCATCTGCGTCGCCGCCGCCGAGCGACCGATGGGCCTGCGGGACTCCATCCCGGTGGGGGCCACGCTCACCATGCACGCCGGATCCGCCGCGCAGATCCTCCTCGCCTGGGAGGAGCCGGACCGGCTCCACCGGGGCCTCCAGGGGGCCAAGTTCACCGCCACCATCCTGTCCGGCGTCCGGCGTCGCGGCTGGGCGCAGTCGGTCGCCGAGCGCGAGGCCGGTGTGGCGAGCGTCTCAGCTCCCGTGCGGGGTCCGTCGGGGCGTGTCGTGGCCGCGGTGTCCATCTCCGGCCCCGTCGAGCGTCTCACCCGCCAGCCCGGTCGACTCCACGCGGGCGCCGTCGTCGCTGCGGCGAACCGCCTCACCGAGGTGCTGCGCCGCACCGCCGAGTAGCCGGGGCGCGACGCACCGGCCGTCGTCGGCGTCGCCCCTCGTCAGTACCGGACGCGGTCCGTCCGAGCGAGCCAGAGCTCTATCGGTCTGCCTGCGCCCTCGACAGGGTGCCGGTAGACCGGGGTAGGCCACGTCATCGGGTCTGTGCCGAGCAGCTCGTCGAACCGCCGGTCGTCGAACCCCGCACTTTCGGCGTCCAACCGGTCCGCCGCGTACACGAGGCGGTCCGCCCGCGCCCAGAGCGTGGCCGCCGTGCAGAGCGGGCACGGCTCGCACGAGCTGAAAACGGTGCAGCCCTGGAGCGAGAACGAGCCGAGCGCCCGGCACGCCGCGCGGATGGCGACGACCTCGGCGTGCGCGGTCGGGTCGTTGTCCCGTGTGACACGGTTCTGCCCCGTCGCGACCTCGCGGCCGGCCCGCACGACGACGGCACCGAACGGTCCCCCGCCGTCCGCGACGTTCGCGATCGCGAGGGCCACTGCGCGCCTGAGCCAGCGCTCGTCGTCGACCTGCAGCGGGCTGCCGATCACGGAACCAGCATCCGCCCGTACGGCACACGGCACAACGCCCGTCGGTCGTCGCGGGCCGGACGACGAGGAAGGCCCGGTCCGCTGGACCGGGCCTTCCGTTGTACCCCCAAGGGGATTTGAACCCCTGCTACCGCCGTGAGAGGGCGGCGTCCTAGGCCGCTAGACGATGGGGGCCAGGACGTCCTCCTGCCGGAGAACCTCGAGAACTCTACAGCACCAAGGACGATGAGCCGAAACCGACGTCCAGGACTGCGTACTGCGCTGGGGTACCAGGACTCGAACCTAGACTAAGTGAACCAGAATCACTCGTGCTGCCAATTACACCATACCCCACCGGGTATCGAGAGCCCGTCACTTCCAGGCCTCGCACCGGCGGGGAACTCTACCCGAGCAACCCTGCACGGGTCCAACCGCTCCCTCCTGCCCCTCTCGCCTCCTCCGTCCCCTCCCGCCCCACCCCCAACCGTCAAGTGGAGCATGGCGGCGGCGACACCCGTCGAGTGGAGCACGGCGGCGCCGACACCCGTCAAGTGGAGCACGGTGGCGCCACGGCGCTCCACTCGACGGGCGTGGGAGGGTGCCCCCGGGGAAGTAGGGTCGGGTGGACCGATTCGACACCCGGAGGTGCGTGCTGTTCACCACCCGACCCGAGCTCGTCGGCACCCACGGCATGGTCGCGTCGACGCACTGGCTGGCGTCGGCCAGCGGCATGGCCGTCCTCGAGGCCGGGGGCAACGCGTTCGACGCCGCCGTCGCCGCAGGACTCGTGCTGCACGTCGTCGAGCCGCACCTCAACGGGCTCGGCGGCGACCTGCCGCTCATCGGCCGCACCCCGGACGGCCGCACCTTCGTGCTCTGCGGCCAGGGCACCACCCCGGCGGCGGCCACCCTCGAGGCGTTCGCCGGGCTCCCCGTCGTCCCCGGCACGGGCCTGCTGGCGGCCGTCGTCCCCGGGGCGTTCGGCGCCTGGCTCGACCTGCTCGCCCGGTACGGCACGTGGCGCCTGGCCGACGTCGCGCGCTACGCCATCGGCTACGCCCGGGACGGCTTCCCGCTCGTCCCCCAGGCGGCCGCGACCATCCAGCGGGTCGCGGACCTGTTCAGTGCCCACTGGTCGACGTCGGCCGCCACCTGGCTGCCCGACGGCGTCCCGCCCGCCCCCCTGACCCGGTTCCGCAACCCGGGCCTGGCAGCGACGCTCGAGCGCGTCGTCGCCGAGGGCGAGGCGGCCGGATCCTCGCGCGAGGCGCAGATCGAGGCGTCCCGGCGTGCGTTCTACGAGGGCTTCGTGGCCGAGGCGATCGACGCGTTCTGCCGCACCGAGGTCATGGACTCGTCCGGGGCGCCGCACGCCGGCCTGCTCACGGGTGCCGACCTCGCGGGCTGGCGGGTGCGGGAGGAGGCGCCCGTCGCCGTTGACTTCGCGGGGCGCACGGTCCTCAAGACCGGGCCGTGGGGCCAGGGGCCCGCCCTGCTCCAGCAGCTCGCGATGCTCGAGGCCCTGGGCATCGCCGAGGCCGCGCCCGGCTCGGTGGAGCAGGTCCACGCGGTCGTCGAGGTCGCCAAGCTGGCCTTCGCCGACCGGGACGCCTGGTACGCGGACCCCGACGTCGCGGACGTCCCGCTCGACACGCTCCTCTCCCCTGAGTACGCCGTCGCCCGTGCCGGGCTGGTCGGGGAGCACGCGTCCGGTGAGCTCCGCCCCGGAGCGCCCGACGGGCGTGCGCCGGTGCTGCCCCGCGGCCTCGCCGCCGCGGGCCCGCGCGCGGCCGGCACCGGCGAGCCCACGCTCGACGTGCCCCGCGGCGACACGTGCCACGTCGACGTCGTGGACGCCGCGGGGAACGTCGTGTCCGCCACGCCCAGCGGCGGCTGGCTGCAGAGCTCGCCGACCATCCCCGGGCTGGGCTTCCAGCTGCCCACCCGCGCCCAGATGATGTGGCTCGAGCCCGGGCTGCCGACGTCGATGGCGCCGGGGGTGCGCCCCCGGACCACGCTCAGCCCCACGCTCGTGGTCGGCGCTGACGAGGTCATCGCCTGCGGCACCCCAGGCGGTGACCAGCAGGACCAGTGGCAAGTCCCCTTCCTGCTCGGCCACCTGCTGCACGGCATGGACCTCCAGCAGGCGATCGACGCGCCCACCTGGCACACGACCCACCTCGTCTCCTCGTTCGACCCCCGGGTCGTCGGCGACGAGCTCAAGGTCGAGAGCCGCCTGGGGGAGGACGTCGTCGCGGGCCTGCGTGCCCGCGGTCACCGCACCCACGACGCCGGCCCGTGGGCGCTCGGCCGTCTGTCCGCCGTCTCGTGGCGGATGGACGGGACGCTCCGCGCCGCGGCGAACCCCCGGGGCATGCAGGGCTACGCGGTGGGCCGATGAGCGCGCTCGAGCTCGTCGTCATCGGCGTCGCCGGGGTCCTGGCCGGTGCGATCAACACGATCGTCGGCGCGGGGACCCTGCTGACCTTCCCCCTGCTCGTCGGCGTCGGCGTGCCGCCGCTCACCGCGAACGTCTCCAACACGGTCGGCCTCGTCCCGGCAGCCGTGACGGGGGCATGGGGTTACCGCACAGAGCTGGCGGGCATGTGGGGCGTCGTCGCCCGCATGGCCGCCCTGTCCGCCGTCGGCGGTGTCGTCGGTGCGGGGCTCGTGCTCGTCGCGCCCCCGGACACGTTCACGCTGGTGGTGCCGTGGCTCCTCGTGCTGGCCGCGGGTCTCGCCGCCGCGCAGCCGCGGATCGCGGAACGCCTGCGGCGGCGGGAGAACCTCGCCGCGCTGGCGTCCGGCCTCACGCTGGACGAGGAGGAGCCGCCGGCGGACTTCGTCGCCAAGATCACACGGCCCTTCTCGGTCGGGCTCGCGCTCGGCATCCTCGCGACCGGCGTCTACGGGGGCTACTTCGGCGCCGCGCAGGGCGTCGTCCTGCTCGCGATGCTCGGCACCTGGTGGTCGGCCGACCTGCACCGGGCGAACGGCGCCAAGGTGGTGCTGGCGGGCATGGCGAACCTGGTCGGCGCCCTCATCTTCGCGTTCAGCGGCGAGGTCGACTGGGTGATCGCTGCGCTGATCGCTGTCGGCTCCGCCGTCGGCGGCGTCATCGGCGCACGGGTGGGCAGGCGCATCCCGGCGGCCGCCCTGCGCGTCGTCATCGTCGTCGTCGGCCTGGCCGCCGCGGTGGCCCTCTGGATCCGCGGCTGAGGGCTACTCCACGCCCAGCAGGCGCGGCACCTCCGAGAGCGACGCGACCACGAGCACCCCTGCCTCCCGCGCGGCTGCGATGTCGGCGTCCGGGACGGCCACGCGCCGCCCGTCCGGCCGGTCCACCCAGATGCCCACCAGACCCGCCTGGACCGCGGCGTGCGCGTCGATGTCGAGCTCGTCGCCGACGTACGCCGTGCGCTCGGGCGGGGTGCCCAGCCGGCGGCAGGCCTCAGCGAACACCCGTGGGTCCGGCTTGCCGACGCCGAACGTGTCCACGCCGACGAGCACCGGGACGTGGTCGAAGCCCGCTCGCGCCATCTTGGTCGTCTGGTAGGCGACCGAGGCGTTCGTCAGTGCACCGACCGCCAGGCCGGACCGGATGAGGCCGTCGACGACGTCGGCGGCCTCCGGGTGCGCGGCCCACGCACGGGCGAAACCCGCCTCGAACAGCCGGTTCCACTCCGCGTACGCGGCCTCGTCGAGGACCACGCCGCCGAACTCCTCGTGCAGCGCGTTGGCCCGCTTCATGCGCTGCTCGAGGTACCCGACCTCACCGCGTGTGTACGCCCGGTAGTGCCCACCGACGTCGGCGCGCCAGGCGGCGAGGACGTCGGGGTGACGGGCCGCGTCCAGGTGCGGCAGGTACGTCTCGGCCACCCCGGACAACGCTGCCGCGAACGCGCTCTGCGTGTCGACGAGCGTGTCGTCGATGTCGAAGAGCACCCCGTCGACACGCCGCCCGCCGGCCGCGGTCGCCCCCGCCGCCTCGGCCGTCACAGCGTGGCGCGCAGGGCGTCCACCCGCGCCAAGGTCGCCTCACGGCCGAGGATCTCCATGGACTCGAACAACGGGGGTGAGACGCGCCGCCCGGTGACGGCGACCCGCAGCGGCGTGAACGCGACGCGGGGCTTCAGCCTGAGGCGCTCCACCAGGGCGGCGGACAGCGCCTCCTGGATGCCGGCCGTGTCGAAGACGGTGAGCTCGGCCAGTGCCGCCCGCGCGGCGTCCAGGACCTCCCCGGCGTTCGCCCCGAGTGCGGACCGCGCGTCGTCGGCCACCTCCACCGCCTCGGTGAAGAGGAAGCCCAGCATGCCGACGGCCTCCCCGAGCAGCGCGATCCGCTCCTGGACGAGCGGGGCGGCGGGGTCGAGGAGCCGGCGTTCGCGCTCCGTGAGCCCCTCGTAGGCCGCGGCGGACACAAGGCCGGCGGAGTGCAGGTACGGCACCACGCGCGCACGGAAGTCCTCCGGGGCGAGCAGCCGCACGTGCGCGCCGTTGATCGCCTCGGCCTTCTTGATGTCGAAGCGGGACGGGTTGGGGTTCACGTCCGCCACGTCGAACGCCGCGATCATCTCCTCGACCGTGAAGACGTCGTTGTCGGGCGCGATACCCCAGCCCAGCAGCGCCAGGTAGTTCAGCAGGCCCTCGCGGATGAAGCCGCGCTCCCGCAGCAGGAAGAGGTTCGACTCCGGGTCGCGCTTCGACAGCTTCTTGTTCCCCTCCCCCATCACGTAGGGCAGGTGGCCGTACACCGGCTCGCCGGACGCGAGACCGAGCTCGATCAACGCCCGGTAGAGCACCACCTGGCGGGGGGTGGACGAGAGCAGGTCCTCGCCCCGGAGCACGTGGGTGATGCCGGTGATCGCGTCGTCGATCGGGTTCGTCAGGGTGTACAGGGGCTGACCATTGCCGCGGACGATCACGTAGTCCGGGACGGAGCCGGCCTTGAACGTGAGCTCGCCCCGGATGAGGTCCGTGAAGGTGACGTCCTCGTCGGGCATCCGCATCCGCAGCACCGGGTCGCGACCTTCTGCGCGGTACGCCGCCTTCTGCTCCTCGGTGAGGTCGCGGTCGAACCCGTCGTACCCGAGCTTGGGGTCGCGGCCGGCGGCGCGGTGCCGGGCCTCGACCTCCTCGGGGGTGCTGAACGACTCGTACGCGAAACCGCCCTCGAGCAGTCGCCGCGCGACGTCGGCGTAGATGCCCATACGCTGGGACTGCCGGTATGGCTCGTGGGGGCCGCCGACCTCGACGCCCTCGTCCCAGTCCATGCCGAGCCAGCGCATGGCCTCCAGGAGCTGGGCGTAGCTCTCCTCGCTGTCCCGCTCCGCGTCGGTGTCCTCGATGCGGAACACGAACGTGCCTCCGGTGTGCCGCGCGTACGCCCAGTTGAACAGGCACGTGCGGATCAGCCCGACGTGCGGGGTGCCGGTGGGCGACGGGCAGAAGCGGACGCGGACGGCAGAGCCGGACGCGGTGGACGGGGTGCCGGAGGGGGTCTGGTTCATGGTGGGACCAGCGTAGTGGGGCGCCGCAGGTGCCCCTCTGATGGCCCGGGCGGCGTCGGCGCCCTCAGTCGCGCCGGATCACCGGGTTCCGCAGCACGCCGATCCCCTCGATCTCGCACTCGACGACGTCGCCGTGCACGATCGGGCCGACGCCGGCCGGCGTCCCGGTGAGGATGACGTCGCCCGGCAGCAGGGTGAACACCTCCGACACGTACGACACGAGGTTCGCCACGTCGACCAGGAGGTCGGCGGTCGTGCCGTCCTGCCGCACCTGCCCGTTCACCCGGGCGGTGATGCGCAGGTCCTCCACGTCGAGCCCGGGGACGATGTACGGCCCGAGCGGACACGACCCGTCGAACCCCTTGGCGCGGGTCCACTGCGCGTCGCTGCGCTGGATGTCCCGCGCCGTGACGTCGTTGCCGACGGTGAAGCCGAACACCCGCTGCAGCGCCCCCTCGGGCGAGACGTCCTTGGTGACCTTGCCGATGACGACGGCCAGCTCCGCCTCGTGGTGCACCTCCGTCGACCACGGCGGCAGGACGATCGGGTCGTCCGGACCGATCACCGAGGTGTTCGGCTTCAGGAAGAGCAGGGGGGCCGCGGGGATCTCGTTGCCCATCTCGCGCACGTGGTCGGCGTAGTTGCGCCCGACGCCGACCACCTTCGACCGCGGGATGACGGGCGCCAGGAGGCGCAGGTCGTCGCGGTCCAGCGCCACCCGCTCGCCCGTCGGCTGCACGGGCATGTACAGGGGATCCCCGGAGATGACGGCGAGCTCGTCGCCGTCGACGACGGCGAACCTGGGGTCGCCGCCCGTGGTGAACCTCGCGATGTGCACGCCGACAGGCTAACGGCCCGCCGACGCGCCCACCGACCCGTAGGGTGCCAGCGTGGACCAGCCCGCTCGCCCGCGGATCGTCGGCATCGACGTCGCGCGGGGCATCGCCGTCCTCGGCATGTTCACGGCCCACCTCGGGAACAAGGCCGACGTGGCGCTCCCGAACGGCGGCAGCATGCTGGAGGCCTTCGACGGGAGGTCCGCGGCGGGGTTCGCCCTCCTGGCCGGCGTGTCCGCCGCGCTGCTGAGCGGCGGAGACCGGCCGTACCGCGGCCCGCGCCTGACCCACGCCCGGGTCCGGGTGCTCGGCCGAGCGGCCGTGCTGTGGCCGCTCGGCGCCGTGATGATCGCCCTCGGCACACCGGCGGTCGTGATCCTGCCGACGTACGCCGTGCTCTTCGCCGTCACCGCCGGCCTTCTGCACCTGCGGCCGCGGACCCTCGGGGTGGTCGCCCTGACCGTCGCCGTCGTGGCGCCGCCCGTGGTCGTCCTGGTGCGGGACCGCCTGTTCGCCGGTGACCGCCCGGTGCAGCTCGTCGACATCACCCTCGGTCACTACTACCCCGCCGCCGTGTGGCTCGCGTACCTGGTGGCCGGGCTCGCCGTCGGTCGCCTGGACCTGCACAGCTCGCGCACCCGCGCCTGGATGCTCGGCCTGGGCGCCACCGCGGCCGGGGCGGGACTCGTGACGAACGCCGTGGCGATGCGGACGGTCGACCTCTCGCACTCGTTCCGGCTCGCGATGCTCACGACGCGCCCGCACTCGTCGTCGCCCGTGGAGGTGCTCACCAACATCGGCGTCGTGGTCGCCGTCCTCGCCGTGTGCCTGGTGCTGGCCGACCGCTTCCCCCGCACCGTCGCACCGCTCGCGGCGACGGGCGCACTCGCCCTCACGGCTTACTGCGGGCACCTGGTCGCGATCGCCGTCCTGGGTCGCATGGTCGTCTTCGACCCCAGCAACGTGCGGCTGGCGGTCTTCGTCGTCGTCACGGTTGCCGTCGCGTGGGGCTGGCGGGCCGCTCTGGGCCGCGGACCGCTCGAGCGGGTGCTGCACGAGGTGTCGACCGCCGTGGCGGATGCCGTGGTCCCGGAGGGTCGGCGACCGGCGCATCCCGCTCCCGCCGGCCCGGCTCCGGACGGCCCGGCTCCGGACGGCCCGGCTGCCCCCGGCGCGCCGGAGCCCGCTGCGCCGGGCGCAGGCGGCGCTCAGCCCTAGACACGCGCCAGGACCTCGCCGTGCACGGTCGCGAACCAGCCGTCCGGCTCTTCGCCCCAGGCCTCCCAGGCATCCCGCAGCGTCTCGAGGAGCACGTCGTCGGCCAGGCCGTAGTCCTGCGCCTGTCGGGCGAAGTCCGAGGAGACCACCCGCTCGGCCCAGAGGGCGGACCACCAGTGCCGGTCCTCCGGGGTGGCGAAGCACCAGACGCCGGCGCTCGGCGTCACCTGCTCCGGGGTGAAGCCGGCCTGCAGGGTCCAGGAGAGCAGGCGCCTGCCCGCGTCCGCCTGCGCCCGGTTCGCGGCGGTGACCTCGTGGTACAGGTGCCGCCAGTCCTCGAGGCCGCCGGACGTGGGGTACCAGCTCATCGCGCCGTAGTCGCTGTCCCGCACGGCGACGAGCCCGCCCGGCCGGGCGACCCTGCGCATCTCCCGCAGGGCGGCGACGGGGTCGGTGAGGTGCTGGAGCACCTGGTGCGCGTGGACGACGTCGAACGAGTCGTCAGGGAAGTCCAGGGCGTAGACGTCGCCCACGCCGAACGTCACGTCGACCCCGGCTCGGGACGCGACGGCACGCGCTCGGTCGAGGACCTGTCCGGAGGCGTCGATCCCGACGACCTGACCTGGCGCCACGAGGGCGGCGAGATCCACCGTGATGGTCCCCGGACCGCACCCGACGTCGAGCAGACGCAGCCCGGGCCGCAGGTGGGGCAGCAGGTAGGCGGCGGAGTTCTCGGCGGTGCGCCAGCTGTGCG
>Ga0196970_1000819_pt1 | contig 28739 bp, 28 predicted proteins | sample S1v_513CmetaG_FD_148672 | JGI IMG/M metagenome (GOLD analysis project Ga0196970, IMG submission 148672) | Soil microbial communities from Anza Borrego desert, Southern California, United States - S1+v_5-13C | ecosystem: Environmental > Terrestrial > Soil > Desert | place: USA: California... | reverse complement strand
GCCGACTACGGGGGTCAGCAAGGTCGACATGGAAGCCGTCTCCGGCGCAAGCCTGCGCACTGCCGCGAACCACGTGATGTAGCACAGCCCCATCGGGACTGCGGTCATATAGGCCATGATCGCCCAAGCGCGCGCCGAGAGCGCGGGCAGCTGCGGCCGTTCGACGAGCAAGCCGTAGGCGACCATCGGCAGGCAGCCGACGAACAGTTGCCAGGCAACGGAAGCAAGGGGCGGCAGCGCGGGCGCCTTCAATGCGGTGGTCCCGAACGCGAACAGGATTGCGGCGGCCAGTGCGAACAGGACACCCGGAATCTGGTCCGCTGCGATCGACATCTCCTGCCCGCCGAAGAGCAGGCCTAGACCGAGAAAGCACAGGCCGAGCCCAAGCAAGCCGTTGCGCGTCGGGCGGCGCCCGAGCACAGGCCAGGCAAGCAGGATGACCCACACGGGCATGGTGTAGACGAGAAGTGCAGCCTGCCCGGCCTTGAGCCATCGCAGCGCGAGGGTGGAAAAGCCCATCCAGACGAATACGTTGATGAACGCGCTTACGGCTACGCGCCCGGCCTGTTCCAACGGGATGGCCAGGCTTTGTCCCGCAGCGCGTGCGGCAATGGCGATGATGAGGGCTGCGGCGATCCCTGCCGTTCCGCGCGCGAACAGCGGCGGTAATTCCGTGAGCAAGACCTTCATCGCCGGCCAGTTGAGTCCCCAACCGACGGAGGTCACGACGAGGCAAAGCAGCCCCGTCGCGCGCGGGCCGAGAGGTGGGGCTGACGGGGCCGGCTTCACGGCGTCGACCACCACATCGTCAGATCAGGCTGCGACTTTCGCTGCGCGCTTTTCAACGAATTCGCGTAGCCTGGACTGCACTTCGGGACTGGTTTGCACCAGGGCAGCCAGCAGCGACTCGGCGTACAGTCCGTCGCTTGCCGACATGTCCCAGATCTTGTTGATGCCGGAGACGATGGAGTAATTCGATAGCGGCGCGTTGCCGGCAATCTTGTGTGCGAGCGACATCGCCAGCGCGAGCGCGCCGCCCGGCTCTGTAAGATAGTTGAGAAGACCGATCTGCATGCCTTCGTCGGCAGTCAGCACGCGCCCGGTGAGCATCAGTTCGATCATGCGGTTCGGCGTGATGAGGCGTGCCACGCGGACCGTTGCTCCGCCGCCGGTGAAGATTCCCCACTGCCCCTCGGGGAGAGCGAAGTAGGTGCTCGTGTCGCCGACGCGCACATGCGCTGCGCTTGCCAGTTCCAGTCCGCCGCCGACCACCGCGCCTTGCAGCGCGGCGACCACCGGGATCCCGCCGTGCTGTATCCGGTCGAACGCCCGATGCCAGCCCTGGCACACGCGCATGAACTCGGAAGGCGTGCGCTCCTTGATGTAGTGCTCCTTCAGATCGAGGCCGGCGCAAAAGTGCGGGCCTTTTGCCGCCAGCACGATGGCGCGCGCCTCTGCAGGCGGCCGGGAGAAGAAGTGTTCGATCTCATCGACTGCGCGCTCGTCCAGCGCGTTGCGGCAATCGGCACGATCCAGCGTGACGACGGCCACGTTGCCTTCCATACGGGTTTCCAGGGTTTGATAGTTCATTGCACGCTCTCCACGTTCGTCCAAGAATGTTTTCATTTCACGCCGCGTCGTTAAGGGAAGTGTAGGCGCATGGCGAGAGGAGAGTTCGCGGACTGCGCCAAGATATATGCAGATTGCGCCATAATCTCGGGCATGCCCAAGACCCCTCCACACGCTTCCCTCACCGTGTCCGCGCATTTCATGCACGACATGCTGGCCTTCATGCAAGGCCGGCATGGTGAAGCTGCCGCGAGCGCCGCGATGATCGAGGCCGGCATTCCCTTGGCGCTGCTCGACCAGCCGGATGCGCGTATCACCCGAGCGCAGTTCGTTGCGCTTTACAAGAGCGTGGCGGCCAGTCTCGACGATGAGATGCTCGGCCTGTGGTCGCGGCCGATCCGGGGCGGGACACTGAAATACCTGATGCTCAGCCTGTTGGATGCGCCGACGATTCTCATTGCACTGAACCGCTTCGTCCGCTTCTGGAACCTTTTGCTGGACGATTACCGGCTGCACATGTCGCGCAGGAACGAATGGGTGGGGATCGCATTGCTGAAGAGAACTGCGGACGCCCCCGTGCGGCATCTTGGGCACGAGTTGATGATGAAACTTGTCCACGGCGTTGCCTCGTGGTTGCTGGGGCGTGAGATTGCCGTGCTGCGCGTGGAGCTGGCATTTCCCCGCCCGCGGCATGCGGACGATTACGTATTCCTCTATCCGTCGGAAGTGCGTTTCGATGCCGGCGAAAGCAGCATTTTCCTCGCGGACCGCGACTGCGCGTCGCCGTTCAAGCGGGAAAGACACCAGCTATGGTCCTTCCTGAAGCGCGCACCGGAAGACTGGACCTTCAGTTCGCCCAACAGCGGTTCCATCAGCGCCCGCACGCGCGAGTATCTTGAACGGCGCATGCACCTGTCCCCGGCGATCGGGGACCTTGCGGCGGCTTTTCATCTTTCGGTTCGCACGCTGAACAGAAAGTTCGCGGAAGAGGGCGTGCATTTCCAGATGGTCAAGGATGCGGTGCGGCGCGACATCGCCATCCATCGGCTGACGCATTCGGACACGGCGGTCTCCGCGCTGGCGCTCGACCTCGGATTTGCAAACCCGGCTGCTTTCTGCCGCGCATTCAAGGAATGGACCGGCAGTACGCCGACCGCGTACCGGAAGGGAGCGCGCTTGGCCTGATATGAGGTTTCGCAACCCATGAGGCAGAGGCGCGCAAACTCCACTTCTGCGTTCCTTGCACCGGTGCCGCGACCTGGAGGTTTCGTAGCACGCATATCCCTTTGAAGAGTAGTAGACGAGAGCCGGAATGTGCCCGTCGATTGACCATAGGCCACGAACCAGCCGGTGCCATCGCGAAGCGCGGCAGGGCAGTGACCCGCGACGAAGTTCAATTGAGTAAGCACTCTAATTCCCACCGGTCACGACGACTGTCACAGCATTCCACATCACGGCAGATGCGATCTTTCACATCTCCCATAAATTCAGTATTGCCGTAACGCTTTCCCGCTGGCAATATTCATCGTTTATTTTCGCCTAAAACCCTGATCACTCATGCTTGCCGATTTCGCCGTTACCGCGATTTCGTCAGCGTTAGCGATGCGGTCTACTTCCGTCGCGCGAAACTTTGTACTTCGCGCCAACCATCCAGAAGCGGCCTGCTTTTCAACTATAAAGAGGCTCAACAATCACTATGCAGACGCTTTGCAATTACCTTCTCGTTGCCAACCAGTCAACCGAAGAAGGATTTCAAGAGACCCAAAGGCTCACGGTCGCCACAATCGATGAATGGCTTTCTGAAAAAGGTGTTACTAATCCGAGAGACAAGACAGGCACATTCACTTCGGTCACTCCTGGCGAAAGCGGTTCATTCAGTCGTTCCGAACTAAAGAGCGAGGACGCCGGCCTGATAGAAGTTAGGCTTGAAGAGCTTTCGAAGGGCGGCCAGATCTTTACCACCTCGGTTTCAGTGGTCACAACTGGCACCAAGGTCGCCGTCTACGTCGCGCAAATGGTACACAACGTGACAAATATCATTGCGCCAATAGTTACGGATGCACGGTGCCCGCGGCTTGTCCGGCGTCTTTTGGAACTGGAGCTGAACTGGGAGTTTGCGGGGGAAAGATTGCCCTCACCAGTACCAGTCGTCGTTACTGACGAGAGCGATGCTCTGAAGTTGGCCAACGACATCACCTCCACAACGCGCGCGCTACCGATAATCGTAGTATCTGAAAATGAAGGAGAGCCAGTTTGGCCCAGAATTGCGGAGCAACTCGCCTACGACCTGGCGGGGCTGGCCCGAGTGGTGATCATAGGCGATACAGCCACGTGGTCGCTCACAGAAAGACTCGGAAAGCGTAACTCGTGCTATATGGGAGCGATTCGCTTGTACTGGCCGAATAACACGCGAACTGAAGGCGAGGTGCAATTTCGAAGCACAGTGTGGACCGCATCGGCACTCTTGTCGCACGATCATGATGGAAAAGGCGCGCTCCGGTTTCGGTCTACCGTTCGCAAAATCGTTATGTCAGTTGCGGCACTCGCAGTCGAACCGCCGCAAGAGATCAAGCAGGTTCATAGTCACGTCTCTCGTCGGCAACTACGCGAATTGGAGGAAAAGGCGACAGCGAATAGTGAAGAACTTAAGATGGCCAGACTGTTCTTGGACGACAACGAACAACTTCGTGCTCAGGTAGAAGAACTTCAGAGGGAGGTCCGAAATTGGAGTAGCCGTGCGCAAGCTGCGGAGTATGCCCTTAATCACAATACGCAGGTTCAGGGTGATGACGTCACCGACATCCCATCTGGCATTGACGACGAAGCTTCCCCGGAAGCTGGAGATGTGCGTTTCTATAAAAAGACGCACAGCACATCGAGTTATGATGTCTTCGTCCGCGTGACGGACTGCGGCCACTCCTCATGGCAAGATGCAAGCAAAGCGGAAAAGGCGAAGAAGGGACTCGCGCGACTGCTGGGAAACCAGGATTGGAGAACCCTGCACCACTGCGGAAAGTGCACTGGCGGCGGATTATGGCGGATCCGCTGGTAGGCAACGTAGATGCATTCTTAAATAACTCAACAAGCTGTTCCGGCCGACCGAGCGTACCGTGCTATAAGTGATATTGCCCCATCGCTTCGGGCTGGTACACGATGTCCAGGATGCGCAGGTTGACCTTGCGTCCCGACCTGCCGTACCAGAAAATTTCCTGTCCCGACCTCAAGCCGAGCGCGGCCGCACCGACGGGAGCGAGGATGGAGACGTCGCCGATGCAACTCGTTGTGCCCGGGATCACCAGCCGGAAGCCGTATTCGGCATCGGCCGCCGAATCGAGCACGCGGATCCGGGAGTTGAGTGTGACGACGTCGGACGGTATCTGGTCGGACCGGACGACCGTCGCGAGCTCAAGCTTCTTTTCCAGGAGCGCCCTCACAGGCGATAAACGCCGGGCGCCGTCGGCGAGCAAGTCATGAATGCGTGCGCGGTCCGTTTCAGACATCAGGATTGCGCCGGCAGTGCGGCGATGCCGAATCAATTCAATTCTCCTTAACGCGTAAGAACGAATGCCGGCCGGATGACACGGCCGTTTATCTCATAGCCCTTCTGCTCGGTGCGGACAACGGTCCGCATGTTGTCCTCGGACCCCAGCTTGACCAGCGGCTTGTGCTTGCCTGCATCGAAGGGCTCGCCCGGCTGAGGACAAATCTCGCGCAACCCGTGCTTTTCCAGCGCCCCTTGCAGTTGCCTGAGACTGAGCTCCAGTCCCGCCTTCATCGCGGCGGCGTCATTGGTTTCAACGGCGAGGGCCATGTCGAGTGCATCCTTGAAAGGCAGGAGTGCCTTGGCCAAACCTTCAATTCCAAATTTGCTCGCGTGCACCAGGTCTGCCTGCGCCCGCTGCCGCGCGTACTCGGCGTCCGCGACCGCAGCCTCGACGGCAAGATGCAGCGCATCGATTTGCGCATGGATGCGGGCGAGTCCGCATTCCGTGTCCCGGTCCGAAGACGAGACCTCGCGCATGACGAGTGATTCAGCGAGCACATCCTTTTTTGACATAGCCTGCTCCATGCAAGGGAACTTCGGTTGAAAACGCAGGATGACGAATGTCTTCGCGCCATCCCTTCCTGAGTAAACCTACGGTCGGATTGCAGCTCTCATTCCGTCCCGTTCGATCCGGCGATCACCGATGTGCCTGACATCGGTGATCTCGACATACTTCACCCGGTTGAACGGCAAAACGACCTCCGCAACACTCCCCACCGGGCGGCCGATCAGCGCCATGGCGAGCGGTGCGAGAATGGAGATGCGCGCCAGCCCTTCATGCGCATCCTGCGGGCAGACAAGAAAGACTGTTTCCGAATGCGTCGTACCCACTTCGCGGAAAGTGACCTCCGACTGCAAGGACACGCAGTCGTGTCTTCGCACGTTCTGAGGAAGGAGTATGGAGGTGCTGATCAGCTCGATGAGCTGCTCGGCAAAATTGAAGCTCACCTCTCTCATGCGAAGGAGGTTTTCCGCAATGCGGCTGAGCACAGCCGCGTCTTCCTGCGACAAGACACGTTCGATTTTCATGGCAATGGCTCCCCTTGGCCGCGGCTTGATGTACGTGGCCCGGCAATGGACGTGACGCGTCGGCGCGTGCTGACACATCGTTCAAGTTGTTGGGAGTGGGTGGCTCGGCAGGGCAGGAAAACCGGAAGGTTTTCCCAGGCTTCCGCCGAGCCTAGGAGAGCCGGGCGAGGTCTCGAGCGGACAACTGCGCGTGTCGGCTACCGATGACGCGCACGATGGGCAAGAGGAACTGAAGACGTAACGGACAAGACAAGGCAACCACGGGCGCATCTCCCTGGAACAGGGATGAATTGCTGCGCATCAGGGAAACGCCGGACTTGTTCACGGTGCGATGAAAGAAGAATGGTTATCACGGCCGAGTATATACGCTTCAGATGTTTCGTCAACTCATGCCCGCGGGGCAATGCATGCGCCCGATGTGTCGTTGACGAAACGCACAGAATGCATATACTCGGGCGTTAGAGACGCACAACGCGAAAGCCAACGACGTGAAACCGCTTTGCCTTCCCCAGAACTGCAGCGTACCGCTCCGCACGGAACGGGCCGCGGGAATGTTCGCGCCGGCTTCGTTCTCTACGCTTGCGCCGCGCCGCGTGCAGCGCACCGCCGGCGTCGCACGCTCGCACCTCCTTGCCCGACTTCTCGCCCGGCTTTCCTGAGCTCGGCGAGTGTCCGAGGCCGGCAACAGTCCTCCACCTCCCGAGCATCCTCCCAACTGATGGTTCGACCTGCCGCCGGCTGCAGTCCGGCCCGGCACTTGTCGCGCCTGTATCAGGCTACTGAAGTGGTCCGCATGAAGCCGACACCGTCCAGCGGTGCTCGGCGAGGACGCCTTTTTGCCTCCCGCCTTGGCGGGGGCAAGCTTACGACCATGGGTGAAGAAAGATGGATCTGACAAAGAAATCTGTCAAAGCGAAGCGGCCGTGTGAAGACGGGTATCGGTGGTTTCTCCGCACGCATCAGGATGGCGGGGACTACCAGGCGGTGCTGGATGCGCTGGTGAACGCCGGGAGGGTGAACGACGCCTGCTGGCTGCTCAAGCAGTTCGGTCCTACCGATGCGGTACTGCGTGTTGATGCGATCGACGCGGATGCAGTGGTCTTCGCCGGCGCGCTGGAAGTGCGCGGCAATATCGAAGCTGCATCGACAGTATGTGCAGGACAAGCGATACGCGCCGGTGGAAGCATACGCGTGGACGGGATGCTGAGTGCGGGAGAGGGCATACGTGCGGGTGGCAGCATCCGGTGCGGGGATGAGTTCAACGCCGGAGGCGACGTTCGCGCCGGGCACGGCATCGAGGTACAGGGCGCTGCTTCCTGCGATGGCAGCCTCCGCGCGGAGTGGGACCTCATGTGTTTCGGCGATCTTGCCGTGGGCAGCCAGCTTGTCGTTGGTAACGACCTGTTCGTGCACGGCCTGCTCAAATGCGGAAAGAGCGTTCGTACCGGCGGGGCCATCACGGTGCTCGATGAAGTGGATGTCGGGCACGGCATCGAATGCGGCGCAGAACTCTACTGCGACCGGCATCTGTGGGCTGGCTGGGGAATCAAGGCGGGACAGGGCATTGTCGCCAATGGTGCGATCACGGCCGGCGAGAGCATCCTGGCAACCGAGTACATACGCTCGGGGGACGGGTTCGGGGTTTATGCAGGCATTGCAGTCCAGGCGGACGCCTGGGAATCAAGTGCACGGGTATGCGCGAAAGCACGACCGACGCGATTGATGAGTGGATGGTGGGCAGGATCCTGATTGCCGCCTCCACCTTCCGCCTTGAAAAGGAGATTCCCTTGTACGCTCTTTCCTTGCCTTTCCCTTTCCGGATCGAACAACAGCCGAAGGCGCTACGGATTGACGTGGAGCTGCCGCAGGAAGACGTGCAATCCGAGCTGTCGCGCATCTATGAGCGGCTGCATTGCCGGAAGAGCCCTTTGTTTGATCTTCCTGTCGTCCGGATTGCCGATATTCCCGGTTTGATCTTCCGGTACCGCGTGGCGGACGGAGAGCATTATGTGTATGTGGAGGACCTCGCCGAGAAACGCCTGGCGGGCTACACAGTCTTTAACCGTCTCATCGAGCTTGACCGGCGTGCCGATCGCCACCTCCGCGCTCCGCACTCGCGCTATGCTCCTGCGTACCAGCGACGCGGGATCACGACGGCAATCTATTCATGGTGGTTCAGGACGCACTGCAGCCTTATTTCGGGAGCGCGGCAGTCTCCCGGGGCAAATGCATTGTGGCTTGCGCTCGCCAGGCGGCGCGAGATGTTCTTCGTTGAACTGCGGAACAAGGAACTGACCTGCCTCGGGCGAAGCGTAGACCTGTGTGTGCAGGAAGACCTGCACACACGGATGGTCATGCTGGCCGACGGCTGGGACCTCAAGCGGCTCGCGAACGCAACAGGCATGCAGGTGCGCGCTGCATGACGGCCTTATCCGATCGGGGCCTCGTCCATCAGCAGTTCCTCGGCGTGCGTCGCTGGCACGCTCCTGACCGCCTTGCCGGCGACAAGCACGACAGTGTGTCCGTGCTTTGCGCCGGTCAGGCGCCTGGCGGCTTTCGCCGCGAAGAAATCCCGCGCGCTTTTCATGCGCAGCAGACGGCTCAATACTTTTCCCGTCAACGACCGGTTAATGAGCGTGGGTTTCCTCAGGCCTAGCTGAACAAAATAATGCTGGGCCAGGGTGTCCTTGTGCCATTCCTCGTGGAAATCGGCGACCGGCTCGTGCCACAGGTTGATGACGGAAAGGCCTTCGCGATGAGCCAGGTTCCGCAGCGCCCGATCCGACCAGCGAAGGGCATGGTGGGGCGGCATGTTGAGATGCGCATCTTCGGCCACGCCGAGGAAACTGTCTTCGGCAGGAACGGCGAGAATGAGCTTGCCTCCCGGCTTGAGGGCCTGCACGCACGCATGCACGAACTCGCGCGGTTGCGGCACATGCTCAAGCACCTGAAAGGAACATACGACGTCGTATTTTCCCGGGGCAAGCGCTGCGTGCGCTTCGACCGGCTGCTTGAGCACCTGCAGGCCGGCGGCCCGCGCCTTGCGCACGGCTTCCGCATTGAATTCCAGCCCGGTGTATGCGGATGAGCCGGGCAGCCACGCCGCGAACGCGCCCTTGCCGCAACCGACTTCGAGCACCTTGTCCCCGCCGCTGACGAAGCGCCGCGCGTACTCGTATTCCGGCTTTTCGCTCTGGTAGTACCAATCGAACTGTTGCAGCTTTTCGTAGAAGAGATCATCGCCGGCGCAATGCGGCGTGAAGAAGCCGAGGTCGCAAGAGACGCACTTGTTCAACCGGATTTCCTCGGTCGCCGCGAGATAGCGCGACACGTCCAGACCTGCGCGGCGATACAAATACGCCAGATGTTCGCTTGCTATGCGATCGACCGTCTTGATTTCCTTCCCCAGACAAGCAGGGCATACCTCTTTATGCATGACCACTCCCTCCCAGTGTTGTGGGTCAACAATTCGCTTTGAAGATGCTTCTGAAAAAGTGCGCTGCCGCAGATAAATATTATGTGAATGCTGGTATTTGCAAAATTGACTTACGTCAGTTGTTTGATGCAAATACAGGTTCCATGGTGGTGACGCGTGGAAAGCCCCTTGTTTTCACCGGGACTGCATCGCAAACCACGCCGCGGCCGGAAGCTGTCCTTCCGTCCACGTTCGAGAAACCATGGCAATCAATGCAAAGGCAGGAACCGCTCCACCTCGATCGGGGAGACAGGTCGGCTGAAATAATATCCTTGCAGCTCGTCGCAATTTGAACGGGTGAGGAAATCGACTTGCTCTACTACCTCGACTCCTTCTGCGACGACCTTGAGGCCCATGCGATGTGCAAGCCCAATCAATGTCGTAACGATGAACTCATCTTCAACATCAGTTGGTAGCCCTCTTATAAATGACTGGTCGATCTTTAAAGTGTTCGCGGTTAATTTCTTCAAATAGCTGAGGGACGAGTGGCCCGTACCGAAATCATCGATTGAGACGGTGACGCCGATGGCATGCAATTGCTCAAGGATGGAGACCGTCGAATCAAAATCCTGCATGGCGACGGTCTCGGTAATTTCGAGATCGAGCAGCGAGGGGCTTACCAGGTATTTTTGAAGCATTTCCTTTACGAATGCACATAGGCCAGTCTGGGTAATTTGATGGGCCGAGAGATTGACAGAGACCTGAACTGGCCGGTAGCCACGCTGCTGCCATACTGCCAACTGCCGGCACGCCTCCTCAAGCGCCCAATCGCCAATCTTTTTTATCAAGCCGGTTTCCTCGGCAACAGGAATGAACTCTCCAGGACCCACTATGCCTCCACGAGGATGCTTCCAGCGGATAAGCGCTTCCAGTCCCGAAATTTTTTGTGAAGCAGCATGAATTTTCGGCTGGTATAGGAGAACGAATTCACCGTTATCGACCGCCTTGGCCAAATAACGCTCCACCGATATACGTGTTTGTACCGCCCGATCCAATTCCTGATCATAGAATCGGTAGTGTCCTGTTCCGCCCTTTCTGGCTTCATGCATGGCCAGCTTCGCGCGTTGAATCAAGGATGCTGCATCGTTTGCATCGCGTGGAAAAACGCTCGCGCCTATGGACGCCGACATGAAAAACGTCTCGCCATCAATCTCGACCGGTTTCCCGATCTGGGCCGCCATTTTCTCCATCAAGTGCGCCACGATGTCTACGGAGATGTCATGTTCCAGAATGATCAGAAAGGAATGCGCGCCGGCGCGGAAGGTGGTGTCGAATATCCGGAGGGAATGGGTGATTCTTCCTGTGACGACTTTCAGGATAAAGTCGCTCTTTTCCTGGTCGAGGTGATCGCCAATGGCGTTAAAGCGATCAACGTCGACAAACAAGGCCACGACAGTCTGGTTTCTCGCTGCTGCAAGTGCTATTGCACGTGAGGTGTGATCGTTCGCCAACACACCTAATGGGAGACCAGTATTCGAGTCATGCGTGTTCAAGTACGCTAGCCTGGCCCGTTCCTCGATCAATTTCTGGGAGCTTAATTCGTCTCTGGCCGGGGAAGAGCGAATGGTGAATGCCCCTTTCCTTCCCTGCCATTCGGCAAAGACCGGATACGGTTCTCCATTCTTCGTGAGCATTTTTGTGATGCCCGTCCAGCTCGCAATTTTCTCGTCGTCCGGTGCGATGTCGTTGTCAAATCCTGGCCGCAGCCATTCCATGATGTTTTTACCGACCGCTTCCTCCGCGCTAAAGCCAGTAATGCGCGTTGCCGTTTCAGACCAAGACATGATAATTGCTTCATTGTTGGTGATGGCTAGAAACTCGCCCGCTTCGGAAGGACTATGTACAACTTCTTTTCTTTCGACTGGAAAGTCGGTTTTCGGGACCTCTCGAATCATCCCGAAAAAATAATCTCCTTCTGCCAGGCATAACGCCGTCACCGTCACTTCGACATTAATCAAATCTCCGTTCCGACACATCGCTGGCAGTTCTGCTCGACGTTTTACCGAGGGCGGCTCAAGTTTGCAGTTGAAGTTCGACACGCCGCGATGGTGACAGCTTGCAAAGCTTTTTGGAACAATGAGATCGGTCAGCCTCCGTCCGACGGCTTCCTCACAAGACCAGCCAAACATCCGCTCGGCGCTTGGACTCCAGAAAACGACCTGATCCTGTTTATCGATCACAGTAACCGCGTCGGCACACTTCTCGAGTAACACGGAAAAAAGCGCACCGGATAGCCGTGCAGGAAAATCGGTATCCATATTCTCGCCTTGCACTTTCGAATGTAAAACTGCCATTGGCGTTTAACATTTATCAAGGGTTTGAATATAGCGAAAAGCAGGAGATTTGAATTCGGGCACGGGGCTTTCTTTGTTCTGCCTCATAAAGTTATAACGCAAACCAGGAGATCGAAATCCGTGGCGGCGGATGGAAATTTCACTTTGGCAAGTGTCGTGAAATCCCTATGCCCCGGATAAACAGTGCCACCGTGATGACTTCCTATTTTTGGTGACCTCAAGCTTAGGATAGTTTTGTCGTTAACCCTTTATGGCTTCGATTTCCTCACTCTCCGCCCTGCATCTTCCCGTCGGCAATGCATTACCGATGGTTAATCGTATCGTCCCGCCGGCGGCTGGCGAAAGGATGTCGTCTGCAATCGTTTCGCTCAGTGCGAACGGCTTGGCGGCCGCGGAAAACGCCGATGCGAGGGCGCGCCCCATGCCCGCGTCCGCACGGTTCAAGGATGTAGCGGCCGAGATGCTCAATGTATTCAAGACGGAGGCAGTGGTCGCTTTCGACCCGACGCCGCTGCCGCCGGATGTCGATCACCGCTTCACGCTTAGCGTCGTTACCGCAAACGGTACGAAGGTCGACCTGACCCTGGCGAGCCGCGACGACGAACTGATGGTTCGGATCAGTGCGGATGCCGAGTTGAGCGACGCTGAGCGCGGCGCCCTGGCCGGATTGGCAAAAGGGTTTCAGCAGGCTGTTGATGGCATGGCAATGGATGTGCCACAGCTACGGCTGGGCGAACTGTCACGCTTTGGCGGCGGGCCTCTGCGGTCAATCGATCTTCACGCGGCGGTGTCGTTGCCAACGATTCCGCCGGGTACGCAAACCTTGGACTTTCATATCGATGGCGCGCATCGCAGCGTGAGCGTCGACGGCCCTGCCGGAAGACTCGACATCAGCGTCCGGACTGACAGCCTGGAAGCATTGGGAACAAGGCAAGAACAGGATAAGGCGATCGGCAGCTATTTGAAACAGTTCGATCAGGCCGCCGCGCGCGGCCACGGCGACCCGCATCTGATGGCGATGTTCAAGGATGCTTTCTCCGATCTGAGCCGTACGTCCAACCGGGACGGCCCGGCCGAGACCCCCGCGAAAATTGGCGGAGCATGGGCGCTGTCGCGGGAAGATCGCGCCGTACTGACCGGACTGGCGGATTTCAGCGCCGCCGTTACCCAAACTCCGCGCTTGAACAATCCGGTGCGGCTGGACGAAGTCACGGGTTTTCATTACGCAGTATCGCAGGAGACACGTATCAACGGCACCTCGTGGGCTGACCGTTCTCTTGCACAGACCCAGCATTCCCGGCTGAACGCGCAGTTTCATACTCCCCTGCGGCCGGGAGGCAGCTTGGCTTTCAGTTCCTCGTCCGAGACCCAGAACTACAGGTACCATCAGATCGAGGACTCCGCACGCAGTGATGTCGCTCTCGAATACAAGGAGGGGCGGCTGCGCAAGGCCATCCTGGAGCAGTCCGTCAACCAGTCCGAACGCATCCGCGAGTACGTGCTCGGCAGGATGATGTCGGACACGACGATTCCGGTAAAGCAGCGGCTCGTACGCGATCTCGTTGCTGTGCTGGGGCCCTATCAGATGGAGCACGGGCGCCGGTTGCACGAGGAGAGCCGCGAAGCAAGAGAAGAGCGCCGCGAGAAGTCACTCCAGGCGCTCAACGAAAACATGCTATTGGTCGGCACCGGCCTCGAGCTTGCGAGCCGCGCGAAGTTGCGGATCGGTACGATTGTAGAGTGAGTGTCTGCTCGAGCTTCCCGCACTAGCCCTCGCCCGGTTGCCGACCGGCGTCATTTGTACGCAACCGCTGCACTTGCCGGGCCAGCCAACGGGATGATCTCCACCTTCCGGAAGCCGACGTTCCTGCACCATCCTTCGAAGTCGCGGCCGGTGAAGTCGAAGGCGTCGCCGAACTCAATGAGCATGTTCAGCGACATCATCAGGCCAAAGGCGTTTTCGCGGCGCGCGTCGTCGATCAGATTCTCGATCGCGACGAAGGCGCCGCCTTCCGGCAATGCGTCGTATGCGGCACGAATCAGGTGCATCTTCTTGTCGAGATTCCAGTCATGCAGGATCATCCCCATGGTGATGATGTCGGCACGCGGCAACGGCTCCGAGAGGAAATCGACGGAAGCCGCCGTCACGCGGTCCTCCATGTCGGCAGCAGCGATCTTGCGCCGGGCGATGGGCGTCACGACCGGCAGGTCGGCCGTGGTGCAGCGCATATGTGCGTGTTCCCGGGCCACGATGAGCGATAGCTGGCCAGTGGCGCCGCCAATGTCGCAGAGGGTCGTGTACCTGGAGAAGTCAAACTTGTTGGCAAATGCCTGGAAGTTCGCGAGCGAAATTCCGGTCATCGCATCCATGAACTGCTCGAGGCGTTTGGGATCGCGATACAGCTCGTCGAACATCGGCTTGCCGCTGTGCTTCACTTCGTTTTGCGGACGCCCGGTCCGCAGCGCCTCCGTCAGGTCAGCCCAGAAGGGATAGAGCCGTGCGTTGGCCATTTCCAGAATCCCGCCGATATAGGAAGCGCTGTCACGATCGAGGAAGCGTGCGGCCTCGCTGGTGTTGCCGTAATGTGCCTCCGCGCCTTCGCCTTCGCGTTTCAAGAGCTTCAATGCAACCAATGCGTCGAAGAAGTCCGGATTGGCCCGCGGATGCAGGCTGAGCGCATCTTCCAGCTCCTTTCCTGTCATGGATCGTTTTCCGAGCACGGTAAAGAGGCCGATTTCGACGGCGCTGAGCAGTGTCTTCGATGGCCAGAAGCCGAAGCCGATGTCGAGGATGCGGGCCGGTGACGCGGTGTCGGTACTCATGATGGTCCTCTCAAGCAGTTGAACAGGGGGCTTACTACCAAAGCATGAAAATGGTTGTTGCGGTCAGGACAGCGACGCAGCGATTGAGTCTGCGCAGCGCCTCGGGAGTGCGCAGGACACGCCGTATGGCGGCGCCGAACAGCACCCACGCGAACAGGATAGGTGCGGAGAAAAGCATGAACAAGAAGCAGAGGACGGCTTGGGTCGCATGGCTTGTCGCGCTTTCCGCGAACGCGGTGACAACGGCAACGGCAATGAGCCACGCCTTCGGATTGACGAACTGGAATACCAGCGCCTGTGCAAGCGGTATCGGTGTCGGGCATGCAGCCGCCGTCGTGCCTGCGGCGTACCAGAGCCTGCGCGCCAGCCAGAGGAGATAGACGGTGCCGACCAGCCGCAGCAGCCAGAGGGTGCGTGGTTCCGCAAGGATCATGGCTTGCAGTCCGGCAGCAGTGGCGGCCAGCAGCAGTGCAAATCCGATCAGGATGCCGGCGAATTGCGGCAGCGAGCGCCGCACGCCGAATGCCAGGCCGGAAGCTGCCAGCATCACGGTGTTGGGCCCCGGCGTCGCCGTAATGAGCCCGGCAAACGCGGCGAGCGAGAGTATCGTGCTTGTTTCCATCTGCGCTGCCTCTTTGCGGAAACTGTTGTGGATCAGATAGTGGGACCGGGGGTGCGGGGCAGGGAATGCGCCGGCCCGCAGGAACGAACGATACGGAATCGCGTACCGACGCACATCCACAGAAAGAGCCATTTCGCGATGGCTCTTTAGGCGCGCGGTCAGCCGCCGAGCGTGCTCACGATGGCCGCGGCGGCGGCGCGGTTGGACAGATCGAGCTTTAACAGGATGTTGGCGACATGACGCTTGACCGTGTGCTCGCTGAGATGGAGCCGGTCGGCGATCATGGCGTTTGTCAGGCCGAGCGAGATCAGCGTGAGAACTTCCTTTTCACGCGCGCTGAGCGACTCGAACTTCGTCCTCAGTCCGTTCGAGCCATTGGCCACGGGGCCGGCAGTGCCGGCTGTGAAGACGGGAATGCGGCGGTTGTCGTGTTCCATCACCGTGCCGGAGTCCATATAGCTCAGGCCCGATCCGACGGTAAGATCCCGGACGACGCCCGTGACGAGCACTTGCGGCGTGGTGGACGCGAGGGCGAGTTGTCGTGCGAGCTGCACGGTCACGCCGCTGACTTTGTCGCGGCGCTTCTCGGCTTCGCCGATGTGCACGCCGCAGGCAAGCGGGACGCCATCCGCTGCCGATTCGTGCAGTAAGGCCGATGCGCATTGCACAGCGCGCACCGGACCGTCAAACCATCCGTAGATTTCTTCATTGGAGGAAAAGAACGCCGTGCCACGGTGCGCGGCTATCACGCCGGCAGCGCGCTGGCGGAGATCGGCGAGCCTGCGTTCCCACTCGGCGTCGCCCCATTTGATCGCCTGGGCGACGGGATCGATGATTGCGGCCGCCACAACGGTGACGAGGACGGTGGCGTCGCCGGGGGCAGGACGGTCGCCGGTCACGAACTCCTGGATCTCGTTGGTGATGGCATCGACATTGCCGGCGAAGAAAAGATGGTCGCGCCCCTCCAGTTCCGCGTACCGCGCACCGTCGATGCTTTCCGCCAGGCGGCGGCCGGAAGAAACGGACACGCGGGTATCGTCGCGTCGATGAAGGACCAGCGTGGGGACCCTGATCGATGGCAGAAGGTCGCTGACGTTGATTTCCGCGTTCATCCTGACCAGCGAGACGGCGGCGGTCGGGCTGGCGGAGTGGCGTTCGTAGCGCGCCCACCAGCCGATCATGTGTTCATCGTCGCTGAGGCTGGGCGCGAAGTAGCGCAGGCTGGCGCCTGTGCCCCAGCCATTTTCCATGGCGTCGATATAGCCGGCCAGACCGGCACGGTCCAGCACATCCGGATGGAACCGCGAGTAGGTGCCGTAAAGGACAAGCGCGCGCGTGCGATGCGGGTAGGTCGCGGCAAACAGCATGCTCATCGGCCCGCCTTCGGACATGCCGATCAGGACCGCGCTTTTCATGCCTGCCGCATCCATGACAGCGCGCACGTCATCCATCCGTGCCTCGAGCGTCGGCAGGGCATTGGCCGGCACCCTGTCGCTCAAGCCCGTTCCGCGTTTGTCGAAGACGACGAGGCGGGCAAAGCCGGCGATATTTTCGAGCAGGCGGCGGAACCCGGGATGCTCCCATTGCAGGTCCACATTGGAGACGAATCCGGGGACGAGGACGATATCGATCGATCCTTTCCCAATCACTTGGTAAGCGATGCGATGGGTCCCGCTTTTGGCGTATTGCGTTGTGGGAATGGACATCGGAACCGTTGAGCTGACAAAGCGATGCGGGACGCAAAGGGTGTTACCGATATCCCCATTGTAGAGTTGGCGGCCACGCGGCTGCAAGGCGGGATGCCTGCAGACCGTGGACGACGAAACGGACCGGACGATTCAAGCGGCCGTTGCAGGTTGAACCTGAAAACAGGAGACGCTGCAACGGCCCAATGCCTCAGTAGCCGAAATTGATGTTGTTGTTTGCGGTCTGGACCGGCGACACGGTGGACGTGATGCCGCTGGCGAAGGCGACGTTGTTGCCGTTGTTGTTCTCGACATTCTGCGACTGGCCGATCATCTGGGAGGCATCGAATGCCAGGTTGGCCGGCTTCCCGTACAGCTTCGGCATGTCGAACTTGGGCGGGCAATACGAGCAGCCTCCGCGTACTGCTGCCATGGCTTTGCCGTCGAGGTCGGCGGCGTTGGAAAGGTCTTTGATCAGAAGAGTCGTCATTTTAGTTTCCTTAAGTGTGTGAAGTGAATGCGAGTGGACCGCTTAGTACGGGGCGACGCCGCCAACGAATGCGGCATTGTTGCCGTTGTTGTTCACGACGTTCTGGCTCTGGCCGACCATTTGCGAGGCGTCGATCGAGAATTTCTGGAAGTCGAACTTGGGCATGCCGAAGAGCGGCGCCCAGCCCGGCAGGCCTTGGCCGCCGCGCACGGCAGACATCGCGTCGCGGTCGAGCTCCTTGGAGACGGACAAGTCTTTCATCATCAGGGTTGTCATTGCGGGGTTCCTAAAAAGTAGTGTCGAGTTGGTGAAGAAGCGAGCATTTCTTGCGCTCGACAGACCTATTGCAGGCGGCGTGCCAGCGCCGGGGGCGCACGCGGTCGAATGCCTTAAGCCGCTGAATTCATGGAGAAAACCTTGTGATGAGGTGCGCTGGCAAGCCAGGTGGAAGCTGGGGCGGTGATGGCTTGGCGCCGACAGGCCGGCAGCATTGGTTCGGGCGCGGCAAACAGAATGGCTTGATGCACTCAGGTGTTTACTGCTGCGACGCGATGCGTTCCGCGACCAGGCTTTGCAGCCGCCATAGATAACGGTCGTGGATGCCATGCTCCTCGAGCCCGGTTACCGTGTTGAACAGGTATTCGGCCCCCGAGCCCCAGTGTCCGCATGCATTGGCCAGTGTTTCCGCAACCTGCTCGGGAGCCAGGTGGCCGACATAGGACGTTGAAGCGCGATTTATCACAAAGGCAATGGCGCGCAAGGATTGCCCTTCGCTTGTCACGGTGATCCACCGTGCAACGGTATTGGGCGGTTTGACGGTGATCTCGCGCCGGCAGAGCTGGTGGAGCTGTTCTCGCAAAGTATCGGCCGGCAGCCGGTAAAGCATGCCTGTGCACTGGCCGCCCCGGTCGAGCGACATCATCAGGCCGGGGCACTCGGGCGTACCGCGGAAGCGCCGGATGCGGAAGCAGAATGAGCGGCGCCATCCGTGGGCAATACCGCAGCGTTCTTCCACATGCGCGCATTCCGGCTTCCAGATCAGTGAGCCGAACGCGAACAGCCACGCATCGCCGCCTTCCGGGCGCCTCAGGAGAAGGCTGTCCACCATGGCCTCGTAATCCTCGTCCGAATGATAGTTGACGCCGGGAAGAGGGCCGGGGTCGGCGACGTCCCGGTGTACCCGGGCGACCAGATCGGCGGTCAATGCCATGCCGCGGCTCTTCATGGTGTCTCCTTGCCGGATCAAGCTATTGAATGGTGAAACAAGGGAAGCGCGATGTGTCTCTCCGCGCAATGATAGCTTGATCGGGCTTCCTCAGAGCGGTGAGGGCCGGGCCTTGAAGCCGCGCTCCGCGCGAAGATGAAGGATGCCGTCCGCGGCAAGGAAGATGAGCGCGCCCCAGATCGGCGCATACGTGAACCACTCGCCCTCGGAGATTCGCTCACCGAGAAGCAGCGATACAACCAGCATCAGGATGGGTTCGACGTAGCTCAGCAGCCCGAAGAGGCTGAAGGACAGCAACATGTTGGTCATGCTGTAGCTCATGAATGCGGCAGCGCTCATGATGGCCAGGCCCGCAACCAGGAGGTAGAGGCGAGGGGTGTGGGAAAACGCTTGAAGCGCGTCCGCGTTGCCTGAAACGAACCAGGCAGCGATGGGGAGCGTGATGGCCATGTCGAACCACAGGCCGCCCAGGCTGTTGGTATTCAGCTTCCGCCGCAAGGTGAAATACGCCGGAAAACCGATGGCTACGGCCATCGCTTCCCAGGAGAATCCCCCGACACGCAGTACTTCATGCACCACGCCCAGGCAGGCGCTGCATGCAGCGGTGGTTTGCAGGGCAGTCAGGCGCTCTCCATACAGCACGCGGCCGATGATGAGCATGGACAGGGGCATCAGGAAATAGCCGAGCGACACCTGGAGCGCCCGTCCGTTGACCGGCGCCCACAGGAACAGCCACTGCTGGCTGCCGACCAGCGCACTGCTCAGGATCAAACCGGCTGCGAGCATGGGCTGTGCACGAACGCGCTTGGCGATGCCGCGCACCAGATGCCACTGGCCGGTTGCAATGAGAAACACGGTCACGCAGGGCAGCGTGAGCAGCATGCGCCATCCGAAGATCTGCTCGCCGTTCAAGGGATGCAGCAAGGTCGCGTAGTAGTAGAGGCCGGCAAACAGCGCCGACGAGAAGATCGAAAGTACGATGCCTTGCTGCATGGAGGAACGTCGCATCGTGTCAGGCGTATTGCGCCACACCGTTTCCGAGCGACCAGTTCTCTTTCACGACCTCGACCAGGCTCACGAACACGTCTTCCGGCCGGATGCCGGGACGGTCGCCGAGCAGCTCGACAAGGCGCCGGTACAGCGCCTTCTTCTGATCGGCGGTGCGGGTGTTGTTGGCGGTGATCTGGATATACACGACGTCGGCGCTGCGGGCGACGCCGAGGTAGGTCGGGCTGTAGCGGAAATTGGCCGCTTCGTGCTCCGTGATGGTCATGAACTGGTCATCTTCCGGCACGTTGAATGTTTCGTGCATCGCCCGGTAAACACCGTCGAAGATGGCTTGGCGGTAGGCTTCCGGCTTTCCTGCGCGCATGGAGATGTGAACGAGTGGCATTGCGGCTCCTTTCGATTTATCCGGACTTCATGGTAAGCGCCGCCGCATTATTTTGGTATGCTATGGGAATTAATTTCAGCGATAACAGTTTGAAATGATAGAACGTCCCCTCGATCTGGACGCCGTCCAGGCTTTCATCCGTGTTGCCGAGCTCGGCAGCTTCACGCGCGCGGCCGAAGCGATGCGAACGACGCAGGCTGCGGTCAGCCTGAAGCTGAAGCGGCTCGAAGACAGGCTCGGCTGCCGGCTCGTCGAGCGCACGCCCCGCTACGTGCAGCTTTCGGCGCGCGGCGAAGCCTTCCTCGATCATGCCCGCGAACTCCTGGAGGCGCACCAGCGCGCGCTCGGCGTATTTGCCGCCAGCCGCCAGCGCCTCACCATCGGTATCAGCGACCACGTGGCGGGACCGGAGCTCCCGGCCCTGATTGCGCGCATGAACGCACAAGACCCGCAGCTGTTGATCGAGATCCGGATCGGTTCCTCGGGCGACCTGCTGCAAAGCTACGACCGGCGGGAACTCGACACGGTGATCGTGCGCCTGCACGCCGGGCGCAACGACGGCGAGATCCTTGCGGAAGAAAAGCTCGGCTGGTTTGCAGCGCCGGGCTGGCAGCATCGCGCCGGCGAGCCCTTGCCGCTAGCCACGCTTGCCGAGCCCTGCGGCGTGCGTGCGCTGGCCGGGCAGCTTCTCGATGCGGCCGCCGTGCCGTGGACGGAGATCTTTGTCGGCGGCGGGGTTGCGGCTGTCTCCGCGGCCGTCATGGCCGGGCTCGGCGTGGCTGCATTGGCGCCGCGCATGGTGCCGTTCGGCGCGATTGACGTCGGTCCCAGGCTCGGGCTTCCCGATCTGCCGCGCTTGCCGGTATTGCTACATTCAAGGGTCAAGGGCGGCCGGGCGCGCGAAGCGCTTGCCGCGCTGTCGGCGGCGTTCAGGGGCGCGGTGAGGGGCTAGCGAGCATTTCCGGTCCGCGGAGCATCTCATGCAACCGGTACACGCCCAGGCAGGGCCGAAATGAAAGGAGGCGCAGGGGAACCGGCGCCTCCCTCTTTTTGGTGCCTGATCCGCCGGATCAGAAGCGGTAGCTGACGCCGACGCGCAGAACCGGATAGGCCTTGAAATCCTTCACTTCATCGCGCAGACGGACGTTTTCCGCGGCGACATCGGCGGCCAGCTGTGTGCAGACGGGGGCCGGCGCGGTGCAGCCATTGTTGGCGAGCGAGGTCCGCGGGGAGCCCTGGAAGAGCACGCCGAGGTCTGCATTGAAGCCAAAGCCTGCCTTGTCGCCAGCCACGGCGTTGCCCCAGCCGATGCCGAGATAGGGAGCGAAATTACGGAAGTCCACCTGGCCGTTCAGCGTGCCTGCCGACGCTGCGGTATACGTGTTGCCGTTCAGCGTATAGGTGCCGGCTGCGGTCGGGCGGCCGTTCGCGGTGATCTTGTTGCCGTTGTAGACCACGCCACCGGTGAAACGGAATGCGCCGTCGGCCGGGTACCAGTCGAGCAGGGCGTCGAGCGTCTTGAGCTTGAGCTTGAAATCGTAGTCGACATTGGACGTCGAACCGTCGAAAGAGTAGTTCAGCAGGCTGGTGCCGATACGGGCATTGAGCTGCTTCTGTACCGGGACAACGGCGTGGATGCCGAGACCGGTGGTTCCGGCTTCGACGGAGAGACCAAAATCTGCTGCGGCAGCGCTCATCGATGCAGCGCCGGCCAGTACTGCCAAGTAAAGCTTCTTCACGTTTTTTCCTGTATGTGGTTGCGGGTGCAGTACCCCGCGCATGCCTTGGGTTGACTTGGGGGGTAAAACTGCGGGCGGTACTCTAGCAGCGTGCATTGCACGGCAACAATCCCATAAATCGGGGAAGGAAAAGCGCTTACACGCGGACTTCCTGGACTCGGACACGCGGCCGGCCGCATCTCCGAGGGGATGGCAGCAATAAGTGAACCGATTCCTGCGGATGCGGAAAGGTTCAATACCTTGGAAGGAAATGGTATGCATCCCCCCGCGTGCGCAGGGGGATGCCGATGGGTGCGTGCTTAAAGGGAGGGACGGATCGAAACATTCAGTACCGCGCTCGGATCCACCTTGTTCGTCGACAAGGTTTGCGGCTCACCGGCGGCTACCCCGCAGTACGCGTCCTTGCCCGCTGCGGCTACCCCGCAGTATGCGTCCCCGCCTTCCGCAGCCACGCCGCAGTAGGCATCCTTGTCCACTGCGGCTGCCCCGCAATATGCGTCCTTGCGTGCCGCAGTTGCGCCGCAATACGCATCCTTGCCTGCGGCGGCAACGCCACAATACGCCTCCCTGGCTTGCACAGCGACGCCGCAATAGCCCGGGTCCGTGGTGCCCGGCTCGCCAAACTCTTTTTCATACAGCCCGCGGGTCGTCTGCCCCGCGGTGGACAGGTTGCGCGCGTCGTCCTCGCCGCGCATGCCGAAATAGGGGAAATGGTGGAGGAAGTATCCGAATACGCGCTGGCAATCCTCGGCGTACTTCAGCGTGTCCAGGATGTGGCCGTGCCAGAATTTGTCCACGGCCTTGTTCGGTACGATCGTTTCTTCGGGGTACTTCGCCAGCAAGGTCAGGAAGCGTTTGTACTCGCGTTCCATTGCGTCGGCATGCTGGCGCGACCAGCCGTATCCTTCTTCATGGTCCATCAGCTTGAACTTGATCGGGCCCAGGTCGAGTGCGTCAATGGCCGCGACGATTTCGTCCTTCGTTTTTCCTGGCAAATTCGCTTTCATGTTGAATCCCCTATGACAAAGATTAAACGCCGCAGGACAGCGATGCCCTGCGGTTCGACACCCCACGCTCCACCGAGTCGTGATTGTGTTGGAGTAGGGGTGTGATGTCTTCGCCGCACATAGGCTTGCAGAAGTAGAACCCCTGGATCTGGTCGCATCCATTCATCTTCAGGAACTGAAGCTGCTCGTCCGTCTCGACCCCTTCCGCGATGACCTTCAAGCGCAGGCTGTGGCCGAGCCCGATGATGCCCAGGGTCATGGCCATGTCGTCGGCTTCCTGCGGGATGTCCTTGATGAAGAAGCGGTCGACCTTGACGCAGGTGACGGGCAGCCGCCGCAAGTACGCAAGCGACGAGTAGCCCGTGCCAAAGTCGTCGATCGAAAGCTGGATTCCCATGGCGCGCAGTTCCGTCAGCACGCGGATCGCGTGGTCGGTGTTATGCATCACCATGCTTTCCGTGACTTCCAGTTCGAGCCATTCGGGCGAGATACCGCTCGCGGCAAGCGCATCGCAGATGTCCTTGACGAGGTTCGCATGCCGGAACTGGCGCGCCGACAGATTGACCGCGACCGGCGTCCTCGGCAGGCCCTGCTGCTGCCAGGCCCGCACCTGTTCGCATGCCGTCTTCAACGCCCAATTGCCGATCTCGATGATCAGGCCCGATTCTTCGGCGACGGGAACAAAGTCGGCCGGCGATATCCAGCTCCAGTCCGGATGGCGCCAGCGCAGCAGCGCTTCCACGCCGGCGATCCTGCCGGTGTGCAGATCGAGCTTGGGTTGATAGTGCAGTTCCAGCTCGCCGCGCTCGGTTGCATGTCGCAAGCTGGCCTCCAGTGCCGCTGGAAATGGCGTTCGTCCATCTGCGACGAATACAGCTTGTAGGTATTTCCCTCAGCCTTGGCGCGGTACATGGCCGTGTCCGCGCTCGTCAGCAGGGTCTCCACGTCGGTGCCGTCGTGCGGATAGCGGCTGATCCCGATGCTTGCTCCCACCAGCAGTTCCTGCCCCTGGAAGGCGAATGGTTCCACCAGCGCCGCCAATACCTTCCGCGCGATCGTGAGAACGTCGCCGATATCCGAGAAGCGTTCGATGAGCAGCGCAAATTCATCGCCTCCGAGACGGGCGACGATGTCGCTCTCGCGCGTGCATGCGGTCAGGCGCCGGGCGCACTCCTGCAGCAGCCGGTCTCCCGCGCCGTGGCCCAGGGTGTCGTTCACCAGCTTGAAGCGGTCAAGATCGATGAACAAGACGGCGAGCCCGGCGCAATGGCGGGCGTCGCGCGCGATCGCTTGCGTCAGGCATTGATTGAACATGCAACGGTTGGGCAGGTTGGTCAGCGAATCGTGTGCCGCAACATGGCGCAGCGTGTTCTCTACCGACTTGCGCAGGAAATACTGCCCTACCTGGCGCCCGATCGAGTCGAGCACGCCGGCGACCGCATCTTCCTGCTGGTTCAATGCAGGCACCGTGCAAACGATGACGCCGAACAGGTTGTCCGCGGATTGGATGGGGAATGCGGCGAGCAGCGTTCCACTTCTGTCGGCGTGCTGTTGCGCAAATGCCGTACTGCGCAGGCGAGCGGCGCGCTCGGAAACACCCGCCGCGTCCGGCTCGGCGGCCGAGCCGGGCCAGCGCAGGCACGCCGTCAGACGCTTGCCGCGCTCATCCATGCGATAGAACACGCCATTGGTCCAGCCAAAGCCGGTGCACACGATCTCGATGACCGCCGGCATGACCTGCTGCGCATCTTCCGTGGCCGACGCCACATGGCGGGTGACCCGATGCTCCACTTCCGCCCGTACACTCGCCAGCTTGCGCTCGGTGATGTCCATCACGATGCCGTCCAGGCCATTTTCCTTGTTGCGGCGGCATACCAGCTGCGCCCAGATCGGCCCGCCTTCGGTTTGCGCGATGCGCAGTTCGGCCTGGAACTCTTTGGCCGAGCGCAAGACGCTCTCGAATCCGGCCTTGACGGTGGCGGCGTCGTCTTCATGCACCCGCGCAAGAAAATCCTGGTAATGCATCGGCCTTCCGCCTGGCGCCAGGCCAAATATGCGATAGGTCTCGTTGGAGCACTCCATGCGCCCATCGGCCGGGTAGAGTTTCCAGTTGCCCAGGCGCGCGATGCGCTGCGCCTCGTTCAGGTTCGCCTCCCGCTCGGAGAGGTCCTTGGTGATCTCGCGGGCGATCTCCAGCGCCCGGCTGCGCGATGTGGCAATCGAATACAAGAGATAGAAGAGCGAAGCCGTCAGCAGAAATCCGGTAGCGAGCGAAAGCCAGGGCGCCATGCGGTCGAAGCCCAGTATGTAAGCATCCTTGCGGGCGGTGAATTCGACATTCCATGTGCGGCTGGCGATGACCATCGGCAGGCGCGCGACGAACTGGGCGTCGTCCACGTCGTCCGGTTCGACCGCCTGCGAGGGATGCAGGTTGTGACTGTCGAACAGGAGGCGCGGCACGCCGCCGCCGGATTGCGGACGGCCGGCTGCCGGTCCCCTATCCGACAGGCGGAAGCGCATGTAGTTGAGTTTCTCTTCGTCGAGCACGCCGCGCATCAGGTTGCGGACGTTGAAACCCGCACCGAGCGAGCCCAGATAGGCGGGCGCGGCGCTCCTCGACCGAGGTGAGCGGCATTCCGTAGCGGTACACGGGCAAACGCATTGCCAGTCCGAGATGCGGGTTCCGGCCGTCGACCTTGATCAGCGTGCCGGAGGAGGTGAGGGCGCCGGTGTCGCGGGCTGCTTCCAGCGCCGCCCGCACCGGCGGGTTCGATGCAATGTCGAGCCCGAAGTTCGGCGCGCTCTGGTCCATGGGTTCAAGATAGGTGAGCACGGTGTACTGATCCCGCTCGCCCGCCGGTTTCACCGCAAACCCGGGATAACCCGCGGGCGTCATGCTCGTGTCTTGCCGGACCTGATTCTCGAACGCCTGTTTGCGTTCATGCGGGACATGCTCGGCATAGTTGAGGCTCTGGAAGCCAGGGTAATGCGTTTGCAGGTTCAGGCCGGTGACGTAGTCGTGGAACTGCTGGCGCGACACCGGCACCGGTGTGTTGAAGCGCGCGGCGAGGCCATGGATCACGTCCGCATACGACTGGATGCGCCGGTGGATCGCTTCCTGACCCTCGTACGCCATGCGCTCGAAGCGGAATCCTGCCTGTTCCTCGATCTGGCTTTTGACGAAAGAAAAAAAGAAAACCGAGAGGACGATGCCGACGGTGAGCACGCCCCACGCGCTCACCAATGGCCATACGGAGATGCGGCGGTCAGCCGGAGCCTTCTGGGTGCCGCTTGCCTGCGGCAGCATGGATGCAGTCTTCGCCTCCGCCGGTAGAACCGAACGGCGAAGGGTAGTGGCTCTGCATCCGGGAGACATGGTCGCGAATAGCACTCAATGTGAGAACTGCACCGCAGCGTTGACATGGCGCCGCACCATGCCGATCGGAGCAAGCCGTGCAAGCGCCTGTCCTTAAGTCCAAGCTAATGCCATCCTTGCCGTAAGGAAATTAATGTTAAAGAATATTAGTTGCCGTTTTGCTCAGTGCATTGTTGCAAAAGGACGGTGCGAGGCGGGTGCCGGCTCAGGCCGGTTCTTTTGCCACCTGGTAGGTCGACTGCACAAAGCCGAACGGGTAGGACTTCGACGCGACGAGCTTGAGCGTCACGTCACGGGAGAGTGTCCCGAATAGGCTGCGGCCGGCGCCGAGCAGCACCGGAATGGTCGTGACGGTGAGGTCGGTGATCAGGCCGTCCCGCAGGAACGCCTGGATGAGCTGCCCTCCATCGACATACAAGCGCTGGTAACCGCATTGCCCGGCGATGGAAACGATCTCGCATGGCGCGTCATTCATCAGCCGCACTTGCGGCGGCAGGGTCGCGGGGAGGCTGGTCAACGTGCGGCTGACGACCCAGGCAGGCTTGTCGCCATACGGCCATGCGGGGAACGACAAGACGGTTTCAAAGGTGCCCCGGCCCATGACCAATACATCGACCGAGGACATGAACGCGGCATAGCCGCAATCCTCGCCTTGCGGCACCGTTGCGTTGGCCGCCTCCAGCCAATCGATGCTCCCGTCGGAGCGCGCGATGTAGCCGTCGAGGGAGGCGGCGATAAAGACCGAGCAGCGAAGAGACATTTGAGGCACGCAATCCTACATGACAATGGCGAAGTTGAACTTCGCATTCATTGCCGCCGCTTTTCTTGCGAACGCGAGGCTTTCTTGCAGTTCGAGCACGACATTGTCATGGTCGTTCCTGAGGAGGCCGAACCTTGTCTTTTTTGCCTGGATTTCGGTGAGAAGCGCCTCCAGCAAGCGAACCGCATCCTGCGATGCGGCCCAGACGCCATTTTGCGCCATGAGCTCGTTGGTGGACTTGACGCCGTCCGGAAGTTCGTCATCGCGCAGGTTAAACTGCATGTCGGTGGAGTCGCAGAGGGAAGAGAACGCCTGCAGCTTCGTGGCGGCGGCGAGGCTGTCCAGCTTGTCCGAATGCTTGTAGAGGGCATGCTTGTCCGACTCGTCGGATGTCACCACGCCGTCCAGCAGGTAGTTTGCCCAAAGGACCGTGCTCATCTCTCTCCTCCCTCTTGTTTTCAAAGGTGCCGTAAGTTTATCGTCAAATGCCCTTCAACACTGAACTTGCACGCGTGAGCCTGGCGGCATTCCTGAGCCTCATGGCCTGTGCGTTTCTGTACTTTTTCTATGCATTCGCCTGGCCGCTGTTGTCGGGGGCGGCGACATGGGGCCTGGATCTGTTATCGCGTGCCGGCGCATTGACTGCTGTTTTTCTTGCGCCGGGCGCACTCGCCACGTTCGGGTATGGCGCTCCGGTTTATGCCTGGTGCAGGCGCCGCAACAAGGCGCACTGGTGGACTGCCGCGCTGATCGGTGTAACGCCCGGCGTCGTTACAACCGCGCTTGGCAACTTCTGGGGCGTTTATCTCGCTGCGGGCGGCACCGCGGTTTCATTGCTCACGCATGGAATTTACGCACGACTCTGGGATAAGCACGACGGGTGATATCGCTTTGCGCCCCAGCGGGCATGCGCGTTCATCCCGCCACGCGCGCCTTCTTGCGTTCAAACATGCGCTGGTCCGCCGTCTTCAAGAGCGCGTCGATATCCATGCCGTCGCCCGGATACTGTGCCCAGCCGATGGAAGCGCCGACACGGCAAGCGACGCCGGGCCCGACTTCGACCGGCGCTGCGATCACTTGAAGCAGCTTCGCACGCACTGCGCCGATATCCTCGACGGAATACATCCCATGCAAATACACCACGAACTCGTCGCCGCCGAAGCGCGCCACTTCGTCGTCGGCGCGCAAGGCCTTCTTGAGGCGGGCGGCGATTTCGATCAGCACCTTGTCGCCCGCATCGTGTCCGTGCTCGTCATTGACCTGCTTGAAGAAATCGAGGTCGACAAACAGCAGCGCAAACTTCAGCGGCATTGCTTCGGAAGCCGTCGAGGCGCGGAATTCGATCTGCGAGACGAGGGACTGCCGGTTGAGCACGCCGGTCAGCTTGTCCGTGCGCAGGTTGCGCTCCATTTCCTGCAGGCTCTTGGCGAGCACGCCGATCTCGTCGGCGCGCCGGATGTCGAGCGGCGCCAGGGGGCGGCCTTGCCCGATGCTTTCGGCGGCGTTCGTCAGCTTGCGGATGTCCGTCAATACCCAGTGCAGTAATCCTGAGCCGAGCGCGAGCAGGAGCAGGACGGCAATGAACGCAATGCCGAAGCTTTCGTAGAAGACGGTCGAGACGTTTCCGATGAAGTCGGCGCGGGGAATGGCGACAACGGTGATCCATTCGAGGCCGGCCGTGTCCCGCAGCAGGGTTGCGCCTACCTGG